>OAWV01000127.1_pt1 | contig 71178 bp, 75 predicted proteins | sample 1495551 | NCBI WGS metagenome assembly OAWV01 (sample SAMEA2580245, study PRJEB22360) | human gut metagenome | biome: human gut; feature: human-associated habitat; material: faeces | place: Denmark | collected 2008/2010 | reverse complement strand
CAATCGCAGAACGGATTAAATTTGCCATGAAAGCAAAAAATAAAAAACAGGTGGACATAGTCAAAGATACAGGTATCAGCAAAGGGGCGTTCAGTTCCTACCTGTCGGGACAGTACAATCCGAAAGCCGATAAAATGGAACTGATTGCTGACTCCTTAGATGTAGATTTGCGTTGGCTTTATGGAGAGAACGTGCCTATGCAGACTGGCTCACAAAAGCAGGAACAGTCACTTCCCTACGTCTTTTATAATAATGACTGCTCGGAATATCTTCTTGACAATTTAGATGATATGTACATTGCCATGATGCCTCAGTATGCCGCCATGATTCCCCGTTTCTATGTTCTTGTAGACAGAAGTTCCAATGCAATGCACCTGCTCCCCTTGTTTTTGAAAGAGGACTGCTCCGAGTTTTACGAATGTCCGTCAGACCTGTTCCGCTCTGACAGGCACGCTATTTTTACAAAGGATTTTGAAAGTATCAACATGGTATTGATAACCGCCACTATTTACTATTACGGGATTGACACAAAAACGTTTGAACCGAAAGTTACCATGCTTTCCTATTCACAAACTGATGATTGTTTTCAAATCAATACTACACCATATGGAACTCATGTAAAGGCATTTGAGAAAGAAATTGAAAAAGAAGCACTATACCTAAAATATCACAACCAACAATAGACAAGAGGACTTGCAAGGTTTCTGACCTTACAAGTCCTCTGCTGTATCATGGTGCTGTTGGCTGTGTCCGTTCCGTCAAGGATTGCCCTACGGCGTATCGGCTTCGCCTTGTTCCTTGACCTCACTACATTTCTTTTTATACATGAGTTTATAATATTTTCCACGCAATTCCTTATTGATTTTTTCTACAATTCTATTCGATACAGAAGTTACAACTATTCTTTTTGTAGTAGTACCACTTTCATCAAATTCTCCGGAAACACTCTCTTCCTTTCTGTCAAGTATCAAAGGTTCAATTTCTGCCAAAAAATCTTCCATAACTCTATCATTTTTTCCTGTTCCATCTTTATACCACTTAAAGTGCCAATAATGTTTTTGCACTGCATTCTGCAATTCCAATAATGGTTCATATATAGAATGGAAAATATACTTAAAATTCTTTTTCCTAAAATCAAACAAAAAATCTATTTTTTCTTCTAATGTCATATTGAGTTGATATTGATTTATTTGTTTCAAAATTTTGTTTGTATAATAATAAAATTTTTCAAGAATCCTTTTACGCTCTACTTTATACCCAATTATTGAAGATATTAAGGTTAGTACTGAGCCACCGAATATACCAAGAAGAATATTGCACCAAAACTCAGCTTCTTTTGAAGAAATAATATAGTACAAAACTAAACTTCCCACAAAAGTTATTATTGTTAATACCCCTGTTATATAAATTGAATTCTTATAAATTTTCATTTCTATTACCCTTATACAAATTTCCAAACATCTTCACATAATAAATAATCTAACGATTTTATATGCTCTTTTAATAAATCATCAGTTTTCATAATCGGACGTAAATCACAATAATACACGCCATCCAAGGGATTCAAACCAATAGTATATGCCTTAAAATGCCCCGTCAAAAACGTTTGTCCAGTTTTATAATTTGGCTCTTTCCCTGCTCGTTGTACATCGTGTAAAAAGATTGCGAAATGAGGTGTATCTGTGTTGGTTAAACGATTATACATCAGTTTATCCAGAAAAATCTTATCAATTCTATCTTTACTTGATGTTTTAACCGAACCTATCGCAACAATTTCACCTTCCACTTTTATTTCTATGTCATTCTGATAATTCATTTTTTCCGTAGATTCTGGTACGGGAACACTCAAAGTTTCTGAATCTATCGTAAATCCCAACTGCCTTATGATCATCTGCATTAAACGTTCAAATAAATCCCCATTCACTTTTCTTGATGTATTTGTTTTTGAAGATGGAAGGGCATCTAAAGCACAACCTATTGTCTGTTGCGTAGTATAAATAAAATTATTGATATTTCTTCTTGCTTCTTCATCATCCTTTATATCTCTTATATTTATAAGAATTTCCTCAAAGTCTGGTGCTATATTTTCATATTCCGCAAGTTTAAAAAATAATTCTGAATTAACAGGGCGTGTTATATTATACTCCCCATCTCGCCTATACTGAAAAAAGCGATAATTATTTTCATTTTTAGCTACCAACTCCGCCTGTAACTCTGTTTCAATAAATTCTAAGTAATATTTTGCAAACTCTACATAATCTCCAATCGTTCCAAATCTTTGCTTTTCTGAAACCCATGACATCAGTTCCCATAAAGTTTTCATCGTATGGTCTCCCTTCTTGATACAATAGATTTATCATATTGCACCCATTCTTCTATTGTTTTTCTTTGAACTTTCTCTAGTCTTCCAACAGCCCAGTTTAAGTATTCTTCACTTTTATCTATACCTATCCATTGCCTTTCTAATTGTTTAGCACATACAGCAGTTGTCCCACTTCCAACAAATGGATCTAATATAACATCCCCCTTGTTAGAAGATGCTAATATAATTTTACGCAACAGTTCTTCTGGCTTTTGTGTTGGATGTGGGGTTTTTTCTCCCATTCCATTACATGTCGTAGGAATTTCTATTACATCTTTAGGTTTTGCCCCTAATGGATTTGGTGTCCACTCTCCTCTTTCTTTTCCATTTCCATACTGACTAGTTTCTGCTTGCGTACGTGCTGGATATTTCAATGTATGAGCATTATATGGAATTCTTACAGAGTCAACATTCATTATATGATTTTTAGACTTTCTTAAACACAAAATACTTTCGTGACTTCGTCCCCAATCATTCCCTAAATTTGCCTTATTCTTATAATACCAAATTAGCCATCTGCAATTATAAAAGTATTTCATTGCAGGATGGTGAATATCTGCTAATATTTCAGAGAAACCGCATACATATAATGTCCCAGTATCTTTTAAAATTCTGCTTGCTTCTTTAATCCATTTATTTGAAAATTTAATATATTCTTCTTGATTTTCAAACGTGTCCCAATCCGCTTTTTTTATCGAATATGGAGGGTCTGCAAAAATCAAATCTACTGATGAATCCTTAATTCTTTTTAAAACTTCTATACTATCTCCTAAAAATAAACAACCCTTTTCTTCTGTATAAAAAGGATTCGGTGCTGTTCTTTTTACAATATTTTGAAATTCTTTTGAAACTCCTTTTGGCATTCCGTATCTACCCTCATTTCATACTGTTTTTTTATTTATGCACTTTATTATATCATACACTTGTATATCATTCTATAAATTATTACATTACAACAACTTCATAAAAACAGCGTAAGCAGTATTACTACTGTCTACGCCATTTTTCATTATGTTCTTGAAATATTTACTCCATTTTCTTTCAACTTTTACTCCAAATTTACTCCATTTTAAAAATCTGTTACGATATTTTGCGGTATTCTATGATACCTTTTCTTTGAAGAAAAATGTCTGTAAACCTTGATTTCAAACCAACTTTTCAATATTTCCAAGCACTTTATTCTGTTGTGAGAGTTTCTCTCAAATTATTTCTGCACAATATTTACAATTCTTCCCGGAACATAAATCTCTTTTACAACGGTTCCGTTCAGCTTGTCACCCAATGCTTCTTTTGCCTTTGCAATGACCGCATCTTTTGCATCATCTGCTCCGATGGTAATAGTTGTTCTCGCTTTTCCGTTAATCTGCACTGCAATCTCAACCTCATCGTCTTTTAAATACGCTTCATCATAGGCCGGCCATTTCTGTGAAAATACACTGTCCTCATGTCCTAGCTCACTCCAGAGTTCCTCAGAAATATGAGGCGCGAAAGGTGCCAGCAGCACAATGAAAGTTTCCAGAGTCTTTTTGTCCACTCCGCCCTTTTTCGCCAGATCATTGAGTTTATTATTATACTCCATGAATCCGCTGACCACTGTATTCAGGCTGAATTTTTCAAGCCTGCTTGTCACATCATATACAAGACGATTGCGTACCTTGAGCAGATCCTTTGTCTCTTTAACATTCTTGTCCTTCTGGTCCAGAACCACGTTATAGAAACGGCTTAAGAAACGGCGCACACCGTCGATTCCTCTCTCATCCCACTCCGCATCCAGTTCAGGCGGTCCCACGAACAGTTCATACATTCTGAGGGAATCACATCCGTAATCTCTTACCAGATCATCCGGTGAGACTACATTTCCCTTGGACTTGCTCATCTTAATTCCGTTTTTACCTGTTATCATACCCTGGTTGAACAGCTTGTGGAACGGTTCATCAAAGTCCACTGCACCGATGTCATACAAGAACTTCGTGTAGAATCTGGAATACAACAGATGGAGCACGGCATGCTCTACACCGCCGATATACATATCAACCGGCAGGTATTTGTCCGCTTTTTCTTTGGAAACCAGTTCTTTACTGTTCTTGCTGTCGATATATCGCAGAAAATACCAGGATGATCCCGCCCACTGCGGCATAGTATTCGTCTCTCTCTTAGCCGGTTTTCCACAGACAGGACAGGTTGTGTTGACCCATTCATCAATGTCTGCAAGCGGAGATTCTCCTGTTCCCGTAGGCTCGTATTTTTCAACTTCCGGAAGTGTCAGCGGAAGTTCTTCTTCCGGCACCGGCACGGCACCGCAGTCCGGACAGTGAACGATCGGAATCGGTTCTCCCCAGTAGCGCTGGCGGCTGAATACCCAGTCTCTGAGCTTATAGTTGGTAGTCTTTTTGCCCACTCCCATCTTCTCAATGATGGCCGGGGCTTCCTCTTTTAATACAGAAGATTCCATACCGTTCCAGTCACCGGAATTGATCATTGTTCCGGCTGCCTCTGTGTATGCCTCTGTCATATTTTCGATTTCTTTTCCATCTTTAGCAATGACCTGTACGATCGGAATATTAAATTTCGTGGCAAATTCAAAGTCACGGTCATCATGGGCAGGAACACACATGATAGCACCTGTTCCATAGTCTGCGAGGACATAGTCAGACAGCCAGATTGGAACCTTTTTACCATTGATCGGGTTGACTGCATAGCTTCCGGTAAACACACCGGTCTTTTCTTTATCCTGCAGGCGGTCTACGGAAGATTTCAAAGATGCCTGGTAGATATACTCCTCCACTGCTTCTCTGGTCTCATCAGTGGCAAGTTCCGCTGCCAGCTTGTGTTCCGGCGCCAATACCATGAAGGTTGCTCCGTGAAGTGTATCCGGCCTTGTCGTATAGACAGTGATCGCCTCATCGCTGTCTTCTATTTTAAAGTCAACCTCGGCGCCGTGGCTCTTTCCGATCCACTCTGCCTGCATTTTCTTGACTTTTTCCGGCCAATTCAGCTTATCCAAGTCACCCAGGAGGCGGTCTGCATATTCTGTGATCTTTAACATCCATTGTCTCAGATTTTTCTTCGTCACATCTGCACCGCAGCGCTCACATTTGCCGTTTACAACTTCTTCATTTGCAAGCCCTGTCTTACAGGAAGGGCACCAGTTGATCGGCATCTGTTTTTCATAGGCCAGTCCCTTTTTAAACATTTGAACAAAAATCCACTGGGTCCATTTGTAGAACTCAGGGTCTGTGGTGTTGACTTCCATATCCCAGTCATAGATGGCCGCGATCTCGCCGATCTGGCGTTTGATATTCTCTATATTCTTTGCTGTGGATTCTTTCGGATGCACGCCCATCTTGATCGCATAGTTTTCCGCCGGCAGTCCAAAGGCATCCCATCCCATAGGGTGGATCACATAGTATCCATTGAGCATTTTGTAACGGCTCCACACATCGCTGATCACATAGCCTCTCCAGTGTCCCACATGAAGTCCGCTTCCTGACGGATACGGGAACATGTCCAGACAATAGTATTTCGGCTTTTTGCCGTCATTTACGTTGACCGGCTGTTCCTCCCAGTGTTTCCTCCACTTCTGTTCGATTGCCTTATGATTATAAGGTACTGCCATAATTTTCATCCTCCTAAACTGTATCTCTTGTCTAAATACAATATATAAAATAAAGTAATATATACTTATTAACTTATTTATTTTATCATATACCCGTTTGATGTCAATATTTCTATATGCAAAAGGCATCCGGCAAAGCCGGACACCTTTCATAGTTAAAAGCTATTTAGTTTATTCTACTGCTGTTGTCGTCTCAGAGGCAGGTATAGCTTTGGTATTTTTACCGTCTAACGGAATTTCGGTTTTTACAGAAATATTCACGATAACAGATACCGGCTTCTTATTTTTTGTACCAGTATAAGTAACTTTCACTCTGCAGTTTCCGTCTTTTGAGAAGTCTGTATAGGCTGTATCATCGTTTTGCCCAATATATTCAAACTTCAGATTTTTATCAGACGGTATCACCTTAGTACCATTGTCTGTAATGCTGATGGCCTTTATAATCTGTGCCTCTAATTCTTTCTTTGCCTGATCTACCGCATTTGGATCGGTCACTGTCATTGTAAATGCCGTCGGATTTGCTTTTATCTCAGCATTCTTATAACCTTTGACTGTAACTTTTACTGTCTTGGATGCCGCTCTGTAAGGCTTATTGCTGTTCTTCACCGTATACTTCACAGTGTAAGTTCCGGCCTTGTTAAACACGTAAGATTTGGCCTTAGAGTAAGACATGGACGTGGCCTTCTTCTCTCCCGGTTTTGTGATGGAGACTGTCATGGCAGAAGTTCTGCTCTTGCCGCTTCTCATCTTGGCCGTTGTTTTAAACACAGCATTCTTCGTATTAATCGTAACTGTTTTATTTGCCGCGTTGGAAATTACCGGTGCAAGAGTATCCACAACTTCTACCTTGATCGTCTTGCTTGCGCTCTTTCCAAGGGCAGATTTTACAGAATACTTAATCTTGTATGTACCTAAAGATTTTGTGCTGAATTTCGCTTTATAATACTTTTTCTTCTCTGCATTATACTTGGTGACTGAATACTTCACTTTCTTTGTAAGGCTTTTCTTTGTCACATTGTCTTTCGCCGTTACATGAGACTTCACGCTGTAAGATTTGCCGTACTCCACTGTTTTTTTCTTCTTGGAAGAAATCTTGATGGTCGGTTTTACCTTGCGGTACGGATTGTTCTTATCCGGATCGGTCGGGTCCCAGTACATACTTCTGGAAGTGGACACCTTGATGGGCTTTGGTTTTCCTAACGGTCCCGGATTCTTGCTGCTGTATATGGTAACCTTTGTTCCCAGTTTACAGTTATCATAGATCCACTTTGCGTCAGCAACACTTAAACGCACGCATCCGTGTGATGCGGTCTTTCCAAGCTTATTGAACTGAACGGTGGACTGGCTGGCCTTGCTGTGGCTGTAATACCACACAGAGTGGAATAAAATCCCTCCATGAATCCTTGTACAATACTGTCCATAGCTCGGTCCCATCAATGTCTGCCAGCGATATTTCGCCGGAGTATAAAAGGTTCCGGACGGTGTATTGGAGCCCCCGCAGGACACTAAAAACGCCTTGATCGGTTTATACTTTCCTTTGGTAAGCTTATATACAGTGGCTACATTTGCCTGCTTATTAACCTTAATCCAGTATTTTGTCTGTGCCGCGCTGACGGTCTTTGCCTTAGCCGGACCGATTCCTGTCCCGATAAGCAAAGACAACATCAGAAGGACTGCTGTCAACTTCTTTAACTTGCTGATTTGCTGCTTCATAACTTCCCCTTTCGTCTTTCCTAAATACTCTACCATTATATCCACTCTCTTTTACACTTGTAAATAGCAAAAAGTATGTTATGATAAATTTAAGAAAATCGTAAAATATCAAGGAGGACATTATGATTGCATTTAATCACTTTAACTTCAACGTTCTGGACTTGGACAAAAGCCTTGACTTCTATAAAAAAGCATTGGATCTTGAGCCTGTCCGTGAAAAAAACGCATCCGACGGGAGTTTTAAGCTCGTATTTCTGGGAGACCAGACTACAGGCTTCTCTCTGGAGCTCACATGGTTAAAGGACCGCACGGAACCATATAATCTGGGAGACCTCGAGTATCACCTGGCTCTGGAGACCGACGATATGGAAGCCCTTCACAAGCGTCATGAGGAGATGGGCTGTATCTGTTATGAAAATCCGGATATGGGTATTTACTTCATCAGTGATCCCGACGGCTACTGGATCGAGATCATACCGAGCAAAAAGTAATTTATTTTCAGAATCTAAAATAAAAGAAAATCCTGACAGTTTCCTTATCACTGTCAGGATTCTCTTTTTATCTGCATGATGTTCAGCAGTTTCGCAGGAATACTTCGTATCCCTTTTCCACTTCGTAGAGATCGGATTTGCTTGTGATCTCCCATGGAGCGTGCATATTCAGCACTGCAACACCGCAGTCGATGACGTCCATAGCATAGGAAGCCGGAATATAAGCGATGGTTCCCCCGCCTCCTTCATCCACTTTTCCGAGTTCTGCAGTCTGGAATGCTACCTGATTATCATCAAACATTCTTCGGAGTTTCGCAACGAATTCAGGGTTGGCGTCGTTGGAACCGGATTTCCCCCTGGAGCCGGTGTATTTATTCAAGACCAGTCCCTTTCCGAAGTAAGCCGCATTCTTCTTTTCCATGACCTGAGGATAATTCGGATCAAAAGCCGCACTCACATCAGAAGACAGCATATGAGAATTCTGAAGGATTCTGCGGAGTTTTAACTCACTGTATTCTCCTGTCAGGGCCATGATCTCGGCCAGTGTATTTTCAAAAAATCTGGAATGCATGCCGGTAGCGCCCACGCTTCCGATTTCTTCTTTGTCCACGAGGATACAGCAGGTAGTCCTCTGAGCATCCTCCACATTCAGCATAGCCACAAGGGATGTGTAGGCACAAACCCTGTCATCCTGCCCGTAAGACATGATCATGCTGCGGTCTAATCCGAAATCTCTGGCGGGCCCTGCCGGGACAACCTCGATCTCAGCAGACAGGAAATCTTCTTCCTCAATCCCGTATTCCTCTTTCAATATGCCAAGCATTTCTCTTTTTACGGCATCCTTCTCTTCACCTTTGGCCGGGCGGCTTCCGATCAGTACATTCAGATCTTCACCTTCGATCACGACCTTAGCCTTCTTTTCCAGCTGCTGTGCGGACAGATGGATCAAAAGATCGGTCACCCCTACCACAGGATCGGTTTCTTTCTCACCAATGCTGATCTCAATTGTAGTTCCGTCCTTTTTAATGACAACTCCGTGGAGAGCCAAAGGCAGCGTCACCCACTGATATTTCTTCACACCGCCGTAGTAATGGGTGTCCAGAAGCACCATTTCTGTGTCCTCATACAGTGGATTTTGTTTTAAATCCATCCTCGGGGAATCGATGTGCGCCCCCAAAATGTTCAACCCGTCTTCCATCGGCTTTTCCCCGATCTGGAATAGGACAATGGTTTTGTCCATCCACGTGCGGTAAACTTTATCACCCGGGTTCAGCTTCTTTTCCTCTGCTATAAAATGCTCTAAATCCTGATATCCTGCTCTCTGGGCCAGTTTTACTGATTCTTTCACACATTCCCTCTCTGTTTTTCCGCCGGTGAGGTACTCTTTATAATCAGACGCCAGAGATTCCAGTTTTTCTATCTCTTCTTCTGTATAAGAAAGCCATGTATTCTTTCGTTCCATTCGCAATATCCTTTCTGTCTGCAAAAATACTTTTTATTTGATAGTATTGCCCCATTGTTCCTCTTTAAATCCAATCAAGACAAAGTCATCCCCTATGACTAAAGGACGTTTTACCAGCATGCCGTCTGTCGCCAGAAGATCGATCTGTTCCTCCTCGCTCATTTCCGGGAGTCGGTCTTTCAGTCCCAGATCCCTGTATTTCATCCCGCTTGTATTAAAAAAACGCTTGACCGGAAGTCCGCTCACTGCAATCCATTCTTTTAATTCCTCTGCTTTTGGATTGTTTTCCACTATATGGCGGTCTTCATAGGAAATCTGATGCTCGTCCAGCCATTTTTTCGCTCTTTTACAGGTTGTACATTTCGGATATTCTATAAATAACATTGTCTTGTTCTCCTTTCCTTGGTTTATTCTCCGGTTATCTTATCATATTTCAGTTTAGAAAAAAAGGCAGTTGATCCAGAATCTCAACAACCTTTTCCTCTAATATTTTTTACAGGCAGAACTCATCCAGTGTTTTTCCGAGATACCACCAGTAATCCTTTTTGTCGATAGAATTTTTCGTAAAGACTTTTTCCTCCCGGATCACCTTGCCGTTCAGCACATATTCGATCTTCCCCACCTGTACTTTCTTCTTTACAGGTGCATCTAAACTCTTCGGGATCTGGCATTTGATATCGACCTTTTCCCCTTTTTTCAGCAGAAGCGTCATACCTCCGCCTTTGGCCCCTATGGAGACTTTGTGCTCCATCCCTCCGTTTACATACAAGTCCGTTAATTTGCTGTAGTCCGGAATGATCTTGTGATAGGAATAATTTTTGGCACCGTAGTCTATCAAAGTTCTGACATCCGACCATTTGTAAGTTTTATGGGGAGGCCATCCGCAGGCCAGCACGACCGCGATCATGGTCATGCCATTTTTCTTCACGGCTCCCACGTAGCAGTACCCGGCTTTAGAAGTAAATCCGGTCTTTCCGGAAACCGCACCGTCCATCATGGACAGCAGGGCGTTGTGGTTATTGCAATTAAAAGAACGCTGCCCGGATGCGTCATGAAAAGAATGGCTCCTGGCTCTGGTGATCTCCAAAAATTCTTTATTTTTGATACACTGTTTCATGATCAGTGCAAGATCATATGCCGTAGTGGAATGAATCCCGTTTTTGTCGGTGCGGTCCAATCCGTTGGGCGTGACAAAGTGTGTCGACTTTGCCCCATAGGATCTGGCCTCTGCATTGAGCTTTTTTGCAAAGTTTTCAGTTGATCCCGCCGCGTGCTCCGCCAGGATCACCGCACAGTCATTGTAAGACTCAAGCATCAGTCCGTAAAGGAGGTCCTTAACTTTGTATTTTTCCCCGGCCCTTGCTCCCAGATGGACCTGTGGCTGGGCAGCGGCATTTTTAGAAACTGTCGCTTCCTCTTCCAGATTGCAATGTTTAATAATATACAGGCATGTTAAAATCTTTGTAGTGCTGGCATTCGGCATTCTGGCTTTTCCGGATTTATCAAATAAGACTCGTCCGCTGCCCGCATCCATCAAAATTGCAGATTTTGCATAGAGCTTTAACGTATCATCCGCCCGGACCGTGTGAAATCCGAGCTGCAGACACAAAAACAGAGACCATATTACACAGAAAATCTTCTTCATTCCATTTACTCTCCTTCAAGCCAGCTAAGATATTTCTCTCCGTTATCGGAAGGAGGCCTGTTAAGAGCCGACTGGGATAATGGAGAAAAACTCATACAATTAATACTATATGAAACGTCAGAACAAAATATACCCACAGGGCACACCGTATTTTATACCCTTCGGGTGGACGTGCTCCGCACGATAAGGTATGGTCTTTCAGATTATTGATCTGTTTAAAATCGTCCAGCCCTAACAGTAAAAGACCTCCCCTGGCGCTTCCCTGGTTCAGCAGAACCTCCACCCGTTCCCTGCACTTTTCATGAGTAAACAGTCCTGTGGTGCGGTCAATCTTTCCTTTGCTGCCGATCGGAGTCACCACACCTGCAAAGGAGAGCGGGTTATAATTCTGGTCTCTCTTTAACAGTCCGCGGCATACAACCCACGCATATTCGTTATTTCTGTTTTTTACTTGGTATTCCACATTATGTATATCCGTCATCCCTCTGAGCATATCATCCACAGAGTCGAAATAACGCTTTTTATCCTTGTTATGTACCAGTTCTCCCCACACGGGAACAAGCCCGGGTACGATCCTTCCCGCAGTTCAAAATCCTGCAACATATTATCGGAAATCAGAGCCATATCGGTTGTCATATCGATGATATAGATATAATCTTCTGTACTGCTCACAATCGCATCATAAAACGCCTGTCCGTCTATATGGAACGCACCGTTCTCTCCCGCAATTTTTTTTCATAAAATCTTCCTCCATCTTTAAAATGCCGCAGAAATTAAAACCCGGTTTTAAACTTTCTTCCACTCATAAATTACAATGTGCCGGAGGAAAGAGCAAGCTAATCCAGTTTCAAAATAAGTACCGGAAGCGGAGGATGATTCTGTTTATTATAAAAGTCCTGTTTTATAACAATATATCTCCTGTCATCCAGCTGCTTTAAGTATTGAAGGACTTCTTCTTTCTCCGCAAACCCGGTATCTCCTCCACTATAAATACAAACACTGATAACTCCTCCCGATTTCAAAAGCTCAAGTCCCACTTTAATAGCCTGTATCGTACTTTTCGGCCTTGTAGCAATACTGTGATCCCCACCCGGAAGATAACCCAGATTAAACAAAATCGCCTGCACCGTACCTTTTTCTGCATACCGGTCCATATTTTCATGGCTGTCCAAAATAAACTTCGGATGGTATCCTTTTAATTTCAGCCGCTTCCTGGCATTGAACAGTGCTTCCTCCTGTATTTCAAATCCAATCACCCTGTCTGTAAGCCCGCACAAGTACTCAGTGTCACCTCCGTTTCCAACCGTTGCATCGATACATAAGTCTCCTTGTTTAATAAAGCGTCTCAGCTCTCCATGCACCCACTGTGTTATGCTGATCCTCATTTTCATTCCCTCCTGATCCGTGGACAAAAAGGTCGTAGACCTTTCCTATGAAATAACAAAAAGAGAGAGCCCGGACTATTTAAATCCTGCTCTCTCGGTTTAGTTTAGTAATAGCAGATAACCGGTGTTCCGGCATCGATCATATTGTAAAGGGTTGCAGCTGCATAAGGCGGCATATTGACACATCCGTGTGATCCCCCGGAAATATACTCACTTCCTCCGAAAGAAGACCTCCAGCTTGCATCGTGAAGTCCCACGTTGCCGTTGAACGGCATCCAGTAAGATACCGGTGAGTTATAACCCTGACCGCTCAATGTCGCATTGCGCTGTTTGTACAGTACAAATGCCACACATTCCGGTGTTTTTCTTCCCGCTTCCATCTTGCCTGTGACTACGGATGAAGAAAAGACAACCTTTTTCTTTTTAATGTAGAAAACTTCCTGCTGTCCCATATCGACCTCGATATAAGTATCGCCGATGTCTCCCTGATATCCGTCGTATACCTTTGCCTTTTGGCGCCAGTATGGCTCTCTTGTCTCTTGTGTGCCCTCTTTCAGCATTTTTTTGACTGCGGCTTCTTCCTTTTCACGGCTCATTCTCCAGCCGTAAGGACCTCCGAAAATCTTTTTGGTTCTTCCGTCGTGAGTCTTGACAGTGCGCATGGTCCCCATCGTGTTATATTTGTATGCAAACTTCATAACCCAGTTTTCCATCTTCTTCATGTCGATAGTAAAATCTGTGTCATTCTTGATCCTAAACCATTTGTGGTATACATCCTTATCAAGAACTACCGTCTGCTTCCCGAACTTATAAGTAATACTTCCCTTCAGAGAATCGTTCATCCTGTCTTTCAGAGAAATGATCTCTTTGCTCTTGCTAGTATACTTCGGGACATCATAGGCGCCTTCCTTGTCCAGATCCACGACAGCGACACCGCCTTCTACGGCACTCTTTATGAGTTTTTCCGTCTGTTCCTTCTTTAAGACCGTACCGATTTCTTCTTTTTGGATCTGATAAGCTCCGTCTTTGTAAACCGGTTTGGCATTTCGGATCTTGATGATATTTTTCTTTTTGAAGCAGTCAAGGTTTTTTAAGGCCTTTTGAAATGCTGCTTTGTCATAAGCAAACATATCGATATCGTTGTACTTCTCTCCCCCGAAAACACCTTTGATCCACAGAAAAGAACTCTGTCCGTCTTTGAGCTTCCTGATCTGGTCTTCACCGTCAAAGGAAACCTTGAGCACACTGCTCTTTAAAACTTCCTCTCTGCCTTTTCGCTCTTTTACGGTCAGCGAATAGCCGTCCGCCTTTTTTTTGAAAATGTCTGTAACTTCGTCAACTGTCTTGTTGGAAACATCGACACCATTGATCTTTGTCCCATATGTAAACTTCTTGCTGAAATACACTGCGATACAGCAGTAGATCACAAAAATAATCCCGACTGTAATCAGTGTGTAATGCTTCCAAGTAAATTTTTTGTGTTCCATAAATGTCCTCCTAAACTCAGTATCTAATTATAGTACAAAACTTGTAAAAAGGCCACCCATAATTTAAATTATTTTACTTGTGTTTCTTTTATGCGGATGGTACAATGAAACGGTATGTTAATAAATTAACAGATAAAAGACAGGAGGATTACTTATGTCATTTAAGGAAGAATACCAAAAGAAACTTAAAACAGCCGATGAGGCCGTAAAAGTTGTGAAATCCGGCGATTGGCTGGAGTACGGCTGGTGCGTCACCACACCGGTTGCCCTTGACAAGGCTTTGGCAAAAAGAATGCCGGAATTGGAAAATATTAATATCCGGGGCGGAATCGTCATGTGGCCGCTGGAGATTACAAAGATCGACTCCCCTGCCGATCACTTTACATGGAATTCCTGGCACATGGGCGGACTGGAGAGAAAATGGATCAACGAAGGATTCGCATATTATGCACCAATCCGTTATTCTGAGCTTCCAGGATACTACCGCAATTACATCGATCACATAGATGTTGCGATGATGCAGGTTGCCCCGATGGATGAACACGGATTCTTCAACTTCGGGCCAAGTGCATCCCACCTGGCTGCAATGCTTGAAAAAGCCGACTGTGTCATCGTGGAGGTTAACGAAAATATGCCTCGCTGCTTAGGCGGATTTGAAGAGGGCGTACATATTTCCAAAGTTGATATGATCGTCGAAGGCGGAAATCCTGCGATTGCAGAACTGGGCGGAGGCGGAGCAGCCACTGATGTGGACAAAGCCGTTGCAAAACTCATTGTAGACCAGATCCCGAACGGCGCATGTCTCCAGCTTGGTATCGGCGGAATGCCGAATGCCGTAGGTTCCATGATCGCGGAATCCGACCTGAAAGACCTGGGTGTTCACACTGAAATGTATGTGGATGCGTTCGTAGACATTGCAAAAGCAGGAAAGATCACCGGTGCCAGAAAAAATATCGACCGCTACCGTCAAACCTATGCGTTTGCAGCAGGAACCAAAAAATTATATGACTACTTAGATAACAATCCGGAATGTATGAGTGCTCCTGTAAACTATACAAATGACATTGCAAGGGTTTCTTCCATTGACAATTTCATCTCTATCAATAACGCCGTGGATGTGGATCTGTACGGACAGATCAGTGCAGAATCTTCAGGAATCAAACAGATCAGCGGCGCCGGCGGACAGTTGGACTTCGTCATGGGAGCTTACTTATCAAACGGTGGAAAGAGCTTTGTATGTCTTTCTTCCACTTTCACAGACAAGGCCGGCCAGATGCATTCCCGTATTCTTCCTACCCTGCATAACGGGTCTATTGTAACAGATACCCGTGCCAATGCCCACTACATCGTCACTGAATACGGAATGGCAAACATGAAGGGACTCTCTGCATGGCAGCGCACGGAAGCCCTGATCAATATCGCTCATCCAGACTTCAGAGACCAGCTGATCAAAGACGCAGAAAAAGCTCACATTTGGAGAAGATCCAACAAATAGATTTTGATACAGTTTCTCACTTTATCAAAATTCGATGAATATTTTATCCTCCTTTGTTAAACTACTTAATACAAAGGAGGATTTTTTATGATTAATAATAGAAAAACGGCCATCATTGGCTGCGGATTTGTCGGTGCGTCCACCGCATTCAGCCTGATGCACCAGGGACTGTTTTCCGAACTGGTCTTAATCGATGTAAACGAAGAAAAAGCTAAGGGTGAGGCGATGGATTTAAGCCATGGGCGCCCGTATGTAGATACATCCAAGATATATGCAGGCACCTATGATGATGTCGCGGACTGCGGGCTGATCATCATAACCGCCGGTGCAAATCAAAAGCCCGATGAAACCCGTCTCGACCTGGTACACAAAAATGTATCCATTTTTAAATCTATTATTCCGGAGATCACCAAACGAAACTCCGAGGGGATCTTATTGGTTGTTGCCAATCCGGTTGATATTCTTACTTATGTGACTTTAAAGCTTTCAGGATTTCCAAAAAACCGGGTCTTTGGCTCCGGAACCGTCTTGGATTCGGCACGTTTCCAATACCTGCTCAGCGAACACTTGGAAGTAGACAGCGGCAGCATTCAGGCATTTATCATCGGGGAGCATGGAGACAGTGAACTGGCTGTCTGGAGTGACACCAATGTCTCAGGGATCGGCATCAACGAATTTTGTGAAATGCGCGGGCATTTTGACCACGAGAAATCTATGAAGAGGATTTTTGACGATGTGAGAAACAGCGCCTATGAGATCATCGAGAAGAAAGGTGCTACCTATTACGGCGTCGCCATCGCAGTCAGCCATATTGCAGAGAGCATTATTCGAAATAAAAATTCGATCCTCCCGGTCTCCAGCCTGCTTAGCGGAGAATATGGCCTGTCTGACCTTTGTCTGAGCGTACCGACCATTGTCAACAAAAACGGTGCGGAACAGGTCATAGAAATTGATTTAAACAGTAAAGAATCCAATCTGCTGAATAAATCTGCAGGACAGTTAAAAGAGATCCTTTCATCCCTGGATTTATAGCAGGCTCCGTTTTGTATCTTTTGTATACGAAAAAGTACAGTGGAAATATTTACACATTATGAGATCTGTGCTATTGTATGATTCAAACAAAAATTTACTGATTTTTTATTAGATTCATACAAAAAGTGAGGGTTCCATATGAAAAGATATCTCTTAGCCGGTATTGTAGCTTTGGCGATTGCAGTTACTTTAAGCGGATGCGGTACAGCACACGTAAAACCGGAAGGACTCAGTGACAGCCAGTACAGGCTGGGCCTGAGAGCGATTGAGACGACAGATAAATATTTAAACGCTGAACTTTCAAAAGATCTGGCCAGCGAACAATTCGAAAATATCAAAAAGGCGTTTGAACAGTATACAAAAAGCAGAAAAACTGCTTTTTCACGGGTAGATTCCCGGATGGAACAACTGGAACACTGCCTGTCTGCAAAAAAAGTTTCAGACAAATCAGTGACCAAAGCCAGAAACCGTTTGGCAGAGACATTAAATCAAAATCTTTTATAAGTTCAATCGAGTAGGAGGCTAGTCATTAAGTGACTAGCCGACCTCTCAGTCGAGTAAGTAAGAGGAATTTCACCTCAAACTTCTCACGGAACCGTACGTGAAAGTCTCCTTTCATACGGCTCTTATCATTCAGCAGTACGAATATATCATGCTCCAATGAGCAAATAGTTTTGGCTCTGGCTTTCTCAAAGTGCAGAGCCATTCTTCTGCCCTGCGTCTTCTCCCATGGAAGTTCTTATACTTACACATGCCCATTTCACAAGTCTTCTTTCTATGCATAGCAGCGTATCTTTCATTGCGGATGGATTGTATTTCCCAAAATAATTCATCCAGCCACTTAGTATCGGATTCAGCATTTCGGCTAGGATATCTATCTTACATCCTATCCTCTTGTGCAACTCCATCTCTTTGATTTTTGTTCGGAATCCCTTGGCAGACTCTTTACTGACGGAAGCTATAAAGTTGTATCTAAGTTTTCCATCCCGGCATTTGATATACATTGCTTTAAATGTGTATCCCAGAAAAATCAAACTCTGTAAGTTCTTCTTCCTTTCACCTGTCCTCGTCCTTACAATACACAATCCTTGTCTTGGTCGGATTCAGTTCCAGCTTACATTCTTCAAACCTTTGAGCCAGGCTCTGCTTGATACATATTGCCTCCTCTTTTGTACGGCAGTGGACTATTCCATCATCTGCATACCTCTCAAACGGGACTTGCGGAAAATTTCATTTCATCCACATATCAAATACATAGTGCAAAAACATATTTGCAAGAACCGGACTTATTACTCCACCTTATGATTAGAAAGGCATAACGCTCCTTGCGGTGAACCAACTTTTGTTGGGAAGTATTTTCCGTCTTCTATTACTCCTGCTTTTAACCATTGCCGAAACAATTTCAGAACTCGTCTATCACTGATTCTTCTTTCGATAAGACTCATAAGTATTTCATGGTCAATGTTATCAAAATATCCTTTTATGTCTGCATCTACTACATACCAGCTCTTATATAAAGTCTTCTGTACCTTCTTCGTTGCCTGTATTGCGTCCCGTTTTGGTCTGAACCCATATGAGCATTCTAAAAAGTTTGCTTCAAAAACTGGTTCAACTACTATTTTGCATGCCTGTTGTACAATTCTATCTCTAATAACAGGTATACCCAATGGTCGCTGTTTACCATCTGGCTTTGATATATAAACTCTCTTAACTGGTTTTGGATAATAGATGCCTTTTACTAAATCTTCCTGGGTATCCAATAAGTATGATTCCACTCCATACTCTTCAATCATTTCAAAGGTCACACCATCTATTCCGGCACTTCCTTTGTTTTCTTTTACCTCTTTCCACGCCCGCCATAAAACATCCAGGCGAAAAATACGGTCATACAACGCATGAAATCTGCGTTGCTTATCCTTTTTGGCAGCCAAGTATAGTTTGCATTGAAGTTGTCGTGATTTATCTATTGAGTGTTGTTGTCCCTTTTGAGGCATGCACTGTCCCTTACCTTCCTGTTTAACTTGACTAAAGTAGAGCCCCTTTTCCAAATACGTTTATCTTACCGCACCATCATAGATACTATGGGCTCCTCCGACTCCTCATAATGCGTCTTCTTGAATTTCGTGTGTTACTTATATCAAGAATTACATGTTTATGGTTCCATGACACTATGAGGTCTCTTCTGTTCCATCAACAACTATGTTAACATTCCGCTCCCTCTACACCGAAGGGTTCTTCAGCGCTGCTTCCAGTTTCTTCACGCCTTCCGTGGTCTTCGTCAGAAAGCCAGTGACTCGACACCCTCTTTTTTCCAAAAGGGCTAACGTAACGATGCTACAGGATTCACTTAATGTTACGGAGCTCACTGGTGATTACTCCGACCAGACTTTCACTGGCAAGCTGTTGACAGCTTGCAGAACACACGACTTTCACCCATTAGTAACGTGCGCAGCCAGGCGCACTCAGAAAAAACTCCGGTCATAGATTTTAACCGGAGTTTTTTTATTAAAGGTCATAAAATACAATGCGTCTTGGCGCTTATCGTTTCTCAAAATGCTGATAGTCTTTATATGTAATCCAGTCACCGCCCCACTGAAAACCGTGTTTCCTGAAAATCCGGTACACACGGTCATTTCTGTGGATCATATTATATTTATACTTGCCTCTGCACTTTTTTACATCTCTCTGCGCATAGATTTTTCCGTTTTCAGGTGTGATGGAATTTCTCTTTACAAAGGGGTTGACCCTCGGATTAATGTCAATCGCTTTGCCGTAAGCATGGTTGGACAGGTGACTGGTCCCTTCTACAATCCGGTAGTTAAAGGCGGAGGTGTTATTGGCTTCCATAGATTTTGTGTCATCGGCGCCGTAATCATCGACCAGACGGATACTCTCGATCGGGTACTGCATATCATAAAGCTCCTGAAAAATTTCCACCGTATCTTTGGCAATGGACTTATTCACAAGCAGCTGCCCACTCCTGATCTTCCCGTCATAACCGTAATATTTCACCTTCACATAGCGCAGGTCCTGAATTTTTATGTTCGGATTGGACCTGTAAGAAACCCCGCTGATTTTTTCTTTCACTGCCTTCGGGACCTTTTCGTAAGAAAAACCGCTGATGCTTTTATTGGAAAATGCCGGTTTGACGGGTTCCTTTTCTCTTATCTCCTGAACGGATGCACCCAGTCCAATCAATGCCGCCAGCATCATACTTACAATATGTTTCCCCATAAGATCCCTCCCGTCTACGGTCTGCCGTTTAGCTGAAATAAACTGTCTAACAGCAGCCAGTTGGCCCGAAACGGCCTCATCAGATTCCAGTATCCGACACCCGTAAAACCATATTCTTTTGCTGTCCGGACTTTTACATCGATACTCCGGACATCTTCAAACCATACTTCATGTTCTGTTCCATTTAACGTGTAGTTAAAAAATGGGCTCATAGCAGTCTCATCGAACCGGATCTGTACTCCGTTCTGATCTGCGATCTCCACTGCTTCCACATTTCCGATCGTCCTTGCCCTTGTGGTTCCTCTCTCGTAGGGGAGCGGCCAGTCATAGGCATAGTTCGGAATGCCCATATATATTTTCTCCGGCGGGATCTCTGTCACTGCGTAATCCAAAACCTGTTGGACTTTGTTGATCGGTGCAACTGCCATTGGCGGCCCGAACGTATATCCCCATTCGTACGTCATCAAAAATACGGAATCTGCATTAGCACCCAAAAGTCCGTAGTCCATTCCTTCATATAACAGGCCTGCCTGTTCTGCAGAAATTTTAGGTGCTAAAGCGACAGACACCTTATATCCTAAGGGATTCATCCGCTCTCTTAAGTTACCTACGAATGCGGCATATCCCTCCCGGTCCTCCGGAAGGATGTATTCAAAATCCACATCCACTCCGGCATATTGCTTTTCCTGAACCGTCTGAACCAGATTCTCAATAAGAACCTGCTGCATCTGAAGATCTTCCGACACAGCCTTAACCAGCTGATTGTTAAAACTTCCGGTCTCTGCAAACGGCGTCAGCACAAGCATGGGATCAACCCCAAACTCCAATGTCTGTTCAATCAGAGGCTCTTCCATAGCCGGCGGTATGAGCGTTCCTTCGGTTGTAAAGCCATAAGAAAAGATCAGAAGTTCATTCAAATATAAGAGTACTTCTCTTAAAATCTCCGTGCTGATATATGGATAAGCATATCCCGTTACATTGAGGTTCCCCAGCTGCTCCTGCCGATAGCGGATCGTTAGCACATCTCCCGGCATCAGATTTGATTCATTCAGCAGATATGGATTTTTTCTGACAATCGAAGAAACCGAGGTGCCGTACTGCTGCGCAATAGATGTCAGCGTATCTCCTTCCTGTACCGTATGGACAACAGAGGGCTCCAGAATGAGCAGTGCCTGGCCGGGCACAACTCTCCCGGCATAAATCTGGTTGTCATAGATCAGCCGGCTACTTGAAATATGAAACTGCCCTGCAATAGAATTAATCGTATCCCCTTCATTTACTACATATATCATACTTCATTCCTTTTTTGGGTCTTTTTCTAAATATATGCACCTGTCAAAAAAGGAATTCCTGGGCTTATTCTTTTCATGCTGCTTCATATAACTTCTCTATCTTCCTCTGTGCTTCTGTTTCTTTTTCTCCTGCTTTTTCTGGAACTGCTGCCGCTTCCGTTCTTCCCGCAGATCTTTTCTGCGCTCTTTCCTTACGGTTATTTGTTCTTCCCTCCGGGCAGCCAGCGCCTGCTGGGACTTGGTTCCCAGCCCTTCGTTCCTGTGCCTTCGAAGACTTCTCTGCATTCGTTTGGGATTCAGATTTTTTACCTCTTTGACCGAAACATCCACGGGAGGGCTGAAACGAAGTTCTCCATGATGCTCCATCAGAAATGCCAAGACCTCATAGTCTTTTGGTTCTGCCCCGAACGTAATTTTGGACACTTCCAACCCTCCGTCCAGAACACGTTCATAAATCCCGACCCAAAAGGGTCCGTCAAAATATACTGTCAGCCTGCTCTCGATTTTTTGCATAAAAAACACTCCTCGCTTTCGACAGCAAAGAACGGACAACCGAGGAGGCAGGTTACTGACAGATTTTATCTCTGCGCCCGGACTACCGGCCGGGACTGTGTTTTTATCTTTGCACGATTTAATTTTACATGTTTCATTTTAATCCATTCTCCAGTGGTTTTCAAGGCATGACTGTGTCGGTGGGCCTGCTTTTACCCCAGTCTCCGGCTTCTGATGTGTTTTTCTATCCGGGACAGACAGCGTCACACTCATCACCGATAAAAATCCGGACTTTATGGTTGAGAACATGATCCTTGTGGGTACAGAATAAAAAAGCTCCTTTCAGTGCCAATAAATTCACACTGAAAGGAGCTTTTTTATTCCCCTGTATTTCTCTTTCTGTTCAGCAGGACCCTTCCTGCACATTTTTCGGCATCGATCCTCCACTGACATTCTTTGCAGTGCAGGCATCTGCCGGTATTTCTTCCTTCTCTCGCATCTATGGCCCAGTTATAATTGACCAGTACACCCCTGCCGATATCCACCATATCCACACCGGTGCGCTCTAAAATGTCTTCTGCCATCCGGGCATCCGTTATGCTGTTGACCGCAAAAACAGGAACCGATACATGCTTTTTGATCTCCCCCGCGGCATGGATCACATCTTTATACGGAAAATCTTTTGGAGCCTCAGGCTTATCTTCCCCTGAAAATCCATAGGAAATATCCAGGAAATTAATTCCGTGCTTCTCCAGAATCTCCAACGCAAACTTTTCCGGATGCCGTCCGTATTCGTCGGTTCTTTTGTTGACTCTCGAATTGAAATTGTCCATCTCATAATCGCTCGGACACAGAAGATACTCACCGGAGCCGTTCACCCCTGCGTGATGGATCTGCAAAAATATCGGGCAGCCTTCTTCATGCACCGCACCGACGATCTCTTTCAGCCCGTCAATCTGTCTGTCCTCCCAGATGCCCAGCTGGTCCTTAGAGAGTTTTCCCTCCGGGTCAACACAGGTGGCTTCCTGAATGATCAGGCCGGCACCGCCCCTGGCAATGGCTCTGTAATGTTCAATATTTTTGTGCACCACGCAGCCGTCTTCCTTCACCCAGTTATAGCATACCATCGGCGGCACACAGATACGATTCTTTATTTTTAAATGCTTTATGTAAAACGGCTCAAACAATCGTTTCATACGTTCCTCCTGTCATTTTCTGCATCTGATCCTCAGGCATTGATTTTGCATAATAGAAGCCCTGGATCTGGTTTATCCCAAAGTCGACAATCAAGCGTCTCTGTTCTTCAGTTTCCACTCCCTCTGCAATAACGGTCATTTCCAATTCCTGAAATATACGCGACAGATTTTTCACGGCGAGTGCAGACTTTTTGTTTGCGACAGAGACCCAGACCAGACTCTTGTCCAGTTTGACTGTGCTAAAGGGATTATTGATGACGGTTGCTATATTGGAATAACCTGTTCCGAAGTCATCCAGCCCCATTTTGATTCCGTGCTTTTCCATCTCCAGAGCAAATTTTGACACTACCTGTGTATTCTCCGTCAAAGGACTCTCTGTAAACTCAATATTAATGGCAGACATAGGAGTATGGTTCCGCCAGATGATCTCCAGAACCTTATCCATGAGATCGTTCTGTGAAAACTGGACAGCCGAAAAATTCACATGAATTGCCTGAATAGGAATTCCTCTTTCTAACAGTCTGTTGATAAACCTGCAGACTTTATCCAGCATGATATGAGTTATGTCAATGATCAAGCCGGTCTCCTCCGCGATCGGAATAAGCTCAGACGGATAGATGGGACCGACCGGGGACTCCGGTATCCTCATCAGTGATTCAGCATAATGGAATCCTCTGTCTGCCACAGAATAATTGGGCTGGTAATACATCTCAAAAATGCGGTCTGCAATTTTTTCTTTCAGGATCATGATGACTTTTCGTCTTCGTTCCAGACCCTCCAGCATTTCTTTGTCGCAGTAGCAGATCTCTCCGCATTCCCCTGCTTTTGCGCGGAAAACCGCATATTCCACGGCATTGACGATCTCTTCCAAAGTTTCTCCCATCACCGGAATGCCATATGATCCCCATCACGACAGAGAGCAGGAAATGGTAGTCTCCAATCTGCCACGGTCTTTCCATACGCCGACGGACAGCCCCAATGCATTCCCTGATCTGGGCCTCACTGCTCTGTGTAAATAAAAGTGCAAACTCGTCTCCGCTGAAGCGGTATACATGATTCTTCGGCCAGGTCTCATAGAAAAAATCGCAGACATCTTTCAGAAATTCATCGCCCTTCTGCTGTCCGCATGTATTGTTAACCTGGTGGAAATCCCTCAGAGAGACGACGACAAGTATAAACTGCTTCTCGGGCAATTTTTTGATCATCAGCCCCAGCATATTGAAAAATTCCTTCCGGTTGGGCACATTGATCAGATAATCCATCGAAATCTGCTTATTCTGCAGGTGCAGATAAATTATAAGCAGGGCACAGGTTGCTGCAGATCCGGACAGAATTACATTTGGATACCTCTGCTGGACCAGAATAACCAGTACGGCCAGAATCGGAAAAGCCGCAAGTATATGGTATATATTTCTGTCAATCTTTCTCTTGTTCAGTACGGTGACCACAATGCTGATGGCACAGTACGCATAAAAGATCAAATAAGTGTAGACTATCCACGGCCTCCTTACATAACCCTGCCCAGGGCTGATATCAAACAGATTTCTGGTCAATGGGTTGATCAGAACGAGCACACTGTACACTAGGGCAGGTATGATTCCAAAGCCTATGACCTTTCTCAGTTCCTTCCTCTCTGTATAGACGATAGATACGGTGTAAAGCCCCCATCAGCGGTGTCAGAATATAGTAAACCATTATTACAGGCCAGGTCATCCATATGGGAAACTCATCGACACGTTAAATCATGGCCGTAGACAGAATGTTGGTCAAAATTGATCCTGACGTAATCAGAAGACACCCCTGAAAAATATTATTTTTTTAATGTGGTGAGATGGCTTACCTTTCTTGAATGTACCCACATGATCCCCTCATTTTTTGTCCCCTTATACATATCCTTATCTTACCATGACTTCTCTTGAAAGAAAATGATCATTTTACTCTTCCCACTCATAATACCTGCCTCAAAAAGCGATATGGATTTACACTGTATTCTCCATGTCCTGCATCCTTCCGATATATGCCGAGGTGCAGATGCACCGGGAACTTCCCCACTGTTCCCTCTTCCTTCCCATATCCTGAATCCCCCATATACCCGATCATATCTCCCGCATGAATCTTTGTTCCCTGTTTGATTCCGGGAGCATAACTGTAAAGGTGTGCATAATAAAAATAAATACCTTTCGGAGAACGGATGCCGACACGGTAGCCTCCCAGTTTCAGCCATCCGATCTGCTCTACGACTCCGTCAGACATACTGAGCACAGGTATTTCACCTCTCTTCTTCGATACCGTATCGGACATAATATCCGTGCCCTCGTGATGCCTGTCTCCGCCAAAATTCCTCGCCTCATTCCAAGAATCCGAATAGTTTACAAACGGTATATATTCATCCGGCACCGGAGGTCCCTTGATCTCCTCTTGTATCAGCGGATCCGGTCTTCCGCTTTTACATCCGGTATTTCGGTATTCCTGATATACCTTTTCTTCTTCGATGGCTTCGTTCCGCCTTAGAATCCTTTCCACAGTCAAACTCTCGGCTGTGACCAAAAGTCCCAGGAAAAACACCGTGCAAAGCAGCCAAAAATTCCTTTTTGTATTGTTCATCCGCTTCATCCCCTATTCTTTTCTGCACTATGTATATGCAAAAAAGAATAGAGTTACAACCTAAGGATTTCCCAGAAGGTATTCATACAGCATCTGTTCAAATGCTTTCACATCGATTGGTTTCGCAAAATGCCGGTCCATGCCTGCCCGCTTTGCATTTCCGGCCGTCTGTGTCTGCAGCTTGAATACTCTTCACAAGACTGTCTTAATCGTCCGGATGAATCAGATTCTTTTGCTTATGTTTTTTCAGCAAATCCTCATTGCAGTAGGGTCCCAACGCAAATACCGTAGTCGGAACCCAATACATCTTTCCCTTATCTTTCATCTTAGTCAGCATATGATCTGTATAGTCCGGAATCGTATGAAGGCCCGACAGATCTGCCGCCTGTTCTTTCGCCTTCAGTTTCAGAAGGATATCGTGATTGACCATGAAAACATCAGCACCCTTCCCTGTTTCCATCCGCTTTTCCAGGGCTTCAAAGTATTCTGCCCCTTTCAGGCTCTCATATGATCTCCTCGATTACTTTGACATTTTCAGGCTCATATTTGTTCCGGAAAAACGTAATAAATAATAGTAACATCCTCAGAATCTGTTTCTTCATTCAAGACCGTATTTTTGCCGCTGCACCCGCTCAGTGCCAATGTACAGATGAACACAGCACCTTGTCATCTTCCTTTTCTTCATTGCACCTATCCCCTTTTCTGTGTAAATAATGATTCTTTACGTCTGCGGATCATCGGAAAGGGGCAACAGCCCGTCCAAACATTCCAAAACTTCTTTGTTGACACGGTCACTTTGCATGATCTCTCTTCCGTCGGACAGCAGGCCGCCCTGATATTCACCGCAGATATCGGCCCCTAAGATTTTTCTTTCCTGTGATATCATTGTACATATCCTGCAGACCTGCCCGACGGTCATGCTGCCCTGGTCCCAGTTTGTGGACATCTCGCTCTGGCTCAGCACATCCTTGTCCAAAGACAGATAGACATCCGTCAGGATCTCTCTTTGAAGCCATGTCTTCCAGTCAAAATCCGGGGATATAGCTTCTTCCTCCGGCACTAACGCCATGTGGTTTCTGTATCTCGGCTCCACCTCCCGCAGATATGCGGCCGAAGTACCGATCAGAATCACTTTTTTTAGATGTTCAATCTCGTCCATGGCCCTCCGCACCCAGCATCCGCAGGATAAAAGTTCAGGAAACAGCGGCTTCTGAAGATCAGTGTGGTAGTCAAACAGCACCAGCGTAAAATCCCTGCACATCTCTTTTTGCAGAAGAAAGGAGACATAGTGGTAATTTCCGGAACCTAGAAAATAAATATGAGAGGGCTTTCCTGCCCTGATCCTTTCTCTGATCGTCTCCGCCGCAGTATCCTCACAGTATCCGTTGGTCCCCTGAACTTCTGTCAGGCCGATCCGCTGATAAGGGGCTGATTTATAAAACTCTTCCTTATCGTATAAATCGTCAAAGTCCAGGACCGTAATCATCTGCTGCACATCACTCACTCCTTTTCGGTCTGTTAAAGATAAATCTTAATGAATTCCTCCGGCGGGACCGGCCTGCCGTAATAATAACCCTGGAAGACCCCGCACCCCATTTCTCTCAGCAAGTCTCTCTGTTCCTCTGTCTCTACAAATTCTTCCACTACATGAAACTTCAGCGTCCGTGCCATATCCACGATGCCAGAGACAATATTTCTTGATCTCTCATCGTTCACAAGCTGCTTAACAAGTCTGCCTTTCAGCTTCACTTCCTCGAAAGAATAGTCCTGAAGATATACCATAGACCCATGTCCCATGCCGAAATCGTCCATACTGATCTCGATGCTGTTTCGCCTGATATTTTCCAGTTCTCCGGCCACTTTCTCGGAGTGATCCGAAAATACACGTTCCGTGAATTCAAAGACCATCTGTTTTTCCAGAAGTCATAGTGTGACAAGAGTTCCATTACATGTCTGCTCCAATTCTTCTGTTCCAGCTGGCTCGGGAAGATATTGACTGAAATCCGCAGGCTCTGGCCCGACACACGATTCATCTTTTGAATATCCATACAGGCTCTTTTCAGGATAAATTTTCCCAAAGCCTGAAGCTGTCCTCTCTCTCAGCAGTACGCCGGCTCCTGCGAACAAATGAGTAATCATGACGATCGACAGCAGATTCAGTATGGATAAGTTGAACAAATACTCTGCTCCCGCCGTATGCATTGCTTCAAACTTCTTTGCCGCCCTGACACTCAGCCGGAACAGCGCACAGGATAGCATCGTGATGCACATGGCCGTAGCATCTAAAATATTCAAAATCCGCCCTCCCAGGAAAGCGGTTATAAATTCCTGATAAGGCGGATATGGAAAACTCTTAAATAAAAGTACAAAGGAACCCAGAATTAAAAAGGGGATGATTAATGTCAGCCCCTGCTTAACCGATAAAATCGCTGTCGATTTCCCAAGATCCCTATAATAATTCCTGATTTTCATTGCATAACTCCCCAGATTCGATCACTGCCCGGACATCTGTTCATGTTCTTCCCTGAGATTCTCATATAGAGTCATAGAGTCCCAAGTCTGGTTTGTATCCGTCAGAACGGCCTTTAAATTTATCTTTTTAAGCTTCTCTTTTCGGAAACTCAAAATCATCTCATCAATCTGACGGCCGGAGAAGCCTTTCATGACAAGCATCTCTTCTGTGAATCCGGGGCCGTCATAGCAGCTGTCTCCTGGTTCAATGCCGGGAACTCCTGCCAGTGCCCCGATCGGTTTCAGATAATCTTCTTTTTTTATATTTTTTATCCGTACACCCATGCGGATCAGGATAAACTTTATCTTTCTTGCCCGCTCAGAGCTGTCTAAATTATATAGCAATACAGCTGCACTGCCGTTTTTTGCTTGATTCATTTTTATTTCCTGCCTTTTTGTTATAGTAGTTTTATTATACCATATTTGAATGAAATCTTACAAACATGCAGACTATAAAATGAAGCTATTTTACAAAAACATAGAAAGCGTACAGCAATATGCCTGATCATCTTTTAACGGAAACCGTGATGCTCTGCATCCACCTCTTGGAACTTTTCGGGATCTTTGTCATCGTCTTTGGCTGTATCAAGGCTTTTCTCCAATATCTCCGGGCAGGATTTACCACGGAGGGAAGGGAGATCAAACTGGAATTGGCCAAAATGCTGGCTTTTGCCCTGGAGTTCAAACTGGGAGGCGAAATACTCAGGACCGTCATCACCAAAAACATGAACGAACTTTATATGCTGGGAGCCGTCATCCTTTTGAGATCTTTTCTGACTCTGGTGATCCACTATGAAATCAAGTTCGAGTCAGATTAATAACTCTCCATCAGCCTGCCGAGCCGCCGGATTCCCTCCCGGATCACTTCCGGCTCGGAATTCGTATAATTCAGGCGGAATGTGGGCACCGGCTTCTCATCGTTCACATAAAACGGATTGCCCGGTACGAAAGCGACCTTTTCTTTCATCGCACGATCAAATAATTCGAGGGATGACTCGCCTTCCGGAAGAGATCCCCATACAAACATGCCTCCTTTCGGCATGGTATAAGTGACAGTGTCCGGAAAGAAATCCTTCATTGCCTGGAGCATGACATCGCTCTGCTCTTTATAGAGGGCTTTGATTTTGCCGATGTGTTCGTTTAATTCATGGTTCATGAGATAATCATACACTGCATACTGGGCAAATATATTGCTGTGCAGATCGGCCGCCTGCTTTGCGGTCACGAGATGCTGCATCAGTTCTTTGTCTTTCGTGCAGATCCATCCAAGTCTCATTCCCGGTGTGATGATCTTTGAAATCGTCCCGAAGAGCACACTCTTTTTCAGGCCGAACGATCCGATATAAGGAAGCGCCTCTCCCTCAAACTTCAGCTGTCCGTACGGATCATCCTCGATCAAATAGGCAGAATAGCGGTTTAAAAGACTGCACAGTGCATTTCTTTTCTCCACAGAATATGTAAGTCCGGTTGGGTTTTGAAAGTTTGGAACCGTATACAAAAGTTTTACATTCCTCTCCTCCAGGATCTGCTCCAGCCTGTCCAGATCCATCCCATCATCCAAAAGAGGCACCGGGCAGAAATCCGGCTCAAATACGGTAAATGCCTGAATAGCTCCCAAATAGCCGGGTTCTTCGATCGCCAGCGCGTCACCGGGATTGATCAGTACCTTTCCCATCAGATCCAAAGCCTGCTGCGACCCTGTCGTGATCAATACATCGACCGCCTGTACATCCATCCCGTATTCGTCCCGGTATCTCTTTGCCACCCATTCCCTGAGCGGCCGGTAGCCTTCCGTACTGGAGTACTGGAAGACCTCATCACCATATTGGTCAATGACCCTTTCCATAGACTGTTTAAGCTCTTCCTTTGGAAAGGAAACCGGATTAGGCAGTCCTCCTGCAAAGGAGATGATGTCATCCTGCTGGATCACCTTTAAAATTTCCCTGATAAAGGATGCGGGCGTGTTTAAGATTCTCTCTGAAAACTGTGTCATACTTTTGTACCTCTTCTTTCCGCGATGATGTAAGAAAAGCTCTAAACCGGACATCCTCCGGCCTAGAGCGTTCAAATAATGAATTTTGCTTATTATATTCCTTTCTCTTCTGTCTGTCAAGAAATCGCGGACTATTTTATCTTCACCTGTTCTATGTTCTTAATGATGATTGTGCTTCCTCCTCCCTGTTCTTCCAGGATCTCCACATTGTCTTTTGTGATATATTCTTCCATGGGGATCTTAATCTCGATCCCTGCGTCGGTCTCAAGAATCTGATATTCCAGCTTCTTCACGGTATTTTCTTTGGCCACCGTAAAGGTATCATACTGCAGGTCATATCTCTCGATGCGGTCATCAAACTCCTGTTTCTTCTCCGTGCTGTCTCCAAAGATCCTGTCGCCGATCTCGTTGACCCGAAACTCATTTTTTTCCGCGAATTCTTCTCTCAGCTTACTCCTGGCATCCAGTCGGTTTCTAAGAGGTTCATTCTCGTACCGGTTATTGATGTCTGTGATCACCTTGTTTAAGATCTGGAACTTCTTTTTGGGAGCCATGTCCGCATGGCACTGAAGAAAGCGCTCCGAAATATAGTTAATCTTGTCGCCTGTCAGCATCTCAAACTTCTTTTCCACCAGCTGGACCTTATACTCCAGAAGATCCACGATCACGGCCTCTGTAAGCTTTGCCCCGTCCATAGGCATCACCCGCTGCTTTACAATGTCGTTGACTTCGTTTTCTTCCTCTTTATGTATGTAAGTCTCCTTATAATTCATTTTCAGAAGCGCCAGATGTACGACGCTGTAAAGCTGGAAACTGACCACGATCAGGTCTGCCGCCGGAATCGTCACACTGTCGCACATAATATCAAAAAGACTTTCCGACAGTACACGGCTGGCTTCCACAAAGCTTTCGTCCTCCTTTTCATCCATCGATTCCAAAAGGCTTAAAACCGGTGAAAGACTTCCGTCAAACTGGCATTTTTTTGTGTCATCGCTTTCCAGTATTTTAAAAATGTGTCCTCTGATAAACTCCATCAAGTCCGGACCCATATCCAGCAGGTCATTGGACAGGCCAAGGTATCCGTTATGGCTGTCCAGTATATGGATAATTCCTTTTCTGATGATAATATCGTCTCTCTGTATCTGCATGTTTATCCTACTTTCTAATAAATTTTCTTTGACTATTATACTAGAAAAAATCCGTCCGGACAACTCCGGACGGATCTCCATAACCCCTTCACCTTACATTTCTGCAAGAACATTTTTGACATATTCATAAGCTCTCGGGCAGTGGCTCTTTAAAGAAGGTCTGTTCATAGAATACTCTTTAAATACCTCTGCAAAAAACTCTTTGTTGTTTGATACTGCATATGCACGGTTGTCGCCGGCAAAATTGTTCTTTTCTGCATTGTAGATGGCTCTGAACTCTGCTGTGGAATCGGCTCTGTTGTTTACATATGCTACAAAATGTCCTATTTCGTGAACCAAAACTCTGTTGACATTGCTCTTTATAACAATCTTTTTCTGAGATGGGCTGAACACTCCGTCTGCCCCTTTCAGCAAAGAAGAATTCGGATTCGTCTCGATTGTCATACCCACTCTGTTGAATTCGCTGATTACTTTGTCATCGACGATGCCCTTTAACTGACCGATATTTGCATTTCCTGCCTGCGCAAAATTTGTTGTTTTGATAACCTTTTTAATGGTTGTTGTTGTTTTGACAGTTTTTTTCTTTGCTTTTTTTGTTGTTTTTACAACAATGTCAGTCTGAACTGTCTCTTCTACTTTTTTAGATACGCTGGTGATCACTTTTTTAGTAGTCTTTTAAGTTTTTTTTGTTGTGACCTTTTTACGTTTTACTATTTTCTTTAATTTATATATCTTTGTTTTAACTTTCTTGGATGTACTTGTTTTGACCGTTACTTTATTGCTGGCTGCTGCCACAGGTTCTGCTGCCGGAGCTGTGAACCCGATAACAAGCAAAACTGCCAATGCACTTACCAGAACTTTTTTGATTGCTTTCTTCATGATCATGTGCCTCCTCATTTCACAGACACAAGCCAGTGACCATCTTGATCTCTGATTTATCGTAATTTTCCCGCAGTCGATGTCATATTCCGTTGTGCTGTCATAAATATAGTCACTTTTCAGCCATCTTCTCCTGAGACATTTTTGCCTGCTTGCGCAGGTCTTTTAATTTTGTAGAAAACATTTTATGTTCCTCCTCTGTTTTGATGGTGAAAGTATAGCAATCAAAGTTTTTTCCAGCAAGCAACTATAGTTTACATCTGAGTATTTTATGCAACTTTCCGTAGCAAAAGAGGTCCTGCACGGATGCAGAACCTCTTTTATAAGTTTTATTGATGTTTATAATTATTTTACTACAGTCTTTAACTGTTCTGTCAGCATTGGAACGATCTTATTTAAATCTCCAACGATTCCATAGTCTGCTACATCGAAAATCGGTGCTGTGTCATCTTTGTTGATTGCAACGATAATGTCAGCCTCTTCCATACCTGCCACGTGCTGGATTGCTCCTGAGATACCAATTGCAAAGTATACATTTGGGCGTACAGTCTTACCAGTCTGTCCAACCTGGATATCTCTAGGCTTCCATCCTGCGTCTACTACCGCACGGGAACAGCTCACTTCTCCACCTAAAACTTCTGCTAAATCTTCTAAGATCTTGAAGTTTTCAGGGCTTCCGACTCCACGTCCGCCGGATACAAGGATGTTTGCATCCATGATATCCACAACGTCAGTCACAGATTTTACAACTTCCATGATCTCAACATATTTGTTGTCCGGAGTAAATCCAGGATTGAATTCAATCACTTCCGCTTTTGCTCCTTCGATCTTGTCGATCGCCTGCATAACACCAGGACGTACTGTAGCCATCTGAGGACGGTTATCCGGGCATGCAATGGTAGCGATCGTATTTCCGCCGAACGCAGGACGTGTCATCAGTAACTGGTTATGTTTCTGCTCTTTTCCCGGAATTGCTACTAATGGGAAATCACCGATTTCAAGGACTGTACAGTCAGCAGTAAGACCAGTTGCAACTCTCGCAGACACACGAGGTCCTAAGTCTCTACCGATTGCTGTCGCACCAACTAACATGATTTCTGGTTTGTATTCATTGATCACAGATGCAAGTGCATGTGTATAAGGCTCTGTTCTGTATTCTTTCAGTTCAGGATCATCAACTACGATCACCTTGTCCGCACCGTAAGCTGCAAGTTCATCTGCAAGGTCTTTCACTTCAGAACCAATTAAAACAGCTGTAACATCTGTATCTAAATCTTTTGCAAGGTCTTTGGCTTTTCCAAGTAATTCAAAAGCGATGCCGCTTAATTCATTGTCCACCTGCTGTGCAAAGACATAAACTCCTTTATATTCTTCTAAACCCATTTTATTCACCACTTTTCCTTTTTAAATTAGATTACATGTTTTTCTTTCAATTTGTCCATGATATATGCTACGGATTCTTCCGGATCAAGGGTTACCTTTTCCCCTGCACCTTTACGAACCTTATCAGATGCTTTCGCAATCTTTGTAGGTGATCCGGCAAGTCCGATGTTTGCATCATCGACATCTTTTAAGTCTTTTCTTCCCCAAACAGTCACTTCTGCATCGTATGCATCAAAGATTCCGCCCGGTGTCATGTAACGCGGCTCGTTTAATTCAGAAAGTGCTGTGATCAGGCAAGGCATTTTTGCCTTTACAACATGATATCTGTCTTCATACTGACGTTCAACAACAACATTGTCTCCGTCGATTTTGATATCCTGAGCGTAAGAAATAACTGGAATATCCAGATGTTCTGAAATCTGAGGACCTACCTGTGCGGTATCTCCATCGATTGCCTGACGTCCTGTGATGATCAGGTCGTAGTCAAGATTTCTGATCGCACCTGCAAGCGTTGTAGAGGTAGCCCATGTATCTGCTCCTCCGAGAACTCTGTCTGTGACAAGGACTCCCTTGTCTGCTCCCATAGCCATAGCCTCACGTAAAACTTCATCTGCTTTCGGAAGTCCCATCGTAAGAACTGTAACTTCTGCATCATATTCATCTTTTAATTTTAATGCCGCTTCCAATCCAGCTTTATCATCTGGATTCATGATGGTCAGCATTGCACCTCTATCCAAAGTACCATCCGGGTTAAATTTAACTCCGCCCTTAGTATCTGGTACCTGTTTTACACATACAACGATTTTCACAGTAAAGTACCTCCCTTATTTTAACAGATTTCCAGAAATGACCATACGCTGAACTTCAGATGTTCCTTCGTAGATCTCTGTGATCTTAGCATCGCGCATCATACGTTCTACATCGTATTCTCTGATATATCCGTAACCACCGTGTAACTGAACAGCCTTTGTTGTAACTTCCATTGCCACTTCTGCTGCATATAACTTCGCCATAGCTGCTTCCACACTATATACTTTCTGTGTAGCTTTTGCCATTGCCGCTTTATAAACTAACAGTTTTGCAGCTTCCACCTTAGTCGCCATATCAGCTAACTGGAACTGTGTGTTCTGGAACTGTCCGATCGTACGTCCGAACTGTTTTCTTTCTTTTACATATTCGATGGTTGCTTCTAATGCACCTTCTGCCAGTCCAAGAGCCTGTGAAGCGATACCGATACGTCCGCCGTCAAGAGTATGCATTGCGATTCCGAATCCTTTGCCCTGTTTTCCTAATAAGTTTTCTTTTGGAATGCGGCAGTCTTCGAAGATCAGTTCATAAGTGGAAGATCCGCGGATACCCATTTTCTTTTCCTTTGTTCCAAAGGAGAATCCTGGAGTTCCCTTATCTACGATGAATGCAGAGATCTCTTTTAATTTTCTTCCGCGTTTTTCAATGATTCCTGTAACAGCGATCACGATGTAAACGTCTGCTTCTTTACCATTTGTGATGAAGCATTTAGAACCGTTTAATACCCACTCGTTACCGTCTAAGACAGCCTTAGTCTGCTGTCCCTGAGCGTCGGTACCAGCTCCCGGTTCAGTCAGGCCGAATGCACCTAATTTCTTACCGGATGCAAGATCAGGAAGGTATTTTTTCTTCTGTTCTTCTGTACCGTAAGTCTGGATTGGATCACAGCACAGAGATGTATGTGCAGATACGATAACGCCTGTGGTACCGCAGACTTTTGATAATTCTTCTACACACATAACGTATGTCAGAGGATCACAGCCCTGTCCGCCGTACTCTTTCGGAATCGGGATACCAAGAAAACCATTCTTAGCCATCTTCTGAACAGTTTCTTTTGGGAACTGTTCTGTTTCATCCACGTCCTGTGCAAGAGGCTTTACTTCATTTTCGGCGAACTCTTTGAACAGAGTTCTTGCCATTTCGTGTTTCTTACTTAATGCGAAATCCATTTCTTATTCCTCCATTTAATTATTTACTATAATCGTAGAATCCTTTGCCGGTCTTCTGGCCTAACATACCGCCGCGTACCATCTTTCTCAGCAATGGATGCGGACGATACTTGGTATCTCCAAACTCATTGTAAAGCACTTCCATGATAGCAAGGCAAACGTCTAATCCGATCAGGTCACCCAATGCTAACGGTCCCATCGGGTGGTTAGCTCCTAATTTCATGGCTGTATCAATACCTTCTACAGATGCCACTCCGTCTGCATAGATTCCGATTGCTTCGTTGATCATAGGGATGAGGATTCTGTTAACAACAAATCCAGCTGCTTCTTCTACCTGAACCGGTGTCTTTCCAATATCTTTAGAGATCTCGATAATTCTGTCAACCGTTTCCTGAGGAGTATTGATTCCTGCGATAACTTCAACAAGCTTCATAACCGGAGCCGGATTGAAGAAATGCATACCGATCATCGGACGGTCAAGTCCTGCTCCGATTTCAGTAATAGAAAGGGAAGATGTATTGGTAGCGAAGATTGCTTCCGGTTTGCAGATATCCTGTAATTCTTTGAAAGTCTGTTTTTTGATCTCCATGTTTTCAATCGCTGCTTCCACAACAAGGTCACAGTCAGTGCAGATGTCTTTCACACCAGTTGTGATTTTAGCTAAAATGGCGTCAGCTTTTTCCTGATCCATCTTACCTTTTGCTACTCTTTTTTCAAATCCTTTTGCGATTCTTGCTTTTCCGTTTGCTGCGAATTCTTCATTGATATCGCAAAGGTAAACTTCATAGCCTTCTGTCTGCGCAAATGCCTGAGCAATTCCGCTGCCCATTGTTCCAGCACCGATAACTCCAACTTTCATTATGATTCCTCCTGTATTTAAACTCTAATTGTTGCCTGACACTGATTATTTATTTTTGAATCCGTCGACTTTCGTCTTGTTTAAGAATGCTTCCATGCCTGCTCTCTGGTCTTCACTCTCGAAGCAGCTTCCGAATGCTTTTTCTTCCACGACAATGGCCTGATCCATGTCCACATCCAGTCCTTCATTGATGGCTTTCTTTGAAGCGCGGACTGCAATAGGAGCATTCTTAGCGATCTTCGCAGCCATCTTCTTTGCTGCATCCAAGAGATCTGCCTGCGGATATACAGCATTTACAAGTCCGATCCTGTATGCCTCATCTGCTTTGATATTGAAAGCAGTATAAATCATTTCTTTTGCTTTTCCAGCGCCTACAAGACGGGCAAGCCTCTGAGTTCCTCCAAATCCAGGAGTAATTCCAAGACCTACTTCCGGCTGGCCGAATACTGCGTTTTCAGCACAAAGGCGGATATCACAGCTCATGGAGATTTCACATCCTCCTCCCAGTGCAAATCCGTTCACTGCAGCGATGGTCGGAATAGGGAATGTCTCTAACTTGCGGAACACGTCATTTCCCTTCTTACCGAAGGCTTCTCCTTCTGCTTTTGTCAATGTACTCATCTCAGCGATGTCAGCTCCGGCCACAAAGGATTTATCTCCTGCTCCGGTAAGGATCAAGGCTCTTGTATTTTCCAGATCAACAGCATCCAGTGCTTCCTCAATCTCACCGAGCACCTGGCTGTTTAATGCATTTAATGCTTTTGGACGGTTGATGGTGAGGATACCTACAAAACCTTCTGTTTCATATGTGATGAATTCCATGGATTCAATCTCCTTTCAAATTAAATTAGTCCATTTCAACGATGGTAGAGCATCCCATACCGCCGCCGATGCAAAGTGTTGCAAGACCTTTCTTAGCTCCCCTGTCTTTCATTGCATGAAGCAGAGTAACCAAGATACGGCATCCTGAAGCTCCAACCGGATGTCCGATGGCAATCGCTCCGCCGTTTACATTTAATTTGCTTAAGTCGAATCCTAAGTCTTTTCCTACTGCTACAGACTGAGCTGCAAATGCTTCATTTGCTTCGATCAGGTCGAAGTCATCGATGCTCATTCCTGTTCTTTCCATAACTTTTCTTGTAGAAGCAACTGGTCCGATACCCATGATCTTAGGATCTACACCGCCGAGTGCTCCGGCAACCCATGTAGCCATCGGGGTAACGCCTAATTCTTTTGCTTTTTCTTCACTCATAACTACAACTGCTGCTGCACCGTCATTGATTCCTGAAGAGTTAGCAGCTGTCACCATTCCGCCCTGTTTGAACGCTGGTCTTAATCCTGAGATTCCTTCTGCTGTTGTTCCCGGACGAGGACCTTCATCTTTGTTTACGATAATGGTTTCTTTTTTCTTTTTTACTTCTACCGGTACGATCTCTTCGTCGAATTTTCCGGCTTCCTGAGCTGCAACTGCCTTCTGCTGGCTCGCTGCTGCAAACTCATCTAATTCTTCACGGGTAAGTCCCCACTGGTCACAGATGTTCTCTGCTGTCATACCCATGTGGTAGTCATTAAATGCACACCATAATGCATCATTAACCATAGCATCTTTTAATACGCCGTTGTTCATACGGTATCCGAAACGTGCCTGATCTAATACATATGGAGCCATTGACATGTTCTCACATCCGCCTGCTACGACAACGTCAGCGTCACCGCTTCTGATCATGTCTGCAGCCATGTTTACCGCCTTCAGTCCGGAACCGCACACAACGTTGATCGTTGTTGCCGGAACTTCGATCGGAAGACCTGCCTTGATGGATGCCTGACGAGCAACATTCTGTCCTAAACCAGCCTGGATAACACATCCCATGTATACTTCATCTACCTGCTCTGGCTTAACATTCGCTCTGTTCAGCGCTTCTTTGATAACGATTGATCCTAAGTCAGCAGCCGGAGTTGTGCTCAATGCTCCGCCCATCTTACCTACTGCTGTTCGACAAGCACTTGCAATAACTACTTTTCTTGACATATCAATTCCTCCATAATAATTCTGTGTTATATAGTGTTTGGCAGTTTCCCGCCGATATGTTAATAGTATCACAATCACTTTTTCATTTCAATTACTAATTTTTTTCAGGCTTTAATCCAGGCTTCATATCATCTTAAAAACTGCGTATTTAAGCCATTTGTTTTAGTCTTTTGTATACAGTATAGATTGTACTTTTTTAAATACATCCATATGTTCGTTTTTTTATTTAGAAAAATTTCATATATTTTTAGACATTGTATCCCTTAAAATCAACATAAAATCGTCACAAAATTAACAATATACACTGTTTTCATGATGAAGGCTTATCATAAGCATCTGTGCCTGTCTCTTTTTCCTTCATTTTTTATCTTAAAAGAGGCAGGCTACCGGTTAATTTATTCACCATCTTTTTGGGTCCGCACAGGGCAATCCCGAGATAATCGAGCTGTTCCTCTGCCGTCTGTAACATTTTTTCAATAAACTCACTGTAAATCATACAGCCCTGAGCCAGATCAGAGAAGTCTGCCGCGATAAGTTCTTTAAACTCGGGCAGATTTACTTTATACCTCAATTCTTTTAAAATTTCACGGCTGCCTTTCAGGACAGGCACAGGAAAAGTTATGATTCCCGGATGCCTGAGGAATAAAAGATTTGACCGGGGTACCTTTTTAACACCCCGGTCAAATCTTTTATCGTTATCCCTCTATTGAAATGTATTCCTCTGCCGGAACTTCTTTTCTTTCCTCGGCCTTTGGAAATCTCAGCACCAGTTCGCCGTTGTCAAACTTCGCCTTGATATCCTCCTGTTTCAGTTCTTTTCCGACATAGAAGCTTCTGCTGCACTGTCCGGAGTAACGCTCTTTCCGGATATAGTTGCCCTCTTTGTCTTTCTCATCTTTTGCTTCGTTCTTTGCCGCACTGATGGTCAGATAACCGTCTTTCAGCTGGGCGGAAATATCCTCCTTGCTGAAACCAGGAAGTTCCATACTTAATTCATATCCGTCTTCTGTATCTTTGATATCTGTCTTCATGCCGCGTTCAAAATCTCCAAAGCCAAAACGGTCAGCAGGAAATGCATTTTTAAACGCCCGGTCCATCCATCCGTCAAAAACATTTTCTCCAAAAATACTTGGCATCAACATAAGTCATTCCTCCTATTCTATCTCCTGTACGGGAATACCCGCACTGTTATATGTTGTTTATTTGTTCTATGTGTAATATAACAATTATCTTTCAATATGTCAACTCCTCCAATAAAAGTTCACAGTTTTTTCACAAAACAATCATTCAGAAAAAGGCTCGGGAGCCTGTTTGCTCCTGAGCCTTTAAATCACATATAGTATTTGTCGAAGAAGTTTCCCACCAACGGAAGGAAACATCCAGAGGCAGTTTTTTATCACTATTGTAGGAACACATTTCAAAGCGTGACGGAAATAGTAATAAAAAACTCAATTATCTGTCCTGCATACTGATGGAGTCGATCGCGACACTTCCGCCCCGCACCACCTCAATACTGGAAAACCTTTTCTTAAAAACTTTTAATATAGAGTTGTTCTTCGCTTCTGTCCGTACAGATTCGATCAAAATACTGTCTTTCCCCATATCCTTCACACGAAATTTGAATACCTGCGCCATCTGAAACACTTCATTTCTGTCCTTCTGGGTACAGCCTTTCACCTTGATAAACATGATCTCTTTCATGCGGATAGACATGTTTGTGTAATCCATGACTTTGATAACTTCCACGCTGCGGTTCAGCTGTTTTTTAATCTGCTCAAAGGTGGCGTCATCGCTTTCTACGCTTATCGTCATTCTGGACACCGTCTCATCTTCTGTCGTTCCCACCGTGAGACTCTGCAGATTGTAGGATTTTCCTGAGAACAGACCCGCAATCCTCGCCAGCACTCCCACACGGTTTTCAACATATAAGGATAACCATCTTTTTTCCATAGAAAAACCTCCTATCGATCCATAATCATTTCGTTGATGGAACCGCCTGTCTTCATCATCGGGAATACCAGCTGCTCACTGTCAATAATGAATTCTATCAATGTCGGTCCGTCGGTCTTTTCTTTTGCCTTCTCAAATGCTGCATCAATCTCTTCCGGCTTGGTCACACGGATACCCTGAGCTCCGTAGCTTTCCGCAAGTTTCACAAAATCCGGTGTATACGGAGGGCACGGATGGTTCTCCGGCGTACAGTTACCTTTGCAGCTCTTTCTATATTTCAGACATGTACTTGCGAACCTTCTATTATAGAAGAGATCCTGCCATTGTCTCACCATGCCCAGATATCCGTTGTTAAAAATACAGAATACCACAGGAAGCTCCTGCACTACTGCCGTCGCCATCTCCTGGATGTTCATCTGGGCTCCGCCGTCTCCGCTGATGCATACCACTTCCCTTCCGGGATTTCCGATACATGCACCCAAGGCCGCCGGGAATCCGTAGCCCATAGTGCCCAGACCTCCCGAGGTGAGCAGCTGGCGGTTTCCGTGGAGCTCCACATACTGTGTCGCCCACATCTGATTCTGCCCTACATCTGTGACAACGATCGGTTCTTTGAAATCTTTATTGATGGCCTCTATGATCATCTGAGGAGTCAGATTTCCTTTGGCACCCTCCATCTTGATCGGATGGGATTTCTGCCAGCTCTCCATCATAGAGATCCAGCGCTCCACATTAAGAGCCGGTTCTTTCTGTGCCAGTTCCAGAATATCTAAAATGGCTTCCTTTGCATCTGCAACGATTGGGATATCCACGGTTACATTTTTAGAAATGGCCGCCGTGTCGATATCAATATGTATGATCTTTGCCTTGGACGCAAACGTACCAAGTTTTCCTGTGATCCGGTCATTGAATCTCGTTCCGATGGAAAACAGGACATCACAGTTGGCAATGGCTTCATTTGCAGCAAAATTTCCGTGCATGCCGATGTTGCCAAAATAGAGCGGATGGTCTGTAGGCAGTACTCCGCGACCCATAATCGTGGACACCACAGGTACCTTCAGTATTTCCGCAAGCTTTGTCATCTCTTTGTGGGCTCCGGCAATCTTTGTTCCTCCACCGATAAGAAACAGCGGCTTCTTGGACTTATGAAGAGCTTTCATGGCTCTCATCACCTGTCCGTGGTGTACTTTCGTATTCGGTTTATATCCTCTGATATTGACGCTGTCCGGATACTCCTCGCTGCCGAAGGTGCCCATCACATCCTTTGGAAGATCGATCAGCACCGGCCCCGGTTTTCCGGTCCTTGCGATATAAAAAGCTTCTTTGATGATACGGCCCAGATCTGCCCTGTTCCTGACAACGATCACAAATTTGGCGACATTCCTTGTCACTCCCACGATATCTACTTCCTGGAACGTGTCATTTCCGATCAGCGGAAGCGCCACCTGTCCGGTGAAGCACACAAGCGGTACACTGTCATAATTCGCCGTGGCGATTCCCGTCACCAGATTAGTCGCACCGGGGCCGCTGGTAGCAAGACAGACGCCCACTTTTCCGGTAGCCCTGGCATACCCGTCTGCCGCATGGATCAGTCCCTGTTCATGTCTCGGAAGGATCACGTCGATCGTGTCATCTTTGTATAACTCGTCAAAAATATCAATGACGCAGGCCCCCGGATACCCAAAGACGGTATCTACGCCTTCTTCTTTTAATGCCTTTACCAAAAGCTGGTTTCCTGTAATTTTTCCCATATGCTGTCCTCCCTTAATTTTGTTCCAGTTCCTCTAATGCATATTTTACTTCCTCCTGAGCTTCTTGTTTAAAGTCCTCTACCTTATCCTGATCGATTTCAGGAAGCTCTTTTATGGATTCCACTCCAAAACAGCGCAAGAATTCTTCCGTCGTTCTGAATAATATCGGTCGTCCGACAGCGTCTAAACGCCCGGCCTCCCGGATTAAGTTATACTCTAATAACTTATTTACCGGATGGTCGCATTTGACCCCTCGGATGGCTTCTATCTCTTGTTTTGTCACCGGCTGCTTATATGCGATGATAGATAATGTTTCCATCATGACATCGGTAAGCTTCGGTTTTTTCGGCTGGTTTACAATTTTAATTAATTGATCATAGTATTCCGGCCTGGTACACAGCTGGTAAGAACCGTCCAGCTCAAGGAGCCTGATCCCGCTGTCTTTTCTGTTGTATTTTCTTTTTAACTGATCAATTAAGTAAAAAAATAAATCCTCCGGGATATCCAGAGCCGTCATCAGCTGTTTCTTCGAGACGCTCTCTCCCATGGAGAATAAAATTGCCTCAATCATTGCCTGCTTCTGTCTCATGCCTCTCTAACACCTCAATCATTATTTCCTGTCCGATCTTTTCCTGGACAGCCCGTATCTTTCCAACCTTCATCAGTTCCAGAATTGAAAGAAACGTGACCACAACCTGTTCTTTGGTCATCTGTCCTTCCAGCAGCTGTCTGAACGACAAGCGTCTCCTGGAAGATATCAGATATTCCACTTCTTCCATCTTATCTTCCAGCCGGACTTCCTCCTGTTTGATCTCTCCAAACTTACTCCTGATGGGATCGATCTTATCTTCCCTCTTGCGCATGACAAATTGAAAAATCCTGTTCAGGTCTTCCATAGTGACATCCCTGCTGATCTCCCGGACGTCAACCGGACGGCGGTATCTGAGCACCTCTTCCGGAACGGCCCGTTCTTTAAAGAATGTCTTCTCCGCCTCGTACTCCCTCGCTTTCAGTTCTCTGGACGCGTACTTATATATTTTGTACTCCAGAAGTCTTAAAACCAATTCCTCCCTTGGATCTCCTTCCTCCTCATCATCTTCTTTGGCCGGAAGAAGCATTTTGGCTTTGATCCTGAGCAGTGTCGCCGCCATCACAAGAAAATCACTCATCACATCCAGGTCTTCCTCCTCCATCTCACGGATATAGGCGAGGTATTGCTCTGTGATCTCAGAAATGGGGATATCATAGATATCCACTTTGTTTTTCTCAATCAAATGGAGCAAAAGATCCAAAGGCCCCTCATAAACATTTAATTTTATATCAATCGCTGCCATACTCAATGTCCTACTTTTTCTTTAATGTAATACACGATACCTCAGGCTTGTTAAACAGCCTGATCTTAATGGAATGGTTGCCCAGTCCGCGGCTTAATATCATGATCGATGTGCCGATCTGGTATTCTCCCGCATCATACTTTGGAAACAGCTGAAACTGAGGAGATATCACGCCTCCTACCTTCGGAAGCCTGACCATGCCTCCGTGAAAATGTCCTGACAAGACCAGATCACACCCCCACTTGGAATACTGTCTGAAGTAGTTTGGATTGTGGGCCAGGAGCACCTGAAAAAATTCCGGATCTGCATCTCCGAGCGTATCGGTCATTTCCTCCGACGAAGGCGGTGCAGGATGGAACTTGCGGTACTGTTTTTCTTCCATATCAAAAGCTGTCAGGCAGATGGCAGAAATTCCGCTGTCTACCATGATACTTTCATTGGACAGATGAACGACTCCGCATTCTTTGAGCTGGTGGACATATTCTTTATAGGCCACTCCGTAAACTTCTTCATTTCTTTTGAGCCTCAGTTCATGGTTCCCGTCCGCATAATAGATACGGTATCTCCGGGAGAGTTCTCTCATCAGATCCAGCGCGACTTCATAAGACGAGTCCACCCTGCTCACGAGCATATCCCCGCCCACAAAAACGGCATCCGGGCTGCATCCGTCAATCATGTCAATCAATGCCTTATTCTGGTAGTCAAATTCGTTGCAGTGCAGATCCGTCAGGAACACGATTTTATAGCCGTCAAATTCCTCCGGCAGTTTTGCAGAAACAACCGTATATTCTTCCAACGACAGGTTTTGATTTTCATTCATACTCGCAAAACATACAGCCGTCCCCAATATTACGGCCGCAGTTAAAATTATAAACAACATACTCTCTCACTTTCCCGTTATTTGGAAGTCCCATATCCATAAAGGCCATTCCCGTACCTTTCTTGACAGTCCGGGTATACCTTTCCCTATTTTACTAAATAATTTGAAAAAAAACAAGAGGGACGGATGCCTCACCCGGGCTTCCGTCCCCCATTGTCCATTGTTATGAAAAATAATATTTATTCTGTAATAGAAATTGTGCTTCCAACTTTTAATGTCGGCACATCTGTTTTCTCTACACAGATGCTTCCCGGAAGGCATTCTCCGCTTCCGTTGAATGAGTATGTCACGTGTCCCAAGTTGTTCAGGTTTTCTCTGGCAACATCTCCAACCATGGTAATCTTGTATTCCTGTCCGTCGATCACGAGCTTATTGCCCGGTTTGATCTCTCCCTGAACCGGAGTCACCTCTACGGAATAGCAGAAATCTTTTAAAGTATCCGGAGCGTTGTCCCCAAATGTTACGAAGATTCCCTCTCCAACAAATGCTTCTACCTGATCTCCCATTCCTTTGATCGTTGTCTGATAAATCATGTTCTTCTTCCTTTCCTGCTAAAGCTGAATTATTTGTATAATCCAATACTTGCTACGAATGCTACGAGCACACGCGGCACACCTATTATGAACCTTGAGTATAGCACAGAAGGTACACCGACTTCAACTGTTTCCGGATCTGCTTCCGCAAGTCCCAGGCCTACCGGGATGAAGTCACAGGCACACTGTGTGTTGATGGCAAACAGTGCCGGCAGTGCAAGTCCAGGTGCAATGTTTCCTTTTCCGATTTCCACACCGATCAGAGTACCGATGATCTGAGCAATAACGGCTCCAGGTCCTAACAGACAGGACAGGAACGGGATAGAACAGATCAGTCCAAGGATCACAAGTCCCACGATATTTCCGCAAAGTGGCTTTAACATCTGTGCAAACCAGTTACCGAAACCGGAGCCCTGGATAATACCGATCAGCAGTGACACGAACCCCATGAACGGGAGAATCGTATGTAATACGGTGTTTACGGATTCTTTCGCAGCCGCGTTGAATGTCGCTACGACTTTACCTGCACCCATACCGATCTTCTGGATGAAGCTGGATTTTTTTCCGCCGTTTCCGCCCATCTGCTCTGAAACTTTCTTGTCTGCACTGTATTTGAATTCTCTCTCTTCTGTCTTAGGCGCCTCTGATCTGATCGGAGCCGCAGACCCGTCTGCTGCGCTGATCTGGTTCATGCCGACACCGGAAACATAGATGTCTTCTGTGATGTACTTCGCCATCGGTCCGGATTTTCCAACCGGGTTTACATTGATGGTAGGAATTCTTTTCTGAGGGTAAATACCGCAGCGAAGAGTTCCTCCGCAGTCGATGATTACAAGGAAAATTTCCTTTTCCGGCACGGTTGTCTTAAATCCGTTTACTGCACGGCATCCGGTAAGGTCTACGATCTTCTGAACGATATCAGGTTCTGCTCCTCCTCCGGTGATGAATAATAAAACGTCTTTTCCTTCTTCTGGTTTTACGGTTAAAGGTCCGCCGAATCCGCCGCTTCCTTTTTCAATTTTAATTGCTCTGTATTCTGCCATGATGAATCCTCCTTTTCTCTCTTTATTGATCCTCTAACTTAATCTCGTTGCTCAGTTCGATTCCCTGCTGTTTCATAACGATCTTTGTCGTAAAGTCTGTTACCCATCCGGCAAAGAAGTTCATGACAAGACCGACTAACAGGTACCTCAGTGCAAGGTCTGTTTCGTTTAAACCGAGTTTCTGGATTCCAGCCGCAATTCCCATGTAGATGAAGATTTCACCCGGATTGATATGAGGGAAAATACCGCTGTTTGTATGGCAGTGATAAGCTGCTGAAGCATAGTAGCTTGGTTTCTGGCGTTCCGGCAGGAATTTACCCATGGAAAGCGCCATAGGGTTACCTAACATGAAGGCTGCGATAAATGGCAGCACCCCGTAAGCCAAAATAACATTTTTAGAGCACACTTTCGCAAATTTGTTGATCCTGTCCTGTCCGACCAGTGCGATGATGGTATTCATTAAAATAAGTAACAGTAATACCTTCGGTACAATTCCTGATACCCAGCCGATAAAAGTCTGGGCCCCAGTGTCAAATAATCCCATAAATCCTGACGCAAATTTTACAATAACGTTCATATATATTTCTCCTTCCTATTTACAGGCTTTTCTGGATTTGCCGAGAAGCATGTCCGCAATTCTCGTCAAGAGTCCCGGCGTCTCCACTACTTCGCCTCCGTCCATGATCGTGTTGTAGTTGGAGGCTGCATTCAAAACGGATCTTCTCAAAGAATATTCCATGCCTTTGCAGTCTTCTTTCGTAATCAGTCCCACATTCTTTCCGTTGAAATCATCAAACTTTTTAAATCGTGCAAAGATTGTAAATCCCCGCATGAAACATCCTTCTTTGATCATGCCACGCTTATCAATTGCAAACATCACCATAGCTCCGGCATGAAAACCGCCTTTGCTTTTTCCAATCGCCACTCTTCCGATCTTTCTCAATCTTCCGTAGTGGACGTTAAAGCCCTTCATCTGAACCATTGAAAACAGAAACTGCAGTATAAATGCCGTCAGCAGCGCACCTGCAATCAATAAATAGTATGACATACGCATCCTCCTTAACTTTATTTAAAAATATTGTTCTCTTCCACAAAATATAGAAGTAATTCCCTGTAAGTCTTCATCTGCCGAAGCTTCTTCACCACGTCCGGATCATGGGCGATCGCCAGCATATTGTCATAGAGCTGGATCAGCACGGAATCATTTTTCATTTCTTCCGGGATGGCCAGCAAAAACACCAGCTGAACCTCGTCCTCCCCTTTTGCCTTCTCTTTTTCCGGAAATACACCGAAGGCAAGGGTCAGCTTTTGCAGTTTATTCGTCGTATGAGGAAAAGCAATATTTTTTTCAAATATCATTGTCGATTCCTGTTCCCGAATGCGGAGTCTCTCCTCAAAGCCGTCGTCCACAAGTCCCTGTTTAAACAGCTCTTCGGTCATCATGTCCACATTCTCTTCGTAGCCAAGATCCGGCCTAAGCACAAAGAACCGTTCCTCGTCCAGCATGTTTAGAAACACTGAATCAATTCCCCGGCGGATCGGTATTCCCATCTCCGCCATGTTTTTTACACTTTCCACTTTGCTTTTCAGCAGATTCTTGTCGAACACCTCATCGATGTCGATGATCGGTGTCGGCCCTTTTGTCTTTAAATTTGTTGTCGTAATAATCAAGTCGTAGGAATCTTCTTTTTCCGCTTCAAAATCTCCATTGAAATAGTAATCGATGACCGGTTCCACCTCAAAAATATTTTTCAGCTGGCTGGCGATCAGTCTTCCGATAATCTTTCCTGACCCGCATACAATGGCAATTCTGTACTGCTTCTGTTCCGGCGCCTGTTCTAAAAGAAACACGCCGAAATACATCGCCAGAAATCCCAGCTCGTCCTTCGTCACCTCGACTCCGGTCCTCGTCTCGATGACATCTTTGGCAATGCCGGCCATCGTGTAGGCAACGGAGTATTCATCTTTTACTTCTTCCACCAGGGCATTCCGGATATGAAATCCATATTTCAGCCGGTTGATCATGAAAAATACATGATAGACAAAATCGTCAAACAGTTCATTTACGATCACTGTGACACCGATTTCATCCTGGATACGGTCTAAAATCTCAATGATCAGATCCGCCGCCTCCTCTGAAATCTGGATATAATTCTCTATCCCCTCGGTGTTTACCGGAGTCCTCATCCCTGCGATCGGCAGGCAGAGGAAAATCCTTTCCGGCTTCGGTATTTTGAATGGAACAGCCTCTTCCACTTTGTCCGCAAATTCGTCCGCAATCTCGTATACTTTGCTGTCATAAAGCTCCAGATACCTGTGGTCCAGAGACTCAATCGTATGTCCGTTCCCAAGGCGGTCGACCATGACTACAAAAGCCCTGAAAAATTGTCCGAATCCCAAAGCATCCAGAGAATATTCTGTCTGCATATCGTACAAAAGCTGCCTTAACTGGCTGCCCAGCGGATAGTTCAGATAAATCTGCTCATAGACATTTTCCAGGAGAAACAGGCGAATCTTAATCTCTTCCCCGCAAAGGGAGAGCCCTGTGTTTGCCTTTCCTTCCACTGTCAGATCATACTTTTTTATCTGTTCCCGGATACGGTTTAAATCTCCGACGGTAGTCGTTCTCCCTACCTTCATCTCCTCCGACAGGTCATCGATCAGATATGGCTTTTTGGCATCCATCAGCTGCCAGAAAATATACGCCATCCTTGTCTGAGGGGAATTAAAATATTCTTCCTGTTCGTATATCTTGTCTCGGATCTCCTCATAACCCTTCTGATCGAATACAATAAGCTTATACTGTCCTTTTTTATTGCTGATGACTGCATATCCGCCCATCAGGCAGTTCAGCTCTTTTACATCGTTCCGCACAGTCTTTGTGGAAACGCTGAGCTTTGCCGCAATGCGGTCTACGTCGGAGGAATCCTGTACCTCCACGTTCCTTAACAGAGCAGCCATTCTGTTTTCATCATTAAAAAGTTTCATAAGCTTACCTAATACCACCTTTTCTCCGTATGCAGATTAACCTCTTGTCTTTCCGCCGGCTACATTGATGGTCACACCGTGTACATAAGAAGATCTTTTGCTTGCCAGATATACACACATGTCTGCCACTTCGGAAAGCTTTCCGGATCTTCCGAGCGGTGTTGTTGACGTCTTGCTGTAGCCCGCTCTTAAGTCATCCACTGTGATCCCTCTTGTGTACGCCAGCGCTGATTCATACGCCAGTGTCCTTAATCCCGTCGCTTCCATGATGCCTGGTGCCACGCCTACTACGCGCACTCCCTGTTTCCCTAATTCTTTTGCCCAGCTCCTCGTCAGGGAATTCACTGCGTTCTTTGTCGCCGCGTACACGCTCTGTCCCTCGGACCCTTCCAGTCCGCTCTCTGAAGACATGTTGATGATGACTCCCTCTCCCTTTTCCACAAGAAGTCTTCCGACCGCCTGTGCACAGAAGAACACTCCCTTTAAATTGACGCTGCATACTTTATCCCATACTGCTTCGTCCAGTTCATACTGTCCTTTCGGCTCTTTCGGGTCTACCAGGAGTCTCGGGATATTGATCCCCGCGTTGTTTACCAGTACATCCACGGTTCCGAATGTATCCACCACTTCTTTTGCCATGGCATCCACATCTTTTGCACTGGTCACGTCTGTCTTCACGTAATGGAACCTGCCGGCTGCAGTGTCAAACTCCGGCGCTTCCGGCGCCATGTCAGAAACAACCACATTGCATCCCACGTTTAAAAATTCCTGGGCAACTGCTTTCCCGATTCCGGATGCTCCGCCGGTCACGATGACTGTTTTGCCTTCAAGGCCCAACCATGATTCGCTCATAAATAATCCTCCTAACATGTGACTTGTTTACTTGATGGTCTCATTATAAAGTCAAAGAGGAAGAAATTTAATTCTGTCTTTTTCCATGCCGATGAAAAGAAGTGTCTTATTTATAAAATAAGCGAAAATTATACTTTATATATTATTCAGATTTGTTTATAAAATATTTATACCCAAAGTATTTTATTATAACTTATGAAAAAATCATAATCTACTTTTTTTGTTCACTTTCACTCAAAAGTATCGCTCCGCCAACCGGGTCAGGCTGGTAAGAAAATTCATTTTCTCCACACTTTCTATGGCTTTCACCGGTTTTTTCAAGAGAATTTCATCTCCTCTTTTATAAATGATATAGCCGAGCACCTGGCCCTTTTTCACCGGAGCTTTTACCTGTCCGATGCGGATCTGTTTCTTTACATCACTTTTGCTGCCCTTCACCAAAACGATTTTGGCAGGAATATCCCTGCTGTAAGAGACCGTCTCTTTCTTGCCCTTTGTCACGGTGATCTTTCCGATGTCCTTCGCCCTCGTGTGGTCCTCCATCACCTGACAGTGAGAAAATCCATAGTCCAGCAAAGCACTTGCATCCTTCACCCTTGTTTTGGAATCGTCACTTGCCATGACAACGGCGATCAGATTGACTCCGTTTCTCGTAGCCGTGGCACTCAGACAGAATTTTGCGGTACTGGTACTTCCTGTCTTCAGGCCGGTACATCCATTATACTGCTTTAACAGTTTATTTGTATTGCTGAGACCGAATTCCTTAGTTCCCTTTTTCGTCTCATGGGTAAATTTGTCCATCCATATTTTCGTATATTTAAAGATATCCGGGTGTTTTGTCGTCAGTTCTCTTGACATCAAGGCAATATCATAGGCTGAAGTCTCATGTCCTTTGATATCCAGACCGCAGCTGTTTTTAAATGTGGTATTTTTCATGCCAAGCTGCTTCGCCTTTTCATTCATCCGCTTTACAAAAGCGCCCTCGCTTCCTGCGATATGTTCCGCCATGGATACAACCGCATCGTTGGCGCTGGAGATCACGATACATTTAAGCATCGTGTCCACTGTCTGGCTTTCTCCAGGCTCTAAGAACACCTGGGACCCTCCCATGGAAGCCGCGTGCTCGCTGACTGTCACTTTATCTGAATACTTAAGATTTCCTTTGTCCAGTTCTTCAAAGATCAGAAGAAGAGACATGACTTTTGTCACACTGGCCGGAGGCAGTTTCATGTCTTTGTCTTTTTGATACAGTATGGTACCGCTCCCCGCCTCCATCACAACTGCAGATTTTGCAGTCAGGTCAAGTCCTTCTCCGTCCTGAGCCACTGTAAGCAATGTTTCTGGTTCTGTGGCACGCACCACTGTTCCGGATGAAATGCATAACAGTAAAGAAAGAATAAAAATTGCTGCTTTTTTCATAAAATAAACCTTTCACCTCTTATGTTACAGTTTAATAAGGAACAAGCCGATTTATTACAAAAAAACCGCAGAAGACATAGAAATAATGTCCTCTGCGAGAATACAGTTTTGGATCTTTACAGAAATGTGGTCTTACTTTTTTAAATATTTCTTGTTTTTCTCGTAAGCAGCCTTATGAATCTTTTGAACGTCATCGGATAACTTACTGGACTTTAACCTTCCTGGTTTTGCATTTTTTGTATCGGCTTCTACTTTTCCAACAAAACCTCCACGGATTATAAATTCATTGTTTGTTTCAGATTTTTTTAAATATAAAAAATATTCTCCTCCTTCCTGCATCATTGAGTAATCATTGACTCGATACACTGTATTGTCATCACGATCATATACCTCCCTTTCCAATACATTGATACTTGCATCTTGTTCTATTTTCTCCTTTGATTCATTTTTGATAATCCTAATTACCTTTACAGAGGAAACTGTTCCCACCGGAACCTTGGCACTCTTATTTCCACCTAATACTGGCTCAATTTCTTTTTTCTTCTGTACCAAAAGTATAATAGGACTTTTCTCCTCCAATTGTTTCAGTGTCTCATAATTATCTGTTTTAGCTTCAGTTTTAACTAGCTTAGGTTCCTTCTCTGATATCTGATGGACATCTTGTTTTTCCGTTTTTTCGGCTGTCGTATCGCCTTCTTTTTTGGTGCAGCCACAAATTAAGAGAACCATTACACCCATCATTACTACAGCTATTTTCTTATTCATTCTACATTCCTCCTCAATAAATTTTATTGATTCCATTTTTACCGTCACTAAGTGGATATGCTTTATTATTAAATCCCAGAGCCCTCATAACTGACTTCTTATTATTTGCAGTTTGAGTATGAGCCAGTCCAAGTTGGTGACCAAATTCATGAACCACTGTTTCCTTCTTTTTTGTATCAGATAGTTTACTGAATGCCTTGAAAAAGCCTATAGTCCTAGTAGTTCCGTTCTTTGTTGCCGATGCATAATCATCAGTTTCTCTATTTAAATAAGATATCAACACCCTTTGTCCAGCCGGGATGTTAGAGACAGATTTTTTAATCTTTATCTTACTGGTATATTGCCAAGTCGAAATACCGCTGGACATGACAGAGGAGTATTTGCTTGCCGACTTGTCTATATTATATTCTATCTTTTTTGGATTTGAAAACTTCCAGCCTGAAATTAGTTTATAGGCTTTCACCTGTTGCCCAAAACAAAAAATACTGAGTAGAAATACAAATATCATATTAAACACTACAATTTTTCTCATATGTCTTCTCCTTCCATAAATCCCATAATATAGTTATATTTGGTTTGATTATAATAATAGTTATGTAAAATTAAATCAATGCTTTTATTTAAATCTTATTGTAATATTAATAATATATTCACATTATTCACCATATATTAACTCCTGTTATAGTTATGTATAAATATTCCTCATAACAAAAAGAACCATAGATGGATTCCCATCTACAGTTCCTTTTCATCTTCTTTGCCGTATTCCCCATTGATTTTTAGATTTTAATTTCTTGTATTCTTCGTATGCTTCCTTTAAAATCTCTTTTTCATTCGGGAACTTTAACAAGTGGTAGGCTTCGTGAAATTTGTAGTACCCAGAGTCAACGAAAAACTCTTCTTTCTGCGGCTTTGAATGATACCCTTCTGCCTCCATCAAATACCAGTGAACGCTTTTTACGATCTGCTCATGGAAAGAGTAAAAGGAATACTCGCTCTTTCCGACATATTTGATAATACGGGCATTGGCATCTGTCTCTTCTTTTACTTCACGCAAAGCGGTTTGTTCATGCGTTTCCCCTTTTTCAACTGTACCTTTCGGAAGTACCCAGCCGTCATATCTGTTCTTGTAACTTTTGTACAACAGCAATATCTTCCCTCTGTAAATTACGACACCTCCACAGCTTGTTGCCTCTGTCATCGCGGCCTCCAATCATCCTGCCTCAACGCTATTTTGGGTCTCTCTAGAAATTATTATAACGTTAATGGATATGCATTTCAACATTGGATTTTGCTTTCCCTTTACTTACCTGAAATAAGCGTCAAAGACATTTTTTGCAATCGGAGCTGCCACGCGGCCTCCGGATCCGCCGCCTTCCACGATCACGCTTACGACGATCTTTCTGCCGTTATGCTCCGCACAGCCGATAAACCATGCGTGGGAATCCTTATCATCGTTATACTCCGCAGAACCGGTTTTTCCATAGACTTTATATCTTGAAGAGTAGGCTGATGTACCTGTTCCGTTTGTCACAACTTTCCTGAGCATTTTCCTGAGTTTTTTACACTCCGCGGCGCTGAGCGGGCTGGCGATCTCTTTCGTCTTCGTCTCTTTGATCACCCCTCCGTTTACATTTTTCACCTTGTCCACAAGGTATGGTTCCATCATGACTCCGTCATTGACGATGGTGCTCATGACTGCCGCATTCTGAAGCGGCGTAATCAGTGTGCTTCCCTGTCCTATTGCGATCTGGGGAACCTGGCTGTCTTTGGAACTGCCGTCAAATGTAAACCGGCTGGATACCGCCGCCAGATTAATCGGAATTCTGGAGTTAAACATCATATCCTCTGCGAGGGAAGCAAATTTACCTTTATTCAGCTGGGAAGCCATATGGACAAAAGCAGTATTGCACGATTTTTCCACTGCTCCTTCCAGATCTACAGTTCCATGGGCAGTTCCCCCATAACAGCGGATTTTTACATTATTGATGGTCGTATATCCGGTGCAGTGGTAGGTAAAGTTTTTATAATCTTTGTGTTCCCTCATAAACTCCAGGGCAGTGATCACCTTAAAGGTAGACCCCGGAGGATACAGTCCCTGTGTCGCCCTGTTGATCAAAAGTGCATCTTCATCCGTATTCAGTTCTTTCCAGTTTTCCTTTACCAGAGCCGGACGGAAATCCGGTTTTGAAACCATGGCGATCACTTTTCCGGTTTCAGGGTCCATGGCCACCACCGCTCCTTTTTCACCGCTCAGCGCATCATACGCTGCCTTCTGTACCCTTGTATCCAGCGTAGTATAAACATTATCCCCGATGCTCTTTTCTCCTTTCAGATTACTCTCAATCTGGGATAAAAGATTTGCATTGGATTTCAGCAGATCAAAATTACATTTGGATTCCAGGCCGGACTTTCCTTTGGCATTATATCCCACCACATGGGCGAACATCCGTCCATACGGATAATCCCTTGTCTCGCTGTCTCCGTCGCTGACGGTCTGGGCCAGGACTTTTCCGTTCGCACTGATGATTTTTCCTCTCACCACATATTTCTCCAATTCCTGAAGCCTTAAATTGTGGGAATCGGTGATCACATTCCGGCTGTCTCTGACGACAAAGTGTATGATATAACCGATCAGCACAAGGAACAATCCGACAAAGATATATGTAATCTGAAGGATCTGTCTATTTGCGTGCTTTTTCTTTCTTCCCGCGCTTCGTCCTGTTTTTAGAGAAGGAGATTTCTTTGGTATCTCCGTTTCCGCTTTCTTTCTGCGTTTGAATAAGCTCATTTTCTTCTTCCTCACTATTTGCTAACATGTGCAGTCCCTGAATGACACTTAAAATAATCAAAGTACTCAGCACCGATGTTCCTCCGTAGCTTACGAGAGGGATGGTAACACCTGTGGACGGTATGAACTTGGTCACCCCGCCGATACTTAAAAATACCTGAAAAATAAAACAAACACCAAAGCCCAGACAAAGCAGCTTGTTGAACAGTGTACGGCTTCTGGTGGAAATGTCCATAAACAAGATAAAACAGCTGATCAGTACGAAGATCAGACAGATCCCGAAAATCACACCGAATTCCTCGCTGATCACGGAAAAAATAAAATCTGATTCCCGGACCGGGATATCAAACGGTCTTCCCTGGGTAAGGCCCATCCCGAACCAGCCGCCGGTGCCGATGGCAAATAGAGACTGGCATACCTGTGCACCTCTCCCCTCGATCATGGAAAACGGGTCCTGCCAGACAGCTACCCGGACCTGTACATGGGAGAACAAATGATACGCGATCACTGCCGCAAATGCTCCTGCCCCTAATCCGCCCAGCAGATAGCTCGGCTTGGCAGTCGCAACATACAGCATCATCAGATAGATCATAAAATAGAGGAGCGCTCCTCCCAAATCCTTTTCCACCACAAGCACCAGAACATAGAGGCCTGCGATAACCGTGATCTTGACAAGATCTCTGAATTCTTTTGCTTTGCTCAGCATGGCCGCAGCAAAAAACACGAAGATGATCTTGACAAATTCGGACGGCTGGAATGCCAGACTTCCGAACTGAACCCAGTTATAAGCACCGTTTTTCATAACTCCGAAAACAAATACGGAGGAAAGCAGCGCAAAGCCGCCGATGGCATAGACCCATCCCAGCTTATTCCAGAATGACAGTTTATGCATCATCAGGGGGATCAGTCCTGTGACGAGCACCCCGATGGCTACGATGGCAAATTGCTTCATTGCCAGTTCAAAAGAAAGCCTTGTGAGGATCACAAATCCTGTTCCCAAAAGGAAACACATATTGTTGATCAGAAGCCTGGATGACCTCTTATAAATTTTCGGATATAAGATCATGACGATTTCAAAAAACACGATCTGTGCCGCAAAAAATATTAGAACTTTCAATTCCAGTGTCTTTAAAAACAAGACCAGATTGCACAGAAACAAAAATATAAACATATAAATGACCTGATTGTCAAGCAGTGCCTCCTGCCGTTTTTTATTTTTCGGCCGGAACATAGTAAAACAAGAAAATGTATAGACCAGACACATGATCAGTATCAGGTATTTTGCAGCCACTGCAATGATTTGAATCATATTACCACCTATAATATTCCTCTCTTAAAGTGTCCTTTTGTATAATTTGGGAATGGAAGTTCAGCCGTCTTTCCCTCCAGTATTTCACAGATAGCCCGGTAGACTGCAAAAGCTTCCTCTCCTGTCTCTTTCGTGAAATGAAGGCGCAGATTCTGGGGAGCCAGCCTGCAGACTTTTCGGATCTCAGATCCAAGCCACAGAGGCTCTCCATTGTAGATTTCATTAAAACATCCTTTACATTGATTTTTGACATAAAAATCTTTTCCATACCGGTCTTTTAATGTCATCCATGAGCTCTGCCGGTCACATCCTATACTGTTTTTTCTCTGGCACTGCGCCGAAACCATGAGGGGCAGATGTCCGTAAAACAGAAAATCTGCATCTGTACAGGTCAGGTCCTGCAGTTCGTCAAAATTTAGTTCTGCGGGCATTGTCATGCGGATATCCTGTCCATATATCTGTTTCAGCGTCCGGTATGCCTCCCTGTTGTAACAATAGACCATATAATCGGCCAGTACATTCTTCCTGCATTGTTTTTCTCTGAGCCATATGAGTTCTTCTAAACTGCGGACACAGATTTCATCCACATCCGGACCGGACAACAGATCCCAGGACTGTTCCAAGAGCCGAAGCTCCGGTTCTCTCACGACCTGAGGCAGCATGACCGTGACCTGCTTTCCTGCCCTCCTGCACTGTGATAAAATCTCCGGTTCCTCCGCTGCTTCATAAAAGGACAGATAGATCTTTTCTGCCCTGTCCCATGTTAGAACCTCAGGAAGCAGGGACCGGTCTTCCAGAGAAATGCACAAGGCAGGCGTCCCATTCCCCTGTATTTCTGCTCTAACCTGCAAAGCAGGCATCGAATATGCTGCTGATCTCCTGCGGCTTTTTTTCAGAATCTCCTCTGTAAGTTTTTCAAAGGCATCTCTTCTCAGCTGTTTCAATGCCGCTACCGGGAGAAAGATATCACCATGGATTTCTGCCTCAAGCTCTGTAAAGGTAAAATCACTCTCTCCGGTTTTGGTTATCTGCTTTATGATGTCCTCTTTGGAGAGGGGGTGTTTCCTGGCCGGTTCTGCCGCGGCGCCCGAAACCTCCACTTCCAATTCTCCTGAAGTTATCAAAAGTTTAGCATACTTTCCAGGAGAAATTATAATTTTTCCCTTAATATTTTCTTTCGATTTCTGTTTCAGATTCTCTGCCGCCCTGTCCTTTAAGGACTGGTTCTTCGTCCGGAATATATGCATACCCGGTTTCAAATGTTTCAGCTTCTGTCCGTTTAAGAGTACTTTGTCCCCCTTTTTTCGGGAATCCGGACAAGTAAGCTCCACTTTTTCTCCTCTTTCCAGAGATATCTCCAGCACATCTCCTTTTCCCAGATCCTCGGCTGCATGAAAAATAATATGCCGGCCCTGAACAGACTGGATTTTCCCAACGAAAATTCCCTGATGGTTCGGCCTGTATAATGACATCATGTCCCTGCCGTTATGCTTTTTATAATAGCCGGACGTAAATCCGCCCCTGTTAAAAAGCTCCAGAAGTTCCTTCTCATCTTTTTCATCCACCTGATACGGCTGTCCGCTTTCATAGAGATCCACATATTTTCTGTAAATCCTCGTGACAGTTCCCACATACTCCGGCTGTTTCATCCTGCCCTCGATCTTCAGCGAGTCCACGCCGTGTTCGATCAATTCAGGCAGTTCCCTGATCGTACAGAGATCTTTTGGACTGAGCAGATAATTCTGTCCTCTGTGGTTTAACTTTGTGCCGTTCTCATACAGATCAAAGGGCAGACGGCAGGTGCCGGCACACCTCCCCCGGTTGCCGCTCCTGCCTCCCAGCATACTGCTCATCAGGCATTGTCCGGAATAACAATAACAAAGGGCTCCATGGACAAAGCACTCCATATCCAGCCCTGTATCTTTTTTTATCTTTTGTATTTCTGTAAGCGAAAGCTCTCTGGCAGGGACGACTCTGCTTCCTCCCAGCTCTTTTACTATTCTTGCCCCATGGATTCCGGTCACGGTCATCTGCGTGCTGGCGTGGATCTCCATGCCGGGAAAACAGCGGCGGATCACACTCACGGCTCCTAAATCCTGAACAATAACTGCATCCAGTCCTCTCTCATAATAAGGTTCTAAAAACCCTGCAAGTCCCGAAATCTCCTCCTGCTTCATCAGGGTATTGACTGCCAGATAGACCTTCCGCCCAAAAAGATGAGCGTAGTCTATAGCCCACGGCAGCTGTTCCTGATCAAAATTATTTGCGTAAGCTCTCGCCCCATAGCGGCTCCCACCCAGATAGACGGCGTCGGCTCCGTTTAAGATGGCAGCCTTCAGGCTCTCGGGAGAGCCAGCGGGGGCCAGTACTTCTGTTGACTTCATATGATTACCGTTCCTTTTTTGCAACTGATTCCTCTTCCAGTACCCGAATCCTTTCCCGGTACTCTGTCAGCTGTTTTTTCAGTGATTCATTCTTGATCTGGAGTTCTACCAGTTCATTTTTCATATGGTACAATTCCGTATCCTGTATTTCCATGTCTTCCCGGCTTTTCTCGAGCGTATTTTTCATACACATATATTCGTCGGCCACACTCAGTGCCAGATGAAAACTCTGCATATCCGGCGGCAGCTTCAGGTAATGCTCCGAAGCTTTCATGTCACGGATCTTTGCGTTCAGATAAGATGCGATCTGGTGCATAAACTCCTCCGGCTCTTCTCCGCCAAGATAAAATAACTTTCCGTCTATGACTACTTCTACGACGTTTTTCTTCATAAGTAAGCCCTCCTATTCCGGGATTGGCAGTCCAAAATGCCGATAGGCAGCGCCGGTGACGATCCGTCCTCTCGGCGTCCTCTGGATCAGTCCGTTTTGGATCAAATACGGCTCATAGACATCCTCAATGGTTCCGGAATCTTCTCCTACGGCTGCAGCCAGTGTGTCGAGTCCTACCGGACTGCCGTGAAAGACTTCGATCATCGTCTTAAGCAGGGTCCGGTCGGTCTGGTCGAGTCCCAGAGTGTCTACCTCCAAATGGTTTAAGGCAGACATTGCCACCTCTTTTGTGATGACTCCATCGTACTTTACTTCCGCAAAGTCCCTGACCCTCTTTAAAAGCCTGTTGGCGAGTCTTGGTGTCCCTCTGGATCTTCTGGCGATCTCCCTCGCTCCTTCTTCTTCAATCGGAATGCCTAGCACCGCCGCCGAGTTAATGACAATGGTCATCAGCTCCTCTGTCTCATAAAAATTCAGCCGGTTGACAACACCAAACCGGTCTCTCAAAGGAGCCGTCAGCATCCCGGCCCTGGTCGTGGCACCCACTAAAGTAAATTTTGGAAGTTCCAGTCGGATAGACCGGGCGGCCTGTCCTTTCCCCACCAGGATATCGATGGCGAAATCCTCCATGGCAGGATACAATACTTCTTCTACTTGACGGTTCAGCCGGTGGATTTCGTCGATAAACAGCACATCCCCTTCCTGGAGATTGTTAAGCAGCGCGGCTATCTCCCCAGGCTTTTCGATGGCAGGTCCGCTTGTGACCTTTAAGTGTACTTCCATTTCATTGGCGACGATGCCGGCCAGCGTAGTCTTTCCCAGTCCCGGCGGTCCGTAAAGAAGGACATGGTCCAGGGACTCGCCTCTGCTCTTTGCCGCCTCGATGAAAATTCTCAGATTCTGCTTTACCTTTTCCTGTCCGATGTAATCGTCCAGGTTCTGAGGCCTTAGATTATTTTCTATTGTAATGTCTTCTTCCACCAGTTCCGTGGAAATCATTCTATCTAACATAATGTTCCTCTATATCAGCTTTGTCAGCGCCTTTTTCAGCAATTGCTCAGGGCCGTACTCTGCTGCATTCTCTACTTTCTTAATGGCCATCATCGCTTCAGACCTGGAGTAGCCAAGGCTTACAAGCCCCTGTGCCGTGATCGCCACAGAATCTTCTGCCGATGAATCCCCCACAAAGTCCATCGGTTCAGCCTGCTCAAATTCTTCAAAGTTCAGTTTGTCCCTGAGTTCCAGGATCAGCTTTTTTGCTCCCTTCGGTCCAAGCCCCGGAGTCTTTGATATCGTCTTGGAATCATCACTCATCACCGCAATCTTTAATTCATAGACAGACAGGGTGGACAGCACCGAAAGACCTACCTTAGGGCCGATGCCGCTGACTCCGATCAGCAGTTCAAACGCTTCCAGCTCCTCCTTCGTCCGGAATCCGAAGAGGCTTACATCGTCTTCCCTCACATGCATGTGGGTATAGATCTTGACTTCCTGTCCGATTCCTCCCGGAAATTCCTGTCCGGCCGGCATCATGATATCATATCCTATGCCGTTATTCTCTACCACCGCTCCCCCAGGCGTCATGGAAACTAAAATGCCCTTAATATATGAAATCACTCCATATCCTCCTTGCGACGTTTTGAAGTCATTATAACACAAATCTCTCGCCTGTGGTTAGGGATTGAAAAAATTTCACACAGGAACTATAATGAAGGACAGCAGTTTTGGAAAGGAAACCGGCCGATGGAAACAAAAGAAAAGCTTTTATATCTGGATATCGAGACTACAGGACTTTCGCCGGAAACCTCTGCCCTCTCAGTCATCGGATGCTGTGAGAAAGGCCGGGAGCCCAGGCAGTGGTTTAATGAATCCGGGCTGGAACAAAAAGATATTATAGCCTCATTTTTAAGCTATGCGGGTCATTTTGACACCGTCGTCACTTATAACGGCGGAACCTTTGATCTGCCTTTTTTGAAAAAGAAATGTGAGGAATTTGGTCTTCCTTATTCTTTGGAGTGCAAACGCTGCATTGATCTTTATAAAAATCTCCGCTCCTTCAGACACCTCCTCCCATTAAAAAATCTCAAACAAACATCAGTGGAAGAATTCCTGGGGATTCAAAGAACGGACCACATATCCGGACGGCAGCTGATCAGAGTTTATCAGGACTACATAAAAACCAAAGAACCGGAATTAAAATCTGCGATTTTGCAGCATAATAAAGAAGACATCTTATCTCTTCCCCGGATTCAGTCCCTCCTGATCTTTGAACCTTTAGCCGGCGGCCATTTTTCAGTGGAAGAATACAGTCTGTCGGAACATGCTTTTTCTGTCCGCCTTTCTCTCCCTTTCAATACTCCGGTGCCTCTTTCTTTTAAGAAATCAGGACACCGGCTTGAGATCGCCGGGTCAGAAGCAAACCTTTACTGCCCCCTGATACACGGCCAGCTGAAGCACTACCATAAAAACATAAAGGATTACCGGTATCTTCCTCTGGAAGACATCGTAATCCCTGTATCCATGGCTGCCTTTGTAGACCGGTCTGCAGTTTTAAAGCCGGTTCCGGAAAACTGTTATACCAAGTTTTGCCCGGATGAAACTTTTTGCTCCGACCCCAGTGACCTCTTTCAATACTGCAAAGATATCGTATATTACTTACTTAGAAAGGATAAATAACATGAGACACTTATTACAAATGAGCTTCCTTTTCTTCGTCTGTCTGGCCGGGGAAGGGCTGGCTAAGCTGCTTCCGTTTGCATTTCCGGGAAGTATCATGAGCATGTTCCTGCTCCTTTTCCTCCTGCTCTCAAAAATTGTAAAAGAGCATCAGATCCAGGATATCTGTGATTTCCTTCTCCATCATATGGCCTTTTTCTTTCTCCCCGCCGGAATTGGCATTATGGAAAAATACCAGCTGTTACAGGGCCGGATCATACCGTTTCTCCTGATCTGCCTGCTCACAACCGTTTTCACATTTTTTACTACTTCGTTATCTATGAAGCTCATCTTCGCCCTGCAAAAGAAAGGAAATGACAATGAAAGAACTGACTGCTAATCCAATGTTTCCAATCGCGCTTTCTCTCTGTGTCTATGAAGGATTTCGTATCCTGCAGAGAAAAACGAAAATTTCTGCGCTGAATCCTCTGCTGCTCTCCATTGCATTTATCATCCTATTTCTGAATATATTCTCCATACCGCTTGAAGATTATAACAGCGGAGGTGCTGTAATCTCCATGTTCCTGGCTCCGGCCACCGCATCTTTAGCTCTCTCCATCTACCGTGAGTTTGATCTGCTGAAGAAACACTGGGTGCCTATCCTCGTGAGCTGTTTTGTGGGATCTGTAACATCTATGTTAAGTGTCTGTGTCCTCTGCCGTCTCTTTGGTTTTAATGAGCATCTGACGGCCTCCCTGATTCCCAAATCCGTCACGACCCCGATCGCCATAGAAGTCAGCAGCCAGCTTTCCGGCATCCCGTCCATTACAGTGGCTGCAGTCGTTATCACCGGCATCCTAGGGGCCGTGATCAGCCCTGTACTGATCAAAATCTTCAAAGTCAATGATCCTGCTGCCGCCGGTGTCTCCATTGGAACATGCAGCCATGCCGTCGGAACCTCCAAAGCAGTGGAACTGGGTGAAATCGAAGGGGCCATGAGCGGTATCTCCATAGGGATTTCCGGTATCATCACGGTCATTCTGGCATTAATTCTTTTCTAATACAAAAACCTGCGCAAAAATTTACGCAGGTTTTTTTTATTTTCTTTTATTGCTCAGTGCCTCTTTAAAGGCCTCGACAGAACGGTTCACCACCAATTCTTCCGGAAAATCAACTTCTGAAAGCAGGGCTTTTGCCTCATTCAGGTTGCCTACCGCATATGGAGTATGCGCATCGCTGTTGACAATCACAGGTACATTATGCTTCCTGCACAGATCCAGCATCACAAAATAGTTTTCTCTGGCATTGCCCCGGAAGCTTTCGGGGCAAAGAGAACTGTTGTTGACCTCTAAAAGTGTTTTCGTCTCTTTTGCTCCCATCACCAATGCCTTGTAATCAATCGGAATCCTTCCGTCATCGGGATGGCTTATGATATCCACCAGAGGATGATTCATGGCTCCTAAGTATGCGGCGGTGTTCTGTTCCTTATCTCCTATTTTGTAACAAAGTTCATGAATTCCCGCAATTCTGATATCTAAAAATTCCTTCATCAAGGCATCATCAAGGCTGAGTCTTCCGTTATAATCGATAATATTGATTTCTGAACCAAACATCATCTCGATGCCGTACAGCTGCCTCGGCAGCACTCTCAAATTCTTAAAATAAATGTCTGTACAGGTTCCCGGAATCCCTTTGGCATGTTCCGTGATCCCAAACAGTTCAAAACCGCTCTCCGCCGCAGCAGCAGCCATCTCGCTGACGGTTCCGAACGCATGTCCGCTGGCAATAGTGTGAGAATGCACGTCTAATTTAAACTCCATAAATCTTACTCCTTCTTTTCAGTCAGTCTGATTCTTTCCCTCTTAAATTTTACACATTATATTTTATCATACTATAAAGTAAAAGAAATTGGAACCTCTCCAACGAATCTCTCCCCTGCCTCACGGTCTTCTTCTCCCAATACTTTGGGGCAGACCGTCTGATCCATCAGAAGATCCAGCAGCCCGATTGTGTCCTTTTCCATCAGACTGTCTAAGAGAAAACTGCTGGTCCCCCCGGTCATTACGGAATCAAGTCCAGTCATAAGAAGGTCTTTTCCCGGGCACTCATTCCACAGCATTTCTATATTTTCACCGATGAAACGGATCTTCAGCAGACGAGTCGATGCTTCCTCAATAAAGGAAAATTTTAGCTTCAGCACGGTATACCCGTCCTCATCAAAAGCTGCCTGTCCTTTTACCGCCACCAAATAAGCCTCTCCGTGCATATCGATCTCAGTGACCCTGGCTTCCTTCCATCCCACTTCCAGGCAATAAGGTTTCTCTCCTTCCCGGAAACAAAAATAGAATTTCCGGTCTTTTGTAAAAAATCCTGCCTCGCTGATCCCGTCAGTATAGTTATTGTGAAACACCTGCATGATTAGCGGGAAAAGGCCCACATGCTGCTTTTTCAGCTTAAAAAATCTTCCCCCAACTCCAAGGATCAGTTTTCTTTTCTTATAGAATTCACTTCCGCGCCAGAGAAGTTTTTTCAGCCCGCTATAAGAGATTGGCGGAAATCTGGTATCATGGCGTCCTGTCTTATTCTGGAATTGTAAAAGCTTTTCATAAGCCCGCCGGTTTTTCTTTAAATTTTCCCCGGGAGTAAACCCGTCTTCAAAATATTTGGCCACTGTGTCCAAGAGCAGGGATGTGTGAAATAATTCATTGCTTCCCGCATTGGTGACAATAATCATATCCAAATCGGGATATACCATGACATTCTGTCCCAGCATGCCGTTAAAGGCATAGCTCCCCGGACGGCCTGCCATCCACATTTGATAGCCGTAGCCATACTCCCCGAACTGCTTTGGAGTTTCCACATGACATATGGACGCCTCTTCAATCCATCTCTGCGGTATAAGCTGCCGCTGATCCCATTCTCCTTTTTGAAGACAAAGCTGTCCGATCTTTGCCGCATCTTCCGGACAGAGAAATAACCCCCATCCTCCTTTCGTAATGCCTTTGGGACAGCTCTCCCAAAAAATCCTGGTAATGCCAAGGGGCTCAAACAGTCTGGGTTTCAAATACTCCATCAGAGATTGTCCGGTTATTTCCGTCACAATGGCGGACAGCATATAGGTGTTCATACTGTTATATTCAAATTTGGAGCCTGCCGGGCCATTTACCGGCGAATCCAGAAAACCCTGGACCCAGTCATTGCAGGCCACGGCACCTTTTTCATTGAATGCCACCCGACTGGTCATGGTAAGCAGATGTTCCACTGTCAGATTCCTCTGCTGAAATCCTCTGATAGAGAATACACTTTTATCGAATATCCCCAGAATCTTATCATCAAGCCTTAAACTGCCCTCTTCGATCAGTATGCCAATGGCCATTCCGGTTATGCTCTTGCACAGTGAATGGGTAATATGCCAGAGATTTTCCGGATATGGCGCATAATGGCACTCTCCGATCACATATCCATGTCTTAAAATCATCACCTGATGAATGTCCACTTTAGAAAGATTCAAAAGTTCCTCCATCAATCTCCTGACCTGATCCGATTCGATTCCCTGTTCCTCAGGCGCCGACCTGGGCAGCTTCTGCCCTGACTCGGGCAGACTGTAAAATGACGGTTTCTGTGGAATAAAATCTACTTTGCTTATATGTTCTGTGTTTCCTCTTACTAAATTAAAAACAAGTTCCAGCATTGCCTGCTGCTCTTTTAACATCGCACTGCACCCTCTTCTATTACTGCCTGTTCTTCTTTTGCTTTCTGTATAATATAGCACATATTTAAAAACGGAAAAAGCACCTTAGCATTACGATTCTTCTATGTTTAAAAAAATATACAAAGAATTTAAAATTTTGTCTTTACTTTTTCTAAAAAACCTATATAATAGATAAAGGTGACAGCAAGACGGCCCCATGGTCAAGAGGTTAAGACGCGACCCTCTCAAGGTCGAATCACGAGTTCAATTCTCGTTGGGGTCATACAGCCGGAACATCGTATTTATGCGGTGTTTCGGCTTTTTTGATTTTATTAAATAATTGATTGCTGCATTCTCGCCTTATATCCTGCTTGTATTATTTACCATTGGAAATATTTCGTAGATATTTTATAATAAAAGCACCAAAATACATAGGAGGAGCCGTAAATGAAATGTACAGGTGTTGTGAGAAAACTCGATGAACTGGGACGTATTACCTTACCAATTGAACTGAGGAGGAATTTGGGTGTCGGCGACAAAGATCCCCTCGAAATCTTTGTAGATGAGGATACAATTCTACTGAAAAAGTACAATCCGGCAGACATCTTTACCGGGGAAATGGATGATCTCATTGAATACAAAGGAAAGAAAATATCCAGGGCATCGATCCTGCGGTTAGCCGAGATAGCCGGCCTTAATATCTCAGAGTAAAGTTTATCCCAGGACAAACAGCGTCCTGGGATTTTCTAATTCTTCACTTCTGCTTCATGGGACAAACTCTCAGGTTCGCTGTGCAGCAGATGTTCAAATGTCTCATCACTGAACCAGTCCTCAATGTCTCTTTCTTCTATGATTATGGGCATCCGTTCATGTATTTCCCTGACCGAGCGATTTGCCCTGGTTGTCAATATGACAAATCTGCTGCTGTCTTCATCCGGCCTGTAAAAGCCGGCCATAAAAATCACCGGGGATGTCTCTTTAAAAAAAGCAATTTTATTTTTCTCCTTGTCCCACTATAAAATCCTGCCGCTGGAATAAGGCATCGGCGCTCCAACAGGCTTTTTCTGAGCATTTTCCGTTCCAAAGCTGTCTCAGCCCGCGGAGCGTTTTTTATTTCTTAGGAAAGACTTTCATGCATTAGCGTGGCAAGGACTTTCCTAAGAAATAAAAAAACGTCCGCACATAATAGAGCCGCCGATCAAAATATAACAGTCAAAAGCATTTTAAAACGTTCCTGCCCATACACCGCATGTGGAATCTCTGCCGGCATAACAATGCTCTCTCCATCATTTAAAATATACTCTTTTCCGTCTATGGTAAATTTCCCTGTGCCCTCGAGAACTGTTGCCATCGCATCACCGCCTGATTTGTGGGTGCTGATTTCCTCTCCTTTTTCAAAGGCAAACAATGTCAGACTAACTGCTTGGTTTTGGGACAATGTCTTGCTGACCACCTGTCCATCCTGATACTGCACTTCATCTTGCATCTTAAATACCTCAGCCTTTTCTATGTTTTTTATCTTTGTTCCCATTTTTGTACCCCCTGTCGAATACTATTTAAGCTTTTGCTGATAGTATGCTTCCAATGCCTGTTCTATATACCGTGTGATCCTCAGTGATGAAGAGAAAAATAGCGCCCGGAAAATTCCTCTCAGAAAGTTCCGGGCACTATAATATATTCAGTATTTATCCTATTTGGCTCAACGCCTGGTCAAGGTCTGCAATGATATCCTCAGTATTTTCGATTCCCACGCTGAAACGGATCAGATCCGGCTGTACTCCGGCCTCCAAAAGTTCCTGGTCATTCATCTGACGGTGGGTATGACTGGCAGGATGCAGAACACAGCTTCTGGAATCTGCCACATGTGTTACGATGGCCACCAGCTTTAAGCTGTCCATCATCTGGATCGATGCCTCGCGTCCGCCTTTCAGGCCAAACGTAATAACCCCGCAGGTTCCGTTTGGCATATATTTCTGTGCTCTCTCATAAGCCTCATCGCCTTCCAGCATCGGGCAGTTCACCCATGCAACTTTATCATTGTCTCTCAGCCATGCAGCTACGGCTTTTGCATTTTCACAATGTCTGGCCACTCTTAAATGCAGAGTTTCCAGGCCAATGTTCAAGTAAAAAGCATTTTGAGGTGACTGGATGGAACCCAGGTCCCGCATCAGCTGGACCGTAGCCTTTGTAATATAGGCGCCTTTACCGAACTTTTCTGTATAAACCACACCATGGTACGTCTCATCCGGCTGAGTAAGACATGCAAATTTGTCTCCGTATGCATCCCAGTCAAAGTTACCGCTGTCGACGATCGCTCCGCCCACACATACCGCATGGCCGTCCATATACTTTGTTGTGGAATGGGTGACGATATCCGCACCCCATTCAAACGGGCGGCAGTTGATCGGCGTTGCAAATGTATTGTCAACGATCAGAGGAACTCCGTGTCCGTGAGCCGCTTTTGCAAACTTTTCGAAATCAAGAACGACCAAAGAGGGATTTGAGATCGTTTCTCCAAACACGGCCTTTGTATTATCTCTGAATGCCGCATTTAAATCTTCTTCACTGACTTCCGGATCTACAAACGTTGCTTCCACGCCCATCTTCCTCAAGGTATGGGCAAACAGGTTATAAGTCCCCCCATATAGAGCCGTTGTACAGATGATATGGTCTCCCGACTCCGCGATATTCATGATGGCATAAAAGTTGGCCGCCTGTCCGGAAGAAGTGAGCATTGCCGCCACTCCGCCTTCCAGATCACAGATCTTTGCTGCCACCGAGTCGTTGGTGGGATTCTGAAGTCTCGTATAGAAATATCCCGCATCCTCCAGGTCAAAAAGGCGTCCCATCTGGTCACTTGTGTCGTATTTAAATGTAGTGCTCTGATATACCGGCACCACCCTCGGCTCCCCTTTTTTTGGCTCCCATCCGGATTGAATACATTTTGTCTCAATTTTGTAATCGCTCATGTTTCTTCCTCTCTCTTATGATAATAACATTCTGTCGTTGGCAAAATCTTCCCCGCTGGTTTCCTCAAACTTCTGCAGAAGATCAGTAACTTTCAGGTTCTTCTTTTCTTCTCCTGAAACATCATAGATGATCCTTCCGCTGTTCATCATGATCAGGCGGTTTCCAATGCGTATGGCGTCTTTCATGTTGTGAGTTACCATCATAGCGGTCAGACTGTCCCTCGCGATAATCTTCTCCGTAAGCTCCAGTACTTTTTTCGCCGTCTTTGGATCAAGGGCCGCCGTGTGCTCGTCTAAGAGCAGAAGACTCGGCTTATTCAGCGTAGCCATGAGCAGTGTCAGTGCCTGTCTCTGTCCTCCGGACAATAGTCCTACCTTTGAAGTAAGACGGTCCTCGAGTCCCAAATCCAGCATCGCCAGCTTCTCCTTATACAGCTTTTTCTCGCTTTTCGTAATGCCCCAGCGCAGGCCGCGGTTTTTCCCACGGCGGTGAGCCATCGCCATATTCTCCTGTATCTCCATACCGGCTGCGGTTCCCATCATTGGGTCCTGGAACACCCGCCCAAGCATATAGGCCCGTTTATGCTCCGGCAGGTCCGAAATGTCTTTGCCGTCCAGGAGGATCGTTCCCTGGTCGATAGGATATACGCCTGCGATCATGTTCAGCATCGTTGACTTACCTGCCCCGTTGCCTCCGATCACAGTCACAAAGTCCCCTGGATTCAGGTGAAGATCGATCCCGTCCAGCGCCTTCTTTTCATTGACAGTGCCTTTATTAAATGTCTTGTGCACATCGATGATGTTTAACATGCGGTGTTCCCTCCTTTTCCAGGAATTCTTTTCTGGGAATATCTGGACTTGATCGCCGGAATACCCAGAGCTAATGCCACGACTAATGCCGTAAACAGCTTCATATCGTCTGTGCTCAGTCCCATATACAGCACCAGTGAAATAATCATGCGGTAAATCACAGAGCCAAACACAACAGAAGCCAGTATATACATGAAATTAAACCGTTTTCCAAAGATTACTTCTCCGATAACGATAGATGCCAGACCGATGACAATGGCTCCGGTCCCCATTTTAATATCACCGTATCCCTGGCTCTGTCCAACCAGTGCACCTGAGACGGAGATCATTCCGTTGGAGATGACAAGGCCGATGACTTTTGATGTATTCGTATTGGCCCCCAAAGCCCGGACCATATATTCGTTGTTTCCGGTCGCCCTCAGTGCGCATCCGAGCTCAGTACCGCAGAACCAGTAGATGCACAGCACCACAAAAATGCTGATCACTGCTCCAACCAGCAGTGTTGCCATCGTCTGGTCCAGTTTCAGCGCATCAATGGCCTGAGTGAATGCGGTATCCTCTCCCAGCAGTGATGTATTTGGCTGTCCCATGATACGGATATTGACCGAATACAGGGCAATCATTGTCAGAATACCGGCTAAGATCGCAGGGATTTTTAATTTCGTATGTAAAAATCCAGTCACTGCTCCTGCCGCCATTCCCGCTGCCAATGCGATGACAAGAGATACAAAAGGGTTTACTCCTTTTACGATCATAACTGCGCTGATGCATCCCCCCAGGGCAAACGTACCTTCACAGGACAAATCCGGAATATCCAATATCCTGAATGTAATATAGACACCAAGCGCCATGATTCCCCACAGTGTACCCTGGGCAATCGCACTTTGCATGTTTACTGCTAAATCCATTCTTCTTCTCCTTTTCTTACTTTACTGTCCACGAAAATTTATTATATCACGATTTAAGGCTTTGCACCAGTAAAGTTCTGTGACCTTCCCTATGAAATAAAAAACTGTCTTCTTTCAATTAACGAAAGAAGACAGTTTTGTACCCATCATTCAGGACGGTGCATTTATTTTTTCTTTTCTGTGATCGTTGTCACCATCTTGGCCTTTTTCTCTAAGTTTTTCGGAACTTTGATTCCCAGCTTCTTTACGGTATCTTTGTTGATGATCAAGTCAGCATTGCTCTGATATTCGATTGGCATTGTCTTTATCTCTGCTTTGCCTTCTAAGATCTTGACTGCCTGTGCAGCGGTCTGTTTTCCGAGTTCATAGTAATTGATTCCGTATGTAGCAAGGCCTCCGCCGGTACACATACCTTCCTCTCCTACGATGACAGGGATCTTGGCTTCGTTGGCTACCATAGATACAGTGTTCATTCCGGCTGCGATCAGGTTATCTGTCGGCGCATAGATGGCATCCGCTTTCCCCTTCAGGGATTCCACAACCTGGCGGATCTCGCTTGATTCGGACACTGTGGCGTCCATGGTCTCAAATCCTAACTTCTTTGCCTCTTTCTTTGCCATAGCGATCTGGATCTTTGAGTTTGCTTCTGCTGAGCAGTATAACATAGCCACTTTCTTCGTCTTCGGAAGCATCTGTTTTAAGAGTTCCATCTGCTTTTTCACCGGTGTCAGGTCTGAAGTTCCGGAAACGTTGTTGCCTGGCTCATCATTGCTCTTTACAAGCTTAGATGCAGCCGGATCCGTCACGGCTGTCACCAGGATCGGAATATCCTTTGACTCATTCGCCATAGCCTGGGCCGCAGGTGTGGCGATCGCCAATACCAGGTCACACTTGTCATTGACAAACTGAGATGCGATGGTCTGACAATTGGACTGCTCATTCTGAGCATTCTTATATTCAATCTTGATCTTATCTCCGTCTTTATATCCGGCATCTGCAAGGCCTTCTTTAAAGCCTTTGTAAGCCGCATCTAAAGCTGCGTGCTCAGTAAGCTGCACAACACCGATTTTCTTTTGTTCCTTTTTTGCCTCGTCTTTCTTGTCACTTCCCCCGCATCCGGAGAGTAGCGCTGCACTCATCACGGCTGCAAGTCCCACTGCCATAAACTTTTTTAAACTCATAACTCTGTCCTCCGTCCTTGTTGTTGCGTCAGCACTTCAACGCTTTTATGTGCTAAATTATAACACTGCCGTTCCTCATTGTCAAGCAAAGAACAAAGTGGGCAAGCCCATCTCATCTCTTCAACTCTCATTCTTTAAGGGGCTTGACAACTTTGCGTGCCTGATGCAATTTGCCGCAGGCAAATAATTTCCTTACGCATCTGTGCACAACCCGCGGAGCGTTTTTATTTCATAGGATTAGGGTGTCAAAAGACACATTAATAAATATCTGATTTTGTTTGTACCTTGAA
>OAWV01000122.1_pt1 | contig 71986 bp, 69 predicted proteins | sample 1495551 | NCBI WGS metagenome assembly OAWV01 (sample SAMEA2580245, study PRJEB22360) | human gut metagenome | biome: human gut; feature: human-associated habitat; material: faeces | place: Denmark | collected 2008/2010 | reverse complement strand
AATAACAGAAAATGGAATTAATCTGTCAGGATTCTACTGGCATGAATAATTCAGGCTTATTGTCCAATAATATAAAAATATAAAAGTTATTGCAATAAGCGGAATACTATAGATCCATTTGTCTGATCCAATCAAAGTACAAACTACAATTCCAATAAATACTTCAATGATTATAAAGTGACGACTCAGATCAGCCAATTCCCTTTTTCCATTTTTATTTTCATATTTTAAATTTTGATAATAATATTCTATCACCGCCTCATCATACAATGTATGATTTTGTAAAATGACATCCATTTTAATTTCTTCCTTTCCATACTCTACTCCAATCTTCTCCAGCTAATGTGTTTAATTTAATAAATCTTTTAAAGTCTTCTATATCTCCGATAACAAAATTTTCTTTTCTTATAAAAATAAGTTGATTAATAACGCGAATCCAGCAATACTCTTTTATGGTGCCAATTTCCATAATTTCGATAAAAGACACTATTATTTTCTTACCGCTTTCCGGAACTAAAACATTAATCTCATCTTTTTTTATTGTCATAATTCTTTTTCCAGTTCCATACTGTTTTAAAGCAGTTTCCATTTGTATATAAGTCGCTAGTCTCAGATATATATTATTTATCAATATCACAGCACAAACAAATAATATCATCATAGTCATAATCATTTCTCTTCCAATTTTACTACATAGACAAAATGAAAATATAATCACTGCTCCACAAAAGAATAATAATATCCTTCTGTACTTTCTATTTTGGGTTTGATAATATAAACAAAAGAGTTCTTTGTTCCACTCATAATGTATTTGAAATAATATATCCATTATGTTTTTCTCCTCAACTTATGCACTAACTTATTCTATACCGAAATAATACTCAAAAATATTTTTTCCGCATTCTACTGCGTTCCCTGCCTCATACCCATTTACAATTCGAACTGCTACTGCTATTTCTGGATCATCAGCAGGTGCATATCCTATAAATAGACCATGATCCGGTCTATTCTTAACTTCTTGAGCTGTACCTGATTTTCCTGCAACCGATATTGGAAATCCGTCAAATATCCCCGTGCTTTGAGTATATAATTCCATACCTGCATGGACTCCTTCCCAGCTTCTTTTATTGATTTCAATCTGGCTTTCCACTTTCGGGCTTGTTTCTACCCCGTCAATTTTGTCAATTAGTGACAATTGGAAACTAGTACCTTCGTTTGCAAGTGTTGTTACATACCTTCCCAATTGGACTGTAGAAAAGTTATTTGTTCCTTGTCCGATAGCTGATGGAATAGCATAATTATCAGTTATCTTAGGTTTACTTTCGGTTAACTCAATTCCACTTTTTTCATCTAAATCAAACATTTTCGCGTACTCTTGTATATAATTTAGTGCCTGTTTATCCGAAAATTCATCATTGTCTATCATTCCTAAACGATATGACACTTCACATAAATAATCATTACATGAATTCTTCAATGCGCTATCTACACCATTAACAGCCCCATGCCCTGCATGGTTCCAGCATTTTAAAGGTGGATCTACTTTATCAAACACTCCATCGCATTCAACCATGGTTGACTCATCTATTACACCTTCTTCTAATCCCGCAATAATTGTAACAGGTTTAAATGTTGAGCCTGGTGCTGATAACTGTTGTGTTGCACGATTAAATAAGGGTAATGATGCATTATTATATATTTTATAATAATATTTGTTATCCATTTGGTTTGCTAAACGATTATTATCATATCCCGGATAAGATACACATGCTAGCACTTTTCCTGTTGCGGTATCTGTAACAACTGCTGATCCCGAACATGGATCTAACGCTAAATCCGCTGGCGTAATTTCAAGTTTCTGTATTTTTTTAATTAACAAATCAAAAGTGGTAATTAGCCCTCGATTCCAGTTTTCGTAATCCTCATCTTCAGGATTTAAAAATTGCTGTTCATATAATAGCCTAACGATATCATCTGGCAATATCTCATCGTTGAGTACCAAGTATTTATTTATTAACTCATCAAACTGACTATTTTCCTGTAATTCATTTACTATAAAAGAGACCAATGATTCATAGATTTCATCTTTGTTCAAGTATTCTTCTTCTGACGCAATTATATCTGAATTTATGTTTCCAACACCAATTTGGTCATACAAATAGTCTTTCATTGATAATTCGCCTTTTTCCCATTTTTCAACTAATTCTTCATTATTGTTCTTGTTATTTATAATGTTCAAATTATCAATGATAAAACTCTGGTATTCTTGATTTTCAATTCCCAATTCATTATATTTCGTTGACAATTCTCTTAAATCTTTTTCAATACCTTGAACCACTTCACTTTTCTTTTTCAGAAAAATTTGAAAAAACTTTCTCTCTAATTCCGAAGCATCCTCTTCTCTTAATTGTTCTAAATCAATAACGCCATTGTTTAAAAGTGCAATATACACATCATATATTGGAATTTTTATTTCAGTAGTATCATCTACCCCTTTTTTATCAAAAGTTTTTGTGTTAATCAGATGTTGCACTAATATATCGGCTATCTTCCTTTCTAATGCTTCATATGTTTTTTTCTGTAATTCAACATCTATGCTTAAATATACGTGAATATTCTTGTGCGATGAAATCGCACTTCCGGAAATTTAGAAATCAGAGTTCCGGTACTCGGAAATCGCCTATTTTGTACTTGATGACTTATCCATTTCTGTTTGGATATTGGTCAAGACCTTGCCGCATCTGCGGTGCGTAGCAGTCTTTACCAATATCTCAACAGAAATTATGATTCGGTATGCACAAAAACGGATCTAAAAAGTGATTTCCATATCACCGGACAGCTAATGTAAAACCATCCGGAATATTCAATACGTCTTTTCCTGCTCTCGGTTGCTGTATTACTCCAAGATCTTGTGTAGTTCTCCCTGTATTATCTACATATACTTCCTTTTTCCCATCTCTTCCTTGAAGAACTTGATCTAAATATTGCTCCATTCCAGATTTACCCACTATGGAATTAATGGTTAATTTACTATCATCCCTTTCTTTTAACTCCTCGGATGATATAGTGCCTGTGTATCCTAATATAGAGGAACACGCTTCTCCTCCTTCATACACTCGTATTGTATCCTGTTTAATATCAACTCCTGAAATATCATATTGATTTTCCATAATGGCAGCAACAGTTTCATCTGATACATCTTTTACCACTGTTACTGAAAGATATTTTTGATATGCCTGTAAAGATAATGCGTAGCGTATATTTAAAATATCAAGTAGATCACTTTTTTCAAACTGTTGCGGTAATCCATAATCTTTTTTTTCTTTATCTGTATACTTCTTCTCTCCTTGCGCAAAAACACAGAACTTATCTGATAAATAAGAGACTATTTCATCTGCTGTAGAATTTCGTTCCTTAGCTTCCATATCGTCGATGTTCGCTTTTCCATATACATCTGCTTTAAATCTTTGAAGCCAAAAATCATCTACAGAAAATTGGAAATTACCGTTTGGATCTATTATAATTTTTAGACTAGTTTCTATGCTATCTCCTTTACTTTTTATAATACGAATCATCTGATAAATTTTTGAATTCAAATTCAACTGTCGCTCTCGATCTGAATTATAAGTTTCTTGATCTTCGAATGTAACCGAATTAGCTAACTTATTTGTAGCAAGTGGTTTGCCATTACGATCATAAATATTTCCTCTTGCTCCAGATAGTACAATTTCTCTTTTCGTTTGTAAAATAAAATTATTTTCGTATTCTTGTCCTTTCACAATCTGTAATTGAAACAACCGTACTATTAAAATCGAGAACATTATAAAAAAAACAATTAATAGGACTAAACTTCTTGGTATTTTTAATTTCTTCATAATTTATTTTCTGAATTTCCAAAGAATAATCTCTGAAGTACTCCTTTTTAATATTTCCTCCCTGCATTTGTATGATTATAAATTTAAAAAATCATTGCGATTGTAGTTGATTATATAAATAAAAAGCATCATTTACATGAAATGGTTCTGTATTATGATTTCCTTCTGCATTTACTGTTATAGCAATATATTTTCGACCATTAACAATCGCTTCTGAGGCTAAACAAAGCCCTGCCTCATCTGTATAACCTGTTTTTCCTCCCACAATTTCACCCTCATCCAACTCCCATTGATCTCGTAGTTTAAACATACTACTATAAAAAGTAAAACCACTTAAATGCTGGTCTGTCGGCGCAACAAAATAACTTTTTGACTGAAATATATCATTAAAAGTTTGATTTTTTAATGCATACTGTAAAAGAATTCCTATATCTTTCACTGTAGTATAGTGAGATTCATTATGTAATCCTGTTGCATTCATAAAATGTGTATTATTCATTCCTAAATCTTTAGCTTTCTCATTCATTAGTTCTACAAATGCTTGTTCTGAACCAGCAACATACTCCGCTAAAGCAATTGAACACTCTCCCCCTGAAGGCAAAATGTTTCCATACAATATGTCAATTATTTTTGCATTTTCACCAGGTAGAAAGCCCGCCATTGACGCATTTTGGGCATATAGTTCATCAAATATTTCTGGCTCTAATGTAATAGTTGCTTCCAAATTGTTTATATTTTCAATTGCTAGAATACATGTCATTATTTTCGTTAATGATGCTGGAAATATTTTTTCATCCTGTTGAAATTGAAATATAACTTTACTGTCATCGAGACTGATTACAATTCCAGCACTACTATGTAGCTGATCTAAATCCAGTTTCCGCTGTTGTGTCTGAATAACTAATGGTTTTACTGTTTCTTCAGATTTTTCTTCTATTTTCTCCCTCTCTTGCGGATTGAAAATTTTTAATAAGACTAACAAACTGATAAGTATTATAAAAAGCAAACTTTCTATTATCCAAACTATCTTTCTATTTTTCTTTTTTACTTTTTTTCTTCTCTTACTCATATATACCTTAATCTTCTTTCTATAACCTGATAACTAAATATTCGTTTACAAAAACCACGCGTGTAAGACTTATAGCTAATAAATCTTTTTTATTTTTACAGGTGTCATATTTAGAAGTATATATATAACACCACGAATCTTACACGCGTAAGACATTTATAATATTACATACGTAAGATTGGAATGTCAATATATTTTTTTCTATTTCATATTCTACGTGATCATGTTATTTGACCTTTTGCAAATTACCTGCATTGATTTTAATTCATCAAATATACCTTAACTTTAAACGAAACATGTCTATAATATTTGAGGGCAGAATCGCAAAAATACGAATCTGCCCTCAAATATTATAGTGCAATGCTTAGATATATAATTTAACTTGTTGAAATTCTTTTTCAATACTCTTCGTATACTGGAATATCTAATTCAATTTTCTGTACTTTATTAGACAAATATTGACAAGTTCCATCGCCATACGGTTTAATGACAATTTCATTTTTAAAAGCACAATCAGTATTCCTATCTGGCCATACAGCATCAACATATAGCGTGAGTGTTCCATCACTATTATCCAAATAATCTACTACTTCACCAAAAGGGGATGTTCCTCGATAAAAAAAGGTTCCACTATCATAGGTATTACTTTCCATATCATATCCACAATGCTTTCGCAATTCTTCTATTGTAACAGGTAAACAAGCTATCATAACATTTTCATATATTTCTGCTGAAATTCTCCCTGAATCTTTCTTTAATTGTTCACCTGTATGTACCTGATATAAATCCTCAAACAATCTAGGTAATAATATCGTTTCTACATTACTTTCGTCCCAATTTTGAGTAAGAAAATTATAGTTCAAATAGTTAAATACAGAAACATATTGATCAGTTAATATTCGCAATGTGTCCGATAACGGTTTTACACGATAATATTCTTTTAGTGCTGCATGTGCAACAATATACTCATATGAATAGATTAGATATCCTTTTGATGTGTATTTTATTTCAGCAATATTGTTCGCTGTTCCGTTTGATATTTCAGCTTGTTCTCCTTTTTCCCAAGTAAGAGTCATTGTAAAAGTTTGCAACACTTTATTTCGATATATAAAAGTTTCAGAACAAAAAGAACCATCATTATTTACCTCATATATTGTAACATCTGTTTCTCTATCCTCTAAATAATCCAGATAAAATTCTTCCACTTTTTCATAATTTTCCATATTCATATTTTCAGCCACACATACCAAACCATTTTCGCCAAAACGCTTTTTTATCTTTTTTACTTCCTCTCTTGAAATACTCTGATATCCTGTTGTTTGATCAATAATTGGATGATAAATATCCTTACATTGAGTTACTATTTTTAATAATTGATTTCGAAGTTCTTGCTTCTCTTTTTCTGTTAAAATACATTTCGTTTCTTCTCTAATAAATGGATTTTGGATATTCTGTTCTTCTTTTTCTTCTAACTGTTGATATACTTTCCAATTGTCTTCATTACCTTTTTTTTCTTGTATCTTTTCTTTGCAACTGGTCAAAGCATATAATATAATCAATATTGTGAGAAGTATAATCATTATCTTCCACTTTTTCTGCATTTTTTCTTTCTCCTTAATATTACATTTGTAAGACAAAATATAATATTATATGTATATAACTATAAAGTCAAGATTATTAGTATAAATTCAAAATTTAGATATTCTGAATACAAAAATTTAAAGTTCTATATATTTTAAGTAAAAATCTATAGTCAATTTATACGCCTTTTAATTTCCCTGTCTACAATTTTTTAATCACTAAATTTTTCCTTATGACACAAATAATTGCGTAAAGGAAAAGATATCAGTCAAAACAATCTCCATTTAAAGATTTTTAAAAAAAATTTATAAAAACACTACTTTAACAACAGACTTGTGAAATATTATACTCCACAAGTCTGCCTGTTTCCTTTTATTATGTTTATTAAGTGCCTGTATAAAATAGCACTTCTTATTCTCTTTATTTAAATAATCCCATATCCAAGAATAGTTGCACTTCCAACAGAATATGAATGTTTCCAAACCCCTCGGACATTATTACCACCAATGTTAGTACCTGTATTTCCTTCTACTGTATAAATGATTCCACCTTCATATTTTTCCACGATTCCCACATGATCCGATATGCCATCTCCATTCCAATCAAAAAATACCAAGGAACCTGCACTCGGAATGCCGCCTGTTTCCTGCCACTTTCCATGACTTTTAAACCAATCAATTCCATTTTCGCACAAAGAAAACTTCGGCATTGCACCAGATTCTATCAATCCAGCTTGTTCCCCACACCAACTGACAAAGCAGGCACACCATTCCACATAAGAATCAAATCCATACCATCTCCAGTATTTTTCCCCATTACTACTTCCAACTTCCTGTTTTGCCACTTGCACAATCTGTCCGTTTCCAAATATTCCGCCAAGGATACCACCTCCAGAATAGTATCTCTGAACATGAGGAACATATTGAGGATCTCCATATCTTGGCCAACCAAGTTCCGCTGCCTTTTCTTGGCTAAACTGCAATGCATTTTCCAGACTATAACCGCCATGATGTTCTAAAGCCCATCCAATATAACCATTTCCGTAATTATATCCTTGCCAACTGAGTTGTAGCCTGCTGATATCTAATGGACTTTCACATCCTGCCTGTCTTACACAATCTGCATAATATTGTACCCCTACCTGTATGGAATACTCTGGATCTTGAATCGCCCCTGGACTATTTGGATAGCGGGTATTGTACGGACATTCACTTGCCTGCATAGGATCTGTTCCACGTCCTCCGGATTCCTGCATCATGATTGCTTGGATTGAAGGTACATATTCCGAAATTCCATACTGTGAAGCATACCTCTGAATGGTAGATGTATAAGCCAGTACCTCCTGACTTAGTGGCTCCGCACTAGTACTCCCGGAGCTTCCTGCAATTCCACCAATCACCCCCAGAACAATTACCAACAGCACAACAATCCAGCCGCCTGCCACCAGAAAGGTTCCTAATGATTTTACTGCGGTAACTCCCGTTTTAACCGCTGTTTTTATTCCAGATACTGTCCGTTTAGCTGCCTTTGCAGATTGTGTTGCAGCCTTTTTCCCTTGGACAGCTAATTTTTTTCCAGAACGGTAAGCATGTTCTGCCTGTTTCTTTAATTTTGACGCTTCCTTTGAAGTTTTCGCTGTATGTGCTTGTTTGATACGATTTGCAGAATCTCTCAAAGGGGTCGCATTTTTTACCTCTGCAATGTTCTCTCTCGCTACTCCTGCTGTTCTTTTGTTTACCGCTTCTTTTGTTTTAATTCGTATATCAGTTTGACGTTCTGTTTGTGAATTTCCTTGAGTTCCACTGTTTCTACTCTGTTCAGCAGTACGATCCGCATTTTTACTCCTTCGTTCTTTGATGACTCTCCAGGTCTTCTCTGCCTTTTTTTTTGCCGCTTTTTTACTGCCTTGAGAAACGATGGTTTCCCCTTTACTGGCCGACCACTTGATTCCTTCTTCCAGCCGGTCAGAAGCATACTGTTCCGGAGACTGTTTGGGAGAAAAATGGGAACCGTCATGCGTAGATAGCAGGGAACGTTCTGCAGATTTTAAAGTAATATCCTTGATCAATTCTTTGGGAAGCTGTTTGGCATGTTCCCGGACTTTCAACGTCCGGTCTACCTCTTTTGTTTTAATATCTGCCTTATTCTCCTCCTTTATCGTTCCACCTGTTTTTTCCTATCTAACAGTTTCTGCATATCTTTTTGTGCTTTCTGTACCAGTGGGTGCTTCTCATAAGCCTCCACAAGTGCAATTAAATCCCGCTCCACCCCATTTCCTTGATATAAAGGATAGTGGATATCACTGTACTCAGGCACATCTGGATCATGTAAAATAAATCCAATCCCAACCCCCATACCGGATCTTTTCTGTTCCATTTTCTGGTATATCCGAAAGGCTTCTTTTAATGTGGCGCACTCTGTCACTTCTCCCATTGTTTCAAATTCCATGCATTCAGCTGTATAAAAAGATATTTTCTTTTCCTGTACATCTTTTATCACATTTACACACCCTTTCTCTATGAATCAAAAACCGTTACACAGTCCCCCATGTAACGGCTTTCATATTTTTTGATTCAATTATGACGTACTGTAAAACACATTTGATGAACGAACCTATGCTATACAGCTTTCAAACTTTCTCCTGGTTTTGTTGTCATCAGTTGGTACAACTTTGTATTCCTTGGGAATGTATTTTCAAATGGAACCAGATTTCCAGAACAGCGTATCAAACCACTTCCAGCTTTCACATTTGTGATATATCCTAACTGGTTGTCGGAAATGTTCAAAAGTCTTGCCAATTCTTCCCGGTCCGTACTTGCCTGGTTCAGCATAACTAAAAACTCACTGTTTGCGAGCATAAGTCTTGCCGTATCGGAACGTAGAACCTCATCTACATTCTGGCTCATGGCATTCACGAACCCATTATACTTTCGGATACGCTTCCATAACTTATAAAAAAATTCCGCACTGTATGGATAACGGAATAACAGATAAAACTCATCACAAAAGATCCAGGTCCGTTTTCCTTTTTTCCAGTTCTGGATCACACGGTTGAAAATGGCATCCAGTGTTACCAGCATGCCAAGGGGCATGAGCTGGGAACCCAGTTCCCGGATATCATAATCCATGATACGGTTCTTCGTATCCACATTTGTTTTATGCGCAAACGTGTTCAGACTTCCACTGGTAAATAATTCTGCTGATAAGGCAAGAGCTCTTGCTTCTGGCTCTTCCTGCAGCATCAGCTGTCGGTATAAGTCCTTTAAAGTCGGCACTTCCTTGGTATAACCGCTGCGGATATAATCACGATAAGTATCAGCTGTACAGCGGTCAATGATGGATTTATCCTTTGCGCCCAGATTGCCTGCCCCTATCAGCTGTTCAAAAACAGACAACAGAAATTCTGATTTTTCAATTAGTGGATTGGTATCATCCCCATAGCTGCTGTCCATATCCATAGCATTCAGATGCATTCCAGAAGTTGCTGATACTTTTACAACTTCTCCCCCTAATGCTACTGTCAGGTTTCCAAATTCGGATTCCGGATCTAGAATTAGGATGTCATCCTCCGTGGCAAGTGCTAATGCAACAATCTCTTCTTTGGCAGAAAAACTTTTTCCGGATCCACTGACTCCTAAGCGAAAACTGTTGCCATTCAGCAGTTTCTTCCGGTCCACAACGATCATATTTTTGCTGACCGCATTCTGCCCGTAATAAATCCCGCCTTCCTGCATAATCTCCTGGGTATGGAAAGGGATCAGCACAGCTGTGGACTCTGTGGTCAGGGTACGCAGAGCGTTGATCTTTCGTGGTCCAAAAGGCAGCGCCGTATGCAGACCGTCCATTTGCTGCCACCGCAGAGTGGACAGCTGACACAGATTTTTCCTCGCAATGGATTTCAAGGTTTCCGTATCTGAGTTCAACTCCTTATAACTGTCTGCCATATGCACAATGGTCAACACCCCGAACATCATTCTCTGGTCTCTGGTGGTCAGATCATTTAACATCTCCTTTGTTTCGGTTCTCTGCAACTCCATCTCATACGGAATGGTTGCAGAAAAGTTATTGTTTTCGTTCTGCCTTCTCTGCCAGTTGGTCACGTTCGTTTCTACACCAAGCAGTTTGTTTTGTATCTCACGGACTGCTTCATCCGTAGGGACTGGCAGGATATCAATTGACAGCATTAAGTTTCTGCTCAGATCACAGAGCTCCGATACCATGCTGTCCCGGACGTAAGTTGCATAATCCTGCATATATAAAACACGCCCATATCGCCCATCAATCTTAAAATGATCCTGCAAGAACTCCATAGAATCTGGTGCAAACCAGTCTTTAAAATCATGTCCTCTTTTTACAGCTTCCTTAAAATCAAACTCTGCTGTCGCAGAAACGTCTTCTTTAAAGAAATCACGGAAAATCTTCAGACGCTCTCCAGCATCCAGTTCTTCCCCAATGGAAGATAACTTCGCCAGATGTGTGGTGATATCCGTTCCAACACGTGCGAAATAGGTCCTTGCCTCATCAATGTTCTTCTTATGGACACTGATCGTCAGATAACGTTCCCGAAGAATACTGTTATTGGTATCACTGATCTTGGATAACAACATTTCGTTGTATTCTTTTCGGTATTCATCCAATTCGTCCTCTTTCATAGGGATCAGAATGGATTGTTCAAATTCTGCCTTATTGATGCGGCGGTTATTAATGGTAAGTTTGGCGGATGCGCCGGAGTCCAATGCATTTAAAAGCTCGGAATAATCCAGAAACATTTCTGTCTTATCCTCTTTGCTTGCAATGGAATAATTGATATCCGTAAAACGGAACGATTTTGAAAACAGCCTGCCGGACTGAAAGATGCCATCCGGCCAGATCCGCTGTATCGGGATTGCCTGCTGTACAGACTTCGGAATCATAAATTTCTCTTTTTCTAGTTTTAATGTACGATGCAGCGTTTTAATCAACCGCATCCCCCCTTCCTTTCTTTTTTCTATTTTTGCTTCTCTTTCGTTCTACCAGCTCCGTGCCATTTCTGCAGGAACGTGTTCCGATTTCTATTGTCTCTTCCAGACATTTCAGATAGAGATTCTCCGATTGAAACACCAGCTTTTTGGGGCATAAGATCTCTGATTTTAACCACACCCATACGAACTTTTCCAGTGTCATCTGGTGATAGCGGAAAAAACCACATCCCGCAAAAGGGGCTGCAGCAAAAACACTCAGCCATCCGGCAATCTCCGTTCCACAGGTATCTTTTGTCCCTAGATAAACACCTACTGCAGCAGCAATCGCCAATACAGAAAAGAAACACTGCCGCATGCTCAGTCCAAAGAAAAAGGACTCCTGAAATTCCTGGATCTCTTTGTTCATTTTTACTTCCATTTTGTCAATACAAATAACAGAAAATAAGCCAGGGGACGGCCTTTTCTGTCATAACTCCTTTCCTTTTGTATTCCCACATTTTACCGTTCCATTTGATTTCGTTTTTTCTTTTTCGGCACTTGGCTCTGTTCTTCAAGTTCTGGATGATCCTTATAAAAACGTTTCATTCCTTCTGGATCTAATTCCTCCAGCCGCTTAAGATCAAATGCCACTTTTGCATAGGTACAGAATCCAGAATGTCCTCGCTCTGGAAGAATTTTACCCAACTTATGTTTTTGAATAAATTTCAATTTTTCCTTACTCCCAAAGTCCTGGATAAAGGCCTCATGAACATCCGATCTCTCAAACGGTAAATTTACCGTCAGATCACTAAAAGATTCCCATACACCATCTTCCTTTGCCAGCATTCCAATATACAGACCTTTTCCTGTATAGTAAGTGCCTATCTCCAGTTTGATTTCTTCATGTCCCATTTCCCAATCATATCCTAAAATTGGTTGTTCTTTCATACTCCTGCCTCCTTACTTATAACCCCATGATTTCTTTTACAATCCGGTCCGCTGCCTTAATTGCCCCTACCAATACTAATAGGTTAAAGATCAGCTCTGCCACATAATTCCATACAATATTCACCGCAGATAAACTGCTGTCTGCGATTGCCGGCGGACTGGCAGCAAATACAGAAAAAATAATGCAGGCAAGTGCAATGATTGCTCCTTCCATACAAACCCCTGCATAGGAACGGACAAAGTTCTTCCCTATGTTCTGTGTAGGCTCTCCCGCAAAAGTCGCAATGGGAATGGGTGCTATGGCTGTGTACATATACAGCTTGAACATCCTTCCATACACGGTCAAGATCATAATAAATGACAAGACTGTAATAAACAGGCTGCCAAGCAGTGTAACAATCCAAAGAGGAATAGAATCTAATAATCCTACACTTTCAATCTTCTCCACCATTTCAGCCGGAAGTTCGATTACATCTGAATCCCCACCAAATCCTGAATTTTGCATGATTGTAGATACCATTCCCTGTATGACAGAAAAAAGTGCCATCATCAATTCCAGCCCATACCCTACTGCCCCTTTTGCCAGTGCAAATCGAATAAACAATTTCACCGCATGCTCTGGCTTTTTTACGTCCAGATAGCTGCTACAGGTTTTCACTACACTGATCGCAAAAAAAAGTACTAAAAGTCCATACCCGATTCCTTTTAGAGCATCATGAATGGTCAGCATCACACTCCAGATATCTCCGCCTTTAAAGGTTTCCGGGCTTTGCGTTAAAAGCTGCCAGATTTCTGACAGCTTAGAATTCCATGTTTCTAACGCATTGTTTAGATTTTGAACGATCCAGTTATCACTTTCCAAGTAGCATTTCACCTCCCTGTTGTTTCCATTTACAGACAGGGAGAACAGCACAGTGTCTGCTCTCCCGCTGTACTGCTGATATCAGATTACACCATGATCAAATCCAAAATCTCTTTTGCAAAGGTAATGATGACGCCGCCTGCTAAAGTCAAAAATCCATTTGCCCTCTGGCTTGGATCATGCGATTTTAAAGACAAGCCGATCTGCACCACACCAAATCCTAACAAGATCAAGCCAATCGCCCGGATCAAGGAAAAAATAAAATCAGACAAGTTATTCACCACTGCTAATGGATCTCCTGCAGCCAGAACAGGGGTTGTACACCACATCATGGCGAATACGATTACTGCATAGCTGACAAAAAATCGTTTTTGTACACCACTCATTCGCAAAGGCTTCGTCTTCGGATTCTTTTTCTTAAACAATTTCTGCATCATATGCACGATACACATTCCTCCCATCTAAAAAGGCTGCTCTTTGCCGAGGATGTCCTCTTCACAGAGCAGCTCATAATCATCTAAGCGTTCAATATCAATATTCAAATCATCATGTGACCTCGGAGCTTTCGCATAGTCATACGGAGGCGCACCGCCATCCTCTGTCCATTTCACATTTGGATGTTTCTTTAAATTATATTTGTCATCCAGCATGGGACGTTCCCCTCGGACAAACAGGATTGCTTTCCGGTTATCCAGTAAGCGGATCTCATCCGGTGTAAAGAGTTCCCGCCCTGTCTGCTGATAGTTCGTAGAATAACTTCCGTTTCGTCCTTTTGTCTGTCCATAAGTATTCGTATCTAAAGTTTCTTTTCCCAACAGTTCCGAAATATATTTATGTCCCTCTTTTTCGTTGCCTCCCAGATATAAAAATTCATCGCAATTACCTACCAAGCTTTCCCATGAGTCCTTAAACAGGGCTTTCATTTGCGCCATATTCTGGATGATGATACTGCAGGAAATTGCGCGTGACCGCATGGTAGCAAGGATCTTATCAAAATCATCCGGCAAGGCTACATTCGGCCACTCATCCATGATACAGTGGACGGGTACCGGCAATCTCCCTCCATATTTTCGGTCTGCTACATAATACAGTGTCTGGAACAGATTGCTATAAATCATACCTACCAGATAGTTCAAAGAAGTATCGGCATCGGGGATACAGCAGAACAACGCCACTTTCTTTTCTCCGATACTTGCCAGATCCAGCTCATCCGTACAGGTTAAGTTTGCAATCTCTTTCAGATTAAATGCAGCCAACCGGACACCAACAGAAATCAAGATAGACTTTGCTGTTTTTCCCGCTGCCTGCTTGTAAATCTGATACTGTTTCACCGCAATGCTGTCCGGCTTTCTCATTTCTAACCTTTCAAACAAAATGTCCAGAGGTGACTGATATTCCTCATCTTCTTCCTTAACCTGGGCACTACCTAACATCTCCATGATCATAGGGAAATTCTGCTCTTCCGGCGGTGCTTCATGTAACAGGTACAGCATCAGAGCCTGCAACAGCGCTGTTTCGCTCTTCTCCCAAAATGGATCCGATGCCTGTGAACCTTTTGGTGTTGTATTGCGGATCAGGTTGTTGATAAGTTTTAACACATCTTTGTCATCATGGACATAACAAAATGGATTATAACAAAAGGATGTATCCGGGTTGATCAGATCAAACACCCGTACCTCATATCCCATCCGTTCCAGCAGTCCTCCAGTCTTCCGGAGTAGCTCTCCTTTCGGATCCGTTACTACAATGGAACAGCCACCGCCTTTTTTCGACTCAGCCTGAGAGCATTGAAGAATATTAGGAACTGCATAGGTACGACTTTTTCCGGCTCCTGAGCCACCCGCCACCAAGACATTTAAGTTTCTCTGGTGCTTATAGACTTCCTGGCTCATGCGAAAGTTTTGTGTCAAAAGAAGATTATGGGTATACTCCTTGTCTGCATATCTCTTACAAATCTGATGGACGTCTCCCCAACGGGCGGAACCGTGTTCCACACCTCTTCTATAATTTTTCTGCTGAGAATAATAGATACAGATACCTGTGATATAGGCAAATGATAGAATCAAGATACACTTTCCCGTATATACGGTGTAGTGCAAAGAAAAAGGCTGGCGAAGAATCTGACTCAGCCTGTCTAAAATTTCAAATATATTTTCCCCTGGTTGAATCGCACAGGCAAGGGAAGCCCCCATCCACCAGACAATCGGAAGAAAAATCCCCCAGACAATCAAGTCTGCTTTTCTAAATGTTACCTCTGCATGTCATGCTCCTTTCTCTTATGCGGCTCTCCTATTTTATGGAACGAATCCACTTCTGGCAAAACCGCAAGGGAACTACCATTCTCCCAGTTCACATGGATCTGTCCGGCATCATCTACGTAACATACTTTTCCTTTTAATCCAGAGGGCATATTCCTTTCACCCTCCATCTCATCTAAGCAAATCTGCGTTCCTTCTGGATACATCTTTCGTATGCGTTCTACCTGTTTTCGATCTAATATCTGAATGATCACCCCTCCTTTTACCACGGGAAGTGCTTGGTCCTATGGGGTTTCATAACCTCCATGATAGCTGCTTCCACACCATCAGTATATTTTCCTTCCTCTAAACGCTGATTGCGGAGATCATTTAAGGCATGGCGAAGAACCCTCTGTTCATCAGAAGTGATTTCCATCCTCTTTTCTTTCAGATCAAAATCCCAGAGTTTTAAACCCATTTGTCTTGCCTCTTCTGATTCAGGTCCTTTTTTCCGGTAAAGACTCAGCAATGCATCTGACATCATATTTCTTCTGGTTTCTTTCATTTCGATATAATATTTTGTCATATATGACACCTGCCTTTCTTACACCAACCATATCACACACGTTCCGCAATAGCTATCACAAATCCAACTTTTACTGTGCTTTATCGCTCTGGTTCATTTTTACTCTTTTTCCCTTTGTCCGGAGATTTTTTCTCGCTTTCTCCTACTGTAAAGGTATCCTCTGTCACAAACTGCTGTTCCGGCTCCCGCAAATTCCGTTCGATATGACCACGGATTCCATAAGCTGCTGTCCGGACATCATTTAAGAATAGCCTTAACTCCTGTGGATCTTTCTGACCATGCTCCTGAATTCCTGCCACTTTCTCAAGATCAAAACCGGAGACATCCACACCATATCTTTTTCCTAATATGTATGTGGCACAAAATGCCTGTGCATTAACTCTATTTCTGGCATAGTTTCCATCATGCTGGTCTAGTGCTGCACAGGCAAGTTCTCGGTTAATAGCATGAAAAGTAGTAATCTCTGACATTCCGTTTCGTATGTAAATCGTCCTTTGATTTGGAATATATTGTGCCTGAATCTTATCCGGAAGATTATCCGCAATCTGCAGACGGATATTCTGATTTTTCAACACTGCTTCCAATAATGTGTGGATATCTCTCTGAGGACGTTCCTCTAACGGCCTTCCTTTGGTCTGCGTAATATCATAGCCCTTGCTGATCGCATAACCGGAACGCATTTCTCCATCCTTCTCATACTTTGTATCAATAATATAAGTATAACCATGTACTCCTGTTCTCAAGGAACGTCTGTCATGCTTCCACTCATCAAAAGATTTTACCAGCTTTACTTCGGGATTCTGGGAATATAAAAGCAAAAGGTTCGGAACCTTTGGCATATTATACTGCCCTGTCATAAAATCCAGAAACTTCTGCAAGGACGCTCCATCCTTGAACACCGACTGTGCCTGTCCATCGATCTGCATCCACGTTTCTTCCCGCTCCTGTTTCTTTAAAGCTGCATACTCTTCTTTCGATAACTTTTGCTCCGAGTTCTGATCCTCCACAGGATTCTGAATCATACCTGTTAAATCCATATAGCATTACCTCCCTTTTCCCTTTTTCTTGTATTTTCGCCCTTTCGTCTTTTGACGCTGTCTGCTTTGTTTCTGCCGATTCTTCTGTGCCTGCTCTTTTTTTATCTCTTTGATCTCTGCACGCACAGAGGGCTTTGCTCCATGTTCCCTATTTTTCTGACCGGAAGAAAAATCTCTGCTGGGCGAGGAAGTCCCGGACGGAAGCTTTTCTTCCTTCCCCTGCGTAAAATTTCCTTCTTCAAAGAACAAATCCCCAAAATCAAACTTCTGATCCGATTCATCAATTTCAAATTCAATGGTTCCTTCCGGCATAGATACTGTTTGGACTTTCTTTTCCTGTCCTTCTTTAGTGGTTCTTTCCAGTTCCATTCCCTTTGTTTCTTCTTTCTTGGGATCGCTTGTATCAAATTCCACTTTCCCGGATTCTGCTTTTACATAGTCAATATCCATGCGATCCAATACCCGGTTCATTTTGGCAGCGTCTTCTGCAAATACCATAATCTCGTTATTGATTGGTTTCTTTTTATCCTTAATGACGACATATAAAAGACCTCTTGCTTTTGCTTCTCTGGCAAATTCTTTCATACGGTCATCCGGCACGGTAAAAAATTTGGTCGGCCTTCGTTCTTTGATCATACGTACCATCTGTGTCTTTCCATAAGTCTTTTTCTGGTCTTTTAACACTGCTACGATGAAAACTGCCAGATTTTTTGCGATACTCCCGGAAATCCGAAGCGTATGTTCCATCCCTTCCATCGAATAACGAACAATCTGATCTGCCGCATCACCACCGTAATTCATACCGCTCACCTCCTCGATTTTTTACTTCACATAGGATTCCTTTATCTGCTCCTTCTTTCGTTGCATATTTTTCTCTGCCTGTTCCATCCTCTCCTTTGCCCGTTTCATCCGCTGCTCCATTTCTACGGAATACTGCTCAATCCGCAGCGACATCCGGATATCCTTGCGGATCTGTTTCATCTCTTCTGTAATCTTTCCAATCCGTTCACATCCGGGCTGGCTGCGATACAGTTGCCCGCGTTCCAATAGCAACTGTGCCATTTTTTCTTCCAGCGGGTGCCGGAATTCCTGCAGCTGTTCTAGGGTGGAAATGTCCTGTTTCTGAAGAAATTCTATCTGCGCAATCCGCTGATCCAGCCTGCGGATATCTTCCCGCACTTCATAAGGGATGCGCTTGGGTTTCTTTTGAAAAACACCCATCTGATACAAATAGGAATAATACAATGCCTGTAGTCCGGTCCGTTTCTTTCTTTGTTTTGACCATTGCAGATATACTTTTTCTGTCTCCCGAATCTTTGGTCTTAAGATCCACTCCCGGATTTCCATTTCTCCATATCCTTTTCCCAAAGATCGTAAGCGTACATATCGTTCCATTCCAGGAGCCTTTAGAGCAAGATATTTCCTATCTGTCCGCCATACATAACCTCTTGTTTCCATTTCTTTTACAAACTGAGTCCAGCTGTAGCTTGCTTTCACTGTCTCACGAATATCCGAACGGATGGCTGTCCGCCAGGTTGGTTTTCCCTCTTTCTCCGCTTTCCATTGTACATAATGTATCCCTTTTTTCTGATTTGTCTGGATTACGGACAACCCATATTTTCGGCAAAGTTCATCGGAAATCTTTCGAACCTCCATATAATAACTTTGTTCATTGCTATGATACTTATGCCCATCTTCCATAGACACGGAATTCCAGACCAGATGGTTATGGAAATGACTGGTATTTAAGTGAGTGGTGATAACCACTTCAAACTGTCCTCTCAGCAGACGCTCTGCCAGTTCCACTCCTATCAAATGTGCCAGTTCCGGACTAACCTCTCCCTCTGCGAAACTTTGTACCAGATGGAATCCCTGCACCTTGTCTGTTTTATGAAATCTTTTTTTCGTAGCAACCATATCCTGATATGCCTGATCTATGGTACAGCCAATGGCATCTTCAAAAAACACTTGCTCCGTTTTATCCCGGTTCAATGCATAATCGATTGCTTCTTCCAGAGAACCGGCCGTATTCCCTTTCTTTTGAGTCTTTTCTTTATCCCGGATATAGTCTACAGAACGGTCCAGGCGGTGAACGGGAATAATACTTGTATATGCAATAAGCCATCACCACATTTCCCTTACTTCTTCCCAGACTTTTCTGGATATCCTCAGCATTTCGTTGACACTCTCCTGACTGGCAGTTCCTGTTGCATTGGCAACGTGTGCCAGCTGATTCGCATTATTACACAATCCTGCAACTTTCCGCAGCAAATCTGCATGATGGGTACAAGGCTTTGCACGCACTTCCGCCCCTAAGATCAAGGTACGGAGATATTCTTCCCTGTTTAGCCCACTGACTGCAACCTGTGTCTCCAGATGTTTCATTTCTTTTGTATTCAGCCTTATAGGAATCACATGATTGCGTTTCCTCATTCAAACACCTTCCCCTCTAATGCTGATGTTTCTTTCTTCTTTTCAATATGTTCCATATCCTCATCTGCTTGTTTTCCTATCACCGTAAGGCACACAATTCCAACTCCACACATACCGCCAAACATTGCACCTATGATAAAATTCCACATATTTGATCTCCTCTCATGCTCTGTCACGGGGGATTGGGGTTCTCCCCAAAGGGCGTTTGGATATCCAAACGCTATGCTTGCAAAACGAGTACCGCCAGTTTCTGTAGCACCGGATTGACTCGATTCTGATTTATTTTGATTCTTTTATCTGTACCAGTCCATCAAGTGTCGTACAAATGATATGGAGTCTGTCTGCCATACTGATTTCGGTATTCATTGTTCCTGTCACTTCTTTCCCACATACGACTACCATCCGGCATCTCCGTAAAAGGATATGGGACATTCTTCCATATCCCTGCATATCTTCTGCATCAGACTCTTCCAAGAATGGTGAGAATACAAATCTCGGACAGATTGGTACATACCCAAGTTCATAGATTTTTCTGCAATATTTCTGCACTTTTACCCGGCTTTCTTCTGCTGAACAGCACACATAAGCCAGCGCCTGTTCCATACGCTCCATCTCCTTCCTGCATCCAGTTGGATGCCACTCATTTTCTCTATAAAAAACAAGATGTCCAATTGGACATCCCGGCTACTTTTCATCCTCTTTCTGCTCTGCTTCTAATGCAATTTTCACTCTGTCACTTCCCAGTTTGTAGTAGGCATCTGTTACCTCAATTCCCACTGCACGATAACCTGTCATAACCGCTGCAAGGACAGTTGTTCCTGCTCCGGCAAACGGGTCCAGGATCAGCCCTCCCGGTTCACAAATCTGGATGACATCTTTCATAAGCTGCAACGGTTTCTCTGTCACATGAATCCGGTTCTGCGGATTGCCATATCGGAAGACGCCCGGCAGACAAGATACCGGACGGTTGATCGGCATCGGTCCGTTACTGCCCCACACAATATATTCAGCCTGCTGGCGGAAACGGCCTTTCTGTGGACGGGAGTTTCCCTTATCCCACACCGCTGTTCCTCGCCAGATCCATCCTGCCCACTGCAATGCATCGGTAATCGATGGATACTGACGCCAGTCAATGAACAGACAGATCGGAGCACCTTTCTTGCAGGCTTTCCGCACATCATAGAGCCATTCAGCCATCCAGTGCGTCCAAGATCTCTGGTCTTTGTTATCCCCATCGAAATCCGGAAGTGCATTGGCAGCACTCATACTGCTGTATTTCTGATTTGTAGTACGATTTCTTTCATTCTGTTTTGTTCCACCGGATGCATACGGCGGATCGGTAATAACTGCATCAAAGATTCCCGGCTGGAATGCTTTGACCAGTTTTAATGTATCTCCATGTAATATTTTCCAGTTTTCCCCTTCAGTATATTCCTCCGGGTATGTTCCCTCTTTCATAAGTTCTTCCAAACTCAGGCCATTTGTCATAGGCATCATCCTTTCTTTTCTCAGCGTTCCGGCTGATTTTTCTTCTTTGTTTGTCTTTTCTGGTAGGACTGTGGCGGTTTCAGTTTCTCAGGAACAGAAAAAGCACTCCACTTTCCATTTTCATATAAGAACATATCTTTTGTGTGATTATTAAATATATCCCAAGGGAAAATATCCCCTTTAATATAGATATTTCCTCTTACTTCTCCATACACATGGCTTTCTCCACCGATAACAGGTGCATTTACTCCTACCGTATCAATAAATGCTTTTCCACTGATTATCGCATTTTCCTTTATCTCACCGCCACAGATATAACAGTCTCTCTTCGCAACTGCTCTGTCATAAAAAGTAGTATCTCCGGTAACAACAGCATAACCTCTGACCAGGCTGCCATCATAAAGTGCAGCCTCTTCCTTTACCTCACCGTTTTCGCAACAGATTGCATCATCATAAATCCAGCAAGTCCCTTCCTGTGACAGATTATTTTCATTCTCTACAAAACCGCCCAATGTTCCTTTTGGTACTTTCTCGTTCACATCGATCAATGCCTGTATTCGATGGAGCCATGGATACTGCGGATGTTCAATCGCTGTAATCTTATACTTATTCATATTCTCTCCTTTCACCGTTCCGGCTGATGTTTCTTCTTTGTCTTTTTATTTTCTTTTGGTAGTGGACTCAACTCGGTTTCCACGTATTCGCTGATAATCAAAAGTGCTTTATAATAGTCCCCACTTTCCAATACCCTTTTACACATTTCTTTTGCTTCTGCTGTCTGTTTATTCTTTTTCAAAAGAGTTGATGCATCGCCCATAATGGAAAAAATATTCCCATTATGTCCAAGGAGCTGTAACTTGGGACGTTGTTTCTCAGGCTTTGTCGGAATCTGCTCTGTTTTCTTTTCATACATTTTCGGCTGTTCCATATCAGGATGCCAAAAATGCACATTCAGCGTTCCGCCATCTACCTTTATATCCCTCTGCTCAAATCCTTCACCCCAACCGTCACTGTACTGTCCTGTAATGTATTCGGTGAATTCCTGTAGTTCTTCCTGACTTAAAAATTCATTTAATTCCAGTTTGGTACATCCGTACAGGATTCCGTCTTTGTTTTCTATCGTAACAACTGCACTTTGTATCTTTCCCTGAATGGACTCACTTCCGTCAAAATACTGCATGAGATCATCTTCCCCATAGCGTTCCAGTTCTTCTCGGATGACTTCTTCATAATCGGCAAGTTCTGTTCCATCTAATGGCATTCCATATTCATCACTCTCCGACCACTCTTCTTCCCATTCGGATTCTTCTGAATAAAGATTTCCAGTCAGCTCCGTCAACAGATGTACGTGCATCGTTCCTTTTTCTTCCATTCTCTATCACCTTCTTTCTAATGGTCTGTCCCTGCATTTATTTGTCTGCTTTTTTTCTTTCGCAAGGTCTGCATAATCTGCCCCTTCTTTTTCCGGCAGATTGCAGATAATCTGATACGTTCCCTCATAATGTTTTTTCATCTGTTCTTTCGCCCATCTCCCTGCAAAGTCATTATCGGTACAGATTTCAATTTCTTTGATTTCCGGATGGTTCTTCAGAAACTCTTCCAGTGCGTCCGGCGGCTTTTTAAAACGTTCACTTTGTATCTGTGCGTTATCTTTCGGAGCAGCGATTCCTCCAAGGGAAAGACGATATTTATCCCTCTTCCCTTCTTCCAGTGTCATGTGGGCCAGTGCATCAATACACGCTTCATATACGGCAACTCGTTTTGTTTCTCTTTTAGGTGGAATACAAAAGCTGTACTTTTTTTCACTCCCGGTCTGCTCCATCTTGAATCCCTTCCCGTTTTTTTCATAGATTCCTCGCAGGAATGCATATCTTGCTTTTTCGGATTCATCTTTCCCAACAAAAACAGCGTTATGGTACGGGACACTTTCATAAAGGATTTCATGCGAAATGCAATACGTGATCACTTCATCGCTGATTCCTCTGTGGTTTAAATAAGCCCTGATTCGTCTGCAATTACAATATCTCTCCGGCAGCTTAAAGGGTGGTTTTTCCTTTTTCGCAGACTGTGTCGGAATCAAAGACGGACTCTCTTCGCACAACAGTTTTACGGCATCTGTAAATTTCATTCCATCTACTTCAATCAGGAACCGCAGTGCGGACACGCCACCGATATCTCTGGATTTCCAATGCCATTTGCTGGACAGTTCATTGATTTTAAAACTGTCATGGTCCGTCAACTGCCATTCATTTCTGGTTCTTGTCTTTTGCAACCGCTGTGCCTGATGCGTCCGCAAATACTCATACGCAGTCATATTTTTTGCTGCCTGAATCTCTTCTTCCGTTACCCAGGGCATTACAGAATTGCATCCTGAAGAGCCAGTACCTTATCCGTCCGCTCCCAAGGAAACTCCTTTCTTCCAAAATGACCAAAAACTGCCGTCTGCCGGAAAATCGGACGGTTCAGTCGAAGGGATTCCATGATCTGAACAGGTGTCACTCCAAACACCAGTGGGATTGCTGCCGCCAGACAATCATCCGCACACACTTTCCCTGTACCAAAGGTATCCACCTCAATCATAACCGGCTCTGCTACTCCGATTGCATAAGCCAGAGACACCTGACACTTGCTTGCAAACTCAGCAGCTACTATATTTTTTGCGATATACCTTGCCATATAAGCTGCCGAACGGTCTACTTTCGAACAGTCCTTTCCTGAAAATGCACCGCCGCCATGCGGAACCATACTGCCATAAGTATCCACCATCAGCTTTCTTCCGGTCAGTCCGGTATCTGCATCAAACCCTCCACACACAAATTTTCCTGACGGATTGATCAGAATCTTCGTATCCTCATCCGGCGGCAGTAATCTGAGTGCTGAGCGAAGCACTTTCTCTCTGATCTCAGCATCTAACTTCTTCAGACTCTTTTCTGTACCATGCTGGCAGGAAACAACAACACTTTCCAGTCTCACTGGTTTTCCATCTTCATATTCTACGGTTACCTGTGCTTTTCCATCAGAAAAGATATCTTTGATATATCCGCTTTTTCTGCAAGCCGAAAGTTCACGTGTGATCCGGTGTGCCAGAACAGTCGGCATTGGCATAAGCTGCGGAGTCTCATCGCACGCATATCCGACCATAACACCCTGATCTCCAGCTCCCCTGCTTCTGTCTCTTATCTTTGCGCCGATATTATCCCGAAATTCTTTCGACACACTCACTGCTTTCGCAATATCTGGACTCTGCTGGTGTACAAACGTATCCATTTCTATCCCATCTGTACAATATCCACACTCTTCTAAAACTTTTCGGATCACATCAAACACTGGCGGCTCATATCCGCTGGTGATTTCTCCTGCTACAAACACATTTCCTCTTGTAGCAAGGACTTCACACGCCACTCTCGAAGATGGATCATAACGCAGACATTCATCTAAGATTGCATCTGCTATCTGATCGCATACTTTATCTGGGTGTCCTTCTGTTACTGATTCTGCTGTATAAAAACGTTTCATCATTCTTCTCCTTATATACAGACAAGGCAGAAGCTGCTTTATGCACATCTCCTGCCCTGTCAGATTGGTTTATCCTGTAATTCTTATTTTATTTTTCTTCTGTTTTTTCTTTGTTGTCTGTCATTTTTGACTTCTTTCTGCGGTACACAGTCACTCCTGCAGCTATTCCGGCAGATGCCAGTGCAAGCAGAACAAACGCCCATACTTTCTGGTTGTCACCTGTTTTTGGTGCATTTGTTTTTTCTGTTGTTTTCTCCGGTGTTCTGGCATCTTTCATTTCTACTTTCTGGACTTCCATTGTATCTTTCAATGTGAATGTGACATCTTCCGCAATCTCGTAACCATCCGGTGCGGTGATCTCACGCAGAGTAAGTTCTTCATTGACTGGGAGCTTTTCAACGAAATGTGGTTTTCCGTCCGTAATCCACTCTTCCAGAACAGTTCCGTCTTTGCGGATAATCTGAAGCTTTGCCCCTTCCAGTTCTTTTCCGGTTGTAAGATCTGTTTTTGAAATTTCCACTTTGGAATATTCATCTTTCATCTCAACCTTTGTCACACTACCATCTTCTTTGACTTCAAACATCACATCGCTGGCAGACACATAGCCATCTTCATAAGGAGCCAGTTCCTCATGTAAGGTATAACTTCCTTCCGGCAGTCCGTAAATGACATGTTCTTCCTTACTGCTTACCCATTCTTCCACAACATTTCCGTCTTTATCAATGACCTGCAGTTTGGCTCCTTCCAGCTCATTTCCGGTTGTTGCATCTGTTTTTGTAATGCGTGTTTCTGTTGGCTGATTCTCAACTTCTTTGTTCAGTTCAATCTTTGCAAGATTCTGATTTTCGTAAGTTGCATCTACATTCCATACTTCCTCATTTGGAAGATATCCGGCTTTTCTGACTTCCTCTTTGACATAGTATTTTCCATGTGGAAGATCACTGTCGAAAGTAAGTGTTCCCTTGGCATCCGTTGCTTTCTTTTCCAGCAGGGTATCTTTCTCTACAAGAACCCCTCCCTGATTAGAAAGAATATCTTCTGCAGCATACAGTCCAAAAATAACACCTTCCAGCTTTTCGCCTGTGACAGAATCTTTCTTTTCTACTGATACGGAAACTTTCTGTCTTTCATTTTTATAGGTAACGCCTTCATAAACAACTGCCTGTGTATCATCCTCTGCTGTCAGGGTAAATTCTTTTTGTTCTGTATTCAGGACAAAATTCTCTCCTGCTACAACTTCTTTCAGATAATACGTTCCCAGTGGCAGATTATTGATAACTGCTGTTCCATTTTCATCTGTAGTCAGTTTGGCTACCAAGTCATCTTTCTCATATCGGACAACTGGATTTCCTGCTTCGTCCTTTGCTCCATCCGGTGAATAGATGGTATCTTTGGCATATACTTCGAATTCAGCGCCTTCTACTCCGGTTTCTTCATATTTAAAGTCTTTATAAATACCTGTTTCTTCTTTTCCAGATACGGCATTTCTTACTTGGGAAACCAGTGCTTTTACTTTTGCCAGAACAGAATCTCCGGTTACTCCGGTAAGCTGTTCTCCCTTTTTCGTCAGGAGCAGGCTTCCTACCTGTTCATCGTTTTTCTGTTCTACCTCTACAATCGCAGCTCCTGTATCCGGATCAATCTGATGTGCAGTGTTTGATGATACTGTAATTACAATACCGCTCTGTGGATTTTCTTTATATGTTCCTTTTGTAGTCTGCTCTAATGGTGAAATAATCGTTGTTCCATCATACAGGGACTCTTCTCTTCCCTGTCTTACAAATCCTTCCGGTGCTTTCACTTCTTCGATTCGGTAGGTAGAGCACTTCAGTTCCTGTGGTGTGATCAGATATCCTTCATCATTTGTTTTGAATGCACTGATCTTTTCTTTCTTCGGATACTGAACAACCTGTTCCACATATTTCTTATTTATCACATCGTAAATCTTATAAGAAGCTCCGGCCTTTAAAACGGTATTTCCAGTCTGTGCATCCTTCTTTACGATTTTCAGCAAAAATTCAAACGGACGGTCATCAAATACTCGCCACTGCATTGGTTCTCTGCTGTCATTTTCCACATTTACGACAAATGGATCAATGGTTTTCAGATTCTCAGGGGTAGTGCTTTCTACTACAACATAACTTCCATACGGCAGTTCTGGGCTGACTGCATGTCCTTTTGTATCAGTGATCAGTTCTGGTACTGGTATTGCTGTTCCATTCTCGTAAGTAACCGCAACCTGCTCTTTGCTGAAGTCATAATTTTTGAAATCACTTGCTGTATAGCTTTCTCCATTGGCTGGCTTCAGTTTCCCATTTTTTACCTGTGTCAGGTCGCTGATCAGATATACCTTAAATCCTGCTCCTGCAACCAGGTCTGTTTCTGTCTGCTCTCCATCTTCACTGATTTTGATCAACTGGAATGCCTGTTTCTTTACCTGCTCTTTTACCGTAAGGTCTCTTGTCACTTCCGCAACATCCTGACCTTCATAAGTTACTGATACCTCATATTTTGTAGTATCCAGTGTATATCCTTCCGGTGGAGTGATTTCTTTTACATACATTTCTCCAAGGTACAATTCTGAAAATTCCAGTGTTCCGTCATCTCCGATGACTCCCTGTGCAATCAGGCTGTCCTGTTTATACAGAACTCCTGTTGTGCCATCTGGATGCACGATGTCCTCTTTTGCATACAGACCATACACTGCACCACGAAGAGCACTGTCTCCCTGCGCTTTAAATGCAAGTGTTTCTTTATCGATCTTTGCGATTTTTACTTTTCCGGTGACTCTCTCATCTGTTGCTGTTACAGTCAATGTCTTTCCGGCTGCAACATCTACTTTATATATTTCTGTATTCAGTTTATATCCTGTCGGAGCAGCGATCTCTTTCACGTACACTGTTTTCAGTGCAGAATCAAAATAATCGCTGACTGCTTTTCCGTCTGTTCCGGTTGCTGACATTGTCATCAGCAGGTTTTCACACTTCTTATCAGTATAAATACCATAAACTGCTCCTGACAGTGGATTCTGTGTATTGACATCTTTCTTCATAAGTTCAATGCGTGTCATATTCAGCCACTGTACACTGAAACTTACCGGAGCTGCTGTTTCGCTTTCAAATACACCTATATCCTGCTTGGAATCTCCGGTTGTCAGCACCAGTGTTCTCCATGTCTTTCCGACAGAACCATATAAGTTTCCGGAAGCATAACTGCCTGTCAGTAATAAATCTGCGGACAGATAGAATGTATCTCCACCATAAATCTGGATGTTTCCATTTGTAACACTTGTTCCTTTGGAAAGATTATGTGCTGTCACATTTTCCGGTACACTCAATGTCACATAGTTTCTGTGATCTCCAGACAGTGTGATATTTGGTGTTTTCTGGATGTTTCCATCCCGTACTGCATTCAGCTTTGTACTTGAAAGACTCAGTTCACCTTTTGGCGGTTCTTCCTGTCCAAACAGGTAATTGATATATGCGATAACCCCTGCATTTACAAGGTCATTATAATTACATCCTGTAAATCCGGCTTCTCCTGCATAAGCGTAGCTGGCTGCAATGTGTGTATACACATACTTTTCATCTTCCGTTTTTCCAGACAGATAACTTCCTGTCAGATCTCCTTCCCCGCCATAACCATAATAAAGGACTTTCTGCAGATTTTTATTGCTGTCCAGTACCTGTGTTACATAACTTCCACTCGGTGGGGATGCTTTCTGGGACTGAAGGCAGTATGCAATTTTTCCATTGACTGTAAACAGGCAAGTAAGATAATTTCCAATATAACTTGGATAATAAATAGTTCTCCCCTTTGTCAATGTAACTGTGGAACCGCTGCTTGTAGCTCTTTCAGCCGCAGACAATACCATCACATTTCCCTCTTCGATGTCCTCTTTCAGTTCTTTGACTGCCTGTGCAGATGCATCTTCTTCGGATGTTTCAATTTCTACATCTGTGTAGTTCTGCACAGGCGAATCCGAATCATCTTCAGATTCTGTATCTGACTTCTGTTTCTCTCCACCATTTTCTTCGGAATGTGCCTGACCTTCTGTATCCGTCAGAGTCACTTTCCGGATGATGGTATAGCTGTCACTCTTATCTTTGGGAACGACCATATAAGTGGCAATATAGGTTCCTGCTTTGTCAGAATGATACTCTCCACCATTCTCATCTTTGATACTTACAAGCGTAACATCTTCTTTTGCTGCATCATAATGGATTCCTTCCATACTGGTTTCCACTGCAAATGTTTCATCCGAAACCGCTTTTGTGATATCATCTGCTGTAACCGATGTATCTTTCTGGCTTGTTACCGCCTGTACTTCCGTCTGCTGTTCCGAGCCTGTCTGTTCGGCCGCAAACGCATTCGCACTGCTCAAGGTACTGACGCCCATCAGGACAGCCAGTCCAAAAGCAGCTATTCTGGTCTTTAATTTTCTAACCTTCATGTGATTTTCCTTCCTATTATAAATAGATTTTTTTCAGTAAAATACCGCAGAAGATGTTTCCTCTGCGGTACGTTTTATCTTGCATATCGATTTTTTTCTTTTTTTACTTCCTGTCTGGTACGTTTTACCGCTTCCATGACAGACTCCGTTGGAATCTGGTTATCCTTACATCCTTCCAGAATCCCATCCAGATAGAATTTTGATGGCTTTGCAGGAACATCTTTGTGCGGAGCGTTCATCATGTATACAAACACTTCTTTCTCCACACCCTCCTGATTTTTTACACGAATCGATTCTTTCCTATAAAAACTTGGGAATCCTTCATAAAAATCCAGACTCTTCTCACACGCTTCTGTAATTTTCCATAAGACTCCTTCGACACAGCTTCCTTTTTCCGGCAATACCGTTGCTACTCCATTGCCAGGAGCCCTTCCTCGAAATGCCAGCCGATAATCTTCAAGCCGGACGTTTTCCACAACTTCCGCAGCCGGACACCTGTACTTCATCTGCTCCAGATTCATGTTACTGCCATAAGCAAAGTAATATCTATCTTCCATTCTTTCTCACCTCTATCTGACTCTTTCTGTCCTTTGATTTTTCTTCAGACACTCATACGTGCTTTTATCATATCTCCACGCAAGATCACCATCCAGATTTGCCAGCAGATGTTTTCGGACATTTTTATATTCGTCCCCAATTAACCCAAGTCTCAATAAAAATGTACGAAATGTAAATGCCGGGTTTTCTGATATCAGTGTCTTTTTCATCTGTGTCGATTTCTGATTGATCGCCTGTGCGGAAATGGCTAATGCCAGTGTAATGTTTGCTCTTACCTTCCCTGCATGTAACGTGCTTTCAAAACAGCGCCATTCCAAAGTCCCCTTGGAAAACACAGCATGAAGATTTAGGGCATAATAACGGGTATGATCATAATGGATATGACTTCCATCCCTGCCTCCATACCAGACATTTCTTACTCGGTCCATAGTGATTGATTTATTTGGTATTTTTCGAATCTTCTCCAATACATCCGGTCGCACCCTCTGGCAATAACTATTTGCTCTTCTTTCCTGCACTTTTAGTGCTTTGAACAGGATATCTTCCTTTGCATACATAATTGTCAGTGCATTTTTCAGGCTTTGCGGTGTATGATTCGATGCATCTACATGAACATGCTGACCACAGGACTCATTTACAAAACCTCCATGCCGTCGCAGACAGCGTACTACTTCCTGTAACTTACCCATTTCATCATAGGATAATTTCGGAGATACCATTTCTGTTGAATATTCTCTGCCTGCGTCTACAGTTCGACCGTATACTTTCCGTTGTGTATCAATGCTTCCATCAGACATAAATTTCCACTTTTTTCCTTCCGAATCTATCACTGACCAGATTCCGTAAGTCGTGCCGTCATAATATGCTTCTGTTCCAAACATTTCCGCAACAACTTCTGCAGCACGTTGTCTGGTAATTCCTGTCATTTCGATTTCTGTGCCAAAGAACTGGTCTTTTATGCCGATCATACCTAATAGATTCCTTTCTCAGACACTTCCTGTGCGTTCAGTTCGGAGTCTGCCCTTTGCAACAATCTTCCGATTGCCTCGATGACATTGACAGTTACCCCATTTCCAGCCTGTTTATAAAGCTGTGCATCAGAAGTGCAGTCTATGATCTTGTCAATCTGCCAGTCATAATAACCTTGCAGACGCAGGCACTCCCTCGGAACTAATCTTCTTATTCTTCCATGATACAAGATGCCATGACGATCGGTTGCAGTAATTGTGAACATCGGTTCTTCTGGATTTTTCATGCGTCTGCCGTTCTGACGGACATTTTCTTTTGCTGGTGTAAGGACTGCTCTTGCCCCTTCTTCTCTTAATACGCCGGAACATTCTCCTTTGTGATTATGAATTCCTGATTGTCTGGTATTCAGACATCTGCAATGTTCTGTTACCAATGGTGGCGGTGACAAATCTACAAAATGAAGTGTTCCCTGTTGGATACCTGTAGTCAGGGTATGTGCTATCTGATGTCCGACTCTTCCTCTCCTGCTGTTGAGATTCGCATAGCCTAAATCGATGCTGTCACCCTCTCTTGCAAGTTTGTAGCCGAGCTTTGTATTTTCTTTAATCGGAACACCCACATCATATAATCCTGTCTTTCCACCCATTCCTCCGGCTTGTGACGTCAGGGTACAGCTTAATCCTTTTGGACTGTAGACTCTTTTTCCCTGACTTCCTGCCCGGATTTGAACAAGAGCTGCTCCATTTGTTTCTGGTTCAGGTAATACTTTTCCGGCACATCTGAAATCAAGATATCCGACAATATACACCCGCTTTCTTGCTTGGGGGACTTCGAAATCCTTGCTGTTAAGCACTTTCCATTCGACATGGTACCCCAGTTCAGAAAGCGTACTGAGGATTGTGCAAAACGTCCGGCCTTTGTCATGCGATAACAAACCGGGAACATTTTCAAGGATAAAATACGAGGGTCTTTTAGCTTCAAGAATCCGGGCAATTTCAAAAAAGAGAGTTCCTCTTGCGTCAGCAAATCCTTCTCGCTTTCCGGCGATAGAGAATGCCTGGCAAGGAAATCCTGCACAGAGTAAATCAAAATCTGGCATTCGTTCTGGTTCAATTGTTCTTGCATCACTACAATACCACTCCCCTTCTGTGTCAAACAGCAATCGGTAGTTCTTATCCGCATAAGTATCCACCTCACAATGTCCGACACAGACAAAGTTTCCTGCCCGTCTTAAGCCTTCACGGAATCCCCCGATTCCGCTAAAGAGATCAAAAAATTGAATGGTTGCGGCTATCAACCTCCTTTTTGCTGATAAAAACAGGCGGCATGATTTCTCATGCCGCCCTTCGTTATTCTGTATCAATTGGTTACCATTCTGTTGGTTCTTCTACTTTGGTTTCTTCTTCCAGATCAGTTTCTCTTTCTGTTTCAGTTTCCTCTTCCGGTTCGCTTTCCCCTTCTGGTTCGTTTTCCTCTTTCGGTTCGCTCTCTCCATCCGGTTCGTTTTCCTCTTTCGGTTCGCTCTCTCCATCTGGCTCGCTTTCCTCTTCTGGTTCGCTTTTCCTTTCCGGATCAGTGCTTTCTTCCGGTTGAGTTTCTTCTGTTCCTAATTCTCCGGTTGTCTGTTCGGATTCTTCAGGCTGATCTTTGCTTTGCCATTCGGCCTCTGCCTTTTCCAGTGCTTCTTCTATAATCTGAATTAAGAAGTCTTTCTGTTTCATGTGTTTCTGTCCGATGACTACTTTTAATCTCTGGAATAATTCCTCTGATACCTGTACTGCTACTGTTCTTACTGCTCCCATGCTTATTTCTCCTTTTCCGTCCAGTCTGTTGAAATGTTCTTCAATGACCTGTTGTAAAAATTTTTGTGTGCTGCTTTCTGTGAGTTCAATCTCTTCTCTTACTTTCTCATGTAAGTCCATCGGGATCTTTCCGCAGATATTTTTCATCTCTGCCATAACTTTTCTCCTTTCTCTTTCGCTACACACAACATACTCCAAAGCCGCATGGAAAGCTATTCACAATACCCACCAAAGATAACGATGCATTTCTTGCCTTACCCCTAGCAGATCCAACAATGTATGTATCGTGCAATCATAGGCCTCACCCCCTTTACAAATTTTCCATTTGAGATAGAAAATCCATCATCTGATCTGGTATTTCTTCCGATGATGGTTTCATTGTCGATTGTTCCGTAGTGCCACATATTCCTAATTCCCGAACACTTTCTTTTATCGTCTTTTGAATGACTTCTTCCAGCCATTTCCGATCCTCTTTTTCCAGAATTGCCTGAACCAGATACTGGCTTTTCTGCCCTTCTGGAACACTTTGAAATTTCTCCCATGCTCTCTGGTGTTCTGGATTTTTCAGGTTTGGGCGGAACGAATACACAGGACGTGTCATCTCGCCCACATCTGCTCTACAATCCGTTCATACCCTGTTGCGTTGGCATGGACGTCCTCTATAAAAACGGGGCGGCAAATCGCGTCCTGTGCGGTCACGTGGCGTTTTAAAATTGCGGATCCTCCACCCATAAATACGGTGGGTACTGCCCGGAGATCAAACCCTGATTCTGTCACCGCAGACAGTATTCTTTCTATATATTTCCGTCCGTTTTCCTGTATGATCCGTCTGGCCTCTTCTGCCATACTGCAAGATTCTCCCCGAAGCACACGCTCAATCTGAGTTTCTGTTACAGACAGTCCGGTATTTCTACGCACCTGTTCTGCTGTCTCATCAATACATCGGATCACTCCAAGCTCCAGACTCCTGCACGTTGCTGCATTCGGAACAGCATTGTCCAGCCTCATAAGGTCAACGGTCCAGCCACCAATATCAACAAGCAGAACAGACGGTTCATTCTTCAGATACTCTGGATGCAGAGCAAGCGCAGAGTATCCCTGTGGGAACAGTTTCACATCTTTTATTGTTATCTCATATAATTCACTTTCATATAAAAATCGCACTGGCTGCTCTTTCCGCAACAGATACTCCCTGAATCCCTGTTTCTCTCTTCCAAAACTTGAAAGCGGAAGTCCGACAGCCAGAATTACCTCTGTCTTTCGTTCCGCTTTCCGATGCTTGATTTCTTCTGCAATGGCTGCCAACGTCAGAAGATAATAATTATCATTGGACGTTTTATTTTTTACCAGTGTCTGTCTCCCTGTACCACAGACGTAATACTTTCCCTGATACTGCAGAACATTCTGCATGGTATACGGCTCGTAATCATATCCAATAATTCCACTTGGAAAAGACACTTGTCTTGTTTTTATTGCATAATAGCCATGATCAATTCCTATGATTATCACAATCACACCCTTTCATTTTTCTGTTTAACGTAAGGTCAAAAATGCTTTCACTGCTGCAACGGATTGTTGCAAAAGTGCCATTCGTGAACACTTTTCCACGTTCCAGCGTCCCAAAACCTGCGGAAAATCTGGCTTTTTTATACCACTATCGCCAGAGGAACACTACTGTTCCTTCCCAGCCGGTTATAAAATATCCCTCTCCCGGCGGCGGTCCAGCCTGTCCGGGGGAGGGATATATCGCAAGTTTCCTTTTTGAACAATCGCCTGTCTTTTTATTTTTATGAGATGTTTTTCCTGCTTTTGTAAAATGGGAAGATACTCCGGTTCTGTCAGAAACTTCCGTATGTAATTCCCCTTTTCTCCCAGTCTGTTATCATTTTCTAGCAGCTCCATTTCCACCATGTAATGGGTATCTGGATAAAATCTCTTCTCACACAAAATGCTGTCTCCTTTTATATAATCGGACTTAGCCGATTCTCTTGCTGCCGCCAAGAGTTCATAAATACTTACTTCCACCTCTTATCACCTCCCAAAAGACCAGAAAAAAACAGATCTCTTAATCGAAGTCTGCTCCTGTCGGATATGGTAATCCTCTTTCTTCATATTTTTTATCGATATAATTTCGAATCCATTCCCTGTATTCTTCCGTTAATGCCAGTTCCTGAAATTCTAACAGCCACTTTTCCCCTTTTGCTTCATCATCAAGCCATCGATCTTCTATGCACTCCGGTTCATCTAACATTTTCATCATCGCTTCCAACGGTTCTTTTACATCATCACCAAATTCTTTCCATAAGGCGATTCCGTAGTTCTCCAGTTCAAAAAATTCTGTCAGATATGTCAATCGTTCCATATCCCCCAATGTCATTCTTTTTTTACCTGACAATAATGCTCGATCTCTTTTTCCACATAGATTTAAAAATTTTCTCTTTTCCATCTCCACATCCATTATACTTTTACCTCTTCTTGTTAAAAATAATTCCTTATTACGAAACATTATAAAATTTAAACTCTTTAGAATCAATATATATGTTTCTGTATTACGAAACTTTTTATTTTATAAGGGGAGTTCATCATTATGCAAAAGATTAGACCAGATATGGATATTGGTAAAAATATCCAAGCAATTCGATATAAAAACAATATGACTCAAGACGAGGTGATCGCGAAGTTAAATCTTATGGGTATCTCTATCACCAAAAGTACCTATGCCAAACTGGAAACAAATCGCATGAATATTAAGGTATCTGAATTAGTTGCACTTGCAAAAATCTTTCATACCGATATCAATGCATTCTTTTCCGGCTTACTATAGTTCGACATTCCCCGACTCCCTATGTATATAATAGCATCTTTAAAAATAAGAACCAGTCTATATTCTTATCGGATATAAACCAGTTCGTTTTTCTTATCAAATAATTCTTTTTATCATACTTGAATATCCATACTATAATGGTATCGTAATTTAAGACACTTTCCGAGACATTTTATAATGAATCTGATATACTGTAACCAATACAGAAAGAAAGATTATTATTATGTCACGAACAAGAAGAAATTTCTCTGCAAAATTCAAATCTGAGCTTGTTATTGAACTGCTCAGGGGAGAAAAAGACTTAAATACAATTGCTGCTGAAAATAACATTCAACCAAATCTTCTCCGTAATTGGAAGAAGGAATTCCTTGATAAAGCTTCCGTTGTCTTTGACGATACACGAGAAGAGAACCTGAAAGAGAAGCTGGCTTCAGAACGCAGGGAAAAAGCTGAATACGCAAAAAAAGTTGGGCAACTCACCATGCAGGTGGATTGGTTGAAAAAAAAATCTGAAGAAACACTTGGACCTGACTACGAGAGTAAATTTAGTCCGAAACCTTTTGAAGACTAAAGAGCTCCCGGTCAAAACAGGTGCCAGATTGCTTGATATTAATCGCACCAGCATATATTATAATGGAACTCCTGTTTCTCAGGAAGAACTGGACTGTAAGACCATTATAGACCGTTTACACACGGATAATCCGGCATGGGGTGCCCGTCAGATGTCTTCACAACTGAAAATGCGTGGCCATAAAGTCGGCCGCCGCAAAGCACGCCGCTACATGACAGAAATGGGGATTAATCCTATCTATCCCAAAATGAACCTTTCTAAGCGTATGCAACAGGCAAAAGTCTGCCCGTATCTGCTTCGCAATGCCGTTATCGACCGTCCAAATCAGGCATGGTCAATCGACATCACTTATATCCCCATCAAGCGTGGATTCCTGTATCTGACAGCTGTAATCGACTGGTACAGCCGCTGTATTGTAGGCTGGGAAGTTGATGATACCCTGGATACCAGAATGGTTATCAATGCATTGAAAAAAGCGTTTAAAACAGCAAAACCAGTTATCCTAAATTCTGATCAGGGATGTCAGTTTACAAGCAACGAATATATGAATTTCCTCAAGGAGAACCAGATTCGTCAGAGCATGGATGGAAAAAGCCGTTGGGCAGATAATATTATGATTGAAAGATGGTTTCGTAGTTTTAAGTACGAGGAAGCATATCTGACTCAGTATGCCAATATCCGTGAAGCACGGAAAGCGATTGGGAAATATATTCATACCTACAATTTTGAACGTTGTCATTCTGCCATTAACAATCAAACTCCGGCATCCTATTATTATCCGGTACTTTTGATTGAGTATGCAGCTTAAGGGGGACATTCTTCCCCTTTTCAACTACATATATCTGTTCATTATAAAAAGATTAAATTTGTGTCTTGACAACTGAACCACTATATACTGTCATTTTCAAGCCTTAACATTTATGATAATATAAAATTAATTATATATTTGAGGAGGAACCATATGGAAAAAATATTATTTTGTAACCTCGATTTATTAAAACGAACCTTTGATGGAAATGACAATACAACTCTTCACAGAATACGTAATCAATTTTTAAATTATGCTGATGATTTATGTGCTGATGAAGGAAATCACTTATATTTTATTAGTCGTGAGTACAAATTACTAGATTCTGCTAAAGAGTATTTTTCTAAAAAAAATGGTTATTCCCATTTCAAATTTCTATTACGCGAAAAAGCTCGTGATTTCGTCATGCAAAATCGCCATCGTAATAATCTTTTTGTATTTATAGGTGGTAAAGATGTCGATTTTTATATGGCTGTTCATACCCGCTCTCTTTTCATTGTACCTACATGGATACCTGTAGAAGAAAAGGCCGAATTTTACGGTGTACACGTTGATACTCCAGAACAACTCTTTAAATTTATACGCACATTAAATAACCATGAAAACTGGTATGCACAAGTTGAAATAGAGCCAAATGTAACAGCTTTATCACTAATGGATGGTCGCTATAAGTATAGGGCAAAAACAGAAAATGAACGTGATATGGTCGAACATTTTGAACAACTATTAAAATTGGGGCAAAGTAGGAATTACTATGATATTCTTTTATATCATTTTCTTGCCGGAATGACAAATAGTACATTATTTGATGATATTGAATTGTTCGGAATGATACCTTCCTCTGATTGCTCGTTAAACAAAGATATTTTTAGTTTTATGCATCAAATAAGAATCATAAAAGGAAAATATATTCCTCGTAAACTGACATATGGTGAAAATTTGTTATTACGGAAAAGACAAAAGCAAAAAGCTCACTTAGCATATTCCACCAATCAGCGTGCTGCCATGGGTGCCATAGAAGAATTCAAAACTCTGTGTATCAATCCTGATTTTAAAAATAAAATTAATACTTTACGGAAATCAGGAACTTTTAATGTTTGTATATTTGATGATTATATGACACATGGCAATTCTTTTAACGCTGTACGTAATTTATTGAATCAATTAGGAGCTAATAAAATTATCTTTATCTCTTTAGGAAGCTTTGGAAAACCTTTCCAAAAAAAGGACTATGCGATTAACGGTAACGTCTACGATATTGGCTATACTTACAACATGCTAAATTCCAGTATTAAACATCTTAGTTACAACGATGCCGCTAAAGATGAAGTTTCCGAATTATATAAAATTTTCAATTCATAACATTACATTATTGAGAATAGGAAGTATTAACCGTGGAAAAATATTATATTGCTCTATATAAATTAGGTATTAAAAATGAATTACTACTAAAGGCATTAACTGAATATGACTCTAATTTTATAATCCACTTATTCGAGAAAAATACTGATATTTTTCTTACTCATATGGAATGGTTAGAGTACAAAAATCTATTTGATGATCGTGCTCTTCTTTTTAATGCATTGGAAGCAGCCGAAACCATTTTACAAATTAATAAAAGAAATGAAATTCATACTGCCTTATACTCAACAATAAATTATCCCCATAATTTATTGAGTCTGGAGAATCCTCCAGCTATTATATATTATAAAGGTGCAAATCCCAACAAACACTTTGAAAAGGCTATTGCCTGCATTGGTACAAGAAAACCTACACATTTTGGATTTAATGCTATCAATTATTTAATTCCCCAATGGGTAAATCAAGGATTTGCAATTATATCTGGTTTAGCTGCGGGGGTAGACAGATTATCACATATAGCTTGTTTAGCCCAAGGTGGAAAAACAATCGCAGTTTTAGCTCATGGCCTTGATATGGTTTACCCTACATCAAATAGAAATTTAGCTAAAAAAATATTATTATGTAATGGAACATTGATTTCTGAATATCCAGTTGGAACAAAACCTGATAAATTTAGATTTGTCAATAGAAATCGCCTTATTGTCGGACTTTCAAAAGCAACGGTGGCAATGGAATGTGAAGAAAAAAGTGGTTCTATGCGTACAATAGATTTTGCTCGAAAACAAAATTGTCCTATTTTTTGCCCTGATCCTGGCAACGATATAAAAGAAATGCAGTCTGGATTAAAATATATATTAGACAATAATATTGGAACTTTAATCAAAAATGGCTTAGATTATCAAAATGTTATTATTTCTGCTGGATATACTGTCAATCATCCTTCATTAAATGTTAAATATATCAAGGAACAGTATCTAAAATCATTAATTGCTGGCATTGAGGATGATTCTATAATCAAATCTATTTTTGATAAAATAGGCTTAAATTATAGTTCTGATTATTCTGACCTAATTACCTTAAATAACTACTTATTAGATTTTATTCAAAACACTGGTTACCCGCTCCAAACCATTATTGACTTATTCATAGATAGTATTATTTCAACCTATACTTCACTTGAAAAAGAAAGTTAATTTTCCAATGTCATTAAGTTAAAACGTAAGCGCAAAATATTGCTACGTTACTCATGAATTACGCTTGCACCGAAACGATAGATGCAAGCGTTTTACTCTATTTTAGTTTTGACAGTTAGCTTTCACAGTCTCGCTCCATGGGGCGAGCTGTTCCAACTGTTCATTTGACATTTTACCATTTGGTCGTTGTGACAAAAGATAGGTTAGATATTTATATGTGTTCAGATCATTCGTTTTCGCCATCTCAACCATAGTATACACAATGGAACTGGCAGTGGCTCCCTTAGGACTGGCACTGAACAGCCAGTTTTTTCTGCCAACTGTAAATGGCCGGATTGCATTCTCGCTTAGATTATTAGAAAGACTACAGTGACCGTCTTCCAGATAGGTCATCAGGGTGTCTTTCCGATTTTGGGCATAGTTCACCGCTTTCGCCAAACGGGTTCCCTTGTTTGGGCGTTGTTGATCCAGCCAATCCCAGAATGCATCCAGTATCGGCTTTTCCTTTTCAAGACGGAACTGTTTTCTCTGCTCCGCGGTATGATTTTTTGCTTTTGAGTACCGCTCACAATCAAACAGCTTGGAACAGAACTGTACTCCCTGCACTGCCGGAAGGCTGTAATCATACTCTTTCCCTTTTGGTATGGCATCTGTAAAATAACGTCTCACATGTGCCCAGCAAGAGCATCGTTTGATATCTGGCAGATTGTTATAACCGTGGTATCCATCGGTCTCCAGATATCCGCTGAACCCCTTCAGGAAAGATTCCGCATGGAACTTTGCCCTTGTCTCTGTGTAATGATAGAGCAGGATTGGCGGAAGTCCGTCTTCTCCGCTGCGGAAGAGCCACATCCAGGAATCTGTTTCAGGATTACGCTCTGGCTCATTCAGCACCTGAACCCGTGTTTCGTCTGCCATCAGATATTTACGCATCAGTAACTGACGGTGAAAATAATCATAAACATGACAGAGATAATTCTCGGCACAGTAAATAATCCAATTAGCAAGCGTAGCCCGGCTTAATGGGACACCCAGTTGTTTCCAATCTGCCTCCTGCCGCTTTAACGGCAGACCATTCTGGTACTTCTGGTGCATCGCCCATGCAACAACGGATTCAGATGCATAACTTTCTGGGATTACCGGTTCCTGCACAGGAGCTTTAACAAACGTCTGGTCATCGGAATGTTCCACTGAAACGGCACACTCCGGGCATTTATACGTTTCACGATAGATATTTACTACTTTTCCTTTGGCAGGGGTAAAGCGAAATTCATGGCGGACGAATTCTTTCCCAATACATTCCATCTGCGTTCCGCAGGTTGGACAGTTTCGCTCCTCCTCCGGAAGAGAAATGATCTCGTCGCAGGAAGGAACATTTTTAAAGAGATCCGCATGTGTCCGTCGTGCTTTTCGCTTATGTTCCGGAACAGTGATGTCATCAGGAAGTTCCTGTTTCCATGTCGGATCTGCTTCCTGCTCGGCTTCATCAAAAAGATTCAGCTGACCATCGATATCTTTCCGTTTTTCACTGGAAGTACCAAAAAGCTTCTTCGTGAGATATTCAATCTGCTGACGAAGGTTTTCTTTTTCCAGACGGTCTGCTTCCAATGTTTTTTGTAAAGACTGGATCAGTTCTGTCTGTGCGGAAATCGTTTTATTCAGTTGGTTGATCATGTCCTTGTACGCAAGGATTTTTGAATCTTTTGAATTACCAGCCATATGTCTTCTGCTCCTTTTTTACTGCTCTTATTATACCATAAAAAGCAATGAAAAAGAAGCAGAAAACCCAGTATTTACAAGGGATTGCAGACATGATACAGGGTGTGGAAAGCTCTCCATTTTTGTTGGTTGGCATAGAGGTTTTACACGATCATTCCGTAGGTTTGAATGCTTTTGATTGTTCGATTTCAAGACCGGACATGAGCCAGTCGAATTGCTGCCAGGTCAGTTGCTTTACTTCCAACTGATTTCTGGGCCAGCGGAATCTGCCCTGGACTTCCATACGTTTATACAGCAGCACAAATCCGTCAGATTCCCAGAGCAAAGCTTTGATCCTGTCACAACGTTTTCCACAGAAAAGATACAGGGCACTTCGCCTTGGATCCATATGGAGTTGATCCTCTACAATAGCACACAGCCCGTCAATGGATTTCCGCATATCCGTTCTGCCTGTTACGATATAGATTTCATCGGCGGCTGTGATATCCCCTAACATTCCAACTCCTTCACAATGCGAAGCGTTTGAGCCAGAAGCTGAGGATCTGTTCCATTTGGTATTGTTAGATGAAAACTTCCTACAGACAGCTTCATTGGCTCTGCTACGGAAAGGTTATTTCTTTCCGTAGCTACCGGAATCACATTTAATGGCTGTTCATATGGGAGCGAGTCAGTATCATGAAAATCCACTCTGACAACTTCCTGGCTTTCCGGTGCACGATAGCTGCGTCCGGTTGACGCTGGCAAATCCACACAACCTTTCTGACGCAGCCTTTTTACCCAGTTGTAAAAAGTTCCCGGTTTGATGTCGTGTTCCACACACCATTGATGATCTGTCAATCCACTTTGACGGCATTCCATGATGAGACGGTATTGTTCTTCGGCAGGTATTCTTTTGCTTCTCATGAGCAGTCCTCCATAAATCGAATCGAGTAAAATGCTCGCATCTATCATTTCTAGCAACAGAAGATGAAGTAAAGTGCTTGCATTCTCTAATGATTATTATGGACTGATTTTTAGGGCAAAGCAATCCGTCGAATTATTTTGCGCTTACGTTAAAACTGCTATCTTAACTTAATGACATTTCTTTTAGACTACCTTTTTATAAATATGTTTTGAAAAATATCGAATATTCTCTGATATGTGGGACTGATACTTATTATTTCCACAATAACAAATGCGCCTATTAAAAATGTGATCCATATACCCAAATATAGTTTTTTTGATCTATCAATCGTCTTTTTCATCTTAACTACTATTTCATCATTTTTAAATATCTCTAATAAATCATCCTCCGTCAATATTTCTTTATAATTCAATTTTAACTGTTCATAGCTCTCATACACTTTTTTAATTTCATATTTAGATTGAAAATAACAAATAAGCAAATATATAAATGAACCAATCAAAACGCATTCTACCAAAATAGTAATTTCTTTTGTAAAAATGTTATCTAATGGCCGATTCGAGACAATATTCGCTAAAATAACGGTGAACATAAATCCAAAAATAGCAATTATATTTGACTTAAATTTATCCAATAATCCCGTTGCATATTCCCCCGTTTTAGACACCGTGTCACTTATAAACTCAGCAACTTTATTTTTCAATTCAAGATAATCCTTTACATTTTCTTTTAAATAGAGATTATAATTTGATTGTATCGAAGCCATTACCTTTTCATCAATTTCTGTTATAGAAACATACCTACAATGAAGGCTAATCACATTTCTGGCAATTATGGCTTTATCTATTTGGCTTCCTCCTGTATATATCCAATTATATATGCTATACAAAATATCATTATTTTGCAATTGGCTTATTTCGCAACAATATTCTGTTGTTCGTTGCCCACTTATTACTCCTTTTAGTTGATTTCCATTTATTGAAGACGACGTTGCAATAAAACTTATAGATAATAACACCTTGATTCTCTGAAATAAACCTGTTAAAGGATTATTTTCATAATCAATTGTAATCTTAAAATCATCCGGCAATATTTCATAAATATCAAAATTATAAAAATAAGAAACTTCTTTGCAATCTTGAATTCTTTGAATTCTATTAAAGTCTGTATTTATTGTCCTATTTCCACATGGTACAAAAAACATTGTTTTTGTAGCAAACATTGTGATTGGACTATACACATCAAATACTAAGAAATTCGGTGCTAATTTCAGTAAACGCGAAAATGACATCATAACTTCTTCTACTGATAATGACAAAATATCATCAACAAAATCATCAAATGAATAAACAGAAAAATGATTTTCTACTACTTCTTTGTCAATTCGTATCTTTACGTCTATTATTTCATCATCCAACGTATCATTTATAAATTCGTTATAACTATCTTCATCAGTTTTTGAGAAGTCATAGATTCTCTCACTTTCATCTTGTAAAGTTATTTTTATTTTATCTCTCTGAGAAATATGCCGTACTATATTAAGAAAATAGTCATATACCGGAGCTTTTTGTATATCAAATTTAAAAGAGGCTTCATATACTTTCATTCTTTCTGAAACAACAATGTCTCTTATTTCTGCCGCTTGAATTAATTCTGTAAGCATACTAACACCTCCTATCTTCATTCTTGATTTGAAAATCTTCTAAATGTCAAATCATTATCCGTTTTTATTTTTATATATTTATTTCCATCTATCTCTCTATATGCTGTAATAGTATTGTCAAAATCATCAATAGCATCTGTTATTTTTAACTGTACTCCTGAACAAACATCATACACTTTTCTAATTCTCGCATTTATAGCAGACGCTACTGTATTAAACTGTTTATCAAAATGATGTTTATCTGGTAATTCCCGTATTTTCTCAATTACTTTGTCCATTTTTTCTTGCTCTAATTCCACTGGCTGATAATTTTCTAATGTACTTTGCACCATTGTATCATAATCAATATAATCATTCGACTTAAAGTATGCAATTACAGCATTTCTTAGCAACGTATGATCTCTGGGAGCAACATTTTTTATATTTCTATTCAATGCACTATCAATTGCCCGAAATGCTTTATCAGTATTCACTTCATCACTTACTCGTTGATCCAACTCCAAGAAATTATCGTGCCAGTATTTTGCTACCGTATTAGAATATACCTTTGCCGAAAAACTTGATGCATTTAAGTCATCAATCTCAAAAATACATGACTTCCAAAGCTTCTTCATATCCTTTGAAAATCCCGATTTAAAACTAAAATCTGAATCATCTACAAAATCTGTATGCTCCACTTTAGCCAACAGGTACGTATACTTATCTCTTTCATCGTCATACAAAAGAGCTTGAATCAAACTTCCTTTTTGTACATTAGTAATATGTGCAACCGTAGTCTGTGCCGCGCACTCTTTTATCAGTAATCTTTTTGCGATAGAATCTATTTTTTTTGTTATAAACTCTTCGTCAATTTGATTATTTATAATATCCAAAATACAACTAATTACTTCTGTATTAACCGATCGCGTACAATATTCTCGAATTGAAGTATTATTATTTATATATGTAATCAACTGTCTTACATAATCCGAAAATTCATCTGGTGTATCCCTTTTATAAACTGCATTATTTTCATAATCAATAATTCTTATGGTTTGATTGACGATTTCCATAACATAATCCTCCTGCCAATACTTTTTTTGATTATACCATATATCGACAAAGGCTTAAATGAAAAATATTGTATAGTTCTATCTCTATCATTTATTCTATAATTATTATTTAAACATCTCCTTGTAGCAACTTTTAATCTCTTCTATATAAGCAATTTTATAAAGTATCTCTGTATATTATTTCTGTCATTTTCTTCCTTCACAATAAATCAATGCCTTACTTTCTGATTTCATATCTAAATCTCCAATACGAATAAAGATTCCATAGATTGGCTATCACAGAAAAATCTTGACGATACTTAAATTTCATCTTTACTTGAATCTGCTGTGTCTGACACCAATTGTATATATCTTTCATTCTCATTTGTTCTCCAGACTCTATTTTACCAATCAAAAGACTCTTTTTCAGCTCATCTATTTCACTTTTGAAAATAAGATAAAACAGTACATTGTAATAATTAACCAAAACAACTTCTTTCTTGTACTCCATACACATTTTCTACCTTTCATTGTATACTACGTTCTATTTATTCATATATTTTTACCTTATACACCCTATACCTACCCCTTAATAGGTGGTTAATATTCCGACCAGAATCAAAATCACCTCCACGACCCCGATTCCTTTTTCTTCTTTCATAAATTCCAAAAATCTTCTTATCTTCTTCATATACCTTCTCCTCCTGTAACTTCATACATTCTTATAACTGCATGGATAAAAATGCCGGAACAATCACGATGACAAGTACAATTGCAAGCATTCCAAACATTGGCGCAAGAAGTTTTGTTCCGGCCTCCTCACCCAATCGCTTCGCTCTGCTTTTTCTATTCTCGAATGCCTGATCCGATTCATTTCGCAGCAAATCTGTCATCCCTTTTGTTCCTTTTTTCAGATTCTGTGCAAGCAATGCCCCGAATTTCATATACACCGAGATTCCACACCGCTTGCCAAATCTTTCATACGCCTCCGCCTCTGTGATTCCGCTTTGCATTTCATTGCAGGTGTATCGCATCTCTTCATACGCTGCCCGCTCTCCGGTACATATCTTCTGCTCTTCATAATTTTTCACAATCCTTTCCCACACGTTTTTCGTTGTCATTCCTGTACTTAAAAGAAGTGCAAATTTATTAATAATCTCAGGATAATCTGTAAGCATTTGTTCTTTACGTGCCTTTCTTGCTTTTTGTTCATTCTGTTTTTTCAATGCAATCATAAGCACAGCACTCACCCCGCCAAGTACAAGTACATAATAGCCTCTTGCTTCCACTTTCTTTTTCCAGTGAATTGGTTGTCCGTTTATTTTTTTCGGAAGCGAAAATACTTTTTCAGTCTTTGTTGTTTTTTCTTTTTCTTCCACCAATTGCAAAACATCCGACAGTAGTTTTTCTTCTTTGCTCTTCGACTCCGGATATACCATTGCATTTGTCACGTACAAAGCCTCCTCTCCACCATACATAAGCCTTCCGGTAAGCTCTACCAGCGTTCCCTCTGCTTTTGTCTTTTCTGTCTGAATCTCTCCTTGCACATTCATCACTTCATAATGATCCAGCTCCCACTGAATCTGCACCGGATAATCTTTCCACTCCGTAAGCAGATTCAGGTCTTTCTCCACACGATCAAGGCTTTTATTTTCACCTAAAATAACCTCATCCATTTTCTCCATCACTCGTTTGAAAATTTTTTTGGTCTCCTGTGATGTATACCTTTGCTCTTCCACATCTATCGTAACTTCTTTTTCTTTCAATGTCTGTCCGATCGTGATCTCATAAGTCTCTCGTCTGTTTCCGCCGCCATAGACATTCCGCTCGATTTCTCCTGAATCTTTTTCTTGCCTGTCCAGCCAAAAGAGTCCGAGTGCAATCGTATTTGCACAAAACAAAATCAATAAAATCTGCCTTCCTGTCTTTTCCTCACACCGCACAAAAATTTTTCGTTTCTGCTTCTGAAGCACTAAAAAAAGTAATACCACATATCCGATAATACATATGATCATGCTCTACACCTCAATTTCTACAATTCGTTTTCCAATCTCATATGCAATGACATATCCTAAAAAACAAATTGTCATAATTACAACTCCGGCTGCATTGCCATACAAGACTCCCATAAACTCCGGAAAACTGAACTTCATATAGCAGATCATCCCGAATGGTATCGCCGACATAACTTTAAATTCCAGCTTTTTAGAGGCAATAATCGTTCCAATCTCTCTTCTTATATCTGCCTTCTCCGACATCTGCTGTACCGTATTGCGAATAATCGCAATCATATCGCCGCCGCTTCTTTTTGCCATTACAAATACTGTCACAAACGTCTGAACATCCTCCTCGCCAGTCCGTTGTGAAAACTCCTGAAGCACTTTCTCCATTGTTACATTCACATCCAGTTGTCGAACCATATACCGGAATTCTCGCACGATCAGCTCATCTTTCTTATATATGATCTGCAGATCTTTTAATGCCTCACGCATTGCATTTTCGACTGAGTATCCTACGTTTAATGCCGTCGCCAAAGACTGTACTGCCTCCTTAAACTGTAGCTGAAACACATTTTTTCTTTTTTCTATCCACTGCTTTTCCCATGATTTTAAAAAATAGACTAAATAAGGTGCCAATAGAATTGCACATAGACATGTCCCATAGAATAAATACGAAAACATTAAAATTACAAAACTGCCTGTCAATACCGCCAACAGATAATCACGCCTGCGAATGTCCTGCTGCCAATAATTTTTCTTTCTTTTGTATCTCATGTAATTTTACCCATTCTCCTTTGATTTTCCCTCCAATCATCTCGGTCTCCTGAAACTCATACAACGTCTGAAGCTGGATCTTCCCGTCCTCATACCCCAAAATCTCAACAATCTGTAAAAGCTTTCTGCTTCTGTCTCTCAATCTTCCAAGATGTATAATAATATCAATTGCTGAGGCAATCTGTCTCTGAATTGCCGTAAGCGGAATGTCCATTCCCATCAGAACCATTGTCTCTAATCGACTGAGCATATCCTCCGGACTGTTAGAATGCCCGCTGCTCGCTCCGCAATGTCCGGTATTCAGACTCTGCAGCATGTCGATTGCCTCACTTCCTCGCACTTCACCGACAATAATTCTCGTTGGGCGCATTCGAAGCGCCGATTTGATTAAATCGCGAATCGAAATCTCTCCTGTTCCTTCCACATTTGCATTTCTCGCCTCAAGACGAACCAGATTCGGAACATTTTTGATTCTCAGCTCTGCATTGTCCTCAATTGTAATTATTCTCTCGTCTTTGGGGATGAAGTCCGACAATGCATTTAAAAAAGTGGTTTTCCCAGAACCTGTTCCACCGCTGATAAAAATATTGTATTTTGCTTCCATCAGCCGCTTTAAAAATGGCACAATCTCCGGTCCGACTGCCTCCCACTGTACAAGCTGATCCATTGTGATATTCTCTTTGGGAAATTTTCGAATTGTCACAATCGAACCATTTAACGCAACCGGATAAAGTACCACATTGACTCTGGAACCATCCGGAAGCCTTGCATCCACAATCGGTGAAGCTTCGTTTACAATCCGGTTCGAACCCGCTACAATCTGCTGAATCACATCTTCCAGTTTTGTCCTTGTGATAAACCTCTTTTCAAGTTCCAAAATCTTTCCCTGCTTCTCCACAAAAATATGGTCAGTTCCATTGATCATAATCTCGGTAATTTCATCATCTTCAATCAGTTCCTGCAAAATATCAAGCTTTCGGAATGTATTGAACAGTTCCTTTCCAAGACCTGATTTTTGTTTCAATGGTATATAGGACTCTTTTCCCTTTTCTTCTAAAGTCCGGTGTATGATCTCTACAAGTTCGTCATCTTCCACTTCCTTCGACAGATCCAGTTCCGCCAGAATTTTCTCATATAATTCTTCCATCTGAATCATAGACGTTCCTCCTTCACAAGCCTCCTTACCGCATTTTCAATATCCTGTGGGACAATAAACGAATATGTTTTTTCTGACAGTCTCTCCAACTGCAGTGTCTGCAGATTCTCCTCATACTGTCGCAGTTTTCCCTGTGAGATACTATCCTCTAAAATTGGCATATAAATCCTGTCACACAAATCCAGCATCTGAAAAAGTCCCTGCACACATTCGCCGACATCCAAAAGAATCACCTCATAGACGCTGTCCTCCACAATCTGTTTCAGCAAAACTTCCCATTCTTCCCAAAGTACCTCCTTCAAATCAAGACTTACCGGCATCGGCGGAATATAATCCAATTCATCCATTTTCCTGACCAGCATTCCAAGCCGAAGTCCAAAATTACTGTTCTCCTGTCTTGTATAATACAGGACGTCTCCAAGATTTCCACCGTCTGCCTGTGTAAATATTCCGCCATATCCGAAATATTCTTCCAGATTCAAATACAGCACTTTTTTACATCTCGCCAGTTCTTTTCCAAACGCCACTGCAAAGCTTGTCTTTCCAGCTCTGTGGATAGGCGAGTATACCGCCAGCATTTTAACTGATTCCTTTTTCACACTTCTCATCATATTTTCTTTTGTTCTCTCAAAATATGTCTCCAGAATCTCTGACAATATCTGATCCACGCACTGATACTTGTAAACACACTTTTCATCCTGAGACACATTCTGAAAATTGCCTGTCGTCAGCACAAAAATCTGTTCTGCCTCCACTCCTTTTCGCTCTTTCTTCGCACAGGTTTCATCTATGACCAAGATATGAATATTTTTATCCCGCGAAAGTATCTTTACATTTTCCCAGGTACTGCATACATATACCTTCACCGCAAATTCTTTCCGCTCCATAATATTTTCCATTAATTTCTCGGCATATTTGACTTCCTGATCGCATATTACAATATTCTTCTCACTCAAATACTCCCTCCTTCGTATTTTATTTTTCAACTTTGGATTTCTCGCCGGAATCGGCTTTTGATCTTTGAAAATTTAAGATTAACTAACTTGTACGTTGCATTATAAACGCCTTTTTCTCTCTTGTCCATATCATTTTTTCAAATATTTTATTTTTGTGCAACCTCTATAAAATTTTGTACGCCAATATCCCGTAAAGCATCGCAACCCCTGGCAATCCAAGGATTCCGGATGTCAAAAAGGAAATTCCGTTTAATCCCACTCTCAGAGCGATCCCCCTATATTCCAGATACTGATTGACAAAAAAAATGAGTCCCATACCGACTACTGCTCTGACAATAAAGTTAATAAGAAAACTGGTTTTCGGCTCTTCCTGCATTATATTTTTCCCCCTGCTTTTTGTTACAGAATATGTGCAAGCTCCTCGTTTTATTCCGATTTTTCCTCTGTAAATATGGTATTTTATTCTATTTTTTGTCTATACTAGATAAAAGAGACTATTTACAAGAATGAGGGGTGTCATATGAAACTATTCCAAAAGAACTGCCAAAGAGAAACATCCGAATACAATATACACGAAGAAATCGAAAAGGTAAAAGCACAGATGGACGCCGCATATTCCAACTTTCAAAATGCCGTCGACCCAGATTTGATTGACTGCTGCATTTTTGAAAGCAATGCTGCTTGGAAAAAATATCGTTTTTTATTGAGACAGGCTAAAGGGCAGCGTTCCTGCCACTAAAATACGGGGGCTTAAAAAGCCCCCGCTCCATACACTGTTACAAAACAATCTTTATCTCACGTCCTGTGCGATGATATTGGTAATACCGTACTCCTGCCGCATCCATCATGCGTTTTGATGCGATCACAGACGGTGTGTCTGCATATTTATCGCAGTCATATATCACCTCTCGTATTCCACTTTGAATGATTGCTTTCGCACATTCATTACACGGAAACAGTGAGACATAAAGCTTCGCTCCTGCAAGACTTCCACCGCTGTAGTTCAAAATCGCATTCAGCTCACTGTGGGTTGAGTACAAATATTTTGTCTCCAGCGGATCATCGCCTTCCCTTTCCCAAGGGAACTCATCGTCCGAGCACCCGATCGGGAAACCATTATACCCCATAGAAAGTATCTTATTATCCTGACTGACAATGCAACACCCTACCTGTGTACTTGGGTCCTTGGATCTCATACCGGAGAGCATCGCAACTCCCATAAAATATTCGTCCCATGAAATATAATCTTTTCTCTTCTCAGTCATGACAACACACCTCCACATGAACTATTTTGTACCAAAAATACGATCTCCTGCATCTCCCAATCCCGGAACAATATATCCGTGATCGTTCAATTTTTCATCCAATGCAGCAATATAAATATCTACATCCGGATGTTCTTTCTGCAGACGTTCCACACCTTCCGGTGACGCAATGATACACATGAAGTGAATGTTTTTGACACCTTTTTCTTTTAGCATCTGAATTGCCGCAACACAGGAACCTCCTGTTGCAAGCATCGGATCTACCACGTACACTTCTCTTTCATTACAGTCTGACGGAAGTTTGCAGTAATATTCTACAGGCTCCAATGTCTCCGGATCACGATACAGACCGATATGTCCTACTTTTGCAGCCGGAATCATTGCAAGCATACCTTCTACCATACCAAGTCCTGCACGCAAAATCGGTACGACAGCAAGTTTTTTCCCTGCCAGTTCTTTGACAGTCGTCTCACAAATCGGTGTTTTGATCTTGACATCCTGGAGCTTCAAGTTTCTTGTAGATTCATAACACATCAACATTGCAATCTCACTGATCATCTGACGAAAATCCTTTGATCCAACCTCTTCTCTTCTAATAATCCCTACTTTATGCTGGATCAGCGGATGATCCATAACGTATACTTTTGACATACTCTTTCTCCTTGTTCTTGTTCTTTATTCTTCAATCATCGAAATGCGTCGTACATGACGCTCATCTCCGGAAAACGGAGTCTTCAAAAAGGTATCCACAATCTTCACTGCAAGTTCCGGACCTAATACACGTCCCCCCAATGCAATGATGTTTGCGTCATTGTGAAGTCTTGTAGCTTCCGCAGAAAAGCAGTCAGAACAAAGTGCACAACGGATTCCTTTCATCTTATTCGCAGCGATGGAAATACCAATTCCGGTTCCGCAAATCAAAATTCCTTTTTCACACTCGCCATCCAAAACAGCCTGTCCCACTTTTCTCGCATAAATTGGATAATCTACCGATTCTCCATTGCAGCCGAAGTCTTTATATGCAAGCCCTTCTCGTTCTAAATATTTTATAATCTCCAATTTCAAATCATATCCACCATGATCACATCCAATTGCTATCATTCTTTTTTTGCCTCCTTATTTAGTTTCTCTGCTAATTTTAAAATCAACTCTTTTAACAGTTCAAAATTCTCTCCATATGCCACCAAAGGCTGCCCATGTGTAGAGAGAACCTGTCTGTCATCTTCAATGTACTCATTCAATGTAAATACATTCTTTACATTTTCGTATTCCGATACAATCTTCCATTTGTACGGTTCTTCCAATGTAAGCACCAATGTATCGTCATCCAAATCTTTTTCACTAAACGGCGTTGCCTCATGTGACTCCAAGGTCATCTGCTGGCTCTTCATGATTGCCTCTGCCTTTTGGTTCGCCGGCTCAGGAAACAAGACGATCATTCCTCGAGAATCCACTTCATATTCCTGTAAAAGTGGCTGATTGCGCAAGATCTCTGCCGCCATCGGTCCCCTGCAATTGTCACTGTTACTTACAAACAGAATCCTTCTGTATTTCTGAAGCTTCGTAATCTCTTCCGCCTCTATGATCTGATGACCCGCAGCTTTGATAAGTCTGTTCATAATCGCATTCCCGATTCCTTCCACGGCAAATGCCTCACTAAAAATATATGCCACCTCTTCATCATCAAATTCACGAAGCACTTTATAAAGATTTTTAGCAATGGAATTCTCGTTTGCTCTTGTCCCAATACTTTTTACGATTCCATTCGTATATAAATCCGCTGTTTCGCTTGTCGCAATGATTCCCACCTGATTTCCCCTGCGCATCTGTTCATATGCAAGCTGACGAATAGCTTTCACTGCTTCTAACGGCGCACCATTCACAATCACAAGCTGAGCTTTTGGTGCATAGTGACGGTATTTCATTCCAGGAGCTTTCGGTGCCGCATCGCTCGTCTCAGACAATGTTGTCCTGTCCACAGCAACTTCACCTATGACTTCCTCTAACATCTCCTTCGTGATTGCTCCGGGTCTGAGGATCATAGGAGGTTCCACAGTCATATCAACGATCGTTGACTCTACTCCTATCTCCACATTGCCCCCATCGATGATCATATCGATCTTTCCATCAAGGTCTTCCGCAACATGTTCCGCACTCGTAGGGCTTGGGCGTCCGGAAGTATTGGCACTCGGTGCTGAAATATAACCTCCTCCCGCCCGAATCAGTGCCCTTGCAATCTCGTCCTCCGGCATTCTCACCGCCACCGTCTGCAGCCCGCCGGTTGTTCCAAGCGGAACTACTCCACTCTTTTCAAATATAAGTGTCAGTGGCCCAGGCCAAAATTTTTCTACGATACTTTTTGCTTTTTCCGGTATAAATTCTACAATCTCATCCAATGCCTGAATATCTGCAATGTGAACAATCAATGGATTATCTGACGGACGTCCCTTTGCTTCATAAGTCTTCCTTGCAGCTTCCTCATTCAGTGCATTGGCTCCTAATCCATACACCGTCTCCGTTGGAAACGCCACAAGTCCTCCTTTTTCAAGTATCTCACCTGCTTCTGCAATGATCTCTGTATCAAGTTGATTTTTGTCGATTTTTTTAATTATTGTTTTCATAACTTTTATTATATCATCATTATGTACACTTAGTCTAGCCATTTTATAATCCCTGCACAAATTGCTTCCGCCACTTTATCCTGATACTCCTCATTTTTTAATTTTTCTGCCTCCTGGGCATTACTCAAAAATCCGCATTCTACAATGATCGTCGGCACTTCTGTTCTCTTTAACATATAATATGTACTGTTTTCTTTTGCCTGTCTTTTGTTGTTTGTATCCAGCGCCTTCAATGCCTCCTGCATGACAGTTGCAGCACGTTCCCCTTCTTTGGAATGTGTATAATAAAATACCTGCGCTCCTTTTATGCTCTCTTCATGATAGCTGTTTTGGTGAATGCTGACCGCAATATCAGGCTTTGTCTCATTGATAAGGGCAACTCTTTTTTTCATATCTGCAATTTTTTTATTTGATTTACTTTCATTATAAAATCCGTCGTCATCTTCTCTCGTCATCACCACATGTATCCCTTGCTCAATCAGCCTTTTCTGTACTTTTTTAGAAATCTTGAGATTCACATCTTTCTCCAGCACATTATTGATTCCTATTTTACCGGGATCTTCTGAACCGTGTCCGGCATCTAATACAACCGTCTTTGTACCTTTTTCTACCTTTTCACTTGTCACATACTCGCTCAATCCCTTACTCGCAATAATCGCCCCTATTAAAAGCAGCAATACCATCAAAAGTTCTATCTTTCTTTTCAACTATCATTCTCCATATATTTCATTGATAAAATATATGCAAAAGAAGAGCTGAACATTCAGCTCTTCTTAATCGATCAGTTCACATATTTTAAAATCAGCTCCCACACACTCGACTTTTCAAAACCTAAGCGCCATGCCGCTGTTCCAGCCAGCTTATATTCCTTCATCAGCTTAAGTTTCTCTTCCAAAGCAGTCTCATCCTCTAACCAAATCTTGTATGTGGCTCCATCTGCCTCCCACTGAGCATAGTTTTGTTTGGTTGCCTCATCTACAGTCGTCTGAGCGCCGGCATCGGCAATCGCCTGTTCTGCAGCTTCCATACCAAGCGCTTCGCTCGTCACTTTTACAGAATATTCAGCCGCTTCAGTTCCTGCCTCCTCTGCCAGCTCTTCCTCGGTCTTTGGAACTTCTTTCCAAAGTCTTGTGAAAAACGGAACCGCATTGATTACTTTTTCTTTTGGTACGGCATTTAACGTCGCTTCTATTCCCTCTTTTACAAAATTCAAAGATGCAACTGAACCGCTTTCATAAGAGCCGCTGTAATGTTCATCATATCCCATGATAATTACATAATCCGCAACTTTCCCCTGCTCTTCTATATGATAATGTGCATTGTATGTCTTCGGCACATAGTTGTCCACAGATAATATAAGTCCATTCTGTCGGCACTTTACAGATAACTCGCGGATAAACTGAATATAATGTTCTCCGCACTCTGCAGAAATCTTCTCAAAGTCGACATTAATGCCGTCAATTCCTGTCTGCAGTGCCTCTGCGATCAGCTGATTTACCAAGTTTTCTCTCTTTGAAGTATGACTAAGTACTTCGTAAGATTCTTCATAAGAACCGATTCCACCATCAAAATCTCTCACCAGCGCCCATACTTCGATATTGGACTGATGAGCATAGTTCACATACTGGGAACTTGCAAGAGAGTTAATATTTCCATCTGTATCTGCAATTGTAAACCACGTTGGAGAAATTGTTGTCAAACCTTTTGTATCTGCAATTGTCTGAAGCACTTTTTCGTTCGCACTCTGATTCGTCACCACGTGCCACGCCATATTGATTGTGTAGTCTTTTGAAATGTTTGTGTATACCTGTTCTTCAAACTCTCTCGAAATCGTCTCTTCCTTTTCATTCTTCAGACAATTTTTCTTGATATATCCAATATATCCATCCTCTGTACGAACTTTTTTCCAGTCCCCTTCATTCTCAATTACAGTTACCTTATCCTTTTTGGATACCTCTGTCAGGTACGGACTCTTCACTCCGCCTCTGTACCTCACCTGTGTATCCTTTTTGACCGTTGCCGTTCTGATCTTTCCCCAGTCACTTATAATCATGACTCTCTGCGGGTCTTCATATGTTTTAAATTCAATATTTGTATACTTCTGCACAAAATCCAGTGCGATATACGCCGTACTTCCTTCCGTCTTTATAATCGTATAATCTTCACTTTTCTTTTCTTTCTGCAGTGTATACTCATTACTTCCTACGTCTGCCCGGATCGTTCCTTCCGGGAGTGTGTACAATAAAATATTCTCATTGGAATCCCAATAAAATCTATCATTTAGATAATCTCGCACAAGCGAATATTCCAAGTATGGCTTTCCATCAAACATCGCCGCTTTCGCTTCAAGAATCTGATTGTCTATAATAACAGCTACCTGATTGTCTTGTTCTATTCCATAATATTTTTTCAAATCAGCTTTTTCTTTAGATGGGCTATATCTCTTTAATAAGAAAGCGCCTCCTACAATACCTATTACTATCAAAACAAGGATACTCATCTTGAACGCCAAATTGCGTTTTCTCCGTCTCCTTGATGCACCATTTCTTCTCTTCCTATTCGAACCATTCTGTGCTGATCTGGTTCTTTGGGTCGTGCTCTTATTTTGCATCTGCCTTGTTGTACCTGAACTCTTTCTTGTTCTTTCGTCCATGCTACACCTCCTACTTGAACCTATTATAACAATATTTTTTGTACACGTCATCAACTATTTCGACAATTTCCGCAAATATAAACAATCTAATTGTCTTCGCAAGAGGGGTATCTGTGCGTCTTTCTTAACTGTTGCTGATACTGTGAAATACGATTTCTTTAACGTCTCCCTTATCATCCCAGACGTAATCTCTCATATAAGCATTTTCCTCTTTTACCATATGTGCCGTAACAATCTGCATAGGACTTGCCGGCTGATTGTTCAACCGTATGCTGACACCCCGATTCTCGTATTTTTCTAACTCCGCATACAAATCTTTATATAGTTCTCTCTCTTCCATGTTCCGCTCCTCCATAATTTTTACAATTGGCAACTATGGCATCTGACATTCCACTATTCCTTGAGGTTCTGTGATATATCTTATGGAAATGTTTTTGCTGACAAGAAGATAGGTTTTTTCTTTAGAATTTCTTTTTTTGTTTATTTTATACGTTGCTTGTTTTGGTTTTCTGATTCGATTAAATCCTGTGATATGTATTGTTGATTCGCTATTGAAATGTGTTTGATTTAAACAAATTAGACTTTTTCAGATTATTTCTTAAAAGATTATTTTTACGAAAAGATTCTTATTGAGAAGTTAAGAATCCTGCCTTCGATAATACGTCCCTCCTTACATTGTAAACATAGCCGCCCGACATACTATCTTCTTGTAATAAAATTATAATCATTTTCATTTATTACTTGCAAGCACTATTTTGTTTATATCTAATTGTAAAGATTTACCTTGTAATTTCAAGCTTTTCTTTGTCCATACTATACTTATCCACGGATTTTCCACAAGATATCCACATACTTTTCCACACAAAATTCTCTTTACATATTTTTTGTTTTTGTTTATACTAATAAAAAGTAAGCAGATCTATTTATGAATAGGAAGTGATCATTATGAAGATTGAAAAAATTAACGATAATCAAATACGCTGTACTCTTACACAAGCTGATTTAGCTGACCGTGAATTAAAACTCAGCGAATTGGCTTATGGGACTGAAAAGGCAAAATCACTTTTCCACGATATGATGCAACAGGCTGCTGCTGAATTTGGTTTCGAAGCAGAAGATATCCCTTTGATGATAGAGGCAATTCCTACATCTTCCGATTCTATTGTACTCATTATCACAAAGGTAGAAGATCCGGAAGAACTTGATACAAGATTTTCAAAATTCGCTCCTTCTCCGGCTGATTTAGACAGCAGAAAGCGAAATGTATTAGATAAACTGGAGGGCGCAGAAGATATTTTAGATTTGATAAATAAAGTAAAAGAAGCGGTATCCGAACCTCCGGCTAAAATGGCGGAAGCGAAAAAAGAAGAGATAAAAGAAGCAAAAAATCCGACAATTCGCCTTTTTTCATTCTCGAATATGGACAGCGTCATCCATGCTGCTCATTTGCTAAAGGCAATGTACTTTGGTTCCAACACATTATATAAAGATACTTCAAACAATGTATTCATCTTAGCGCTCACACAGTCTGAGCATACAACTAATGAATACAATAAGATTTGTAACATGTTATCTGAATATGGATCCTTAGAACGTGCTTCCGGAGCAACACTTGCATATTTGGAAGAGCACTGTGAAGTATTTATAGCCAACAATGCAGTTCAACAGTTGGCAGTAATTTAAAAAAATGGGAAGAGAGTTCAAATACTCTCTTCCCATTTTTTCTTTATGCATTAATTGCTGCATTAATCTTTTCAACTAATAATTCTACGTCAATACCGTGTACCATTGCTGCTTCTTCCAGAGATTCTCCCTGTGCAGATGGGCATCCGAGACAGTGCATACCAATTTCCATTAAAATCGGTGCCACCATAGGATTAATTGCAAGAATTTCACCAATTGTCATTTCTTTTGAAACTTGTACAGCCATTTGAGATTCCTCCTTCTATAATTTTTACTTTACCTATTATAATACCATTTTTATAAATTATCAATCTCTTAAACATTTCAAAAGTTTCTCAATTGTATATACAATTGTATACAAATTGAGATTACTTAAAAGTCAACATTTTTTCTCCGTTTTTTCGACAAAATAATTTTTTTATTATTTCTCTACAAAACGCTTGTTCTTTTTTTCACAATAATAATCCACACTTTCCACGCCCTTTAGTGTGGATAATGTGGATAACTTTGAGGAAAACTACTATTTATTGTGTTTTTTCCAATTTTTCATGTGGATAAGTGTATTTTTAATTTTTTTCATTTTTTTTCACATTTCGACATTTTTGTGCATTTTGTACACGCTACTTTTCTTATGTGTTCTGGCACAAAAAAAACCTCAAGACAATTCCTGAGGTTTTCCTTATAATTTCTGAACTATTACAGAAGTCTTCTGACAGTGATAATGTTTGTATATGTTGCTGAAGATACACCAATTCCATGCGCTTCATCAATCGCATTTACAATCTGACCATTTCCTATATAAATTCCTACATGCCCCTCATAACAGATTACATCTCCCGGAACAGCCTCGCTGTAGCTTACTTCTGTTCCCGCACTTCTCATGGCACTTGATGTACGTGGCATGCTAACTCCAAAATTAGCATATACTGACTGAACAAATCCAGAGCAATCCGCTCCATTTGTCAGGCTTGTACCTCCCCATACATATGGATTTCCTACAAACTGCATTGCATAGTCCACAACAGCCTGTCCATTTCCCACTGTTTCCGCTTCTGCCGCCTTAGCCTCTTCTTCTGCTTTCGCTGCTTCCTCTGCAAGTCTTGCCGCTTCCTCTTCTTTTGACTCTGCATAAGAAAAACACTCTGCCGCAAGCTCTTCTGCTTTCGCTTCATCCAATGTCTCTACATCTACTTCCGGTTTCTTCTCTGCTACAATTGCTTTTGCTTTTTCTTCTGCTGACTCCCCTGTCAAAATATATTCTGTTTTCACATAACCGGTTACATTGCCGGATTCAATCTGTGTCCATTCTCCCACCGGACCGATTACTTTTGCTGCGTCCGCTTCATAGAGCTTACCAACCCATTCACTGTCCTGAGATGGTTCTGTTCTTACAAATAAGTAACTTCCCTCTTCCACCTGTGTAAATGCCATGTCTTCGTACACATTTTTCAGTTCAGTTTCTACGTATCGTTCAATCTCAGCTGTGGCATTTGCCAAATATCCTTTATTTATATTTATAGTACTTGCCCCCTCCGCATTTTTTGCTTCGGCTGCAAGAACTTTATCGTTCGGTATTAAGACTGCACTTGTCAATACTCCTAAAGCGATTCCTTTTTTCAGGAATTTAGAATACATAAATTGTCCTCCTACTATATTTTCTTAATTGTTACAAAAATGTTAAATATGTTACATTGGTATTATATCAACGTAACATCTTACTGTCAACCGTGTATGCTGTGTTTTTATTGTGAATTTTATTTTCTGTATTGACAAAATTTCAATTTTTTAATATTATAAATATAGTAACTATTACTATTATTGACCGAAAGGAGGATTCCCATTGGCAACTTTAAAATACAGCCGCCAGCGAGAGTCCATCAAAGACTATCTGAATAGCACAACTGAACATCCAACAGCAGATACTGTCTATTTAAATGTAAGGAAAGAGTTTCCGAACATCAGCCTGGGGACTGTATATCGCAATCTGAATCTGCTGGCAGAGATTGGAGATGCTATAAAGATACCTACTCCCAATGGCGGAGATCGATTTGATGGAAGAACAATTCCACATTATCATTTTTGTTGTACTTGTTGTGGCAGAGTCATGGATCTTGATATCGAACAGATGGATTTCATTAATGAGACTGCCGGCAAGAATTTTGATGGTATTATCGAGAACCACTCTATGATGTTCTACGGGACATGTAATGAATGTGTTAAAAAACAATAAAATTCAAAATAAGGATTGACATTTTCATTTGATTATGATAAATTAATATCAGTAACTATTACTAATATTGATGATAAAAAATATTATTAACAGAAAAGGAGAGTTTTAAAATGAAAAAATTTGTATGTACAGTATGCGGTTATGTTTATGAAGGAGAAGCTGCTCCAGCAGAATGTCCACAGTGCCATGTAGGAGCTGATAAATTTAAAGAAATGACAGGAGAAAGAGAATGGGCTGCTGAGCACGTAGTTGGTGTTGCACAGGGCGTTAGCGAAGATATTTTAGCTGACTTAAGAGCAAACTTCGAAGGAGAATGTTCAGAAGTTGGTATGTACCTTGCAATGGCTAGAGTAGCTCACAGAGAAGGATACCCAGAGATCGGATTATACTGGGAAAAAGCTGCTTGGGAAGAAGCAGAACACGCTGCTAAATTCGCTGAATTATTAGGTGAAGTTGTAACTGACAGCACAAAGAAGAACCTTGAGATGAGAGTAGAAGCTGAGAACGGCGCTACAGCAGGAAAATTTGATCTTGCAAAACGTGCAAAAGCTGCTAACTTAGATGCTATTCACGATACAGTTCACGAGATGGCTAGAGACGAAGCTCGTCACGGAAAAGCTTTCGAAGGACTTCTTAACAGATATTTTGGTTAATTTGAATGCTTCTTACGAGCATTTACAAAGGAGCCGACCAGTGGTCAGGCTCCTTTTACTTTATATTTTTTCTGTAATTCTGTCATATGCCATCTGGTACAATGCTTCCTGAGCATTGACTGGTTTTTCTTCATTCACCCGCATGTGATAACAACCATCTTTATCTTCCCATCTTGCTTTCTGATTATCATGCAGCAAAATATCAAATAATTCCTGAAGTTGTTCTTTTAGATTCTCCTGATAGACCGGAGCGGCAACCTCCACTCTTTTCACTGTATTCCTCGTCATAAAATCAGCGGAACCAATGTAATATCTTCGTCTTTCCCCGACTCCAAATATATAGATGCGGGAATGTTCCAAAAACCTCCCGACAATGCTAAATACACGGATATTTTCTGTCTTACCTGCAACTTGCGGAATCAGACAGCAGATTCCTCTCACTACCATCTCAATGTTCACTCCTGCGCAGGAGGCTTCCACTAACTTATCCATAATTTTTTTATCGGTGAGAGAATTCAGTTTTAATCCTATATATGCATCTTCTCCACTTTTTGCACGTATGATCTCTTCCTCAATCATCTCAATGACTTTTGACTGCAGACATTTCGGAGCAACTAAAAGATGTTTTGTCTCTTCCACCACTTCCCCTTTTGACAGTGCCTGAAAGATTCCCGCTGCCTCCAGACCGATATCCACATTTGCTGTCATCAGAGACAAATCCGTATATAATCTGGACGTTTTTTCATTATAATTACCGGTTCCGATTTGCGTAATATACTCAATCTTTCCTTCTGCCTTGCGGGTAATCAGGCAAAGCTTTGAATGTACTTTATAATTTTCCAGTCCATATATTACCTGGCATCCTGCTTTTTCAAGCATTCTGGACCACTCAATATTATTTTCCTCATCAAATCTTGCCCGAAGCTCTACCAATACAACTACTTCTTTTCCGTTTTCTGCCGCCTCGCATAACGCCTCGATGATTTTACTTTGTTTCGCAAGTCGATATAAGGTCATTTTAATCGAAACTACATTTTCGTCTTCCGCCGCTTCCACGAGCAGATTCAAAAATGGACGAATAGATTCATACGGGTAGGATAACATCTTATCTTCTTCTTTGATCTGTTCAATAATACTGATTCCGTCTTTGATATCAGGTGTTTTCTGCGGAACTCGCTTTTCATAGAACATTTCCGAATTCTTTCTGAGGAGGTCCTCAATTTCAGAGATAAACGTCATATCCAGCGGCGACTCTTCACGAAATACACTGTCTGTATCCATATCCAGATATTTACACAATGCATGCACTACATTTCCGTCCATCTCACGCGAAAGACTCAGGCGTACCGGAGAAAGTTTTTTGCGTTCTTTCATTAATTCTGCCATAAATTCACGATAATCCAAATCTTCGTCATAAAGTGCATCTGCATCAATGTCTGCATTTCGAATCACTCGAATGAGAGACTTTCCTTTGATCTTGTAACCTTTAAATACTTTTGCCATAAAGTGTAAAATCAAATCTTCTGACAGCATATATCTTCCCTGTCCAAACGGCAGCTCAATCATACGCTCCAGCATATTATTTGTGCATGGAATAATTCCAAGACGTTCCTTTCCGTTTCTTGTCTCCAATACAACAACCGCGTAGATTTCCTTGTTGCGCAAAAATGGGAATGGCTGGCGTTTTCCGACTACGGTAGGTGAAATCAACGGTGCAATCTCTGTCTCAAAATACTTTTCCAAATACTGCTGTTCTTCTTCACGCACCATCTGGAAATCAATCAGGCAGATTCCAAACTGTTCTACTTCTGTCATCAGCTTGCTGTATATTTTATCTTTTCTTTTGTTAAGCTTCTTTACTTCTCGAAAAATTGCATGAATCTGCTCCTGTGCAGTCATATTTGTCTTATTGTCTTTCCATTTACTGCTGATAAGCATCTGGTCTCTCAAAGAACCGACTCTTACCATAAAAAATTCGTCCAGATTGCTCTCAAAAATAGAGACAAATGTCATTCTCTCACATAGTGGAACGGACTCATTTTCTGCTTCTTCCAGTACTCTTTCGTTAAATTTTAGCCAGGAAAGCTCCCGGTTCATATAAATTTCTCCCATTTTCGCCTTCTCCTTTGTTTTGAATTTTCAAAAGAATCTCTCGTTTTATAACGTATAACGACGGCGTTTTGTAATTCCAAATACGACTGTCAAAGTCAAAATAATTGCTGTGAAAAGTCCTGCTGTTTTCTGCATATCTCCGGTCTTTGGTGCATCTGATTTTGCTCCTTGTCCAGATTCCTGTCCATTGTTTGAATTCTGTCCGTTGTTTGAATTCTGTCCTTCACCCGAATCCTGTCCGTTGTTTGAATTCTGTCCTTCACCCGAATCCTGCCCGTTATCCGAATCTTGCCCATTTCCCTGATCTTCTGTTTTCCGAGCAGTTAATTCATATGATGCAACGGTTCCTGATACTTCACATGCCGTTAATAAATGTGCATTTCCATCCACACTTTCCGACTCCGATATAAAACAAAGTCCTTCCGGTGAATCATCTCCTGCAATATCCGCACTGAAATCGCGGGAGTTAATATAATTTGCATAACTGATTTTCTCTGGATTTGTAACATCATACATCATTACGCCTCCGATTCTTTCCAAACCAATAAATGCGTAAATCTTTTCGCCTACATTTCCTATAGTTACATTTTCTGCTTCAACCCCCTTTTTCCCTGAGCGGTCATCTATGTCATTATTGTCGTTCGAACAGTTAAAGTGTTCTGGTTCATAGCCTGCTGTTTTTGCTTCAAACTCATTACCACTTGTGTATATTTCTATCAGACCTTGCTCATCTGCTTTAAATACCGTAAAAGAGCGCCCTCCAAAGAGATAGTCAAACTCACTGTCAAGCCCATTATAATCACTGCTGTCAAAAAATACAACTTTTCCAGTCAATCCACTGTTTTCGGCTGTAATCTTTCCTGTTGGAGACGTCTCTCCTTTCCCGAAGTTCCGCTCATCTTCATTCAGATACTCACCCCATTCCCGAGAATCACCTTCATTTGCTGTTACTATATAGTCTACACCATTTATATGATATGTTGCAATCCCATCAGGCATACGTATTCCTCGTAATGTCTCATAAACTGCTGGTTTATATGCTTCATCTTTTTTGTCAATATCTACTGCGCAAGTACTATAATCTTCATACCCGGCAGAATAAACTCCTTTGAGAGATTGCTGGTTCAAGTCAATTACTGCGATAGCATTTGCCTCTTGAAGCGTCACATATGCTGTCTTATCTCCTACGGCAATATATTCCGGCTCAAAATCTACAGAAGGATTCGTGTTTTTCTTCAGGATAACTCCACTTTCTACGAGTTGCTCCCGGCTGTCAGAATTATCACACGATGTAAAATCTACCTGTGATACTGTCTGGTCTGCCAAATTAATAATTGTGACTGTCCCCTTCGGATCTATGATTCCATCTCCGTATCCATCTCTTGGTTCCCCTTCATCTGCTGTAAGAATTTTACTATCATTCGACGCAAATGTAACCATATCCGGCTGCACTCCGGTCTCATAAACCTTATCAAAGGTCAACGTCCCATCTGCATTGCATGTAAATAACGCCACACGTCCGATATCTGCATAATTTTCTGCCTGTATTGCAACTGCAAGCTTACTTCCGTCTTCCGAAACTGCAACAGAAGTCATATCTCCATATACAAACCCTGCACAATTTTCTTCTACCATCGATTTTACATCAATATCATTGCCATCCAAAAGGTCTATCTTTTCTGAAGACTTCATATCTTTGATCGCAATAGCTGTCAAATTTCCGGTTACGCCATTGACCGCATATGCCCATCCAGTCTTCGTATTATAATCTACAATCTCCATCACACCGCCGTCAGCATTTGTCATGCCAGAGTCATATCGTGCCTTTTGAACCACATCCAGAGATGTCTTTGTATTTTCTTTTGCTGTCTTATAGCTATTGATTTCCGACCATGTTTTCCCATCATCGTAGGACACTTGATACTGATATTCCGTATCTTTTGTAAGCCCGTCAACTGTTGCTTTACATACCATTTTCCCAGTGTCAGTATATTTGTTTTCGTCTACCTTTGTCGGTGTATGAAGTTCCTCCACAGATGCTTCCACTATCCGATCACCAAATTTCACAATCGCTTTCTCCGTTCCTGCCGGTGCATACCAATTCAGATTCACAGCCGAATCTATCTCCCCCGGCTGAAGTGTCAGATACTCTACAGAAACCTCTGCATCCGTATTCCATTCCACTCTATCACTATTTTTATCTGCTGAGTAAACTGAACTCATAACATTTTGCGAGCAGGCTACAGATGCTGCTAATGCAAACGCTGCTCCTCTTTTCCATACTTTTTTCATATTTGTTTTCCTCCTAAATAAACGCACTACAGGAAGATTGTAAAAGATGTTTGTTAAATTCAGAATTGTTTTTTGCAAAAAGTATGTTAATTTAATTTTTTCAAAAGTTTTTCCTCCCTGTTATGAAGTGAAACGCAAAAAAAATCCTGTAATTCAGCTTTCCGCTGAACTACAGGATCATAGAGTAAATGTTAGCTGACCATATGGGAACTAATCTGGAAATCACAGATGCGCCTGCTAATGGAAGTACTTTTTATATATCCTTCCTATCGGTCTGTAAATAAGAAGCACCACGCCGACCATAAACGCTGCGTTTATCACTGTGGCAGGGATTGAAGTGAGCGCTCCCAAAAGTGCGGCATTTACTCCACTTCCCGCAATCAAAAGTGTAATCGTTCCCATCACAAATTCAATCACAATATTCATCGCAGCGTACACAAACACGCCGATCGTGACAGCCCGGTATTCTGTCTTCCGGTCATCTTTCCCTTTTGCAAAGTGTTTTAAAATGGCACCGAGGATCAGGCACTTCACAATTGTCTCTATAAAAACCTGTGGAATCGCCTGCACGTATCCGTTTAACAGATCAAATAATACAAGTCCGATCGTTCCTGATACTGCGCCTTTCTTCCCGCCTTGCAGCAGCACACCCAGCACAACAAAAATATGTCCAAAATGTACAAATGGTGTCCCAACTGCTGCCGGAAGCGGAATCCGAAACATCTGTATCCCAAGAAATGTAACTGCGGCAAAAAAACCAACCGTCACAATCGTCTTTAAGTTTATCGTACTACTCTGCCCCATAGTTAAACAGCCTTTCTCTTCATATGAATAAGTCCGCTGCGAAGCAATACTGGTCTGAGCGCATTATATACAACACCGACCAGAATGACTGATACCACTGCATTTACGAATGTGGTCGCCGTGCTCCATTTCGCAAGCACCTCCGCCATCTCCTGCGGCTGTCCCAGTATCCACTGTTTATAAAAATAACCTACAAGCGGATCTGCAATTACATTAAATCCAAGCCCTGCAACAGATGCAATCACACTCCATCTGAGCACATACTTCTTATCACTGCTCTCATTGATCTTGGCAATGCGATGTGCCACAAGTCCGACAATCAGACCGATGCATAACTTCAATACAAATGTCTTTGGTGCAACTGTAATATAAACCGGATCCATAATATCTGCAATAGACATTCCGATAGCTCCTGCAAGCCCGCCATACCATCCGCCTAACAGCAGTGCCCCAAGTACACATACCGCATTTCCCAGATGTAGTGATGTGGCATCTCCACCAGGCATCGGTATCTTAATCTGCAAAAATGTAAAGGTCACATAACATAGCGCCGCCACCAAAGCGGTCTGTGCTAATTTCATCATTGTCTCATTCTTTTTTTCCATGTTGTATACCCCTTTCCTTACTTAAGTTAGGTACTATACTAACATCATTCTGGTATATTTAAAAATACCAGTTTTTGAATTTTTAACCAGTCCAGTTTATTTATTTTTGGTTCGCCGGTTCTATGGCAATCGATTTTCCTTTGATTTTTGCATTCTGCATCGCATGCAGAACGTCTTTCGCATACTCTCTCGGAACCTCTACAAATGTATATTTGTCAAACATATCGATGGTACCGATGAGTTTTCCAGGCATTCCGGTCTCGCCGGCAAGCGCTCCAAGAATATCTCCCGGTTTTGCTTTTTGCTTTTTCCCAATATTGATAAACAAACGTACCATTCCAGGCTCTTCTGCTCCGGTGTCACCAAAGTCCATATCCTCCGCTGAACCGTCATCGCCCATCGTCATTCCCGTACACATTTTCAAGAATGCAGCCGCAATGTCCATCGCTGTGTAATCAGAGCCATTTACTTTGCTCTCGATTGCATTGACCATCGCTGTCAGATCTTCTGTCTCGATAATACGGTCAATGTCCTCCAAAATATTCTCCATCTTTGTGTTCGCAACATCGTCCAATGACGGAACCTTTTGTGCATAAATCTTCGTCTTACAATATCTCTGAATCTCTTTCAGCTTATACACTTCTTTTCCGGATACAAATGAAAACGAACGTCCAACTCTTCCCGCACGCCCCGTTCTCCCGATACGGTGTACATAATATTCATCATCCTGCGGCAAGTCATAGTTAAATACTGCTTCTACCTCATCTACGTCAATTCCTCTGGCTGCCACGTCGGTCGCAACAAGAATGTCTGTCTTCCCACTTCGAAATCCCTGCATCACACGATCACGCTGCGCCTGCTTCATATCACCGTGAAGTCCCGCCGCAAAATATCCTCTTCCAAGCAATGCGGTCACAAGAAGGTCCACCTGCTTTTTCGTATTGCAGAAAATAACAGAAAGCTTTGGTGTATAAATATCTAAAAGACGAGTTAACACCTCTTCCTTATTCTTTGGTCTTACTTCATAGTAAAACTGCTCGATATTCGGAACTGTGAGCTCTTTTTTTGTCACTTTCACCACTTGGGCATTCTTTTGGAATTTTTTTGTAATCTCCATAATTGCTTTTGGCATTGTCGCTGAGAACAAAACTGTCTGTCTGTCTTCCGGCACTCCGCTTAAAATCGTCTCGATATCTTCGCGAAATCCCATATTGAGCATCTCGTCTGCCTCATCAAGGACAACCGTGTGCACCTGATCCATCTTGATCGTCTTTCGTCTCATATGATCCATCACACGCCCCGGCGTACCGATAATAATCTGTGTCCCACTTTTCAGAGATCGGATCTGTTTTACAATCTCCTGCCCTCCATAAATTGGAAGCACTTTAATTCCATGCATATATTTTGCCAGATTTCGAATCTCATCCGCCACCTGTATTGCGAGTTCTCTTGTCGGGCAAAGAACAATTCCTTGCAGCTTTTTGTTTTTCGGATTGACTTTCTGTAAAAGTGGAATCCCGAATGCCGCTGTCTTTCCGGTTCCTGTCTGTGCCTGACCAATGATATCTTTTCCTTCCAAAATAACCGGAATTGCTTTTGCCTGAATTGGCGACGCCTCCTCAAATCCCATGTATTTTACTGCTTTTTGAATCTCTGAACAAAGTCCCAGATTCTCAAAATTCATATTTCCCATATTTTATATCCTTTCTATCTAAAAAAGATTGCGCGGTAGCGTAATCTTCGCGCGCGAGCGGTTCACGAAGTGATAACTTCACCTCCGCGAGCTGCGCCTCTTTGCACAGTGTGCATTTATTGAATGATAGGATTCCAAAGGATTTTCCTATCATTCAATAAAAATACCCTTCACTTGCCACCAAGTAAAGGGTATTCACAAAGTTTCTGTGTAACATCATAACAGAGCGAAACTCTTTTGTCAAATTTAACTTGCTATTTATACATATTAGGTGTAATATATACATATACTTAACATAGTATTAATTACTACATATAATATTTTTCATCACCAGGAGGTATGACTTATGAATAAAAAGCATTTAAAAGACCCGGGAAGCGCAATCACTCATTTTATCGGCATGTTAATGGCAATTTTTGCCGGAATACCATTACTGATAAAAGCTGCACATGAACCAAGCCCAATTTATCTTATCTCACTTACGATTTATTTGGTCAGCATGATCTTATTATATGCAGCGAGTACGATTTATCATTCCCTTGATATCTCAGAAAAAGTGAATAAAAGACTGAAAAAATTTGACCACATGATGATATCCGTTCTGATTGCCGGAAGCTACACTCCGATTTGTCTGCTTGTCTTAAAAGGAACAACCGGAATCATTCTTCTTTCCATCGTATGGGGCATTGCAATCTTCGGAATACTGATCAAAGCATTTTGGATCAACTGTCCGAAATGGTTCTCTTCTGTGCTGTATATCGGAATGGGCTGGACATGTGTTCTCGCCTTTACAAAATTGTTGAACGCACTTTCTCCCGCCGCATTCGGATGGCTTTTAGCAGGTGGTATCATCTACACCATTGGCGGAATTATTTACGCACTGAAGCTTCCAATATTTAACAGCCGGCATAAAAATTTCGGGACTCACGAGATCTTTCATCTGTTTGTGATGGGTGGAAGTATCTGTCATTTCATCGTAATGTATGTATTTATACTCTAAGAAAAGTCATAGGCAAGGCACAACCGTCTTGCCTTTTATTTACGTTCTTCTTAATGTCTATTTTTTTTGATATATTGTCTCTCAAACTCGTCTTCCGGCAACGGTTTGTTCAAAAAATATCACTGACAATCTGCCGATCCAGTTTTAGCGTACTTAGATTCAGCGAATATAGAACATAAATGTTGCTGTACTCCGCCCCAAAGTCATCTAATGCAATCTTATACCCCGCTTCCAAAATGCCTGGTTCCAGCTCTGTTCAAACCGCAATTCCTTGTCGTATTTTTGCTTCTCATATAGTGCAACATAGTTTGCCTTAAAAACACCGGCTATATAGTTCATAAATATTTCACCTGCACGTACATCACCTTATTCAGACGAGGAACAAAACACCTTGACAGCTTATTATGATAAGGTTTTCCTCCTGTAAAAAGGATGCTGCTTCTTATGCAATGCTGGTTTCTATATCCACTGAAGGTGATCTGTGTTCTGCCAAGATTGCATTCAAATCAACAGAAAATCACGCCGTTATCTATGAACTACCAATCCAGATTCATATACCTAATCAGATTTAAGGAGAAGTACAACATGGAACGGCATATAATCACTTTAGGAAATCCGCTCTCCGGCAAAACCCGGATGTGATTCTTCTCGGAGAAATGCGCAATTATGAGATACTCAATGTAGATATGCAGAACAAAAATTATAGATTTCCTATGCACTCAAAAAGGATTGTGCACCATGCAAAATCCTTTTTAATCGCTATAAATAGCATATGTATTTTTTGTTGTCTTTTTTGCTTGATACAATGCCTGATCTGCTTTTTCATAAAGTTCTTCAAATGTCATTCCATGGATTGGAGCTACGAAAATGCCGATAGAAGCGGTGATTTCAGCCCGAACCCCCTTCTTTTCATAATGGAGTTCCAGTTTTGCCAAAAGACTTCTGATAATCTTGTCTATCACATCCACGGGACAGTCTTGGATAAAAATTACAAATTCATCTCCACCAAGCCTGCACACTACGTCGTATTTCCGGAAATGTTTTCGTAGGATACTTGCCACATCCACCAATGCTTTATCCCCAGTCACATGCCCCAGTGTATCATTCAATTTCTTGAAATAATCCAAATCCAATATCATGAAAATATCACAGGATCCTTCCATCATATGTTTTAGTTTATGATTAATTTTCTCTATTCCTGCAGTTCGATTATAGACCTGAGTCAACGTATCAAATACCGCTTGTTTTTCCAAATGCAGTTCTCTTTTTTTCTTGCTATCAATATCACGCGTTGTCACAAATGCCAGCCATTCTCCGGTATCTGCTTCCTCTTCCAGATGAATCTCACTGACTACCCAATATGCAGAACCGTCCTCTTTCATCCTCTGATATTCCACTGCAAAATCGTCTATCCCCTGCCTGTAGGATGCTCGCAGGCTCTCAAGCGAACAAAGTCCAAGCACTTTCTCACGATCTTCCTCCACAACACATCCCTGAGCAAACTGTTCCAAAACCTCTGAATAGACATAGTTTAACTCACTGTTTTTTTCAACATCTCTCACTATTTTATTCTGCATCAAATTAATCTCGTAAAATCCAATTGTATCTGCCATATAAATATTCCGTAGTTTCGTCTCTTTCTTTAACAGAATCTCTTTTTCATTCGACTCCGTCACATCATAAATCATGCCGATTGACTGATACGGTCTCTTCTGGGCGTCATAAAAATGAATGATCTTAATCTCGTAACATACCACCTTCTCATTTCTGTGCAGCGACATTCTGAATTCTGTCTTTGCTTTTTCTGCTTCCAGATCTGCATTCAGAAGCTTTGCAAATTCTTCAATAGAAGGCTTATTAATCGGTGAAACATACTCGGTAAGATTTTTCGATGCATTCTCTATTGTCTGTGGCACTTTCAGTTTTTCATCACTGTCATTCATAAAACGAATCTGGTTCCTCACAGCATCATATATAAAGACAAATCCATCGATCTCCGATACCGCCACCTTAAAAATATTATCACGCAGCGTCAGCTCCTCGTTCATCCGCTTCATCTTTCGTTTTTCCGTAGCAAAAATCAAATAGAACACAGATGCAAACGCAAGAATTGTAATAACAATCTTTATGCTCAGATTCAATACCGTTTCTTGTACAAATGCAACCTTTTCATCGACTATCTTCTCATTTACTACCGTCACAATATGCCATTCATTAATATGGAGCGGCGCAATATAAATATATGCCTTTTTCCCATTCAGCTCCGCTGTTGTATATACGGTCTCTTTTGCCTCAATCTGCTTTTTTATGTCCTCAGGTGCTGTCGACGTTTTGATATTTTCTAACATCGTGAAAAAATCTGTGTACTGTAGAAATTCTTCCGCATACTTTGGTCTTGTCACATATAGTCCATTCGCATCAATAATTTGTATCTTACTTGAATTATTATTCTGATCCAGTTTGGTATCTCTGTAGATCTCAAATGAATCTGTCTCGATCACACCGTAAAGAACCCCTCTTACACGATTGTTGCTATCAAATACCGGCACAGAAAGAAAAATAACTTCTTTGTCTTCGAGCTTGGATTCCTGCGATCCACTGACAAACTCTTTTCCCTGCATACTCTCACGGAAAAATTCTCTCTCTCTGATATCTGCCGTCTTACCATTTGTCACAATACTTTGCCCATCCGTCGCAGAGACTCCGAAACGCACTACATCGAGACACTCATTTCCCAACACTTTTTTTAGATATTCCATGACTTCATCACTTTGAATATCCTCTTCATCTTTCAAAAGCTCTGCTACATCTCTCATTGTACTCAACGAAAATTCCACACGTTCTTCCACAATTGTGGCTCCCTGTGTCGCAATATCTGCCATGGAGGCGACTACATTCTGTCTTTCTGCTTTTTTAATATTTAGTTCAAACTCCCACGAAAATGCTCTCATCAAGCCTGCAGTCAAGACCACTGATATAATGATCAGTAATATTTTATATATCTTACTCAAACTTCCCACACCAATAAGGTGTGATTAACCTTGAAAATTCAATATTTCA
>OAWV01000118.1_pt1 | contig 73142 bp, 65 predicted proteins | sample 1495551 | NCBI WGS metagenome assembly OAWV01 (sample SAMEA2580245, study PRJEB22360) | human gut metagenome | biome: human gut; feature: human-associated habitat; material: faeces | place: Denmark | collected 2008/2010 | reverse complement strand
TTCGAAGTTACGCATTTTTTTAATTTTTCTCTTGGACTATCTGTCACAGCCCCTTCTTCTGCTCTCTATTAATTTTACTTTTTTTAAGCGTATCTATTTATTCGCTGTCAGGTCTGATTACGGTGATATAACCTTTCTCAGGATTATCTCGATACAACGGATAAAGTAAAAGATGATCCTGATCTAATTCATAACGATATAAACCGATTTCACTGATGAATGAAGAGTTGATGACAATCACATCTTCAGAGAGCTGCTGAATTGAAATCGTTTCGGGGATTCTGCCGGAAAGTATAAGTTCATTTTTATTGATATCAATTGTAAAATCCTGATTGGTTCTGGGAAGGGTCCATTCACCGTTCAAGCGGGTATTAGGATCAGGCATAATGCGCGTATACTTTGCGTAGTCATCCGTGTGAAGTTCTTCATCTGATAATTTACTGATTCTGCGGATCGATGTTGAAAAGAGGGGCTCCGGCTGGTAAAGGGATCACCGGGTCACTGTTACTAAATGGCAGTCAATAAAGAAATAGCTGCCTAAGCGAAAGGGATAGAAATAGTGATTCGTCTCATCCATCAAATTTTTCCATACATGACATAGAGTCCATTATCAAGATAATACTCGGTATACATTTCTGGGGAGGGAGAATGTGGCATAATCCAGGCACCCACAATTTGATCAGGATCAAATTCACACTCAGTTTCTTGCAAATTGTCACTCATCCAGAAAGTTTCATTCAGTTCTAAAGTCAGAGATGAAGCCTTTTGTTCCGGTGATCCGCTGCATGAAGCAAGCAGAACAAGCAAGACGATCAATTTTAATTGTTTCATCATTTTTACCTCATATTTTTTGTTTTATCGGAAATATCTGAAAAGACAAGTTCATTCAGAGCCAGGGACTTCCCAGCAGTAATTAGTTCAACTCGAAACTTCTGCAGTAATCCTTTGTCAATCAATCCTATTATCGCGGATCCCAGACGTATTGGAAACAGAAATGAAATCAAATCAGTAGATAAATTTGTCGAAATCTGGTTAAATGAAAGCAGAAAAAATGAGGTGCTTTATGAAATTGATATCATGGAATGTAAATGGGCTTCGCGCCTGCTTGCAGAAGGGATTTTTAGATTTTTTTAATGAACAGGACGCCGATATATTCGCGCTGCAGGAAACCAAGCTGCAGCCCCACCAGATCGAACTGGAGCTGCCGGGTTATCATCAATTTTGGAACAGCGCTGAACGCAAGGGTTATTCCGGTACAGCTGTTTTTACCAAACAGGAACCGCTGTCAGTTCAATATGATTTTGATGAGGCGGAAGGGGAACATCCGAAGGAAGGCCGTGTGATTACGCTGGAATTTGAAAAGTTCTATTTTGTGACTGCGTATGTGCCAAACTCCAAGGAAGAATTAACTCGTTTGGATTACCGGATGACGTGGGAGGATGCGATGCAGCGGCATCTGACGAAGCTGAATCAAAGCAAACCGGTGATTTATACAGGTGATCTGAATGTCGCGGTGGAGGAGATTGACTTGAAGAATCCCAAAACCAATCATTTCAATCCGGGCTTTTCCGATCAGGAACGACAGAAGATGCGGGATTTGTTAGGCCTGGGATTTGCGGATACTTTCCGCACCTTATATCCTGAAAAAATCGAATATTCCTGGTGGTCTTACCGCTTTCAAGCCCGGACTAAGAATGTCGGGTGGCGGATCGACTACTTCATCGTTTCCCAAGCGTTGATGAAACAGGTGAAAGACAGTGTGATCTATGGTCATATTCTGGGTTCTGACCATTGCCCGGTCGGCATTGAAATTGACTTTTAATTCAAAGTAAAGGAGCGATTGGAAGAATCTTTCTTCTTGTTCGCTCCTTTTCACGCTATTGATTCGGTTGGGAAGTGGCGCTTTCCGGCAAGGCGAATAAATCCAGCATTTCTTCAGCCGACATCCCGGCAATACTGCCATGACTGTCCTCGACAAAGACATCGGACAGTTTTTTCTTTTCCTGCTGCAGCTTCACGATTTTTTCTTCAATGCTGTCCTTCATGATCAGATTGTAGACCGTAACCGCTTTTTCCTGTCCGATCCGATAGGCCCGATCCGTGGCCTGATTTTGGGCGCTGAGATTCCACCAGGGGTCGTAGTGGATGATGGCTTCGGCAGCGGTCAGATTTAATCCTGTACCCCCAGCTTTCAGTGAGATCAGAAAGACAGGTGTTGCATCACTTTGAAACATATTGACTAAACGCTGCCGTTCTTCCTTAGCGGTACTGCCCTGCAGCGTATAGCTGGCAATGCTTCGGGCATCCAGTTCGGTCTTTAAGGCATCGAGAATCGAGGTAAAGGAAGAAAACAACAAGATTTTCTTTCCGCTTTCAGCTAAGCTTTCGATCAGTTCAAGACAGGCTTTCATCTTGTTGCCCGGTTCTTTGAACTCTTCGTAAACTAAACGAGGATCGCAGCACAGTTGACGCAGTTTTGTCAGCATCGCTAAGACCATAAAGCGATCCGGGCCTTCTGTTTTCAGCTGGGCCTTCAGTTGAGTGCTGACCTGTGCCAGATTAGCGAGGTAGACCGGCCATTCTTCTTCACTGAATTCAATCGTATACAGCGTCTCGATCTTTTCCGGCAGCTCTTTCAGCACCGCTTTTTTAGTTCGGCGAAGAATGAACGGTTCAACGAGTTTCTTCAATTCCTGACTGACTGCTTCATTATGATCAATCACAATCGGACGCTCATAGGTTTGTTGGAAGTAATGATAATTGAATAAGAATTTAGGCATCAAAAAGTCAAAGATTGACCACAATTCAGCCAGACTGTTTTCAATCGGAGTTCCGGTCAGAGCCAGACGGTGCTGAGCTTGCAGCTGTTTGACGCTGCTGGCATTTTTTGTCCGTTGGTTTTTAATTACCTGGGCTTCATCAAGAATGACGGTATAAAACGACTGATTCTGAAGCAGTTCAATATCCCGTTTCAAATAATCATAGGTTGTAATACTCAGATCATATTGATCAATCTGGGCGATCATGGCCGCCCGGACGGCCGCCGGTCCCAGAATGACTTGGCAGGAAAGCTGGTGGGCAAATTTGGCAACCTCAGCCTGCCAATTCAGCGCTAAGGATGAAGGACAGACAACCAACGAATGACGGCCTTTCTGACGGCTGCTTTCCAGCAGAGCGATGACCTGGACGGTTTTGCCCAATCCCATATCATCCGCTAAAATCCCGTTCATATTCAGCCGTTCCAGCTTTTTCAACCAGTAAAAACCCGCTTTCTGATAATCGCGCAGGATTGAGGTGAAATGTTCGGGCAGACCGACGGTTTCTTCCTGATGAAAGGCGCGGATCAGCTGTTCAAAGCTGGCTTGCCGTTCTAACTGAATTGAGGCAAATTGTTCCGGCAGCGATTCCAGCCGCAGCGCCTGAGCCGTTTCCAGACAATATTCGCCGTTGATATAACGGCAGTCATCTAAATGCAGGCGTCTGTCCAACTGTTCCAACTGTTCCATTTCCGGATTGTTTTCTAAATCGATCATACTGCCGTCAGAAAGCTTATAATACCGTTTCTTACGATGATAAGCACTCAGCAGCTGACGCAGCTCATCGCCATCCAGACCTTCCGTTTTAAAGCTGACGTGCAGAAGATCAGATTCCACGCGGACACCGACCTGAAGATTCAGCTTTCGTTTTTCCTGGAAGCGCCGCAGCCGTTGGGAGATAAAGACTTCGCCCAGCGTTTTCAGCTGATCGATTCCGGCTCGGACAAAAGTGACAGAAGCATCAGCGGCAATCACTGCGTGATACTGTGTGAGGTCGATTCGGCAGGCTTCCTGACTCAGCCAAGCTTCAAGCGAGGCTGCTTTCAAGGATAACGTCCGCTTTTGTCCATCGAATAAATAAACTCGTTGGTTATTTACAGACAATACCGGCATGATTGTAATCTCCCAATCCTCATTTAAATCCAAATAAAACTGAATCTGTTCTGCGCTTTGCAGGTAGGGCTGAACATCCAGCCCGCTGACTTTTAGCTGCTTGAGATTCGGTTCGATATAGAGTTGGATAAAATCCGAAAGCTGATCCGATGCCATGATCAGCGGCGTTTGAGTGATATTCCAAAGTTCCATCAAGACTTCCGGATGCTCTGCGCTCAGACCTACCAGGCGGCGGCCTGTAATTTGATAAAACCCGTGCTCGGTGATTTTGATGTCCTCGGCCTTTTTGCGGCTGAGTTGATAATAAGTTATCTGCCCCAAGGTCTTTTCTTCAAAAGTGAAGGACAGGGCAAGATCTTTTCTCTCCACAATGACAGAACAAGCGGATGGATCTTCCAGCGACGACACCGTGGCAAAAAAATCATCTAAGTTTTCGTCATCAATAACCCAGGAACGTTCATTGGAAGTCGTTCGTCCCATTGTACTTAATGAACGCTGGAGCATTTTTATGATCTTCTGCGCATCGGGTGTGAAATTTTCCAGCCTATGAACAAATTCCAGCTGTTTTCCATAGCTGTAGAATTCTCCATCATCGATCCGGTATAAAAACGCCGGAAGGCTGCGGATGACATACATTTTGGACTGACCCACCTTGAAGTCAGCTAAATAATAGATATGACTTGAGGCTGACAAAGAACTGCGGCGATAGAGCATCAGCGTGATCTCGATTCGCACAGATCCAACTGTTTTGGAAGGATAAAGCTGCTGAAGTTGAGTTTCTTTGCGAATCTGAATGATATTCGCAACATACTGAAGCTGTGCCTGCAGGTTTTTCTCTTCGTTCATTCTGACCAGTTCTTCTTTATAGTCAATCAAACTATCTGTGGGAACAAATAACTCGGTAAAAGCAGGCCAGTCGTCAGAGATCCGCTTAGGCAGCATGACATAAGGAACTTCCAGTTCTTTCATTTCACTCTTAACCCAACTTAACAATGTTGCCACATGGGTACAGCCGGATTGCTGCGAACATTCCGAGCAGCTGCAGCTGTAGCGGATCTGGGTTTTGGTTAAAGTCAGACTGGCGTATACATCACTGTAGAAGGTTTTAAAGCTGCCGAAAACATGGACAGTCTGATGATCCGGGCTGTCGACGATGATCTGCTGTAAATAATAATTTTCAGCGCGGGTAAAGCGTGTCATGGGGTCATGCAGGCGTGGAACTAAATGACGAATGGTTTGATCACTGATTGTATAGGTTACTTTTTTCATAACTATTTCCTCGATTATATTGTAATTAAAATATCCTCAGAAAGAAAATAAGAATTGTATTTTTCTAAAAGAAACTGCGGGTGTAGCGAATGAATTCTTCCATGATCGGTGTAACTGGGGCATTTTTGTGGGTGATGATCAGGAATTCATAATCCAAATCAAGATCGTCAATTGGCCGCTTGACAATGGAGGATGGCAGGGGAATTGAATCACTGCCGAAAAAGCTGACGCAGTGCGTGCTTTCAATCAGCTTAAAAACCAGGCTCATTTCGGCTGGAGATAAGATGATCGTCGGTTTTAAGCCCTGTTTCTGACAAACCTGTTCCATGTGTGTATTCAAGGCGTTCTCAGTATTCAGACCGATCAGTTTCTGTCCGCGAAAATCCGCAAGCGACAGAGACGGCTTGGCGGCCAGCGGATGATCCTTGCTTAAAACCGCAAAAACGGGATGCCGGTAGTGATACTGCACCTGCACCATCGGGGCATTGTAAAGCATCGTGCAGAAATAAATATCCATTTCACTGGACTGCAATGAACGATTGTAGGAATCATCCGGCGCGCTGTAAATCTGAAAATCAACGTCTGGGTGCGCGGTGATGAAACGGGTCAGAAAATCATCGGGGAAGTTGATTAACAAGCCCGTCGGATAGCCCAATGACAGGGTTTTGGGACTTTCGTTTTTCATCGCCTGAAGATCAGAAATGATGTTGTCATGCATCTGCAGATAAGGAAAGGCAGACTGCCGCAGCGCTTCGCCATAGCGCGTCAGCTGCAGTCCGGCAACGCCGCGAATGAATAACGGCACATCCAGCTCCTCTTCCAGCTTATCGATGGTTTTGCTTAAAGCCTGTTGGGACAGGTAAAGTTTTTTTGCCGCTTTGGAAAAACTGCCTTCTTGGGCAGCCGTGATGAAGCAGTGCAGTTGTTTCGGATTCATGCACAAGGGTCTCCTTTTGTTGATTTCAGCTTATCATAAACTGATAGGGGCTACAATAAAAAGTTGTATCCCCTAACTTTTATCTGTTTGTCAATTCACAAACAAGCCTTTTATAATGGAAAAAGAAATGACAAACAGGAGGGAAAGTATGTCAAATTCAAACAAAATCAAAGGCATCAGCCGTCGTGATTTCCTCAGAGGAACTGCGGCTGGAGCATTGGGCGTTGCGGCTGCCGGATTGTTAGGCGGTTGTGCTTCCACACCGGAAAAACAGGAATGTCCGCCCTGTGATCCGGTTTCTGCTTCCACTAACAGCTGGCCGGCCGTCGAGGCGTTAGAGCCGAATGTTCCGATGGAAGGCGTTGTCGCCTTTGTCAAGGAACCGATTGCCGAGGGGGAAATCGTAAGAACGGAGAATGTGGACGTTGTCGTCTGCGGCATGGGGCCGGCTGGTTTTGCGGCGTCGATTGCCAGTGCTGAACAGGGATTGAAAACCGTTGTCCTGGAAAAAGGTCAGGTTGGGACTTACCGTTCGGCGACGATCGGCGGTCTGACGGATCGAATTCACAAAAAATACGGCGTTCAGTTTGATACCCAGGAATGGCTGGATGACGCGATGGTCAACTCGATGTTCTACGGCAATCAGGCAATTTATCAACGGTGGATCGATACCCAGGAAGAAGCGATCAACTGGTTTCTCGATCTGTTCGCGCTGCCGGATGACGATTTCAAGCTGACTTTTGCGGCTGGGGATTTCCCGGACTTCTATGATCCGTATGATAAAACCTCGCTGAGCCGTTCCTGGAATACGTCGATCAACATTCCTATGGCGCCGAATGAAATCGTGGAGCTGCTGACAAACAAAGTCAAGGAAGCGGGAGCGGAAGTGCTGATGGAAACGCCAGCCTGCCAGCTGATCAAAGAGGACGGCAAGGTCGTCGGCGTCATCGCCAAAACGGCAGAAGGCTACGTCAAGTATTTATGCGCTAAGGGAGTTGTCCTGGCGACCGGCGGTTATGAGTTTAATCCAACCAAGCTGAAGGAATGCTGCCGTCCGCGGGATCTGGCTCTGAATCACTGGATGAACGGAACCGCCTCCAATACCGGCGACGGTCATGAAATGGGCAAGGCGATCGGAGCGATCGAGGATGAATATCCGCATCCGCTGATGCTCGATCCGGCTCAGTTAATGCCTTATCTGCGCGTCAATAAGCTGGGCAAGCGGTTCACGCCGGAATATGAACCATACAATCATCTGGCGCTGGCAATGCAGAATCAGCCGGGCGGCATCAACTGGTACATTACCGACGGCGATGCGGCCAATGCGATAAACAAGATGTGGACGCCGTCTTCCTCCTGCTATGGACCGAAGGAAGTCTGGGTCGGTGCGGCAACCAGTGAGAATGCCTTAAAAGCGGATACTCTGGAAGAACTGGCGGGTTTGATGGGCGTACCGGCGGAAGCCTTTGTCGAAACGATTGAGCATTGGAATGCAATGTGCGAAGCCGGTGAGGACAGCGATTTCCACATGCTGCCGAGCATGATGCATCCGATTAAAACCGCGCCGTTCTATGCCAACCTTGAAGGGGCAGCCGCTTTGTGTACGGCCGGGGGACTGCAGGTGACACCGAACTCCGAAGTACTGGATACAGATTTCAACGTTATCGAAGGTCTGTATGCGATTGGCAATGTTTCCGGTTCAATGTTCCACGGAACTTATCCGCATAATCTCAACTGCATCTCCCACAGCCGCTGCATCACTTTCGGCTACAACGTAGCGAAAACCTTGGCTTCAAAATAAAAATCGTCAATTTGATCAACGATTCGTTGGTTTCTGATCAATTCGGAAACGGCGGATCGTTTTCTTTCGGCTTTCTGACATATCTTGGGATTGCATCCATTCCCAAAGCGGAATCTGATATAATAAAGGCAACAGAATTTCCCGACTGATGGGAAGCGAGGAGGAATACGGATGAAATATAAATTATGGGCTGCCATCGCAGCTTGTGTTCTATTCACGGGCTGTGCCCAATCCCCGGCTGAGACCGCCGTGGTCCCTTCCGCAAGTCCTGAAACCGAACGTCTTGCGGGAACAAAATTGACGAATGCGGCGATGTTTGAGATGTTTCAGCGATTGGATAAGGCCGCTATTTTTACGGATGATCTAGGCGTAGCCCGACCCTTTGAATTATGGCGCAACGTTAAAAATCAGATTGTTCTCTACCTAGAGAATCGCGATCATCCGTTTTTAATCTGGGATCCGGTTAACGATACGGTGGAGGTGAATTATACTCACCAACAACTCGTGGAATATCAGGAAGAGGGGGTAACAAAACAGGCTTATCTGGAACTGATCTGCGATGGTTTTCAAGCTTCGTGCACCGCTGCGGTAACGACTTCAACCAAAACAACACGCTGGCCGGTGGAGGCTCCGGATGAGAGCGTCAGCCCCGCTTTAGCAAAAGCCGTCCAGCAAGCCGCTAAGCTGCAGCAGGATCAGATTGAACAAGCACGCCAACAAGCCGACAAAGCATTATTTGAGCTGCGAACAGTCTATCTGAATACACAGGATTACGAATATGCTGAACAGAAAACCTATTCGCAGGCATCAAACGGATTTAAAGAAGAATCCTCCGCGACAACGTATACGCTTTATACCGGTGAGTTGAATCCAACTCTGCCGCCCGATGAGGTTGCTTTTTACTTCGCGGCTCTGTTAGGCAAGGAATTTAGCGATCCAGCTCAGATAGAGGCTGATGTGTCCGTCATGTTAACGCTGATGGCCGCGGTGAAGACCTATGTCTGTGAGGGATCTTCGCCGACTTTAAGCTGCACGGCTGCAACCGCCGGGAATGAGACAATCTCACTTAACCTTCCCCAGGCCGCAGCGGATGATCTGTTGGCGGTGATCCAGATCACGGATCTGGAGGAGGCTTCCCAAGCGCTGCTGGGTCGAACGCTGTCCCTGAATTCTTTTGATCAGGATGGCATTCGCTATGATGCAGATACACTAGAGGGTTATGCGCTGATCCGCGGAGCCTATGGGATGGGTGAAGAACAAGCGCCGTACGAGGCACCAATGACGTTAGTTCTTAATGAGCGCACCGAAGGCCAGCGTCTGATCCGACAATATGTCCAAGTGACTGAAATTGAAAATTCAGCCTTTGTCCGCGATGATCAAGGCAATGAATATTACCTGCCGATGATCCAGGAAACGCTGCAGGCGGAAGACTGTCCTTTGGTGATTTGGGAAACGGCCTGTGAGCCCAATGCCGACGCATCCCAGCTATATCGGCTGGTCTATCAAAAGCCACTGCGTTGAACTGAGTTGATCTGCAGCATAAAAGTTTACTATTTTTCCGCAAGCTGACAATAGCTGGGAAACGGAACAGGCAGACAGGATGACTTAAGGGAAACAGGAGGAAGAAATGAATACACCAACACTTGAAACAGAACGGTTAAGATTAAGAAAGTTTACCGCCGATGACATGGAAGCGATATATCAGATTTACAGTGATGAGGTAGTCAATCAATTCCTGCCCTGTTTCCCGTTAAAAAGCAGGGAGGAAGCCCGCGCCTTCTTTGAGAAACGGTATGCGTCCAAGTATGCTTTGCCGCAAGCTTATGCCTATGCTGTCTGCCTGAAACGGGATAATTATCCGATCGGCTATCTGTGCGTGGATATGGATGAACCTCACGATTTGGGTTATGGTTTGAGAAAGGAATTCTGGCATCAGGGGATCATGACGGAAGCCGGGAAAGCTGTGATCGAGCAGGTGAAAAAAGACGGCATTCCCTATCTTACGGCAACGCATGACCGCAACAATCCGCGAAGCGGAGGTGTGATGAAAAATATCGGAATGAAATATCAATATTCCTATGAAGAACAATGGCAGCCGAAGGACCTATGCGTTACTTTTCGGATGTATCAGATCAATCTTGATGGACAAAACGACAGAGTTTATAGGAAATACTGGGATCATGCTGAGATTCATTTTGTCGAAGAAGACGTCTGATTTCTGCTGTCATGCTGAGATGCAGTGCAGCTCTTCGGGCAGGAACTAGGCTGAACTCTCATGGTTTCTGATCGCAGAATTGAATTTTTGTCAATCCCTGCAGTGTCGTATCTTGATAAGCAGCGGAAAGAGCGGATCAGCCGAGAGCGATGTTGCTTAACATCCTTCCATGGGACTAAGGCTTTTTCAGATCAAAGCTTTGACATTGGCGAATGTGGGAAAACGTGCTAAACTAAAAAACAGAAAACAGGAGGAAAGGATCACATGGATATCAAGGAACGGGTAAAAAGTTATGAAGAAGCAATGCTGAAGGACCTGGCAGAGCTGGTTTCCTATAATTCGGTTCAGGGAGAAGCCAAACCGAACGCACCGTTTGGCGAAGTCCCTGCTGCCTGTCTGGATAAGGCGCTGGAAATCGCGGAAGGTTATGGCTTCAGAACAAAAAATGTGGATCATTATGCCGGTTATGCTGAGATAGGCGAGGGTGAATCGGTAATCGGCGTTTTGGCTCATTTGGATGTTGTTCCGGCCGGCGAGGGCTGGAATACCGATCCATTTGTATTGACTCGGGATCAGGATCGGGTTTATGGCCGCGGCACCAGTGACGATAAGGGCGCGGTAGTGGCTTCCATGATTGCGATGAAAGTTCTAAAGGACATGGAGATTCCGCTGAACAAACGGATTCGTCTGATCCTAGGGACAAACGAAGAAAACGGCTCTAAGTGCTTAGCGCATTATGTGGAAAAAGAAGGTCATATCGACATGGGGTTTACGCCTGACGGTACATTCCCCGGCGTTCATGGAGAAAAAGGAGCCCTGGGGCTGGACTTTGAAAGCACGCAAACGGCTATCAAGGAAATCCGCGGCGGCGTTGCTTCCAATGTAGTCTGCAATCACTGTACGTTAACCATCAGTCAGGATGCGGTCGCGGAAACGGCGCTGCGCTCGGCTCTGGAAAAGCATCCGATAACGTTTGAAGTTAAGCGGGATCAGGACGATCTGATTGTGGACGTCTATGGAACAGCGGCTCACGCCAGCACGCCGAAGCTGGGCATCAATGCGATAGGCGAGCTGATGGCGGCGTTAGCCGAAGCCGGAATGCAGGATGACTTTGTTGAATTCTACAACCGCCGAATTGGTATAAGCTGCGATGGCGCGGGATGCGGTTGCAAAACAGCGGATGAGTATGGTCCGCTGACCTTCAGCAATGGTCTGATTCAGATGGATCACGGGGTAATTCGCGGAACGATTGATATTCGCTTTCCGGTGACGATGAAATCCCAACCGATTATTGAACTGATTGAAAAGACGATGGCCACCGAAACAAAGGGTAAAATTACCGTTCGCAGTCATACAGAACCGTTGTTTTTCCCAATTGATTCCTCATTGGTTTCCCGGCTCTTAGAAGCCTATCAGGAAGTGACGGGGGATTATCAATCCAAGCCGATCACGATGGGCGGAGGAACCTATGCTAAAGGAATCCGCAACTGCATTGCTTTCGGCTGCGAGTTTGAAGGCGAGGATTGTCATATTCATGACGCCAATGAATTTGTGCGGATTGATTGTTTGCTTCAGCAGGCGGAAATCTACGTTCATGCCTTGATGAAATTGCTGGAAGCTTAATCATTCTGAAAGAAATCTTCATTGATTGGAGATTTCTTTTTTCACTTTCGACAAAGGGAAATCTGAGAAATTAAGATAAACAATCGCCTGAGGAAATCCTCGTTGCAGCTGATTCATACAGGAAAGAGAAGCTGCGCTAAGGAAAGCTCCTTAAATTTTATTTCGCAGTCGTAAAAATAAAACGCAATTGTATTATCATCGGCAATGCGGTAGCTGACATTGTTGTCTTCGGCCGCATTGAATACCGTTTTTCTTATGGATCAATGAGCATGGAGAAATATTATAAATAATGCTACAATGAAAAGCAAGAAATGAGGGATGGCGTTTGAAAACAACGAAGCTGGCAATAATGTATGATTTTGATAAGACCTTATCGCCGAAAGATATGCAGGAGTTCAGTTTTATTCCGTCGTTAGGCATTGAACCGGCGCAGTTCTGGAGTGAAGTCACCGCTTTGGCTGAAAGTCAGAAGATGGACGGAATTCTGACGTACATGTACATGATGATTAACAAGGCGAATCTGATGGGACAACCAATTCGCCGGAGTGATTTTGTCGCTTTAGGCAAGAATGTGAAACTGTATCCCGGTGTGGAAAAGTGGTTTGGGCGAATGAATGAATATGGCCGGCTGCATAATATTGAAGTTGAGCATTTTATCATTTCTTCGGGTTTGACTGAAATCATCGAAGGGACCGCGATAGCGAAGGAATTCAAGAAGATTTATGCCTGCAAGTATTGCTACAACGCCAGCGGTGTTGCAGTCTGGCCGGCTACGGTTGTCAATTACACGACGAAAACGCAGTATATCTTCCGCATCAACAAGGGAGTGCTGGATGAAAACAATGACAATGATCTCAACCGGTATACACCGGATCAGCTGCGTGACATTCCTTTTACCAATATGATTTATATCGGCGATGGATTAACCGACGTTCCGTGTATGAAGTTAGTGACAGTCAATGGCGGCAAGTCGATAGCGGTATTCGGCAAAGGTTCAGATAAAAAGAAAGCGACAGCGCAGCAGCTTGTAGCCGATCACCGGGCAGATTTTATCGCACCCGCAGATTACAGCGAGAATCGGGAGCTGGATAAAATTGTTAAAAGCATCATTGATTACACGGAAGCTCGGATTCAGATGGAAAAATTGATGAAAAAAACACCGCAAAAAGAAAGATAGGAAAAGGGTAAAGCAGCAGAAAAGGATTTCATTTCTTTAAGCTGTACAAGAAAGGCGGAACGGGAAAAATTTATCCCGCCTTGGATACTCAGGGCAAAACAGGGCTGGGTATCGAGAGTGAAGAACCAAGGCTTCAAGGAAATGAGATTAAATAGAAAAGTAGGCAGAGAAACAGTCAAGGACAGTTTTGTTTTCATCCGGCTGTTTTTTTATTTTGCGGATAGGGTGAGGAAAGATTGAATATCACTCTCAAATGAGTTAATATTATCTTGTAAGAGGATACTCAAGAAAGTTATTCGGTTTTTTCTATTTTTAGCGGGGCTTTTTCTGATTTTCCGCAATATTAATATCAGGAGGACTTCAAGATGGCGGAAAACTCAAACTATCCTCGCAAACAAGCTCTAAAGCAAGATTCTGTTTCATCACCAACACCTGCACTAACCCCTCAGCGCTTAAGGATCCTTGATTATCGCGAAAATGATGTCTTTCGGTATACCTTCGGCTCGGAAGATGAAAGATCGCGAAGAATCAGGATCGCATATCTGTCCGATCTGCTTCAGTGCAGGCTTATCCGAGCCGATATTAAGAATACGGAGCCGATAAAAGATCACAGTAATGAAAAAGGGATTCGATTTGATTTGCTTATCGAAACGGAAGAGGATGAAGGCGGGATCCAGCGGATCAATCTGGAAATTCAGAATTATCAGATGAGCGATTCCTTATCGCTGCGCTCTCAAGGCTATCTGGCGCGAATTGTAGCCGATCGGCTTTCGATGGGGATCAGTATGATTTTGATCCGGTAGTTCAGGTTATGATTACCAACCATATCCCGCAAATAAAAGAAAGCTGCAGGGATTATCTTCATCCTCACCGATTTTTCCACGAAATCAAGGGGGAACGAATGGCAGAAGAACAATGTCGGATTCTGTGGGTGGAAATGGATAAATTGGAGAAGTTGGAAAAGAAGCCGATAGAAGAATGGCGGATATCTGAGAAAATCCACTATATGATTCGGTTCAGTCATGCGCAGAAGAAGCAGAGAATCATTCAGGAATTGATTGAAAAGGAGGAAATCATTGCGATGATGGAAGAGAAGAAAAGGGATTATTTAAGGGACGCGAGTTTAGCGATCGCCAGAATGCGGGCTAAATTTGATGAATTGGATGAACAAAGAGTCTACGGGAAAGGGATTGTAAAAGGAAAGGAAGAAGGAAAATTGGAAGGACAGCGGACCTTAATCCAATTCGTATTAGGCCAGCGGATGAAACTCAGCAAGGCGGATGCAAAGCTGATTGACAGCTTAGAGTCAGAAGCTCTTGAAGATTTTGTTTTGCGTTTAGATAAGATTCAGACACCGGAAGATTTGCAGCGGCAGATCGCTGCCGTGAATCAGAAAGATCAGAGAAATCAGACTTTTACTTTTGTTACTACGCCGGATTAGGGGAAATCCTTAGAAAAAACACATATTCATAAGAGTTTACAAAAGAACCGCGCACAAGGATGCTTGCGGTTCTTTTATACGCGCAATGGAAGTGATAACGTAGTCGCTTGCTTATTTATGATCTGTAAATTTTGATCTGAAATCTCAGTTAGTTTGTTAATTTGATAGGTAGAATTAAGGAAATATTATTTTATTTTAACTTGAAAAATATTCTGCTTTGTGATTAACTAGAAGTAATAATAGATGAGGATTAAATATATGGATTTTACATTAACTCAAAAGCAAGCCTGTCAATTCTATGTGCTGTGGCAAGGCTTGTCGGGACCTTATCGTTGGCATACCCAAGCTGATATTTTGATGTTGATTGATCAATTGGGCTGCCTCCAATTTGATCCGATTGATATCTGCGGAAGGAATGCTGATTTGGTGCTGCAGGCCAGGGTTCGCGGATACCGTAAACGGCAGCTGGAAACATTATTATATAAGGATTGTCAGCTGATTGATGCCCTTGATAAAAATATGGCGATTTATCCGCAAAGGGATTATCCGAAATTTGCCCGAACACGTCGAAGAGCGATGGAATATCATCGTGTGACTGAACAAATTGAAACTGCGATTCAAGCTATTAAGACTTTTATGCAAACCCATCCCATCCTCTGTTCTCAGGATGTGAATTGGAATGAAAACCTAGTTTGGGTATGGGGAAGAACAGCTTCGCTGGCGGCTGTGGCTTTGGAAATGATGCTTTATCGGGGTGAGGTGGTGATCCACCATCGTCAGGGAACAATTCGATACTATCAGCTGACAGAAAAACGATTTCCCGGATTAGATCCACTATCCGATCCTTTTCCTGATGAAACAGAGTATTATGCTTGGCGGATTGAACGTCGGATTCGTGCCTTAGGCTTATGCTGGAACCGTCCTTCCGACGCCTGGCTGGGAATAGAGAAAATGAAAAGTACTGAGCGGCAGAAAGCATTTGAGCTCTTATTGAGACAAGAACGGATCTTTCCGGTTAACGTTGAAGGATGGGATCAGACGCTTTATGCAGTAAGGGAAACGCAGCCTTTTCTGGAAAGCGCACATGAGGAAACTCCATACCGAAGACGTATGGAATTTCTAGGTCCGCTGGACAATGCCTTGTGGGATCGTCGGCTGATCGAGCAGCTGTTTGGCTTCCAGTATAAATGGGAAATTTATACACCGAAAGCGCAGCGAAAGTATGACAGTTATGTACTGCCTGTGTTATGGGGAGATCGATTTGTCGGCCGGATTTCGCTGGAAAGCAAACCGGCAGAGAAAAAACTGATTGTAAAGCAATTCTGGCGGGAGCCGCGGATCCGTGACAGTCAGGCGCTGCGGACAGCTTTAGACCGGACATTAGAGCGCTTTATGCGGTTTCATGAATGTGAAATCATTGAAAGAAATGAATGAAGAAAAAGTGCTGAAATCCTGATTAACAGGAACTCAGCACACGGGGATAATCGGCAGCCTGACGGATGTTTCTTGGAAATAGAATAGTTTAAAGGTGATAAATGCGCTGTTTATATTGCTTTTCTATCTCCAGACTGCGTTCTGTACCGCCGTCAACATTGGCGCTGAGGCGAACCGGCGGCGTATAGCCGCGTTTTAACATCAATTCAACAGCTTCCAAAATGGTTGCCTGAAGCAACGCAGCAGCAGCGATGGAAGAGGTTCCGCAGATATTAACCGGCAGCCCATCGACAGCGACAGCGGCGTCACCCTCGACTGACAGATTATCTAGGATTACATCTGCGAATTCATATAACCGCTTTCCGCTGCTATGACGGCTGGTTAGTTTTTTGGAGGCGTCCAGAGAAGTAACGACGATCAGTTTTGCACCAACCGCCTTTACTTTCATTGCAATTTCAATCGGTAAAGGATTGCGGCCAGAATTGGAAATAATGATGACCACATCTTCAGGCAGGACTTCGACTTTCCGCATTAATATAGAACCCGAGCCTTCAAGAACTTCATAGATGCCCATCGCCGGATCTTTAATCACTTTTGCTGCAAATAATCCGCCGGCCCGGCCCGCAACCTCAATCGCTGCGGCATAGGAATGACCGCTGCCGAATGATTGCAGGATTCCGCCGGCCATGATGGCGTCGGCGATGAAAGCGGCAGCCTGATGAATGGATTCCCGCTGACTGTTTTCTAATCGCTTCAGCAAATTTTCAATAGTTTCAAAGTAACGATTGCGTTCCATCATCCGATCACCTTCAGCGCAGAAAGGATAATTGCACCGATCATCACCACAAAGATGAGCTTTCCTGCCGTCATGCCTTTTACCTTGGAAAGCCGGTAGCACAGCACAACCAAGACGACTTGCGGTAAATAAGGCATGATTTTATCCAGATTTTCCTGTACGGATAACGTGACTTCGCCAGATTGGAAAGTATATGGAATTTTCAATTTGACAACCGAAGGGATTAAGGCACCAACCACGATCAAACCTAGAATCGAAGCACCATTTGTTATGGCATTTAATTGATCTTTCATGGTCGTAATCAGCTTAGCGCCTTGAGCATAGCCAAGGTCGAAAAGCTTGGTTCTCATGAAGAGGACTGCGATATTCCAAGCCACCCAAATTCCCATGCCTACGGGACTGCCGGCTATTGCCATGTTGCCGGCGATCGCTCCGAAAATGGTTCCGGCAATGACGCCGAAGATAACATCGCCAACCCCGGCAAACGGCCCCATTAAAGCTGTTTTCAGAGAAGTCGCTGTTTCCAGAGCGGCAATGCCTTCTTCCTCTTCAATGGCCAAATTCATGCCAATGATGATTTCAGACATCTGCGGAGTGGTGTTGTAAAATTGAATATGAGCCCGACAGGCTCGGTCCAGAGCTTCGGGATCATCCCTATAAAATTTTTTAAGCGCTGGCAAGATCGCGTAGAAGTAGCCCATTCCCTGCATTCTTTCGTAGTTATGCCCCAACTGCAGACCAAACATGTGACGCAGATTAATCCGGCGTAGTTCTTTCTTGGTTAAACGTTTACTCATCCAGATCACCTCCAGTTTTTATAGCTGCCCAGCGCTGATCAGCCTGCCGAGAATACATGAAATCCAATAAAGTAATGACCAATCCGAATCCAGCGATACCTATCAGCGGAATCTTTAAATAGGCGGCCATCAGAAAACCAAGAATTAAAAATGGGAGCTTTGATATTGTCGGGAGGTAATTAAGAAGGATACAGATACCCACTACTGGAATGACGCCGCCAGCGACTTGCAGCCCAGTCATGAACCATTGCGGGATCCAGCCCATAACAACTTCAATGAAAGGCTGTCCGAAGCAGAGAACTAGAAAGACCGGAACTGCTCGGGAAAGCCCGGGTGCAATCATACCCAATACGTTTTGGAATGCAGCTTTATCATAATTACGTTCAGAGATAAAATGATCTGCCCGATGAAGAAAGAAAATATTAGCGTAACGGGCTAAGATATCCAGCTGAATCATCAACAGAGCAACGGGAATCGCAATGCCCAAAGCTAACTCTGGCGTAGAATTCAGACTGAGAGCAGTGCCGACGATCGCGCCGACGGTGGTATTGGGAATCGAGGTGCCGCCGTAAGTATTGACTCCCAGCGTCATCAGCTGAAGCGTGCCTCCCAAAATTAATCCGGTCTGCGGATTGCCCAGAAGCAAGCCGGTAAACCAGCCGGCAAGAATCGGCATACTTAAGCCGATGTTGAAGGAGCGGGTTTCGTTCGGCTGAATGAAAGCATACAGTGTGATTAAGGCGATTTGCCAAGGTTGAATCATAACCTCTCCTTTCCGGTCCTTAGGGACCATGAACTAACTTTATAATAGACTATATGTATTGTAAAATCAATACATTATGTAATTATATTGAAATGTTTTTTGTTTGTGTGGAATGTTGTGGAAAACATGGTAAAATAATTCAAGAGGTGTTCTGTGTGGAAAAGCAAAGTAAATACAATGAAATTGTGAAAGCCATCATTCAGGATATTGATCAAGGCATACTTCAGGCGCGTGACCGTTTGCCCTCGGAAAAGGAACTGCAGGATCGATTTGGTGTTTCACGGGTGACGGTACGCAAAGCCATCGATGTTTTGATCGATGAAGGTTATGTGGTCCGCGATTACCGCAAGGGTACGTTTATCAGCGAGCGGATTACTTATAAGAAGATGAACGAAATCGTCAGCTTTACTAAGTCTGCCTTACTGCGCGGCGATATCCCGTCTACGATCGTTCACTCCATCGATGAGGTAAAGCCAGATCCTTTTCTAATGAAATATCTTAGAATCGGAGCCGAGGAGCAGCTGATTCAAATTCGACGGACGCGATTGACCAATGGTTTCCCGCTGATTTATGAAGAATCGTATTGGATTGCTTCGATTGTGGGAACTTTTGATCAAGTTAAAGCTTCTGCGTCCTTGTTTGAATATTTAAAAAAAGAAAAAGGGATTATCCCGGTATACAGTCTGCAGGAGTTGGATGCTATTGGCGCTGCCGGACAAATTGCTGAAGCGCTGCAGGTTCATGAACAATTCCCGCTGCTGCGTTCATTAATGGTCTTTTATGACGCTTCGGACAGACCTTATGAGCTGGCATTTAATTATTATCGAACGGATCGATGTAAATTGTCGATGGTCAGAACTCTTAATGAAGGGTAAATGAGAAAGGATGAATAAAGATGGAATTTCTACACTGCACAATGCCTGAATTTGCCGTATTAGGAAAAGAGGGCAGCACACACAGTTCCAACTCAGAATGGATTAAACAGCTTTGGACAGAAGCCAACAGTCATTTTAATGAGATTACGGAGCTGGCGCTGCGGGATGATCAGGGAAATTTGGCAGGTTTTTGGGGCGCTATGACCAGCTTGGATCGCACTTTTCAGCCTTGGGAAAATCATTTGTCCGTAGGCTTGTATCTGGCTGGAGTGCAGATTCCGGTTGAAACTGAAGCACCAAAAGGCTGGGTGAAATGGATTGTCCCAGCTTTTGATTATTTATACGGTCAGGTTGATGGTGATCCGCAGACTGCGGTTCAGCTGGGGTTGGAGGAAATTAAGCGGCAGGGATTAGCGTTAAGCGGAGCAATCCAGGAATATTATTGTCCCCAGGAAAATGGTGCGATGTATTTATTTTTTCCAATTAAACAGAACTGCAACGAAAAGTTGCGTAAGTGCATTCGGTGAGAGATAGACCGCTATCTATGTCTTTGTTAAGATAGGATTGGTAAAACCGAGGAGGAATAAGTTATGAATTTTGGCGAAAAATTGGTTCAATTGCGCAAAGGAAAGGGCATGTCGCAGGAAGATCTTGCAGTCCTGCTGAAAACAACGAGACAGGCTGTCAGCAAGTGGGAAAATAATCAGGGATATCCCGAAACAGATAAAATTCTTTTACTCTCTCATATTTTTGAAGTGTCGACCGATGTCCTGCTGAAAGAAGAAAAAACTGTACAAAGAACGGAAGATGAAGGTTTGTATGTAAGTCGGGAAATGGCTAACGGCTTCCTTGATAATGAACGAAAAGTTAGCCGATATCTGGGACTGGGGTTTTTATGTGCTGCTTGGGCAGGAATTCCCTATGTTTTATTTGAGGCTGATCCACCAAAGCGGTGGTTGGGAATAGCCATATTTGGTATTCTAGGGATTTGCGTGTGGGTCATTGGTATGTTTTCAGATCAAGAACAATATAAGAAATTACGCGAAGAGCCCTTGATATTCGATTATGCATTTCTGAAAGAAATCTCTGCAGAATATGCAATCCGTAAAAAGAAATATAGAATCATTGCGCTTCCCAGCACAATTCTGTTTATTCTTGGGCTTTTGATATTAATTTTCACTGGGCAAAACGTTATCCCTTGGTCGATTTATCATATCTTCATTTTTCTGGTCTGGGGTGTTGGCTTGTTTGGTTTTGTTAGCAGTGCTGCAATGATGGAGGCTTATGAGCTTCTGACAGAAAATGAACAATTTTCAAAACGTTTTTTGTTTCAGTTGAAACGGAAAATCAAAGCGAAGCTGGATTTGAGATAATCGGAAATACCAGAGCGAGTTAATAAAAAGCACTTACAGTAGTGCTTTTTTGATGTTCTCAATGATGAAGTAAAGAAGATCGTTAATTGTGCTACTCCGATGTTTCCAGCTGTTGGGTTATCGCTTTAAGAAACTGCTCAGCCGCTTTGGAGAAGACCTGATATCGTTTCCAGACTAAGCGCATGCCGATTTCTTTTTTTGGCATTAAGGGCCGGAAGCAGAGTGCGCTGCTGCCGGTCATCGAAATCAGCTTGTCCAGCGTCAGCGCATAACCTAAGCCCTCGTCAACCATCAGTGAGCCATTGTAAATCAAATTGTAAGTGGCAAAGATATTCAGATGTTCAGCCTGATCTCCCAGCAGTTTGATCAATTCCCCACTGCAGCTTAACTGCCGGGAAACGATCAGCGGCAGTCCCATCAGATCCTCAACTGTGAGGGTCTTTTTTTCGGCCAAAGGACTGTCGCAGCGCATTAATATTCCCCATGTATCCCGCATCGGCAGCGGCAGGGTGTTGTATTTTGCCAGATTAACATCCCCCAAGACCAAGGCAAAATCCAAAAGCCCTTTATCAAGATCCTCCAGGATGTCGCAAGCATCGCCGCTGGATAAATGATAGTGAATTTGTGGGAAATCCTGCTGCAGATTTTTGGCGGCCTGAACTAACAAACGCATGGAATCTGTTTCTCCGGCGCCGATATAAATATCACCAGAAATGATTTCCTCCGGCACTGTCAGTTCATTTTCTGTTTTAAGAACCAAGTCCACAATTTCCTGAGCCCGCTTGCGCAGAAGCATGCCTTCTTCCGTTAACGTAATCCTGCGGTTGCCGCGGATCATCAACGGTTTGCCCAACTCGTCTTCCAAATCTTTGAGCTGACGGGAAAGGGTCGGCTGAGAGAGATGCAGAGCTTCGGCAGCCGCGGAAATACTTTGTTCCCGGGCGACCGCAAGGAAGTATTGTAAAACACGAATTTCCATAAAGTTATCCTCCGACAGACTCAGTATAGCACATTTTTAATATAGCTTTCAAGCATAGACAAGTATTTGATATGAGTATTTGCTATTGAGAAATTGCGCTGATAAAATGATAACCATTCAAGGAGGTGGATGGAAAAATGAGAAAAGCCATTCAAAAAAAGCATGTCAAGAAAGCAATCCTGCTGCTGGGGCTGGCGATGATCACAGGCTGTACTAAAGAAACACAGCGCTTGTCCCCGTCGTCTTCCCCAGACTTCAGCCTTGCCGATGAAATGTCCGAGGAAACCTTGATACCGATCAACCCAACTGCAGCGATTACCGAGCTTGAGCCGGGTTTGTCCGTTGTTCAGCTGGTGGGGGATCAAGGCTTTGCCCAATTGCTGGAAGAAGGCGGCGCAGCTTCCGATCAAGCGGTTGCGCAGTTTTTAACCCAGCAGCTGACTTCCGGATCCATCGGCTATCAATTTCCTGCATCAGGTTTTGGGTGCAGCACGTTGACGGTGAATGATTCTCAAGGCCAAACCCTGTTTGGGCGCAACTTTGACTGGCAGTCCTGCCGGGCGCTGATCGTATTGAGTATGCCGGAATCCGGATATGCATCAATTTCAATGGTGAATCTTGACTTTATTACGCAGAGCATGGGGGCCTTAAGCGCTTTGCTTAGCGATGACCTGCTGGCCAGGGCGGCTTACTACGCGCCGTTGGATGGAATGAATGAAGCAGGGTTGGCAGTTTCCGTCAATATGATTGAGGATCAGGCCACAATTGAACAAGCACGTGGACAGACGGATCTCACGACAACAACGGCGATCCGTTTCCTGCTTAACCAAGCGCAGGATGTGCCGACGGCTTTAGAACTGCTGGAAACCCTGGATCTGCATGCTTCGATGGGGATGATGATCCATTTTGCAATTGCTGATGCGCAGGGCAACAGTGTCGCCGTCGAGTATATCGATAACGAAATGGTAGTGACCTCCACACCGATACTAACGAATTTCTACGTGGCTTCCGGGCCCAAGCAGGGCATTGGCTCCAGTCAGTCACATACTCGCTATGAAATTTTGAATCAGCGGCTGGATCAGAAAGAAACGCTGAATATGGCGGATGTCCGCGACGCTTTGGAAAGTGTGAGTAAGCATAATTTTAATGAATTCGAGTCAACCGAATGGAGCTGGGTCTTTAATTTAGCGACTTTGGAAGCTCAGGTTTATCATCGTGAAAATTATCAGAGCGGCTATGTCTGCTCGCTGAAAACCCTACACGAAAGGAAGCAACCATGAACCTTGTAAAACTGGGGTGGAAACTGATGCAAATGCGCGACAACGCATCGGTGTCCCCTGAGAAATTGAAACAGATTCAAAAACGTCAGCTGCGCAGGCTGCTTAAACACGCGGCAGAACATTCTCCGTATTATGCCCGGGCTTTTAAAACGGCGGGAATTTCGGAAGAACAGCTGGATTCGATTCCGCTTTCCGCGCTGCCCTCAATCAACAAAACAGAATTTCTGCGCCATTTTGACGAGCTGGTCACGGATCCCCGCCTGAATCAGACAGCACTGCGGCAGTTTGACGAACAGACCAATCCCACTCAGGCCTTGTTTCTCAATCAATATCATGTTGTCCATTCTTCCGGCAGCACGCAGATCCCAGGTTATTTTGTCTATGACAAACAAGCCTGGGAGATGATGCTGGCAGGAATTCTGCGGGCAGCGCTGTGGGGCATGACAAGCGGTCAGATTATTCAGCTGCTTCAGCGTCGCCCACGGATCTTATATATCGCCGCAACCGACGGACGTTACGGTGGGGCCATGGCGGTTGGTGCAGGAATTGAGGGTGTTCATGCACGCCAGTTATTTCTTGACATCCAGACACCCCTGGCGCAGTGGATTGAACAGATCGGAGCGTTTCAGCCGGAAATGGTCATCGGTTATCCTTCGGCGATTAAAATTCTGGGCGAGCTGGTTGAATCCCGACAGCTCAGCGTTTCCCTGACTCGGATTATTTCCTGCGGTGAACCGCTGAATCCCGGAATGAGGTGCTATTTAACCCAGACACTTAAAGCGCAGGTGATCAACTTCTATGGGGCCAGCGAATCCCTAGCCTTGGGTGTGGAAGCGGCCGAGGATCAGGGGATGCGGTTGTTTGACGATATGAACATCATTGAAGTGGAAAATGGAAAAATGTTTTTAACTTGTTTGTACAACACCGTTCAGCCGCTGATCCGTTATGAGTTATCTGATCAGCTGACGTTGCGGAATGAAAAGTCAGACCGTTGTCCCTTTACGCAATCAGAAATTGTTTTGGGACGCAGTGAAGATCTGATGTGGTTCACGGATCAAAATGGTCGCCGGGAATTTCTGCATCCGCTGGCAGTTGAAGGTTTTTGCGTTGTTGGATTGCGGGACTACCAGTTTTGTCAAACCGCACCTGATGCTTTTGAAATGATCTGTGAGACTTCCCAATCCGATCATCAACAAAGGATTCTCTACGAGCTGCACAAACAGCTTAGCGCCATTTTGGCTGCGAAGCATTTGGAGTTTGTCCATTTTCGGATTCGCTTTATCCCAAGGATTCCGACTGATCCAAAAACTGGTAAGAAACGATTAATTTTAAAGGAGGAATTCGATGCAGCTTGAAACGAAGAACAGCTTGCTTAAGGGACGTGGACTCGTGCGCAGAGCGAAAACAGAGACGATCCTGAATGATGTGAATATTACAATCAACGAGGGCGATTTCACGGTTCTGATGGGAACCTCGGGAGCTGGAAAGACCACGCTGTTAACGGTGCTGAGCGGCTTAGACAGGCTGGATGAAGGTGAAGTCTGCTATCGAGGCCAGCGGATTGACACGCTGAGTGAAGCGCAGAGCGCCAAACTACGGGGTCGGGAATTTGGCTTCATCTTTCAGCAGACGCACCTTGTCAGCAATCTTACTTTGTTGGAAAACGTGATGATCGCCGGATATCTTTGCGGTAAATATCAGCCGGAAGCAGTTGAACCGCAGGCGCGGGCGTTATTAAAGCGCATGGGCGTCGATGCGATCCGTCATCACAGACCTTCGGAAATTTCCGGCGGGGAAGGTCAGCGGGCAGCTATTGCTCGGGCCGTCATCGCCAAACCGGGGATAATCTTTGCGGACGAGCCAACGGGAGCGCTCAATCGCAGCAGCAGTCTTGAGGTACTCGATCTTTTAACTGAATTAAGCCGTCAGGGACAAAGTCTGGTGATGGTCACGCACGATGTTGCGGCGGCCGTGCGCGGTAATCGGATTTTGTATGTGGAAGAAGGACAGATCGTGATGGAAAAAACGTTGCCTCGCTATGATGCGGAATATGATCATCAGCGGCAGAAAGAAATCAGCGGCTGGCTGATCGAAAGGAATTGGTAGACGATGTGGAAAACAATGATCCGCGCCGGACTTCATCAGCACAAAGGCAGCTTCTTCGGTATCGGCGTACTGCTGAGTCTGGTTTTTCTGACCTTGCTGCTGAGCGTCACGGTCGCAGTTCATTCCCAGCAGACGATCACTCAGGAGTTAAATCGTCTGGGTTATGGCGATGTGACAGCTTGGGTCAATGATACCCAGGACATTGCGGCTTTAGCAGCGCAGATTTCAGGGCTGCCGGAAGTCTCACAGGTTGACGTTCAGCCGCTTGTCTATGCTGCCTACAGTGCGCATGGATACCGCTCTGATAACGAGGGGCAGCTGCTGGCCTATCAGCCTAAGGATAAACCCTATCTTCTGCTGGATGCCGACTGGCATGAAAGCTCAGCGATAATGGAGGATCATCAGGTCTGGATTTCTCCGGCACTGCGCGCATCGATGCAGCTGGAGATCGGCGATGAAATTGAATTTCTGTTAGGCCGTTCTGAGGAGGTGCTGACGCTGCAGGTCGGCGGTTATTTTGAAGATCCGTTTATGGGCAGCTCAATGATTGATATGAAGAGCTTTCTTGTCAGCCCTCAGGTCTATGATCAGGTTTTGGCACAGCTTGCAGAACTTTCTGAGTTTGATCAATTAGCCCGGCCCGGCGCGATGCTGCATGTATTCAAACAGCCGGACAGTTCATTGAGCACAGCGGCGTTCACGCAAACGGTGAACGCCCAGACCACGCTTTCTCAAAGTACGGAATTTCTCTATTCGCAAGCGGCGATTGCCGGGTTTATGCTGCTTCTGCAGAATATTTTCATCGGTTTTCTCAGTGCTTTTGCCCTAGTGCTGACCGGGGTTTCCCTGATCGTCATCGCGCATTTTCTGACCAGTGCGATTCGGCAGGATCAGAAAGACATTGCAGTTTTAAAAACGATGGGTCTGACCGGGCGGCAGCTGCAGCGGCTGTGGACGGCTGAGATTGCCATCGTCACTGCCGTCAGCGCACTTCTTGCAGGCCTGGTGACGCCGGGAATCAGCCGAATCGTTCATCGGATGACGATGACCTCGACAGCGATTCGGATTCCTTCTGCTTTTCCGCTGGGGTGGGGGGTGGCACTGAGCCTGGCGGTGAGCCTACTGGTCATCGGATTTGCGCGATTCAAAACCCGTCAGCTTCACGCCGTGCGGCTAATTCAGGCGATCGTGGATGCTCAGCAGCACACAACTTCCGCGTTTGCTGCAATTCCTGTGCTGAAGGAGCACGGTCTGCCGCTGCGGCTGGTGCTGCGAAATCTGATCACGCATGGTACCCAGGCCCTGGGCTTGATGTTGGTCAGCTTGCTGCTGGTGTTCTTTATCAGCCTCACGGCCAGGCTGCAGAACTGGCTGGGACCACAGGGGGAAGGGCTGATGGATGCCTTCAGTGCGGCGGATCATGATTTGGGCATCCAACCGTTACAGGCTGTGGACTGGCCGGCAATCGAAGCCCAGATTACAAGTCAGGGGGAAATCCTTGACACCTATGAATTGGCGATGCCCAGCGTGACGATGAATGACAGAGAAATCACGGCGAACGTCATCAGTGATCCCCATTGGTTTCACATTTTATCTGGCCGAACCGCATCCAGCGCACAGGAGATCGTCGTAACACCAACGGTGGCGGACGATTTAAACGTGGCGATCGGCGATACGGTCACTGTCCGCTATGGCAGTGAAACCGCACTGTACACGATTGCTGGACTCTCGCAATGCGCAAATGAAATGGGGGCGAATATCGGCATGAGCCGGGAAGGATTTGCACGGATCGGCGGCGGTGACGGGTTCATCTGGTGCCGGCATTATCGGTTGTCTCCCGGTACTGACAGTGCGGCGATCATGCGCACCCTTCAGGAAACATATCGCTTTGAGCTGGACGTCCATACCAACAGCTGGTCGGGCTTGGATGGCATCGTGATGACGATGAAGGGGTTAAGCGCAGCGATGGCTGGCGTTGTCCTCGTGTTTGTGACCCTTGTGACTGCGTTAGCCGGCAGGGCTATGATGCGGCAGGATCAGCGCGACATGACCGTGCTGAAAAGTATTGGTTTTTCCAGTATCCGACTGCGCTGGATGTTGACGCTGCGGTTTGCGCTGACCGGGGCAGCCGGGGGTTTGATCGGCGCACTTTTGGCTCAGCTTTTTGCCGATTCGATATTGACTCAGCTGCTGAAAGCCTTCGGTATAGCACAATTTACAACAACGTTTTCATTAATTCAGACAGGGCTTGCTGTCCTGGCGATGACCATCGCCTTTATGCTTGCAGCGTGGATTTTCTCAGGGCGGCTGCGAGCTGTTTCGATCAAAGCCCTGCTGGAGTAGAAAAACGCATCCCACGATGAGTTTGAATTGAACTTTCTTATAAAACTAAAAGACAAAGGAGAATTGAAGAATGCAAAAAATGAAATGGACAAGTCGTATTTTACTGGCAGCGATGCTGATTAGCGGCTGCAGCACTTCCAACAACCGTCCCGCTGACCCAATACCAACTCCGACGCCGATGACGACGCCTGGCAATGAACTCACGGCGTCAGTCCCCACAGCTTCCGCGGATACGGAAACAGGAGAACTGCCAGATCTGCAGGTGCGTTTTGGCTATGATGGGGAATCATTTATCCTGACTTTGGATGAGAATGAAACGGCCGAGGCAATTGCCCGCTACGTCGGCGAAGCGGATTGGAATTTACCGATCTATCATTATGATGATTATGAAAATTATGAGGTGATGCAGTATTACGATATCCCTAGCCGTTACACAATTCCGTCTGATCCGCAGGAGGTGACAGAACAGCTGGCCGGTGAGGTTTACTACAGCGAGCCGAATCGGATTTTGTTATTCTATCATGATGCTGAGGTTGTGGGCGAATTGACCCGCATCGGAACTTTTGATGCGACAGCGGAGTTTGTTGATGCCGTTGAATCCAATCCGGTTGTCGAAGGTTGGAGCAACAAAATCGTTTCCATTTCCCGGCCTTAATTCAAGGGGGAGAAAGGAGCGAAATATGCGAAATATTGTGATTGTTGTAGGCAGTGCTGCGCCAGAAAGCAACACGCTGGCTTTGGCACAGGCCTGTGCTCAGGGGGCAAATGAAGCCGGACATCAGACACAGCTGTTTTTGTTAGGAAATGAACCGCTTCATGGCTGCCGGGGCTGCGGAGCATGTCAGCTGACGCATCACTGTGTTCAGCGGGATGCTATGGATCAGATTCTGCCGGCAATTCAAGCCTGCGATACCTTGATCTTGGCTTCGCCGCTGTACTTTTGGACGATTTCAGCATCCATGAAGGCTTTCATTGAACGATTGTATGTCCTGTCCGAAAAAGATCAATATCCCATCAAGGACTGCGCTCTGCTGATGAGCGCCGGGGATGAGCAATTCTGGACTTTTGAACAGCCGCTGGCCTATTATCATTTTTTAACCCAGGCTCTGGGATGGCAGGATCTTGGCTCTTGTCTGATTGGCGGCTGTCCTGGACATGGCAGGCATTGGGAAGCTAAACCAGCAGCGCTGCAGAAGGCAGAAAGCTTTGGCAGACTGCTTGGAAATCGGCCAAAATTACTGAAGGCCCATGCTTGAGGCATTAGGCAAGGGACTCTTAATCGGCTTCATGTTTGGGATTCCCGTTGGTGCAGTCGGAGCGTTGACAATTCAACGTAGTTTGAAGGAGGGTTTTGCGGCGGGGGTGATAACCGGATTGGGATCTTCTTTGGCTGACTGTGTCTATGCTTTTGTTGGCATGTTTGGTTTATCGCTGATCACTGATTTTCTGACAGCCTGGCAGCGTGAAATCCGATTCGGCGGCTGTTTGGTGATCCTTGTGCTGGGCTGGAGGATGGGACGGAAAAGTGAAGCGTTGGAAATGACGGCGACTTCCGCTTCCCCCTCCCGCAGGTCTGGTTTTCTTTCGGCCTTTTTGATCGGAATCACCAATCCCGCTGCCATCCTGACGTTTCTGTTTGCCTTTAGCTATTTTGGCCTGGGTGCGGTAACAAGTGGAGCGGAGGCAGGTTTGGTTGTGATCGGCATCGGCTGCGGAACCCTGACCTGGTGGTGTGTGTTGGCCGCGCTGGCCAGTGGGCTTAGAAAGCACATGAATGAAGAAAAATATTGGCTTGTCAATCAAGTTCTGGCAGCTCTGCTGCTTATACTGGGGGTTGTGATCGGTATCAGTGCACTGTACTGAACAATCTGGTTTATCTAAGAAAGTAACGAAAGTCCTTGTTACATATAGAAAACAGGCATGGATGGATATTTGATATAGGTATTTGATATTTGTGGAAGCAAGGTCTAAACTGAAATCAGGATAGGGAGGAAAGAATATGAATAAAATGATTACCCGAATAATCGCTCTGATTTTGACACTGGGGCTGTTTACGGGATGTGCGTCAACATCGCCGCAGCCGGACATGGATCTGGATTTACTGGATGAGATTTTGCAGCGTGGGACGTTGATTATTGGGACAGAGGGAACCTATTCCCCCAACAGCTACCATGATGAAAGCGGTACGCTGGTCGGCTTTGATGTCGAAGTCGCGCAGGCGGTAGCTGCCAAGCTGGGGGTGGAAGCCCAGTTTGTGGAAGCCGAATGGGATTCGCTGTTTGCTGGGATGGATGCCGGACGGATCGACGTGGTGGTCAATGAAGTTGAATACTCTGAGCAGCGGGCGCAGAAATATGATTTCTCTCAGCCCTACACCTATGTTCACGGCGCACTGCTCGTCGCTGCGGACAATGCTGAAATTCAGAGCTTTGACGATCTGAAGGGCCGACGCAGCGCCCAGAATCTGACGAGCAGCTGGGGTTTGCAGGCGGAAAGCTATGGTGCCGAATTAGTCAGCGTGGATACGCTGGCGCAATGCATCGATCTTTTAAATACCGGTCGGGCTGACGCTACACTCAATGCCGAAACCGCGTTTTACGACTATTTGAATCAACATCCGGAGGCACCGGTGAAAATTGTAGCGTTGAGCGATTCCACGACTTCTTCGTTGATTCCGGTTCGCAAAGACAATGCGAAATTGCTGCAGGCGATCAATGAAGCGCTGGACGAAATGAAAAGCAGCGGTGAACTGGCCGCTTTGTCAGAAAAATACTTTGGTTCAGATATAACCAATCCGCAGTAAACGAAAAAGGGGTGGGCAACCATGAGCGAACGACTGATTACGATCTTTATTCAATCCTTCTGGCAGATTCTTCTGCCAGGATTAACGATGACGATTCCGCTGACCGTGATTTCCTTTGCGATTGCGTTAGTCATCGCACTGTTTACGGCGATTGTTCAGATTGCCGAGGTACCGATGCTTAAACCCTTAGCTCGGCTGTATGTCTGGATCATTCGCGGTACACCGTTACTAGTTCAGCTGTTCGTCGTATTCTACGGTCTGCCCAGCCTGGGGATTGTGCTGGACGCGTTTCTTTCGGCGATTATCGTCTTTTCAATCAATACCGGTGCCTATGCGTCGGAAACAATCCGGGCCGCGATTGAAGCGGTACCGCCAGGTCAGATGGAAGCCGGTTACTGTGTTGGCATGACCTATGCCCAATGTATGCGCCGGATTATTCTGCCGCAGGCTTTGCGCACGGCTTTCCCGCCGTTAAGCAATTCGCTGATCGGGTTGATTAAGGATACTTCACTGGCGGCCAACATCACGATCATGGAAATGTTCATGGCCGCGCAGCGGATCGCCGCCCGGACGTATGAGCCATTCGCCTTATATTGCGAGGTCGGACTGGTATATCTGATTTTCTGTACGGTGCTGACCCGACTGCAGCGCACTTGGGAAGTGAAGCTGAAACTGGATTAGGAGGGAGACGATGATGCTGGAAGTCCGCAATATCCATAAATCCTTTGAAGACCGGGAAGTCTTAAAAGGGGTGGATCTGAGAGTGAATAAGGGCGACGTTGTAACGATCCTCGGCCGCAGCGGTTCGGGGAAAACGACGTTCTTACGCTGTATTAATTTTTTGGAGGATGCCGATCAGGGAACGATGACCTTGGATCAGGAAACGTTTGAGCTGGCCCATGTGAGCCGCCAGGATAAAATCCGGATTCGCCGGAAAACCGCGTTTGTATTTCAAAATTACAATTTATTCCGCAATAAGACGGCATTGGAGAATGTGACGGAAGGACTGATTATCGCCCGTAAAATGCCTAAGGATCAAGCCGTTGAAACCGCTTTTCAGGCGTTGGAAAAGGTCGGGCTGCGGGATCGGGCGGAGGCCTATCCGCATCAGCTTTCTGGCGGTCAGCAGCAGCGCATCGGGATTGCCCGAGCGATCGCCACCCAACCTGAGCTGATTTTGTTTGACGAACCGACCTCGGCCCTGGATCCGGAGCTGATCGGCGAGGTCCTGCAGGTCATGAAGCAGTTGGCTCAGGAAGGCATGACGATGCTGATCGTGACGCATGAAATGAACTTTGCCCGGCAGGTATCCAGTCAGGTTCTGTTTATGGATGAAGGGGTGATCGTCGAGCAGAATCCGCCGGACTTGTTCTTCGATGCTCCCCAACAAGTCCAGACCCAACAGTTTTTGAAGACGCTGCGGGAGCATTGATTCATAAAAGCGAGGTGAATGGAAGTGGAAAAGGAAAACATGAATCCTGAAGTGATCCGAAATTTACAGGATGCCGGATGTGATGAAGAAACGATTTCCCAATTTCTTGCCTGCTGCCAAAGCGGCAGCGACCGCCAGTCAATGAAGCTGCTGAAGCAGCATCGGCGGTGTTTGCTGGAACAGATTCACGATGATGAACATCGCATCGACTGTCTGGATTATCTCGTCGATCAGCTGGAAAAAGCAAAAAAACAAAATGAAATAACGATCAGGTCAGCGGACCTGATCAGGAAAGAAGGAAAAAACAATGAATAAAAAAGTTGTCGTCATCAGCTCCAGTCTGCGCTCGGGAAGTAATTCCGAAGTCTTGGCACAAGCCTTTGTCCAAGGAGCGCAGGCGGCTGGAAATATCGTAGAAGAGATTTCTTTGAAAGAAAAGGATCTGCGCTTCTGCACAGGATGTCTGGCTTGTCAAAGCACTGCCCGCTGCTGGATGCAAGATGACAGCGCCACGATCAATGCCAAATTGAAGGAAGCGGAAGTCGTTGTCTTTGCCACTCCGGTGTATTTTTACGCCATGAGCGGGCAGCTTAAAACACTGCTGGATCGTACCAATCCGCTGTTTACACAAAGCTGTGCATTTCGCGATGTGTACTTGTTGATGAGTGCCGCTGAGGAAGACCCACAGCTTTTACAGCCGGTCATCCATGAGTTGGAAGGCTGGATTTCCTGCTTTGAACAAGCTCAGCTGGCGGGGGTTGTTGCAGGAGGCGGACTGAGTGAACCTTCGGCTGTCAGTCCTGATACAAAAGCTTATCAGGAAGCCTATCAGATGGGACTTCATTGCTGAGGGGAAAGATGAATGTGAATTTTTATCGGGGATTCAGCGCTTTGACCCTACTGTGCATTCTGAGCGGCTGTGCTTCCCCTTCGGCTGCATTCCCTTCCGCAACGCCCATTCCCACACTGGACCCCGTAAAGACAACAAACCCAATAAACAATGCAGAGGAACAGGAGGAAAGCATGATAAAAATTCAAATGACGATCAACGGTCAGTCTTTCCCGGCCTCGCTCAACAACAGTGCGGCAGCTCAGGCCCTGCTGCATCAGCTGCCGGTGACGTTGGTGATGGAAGACTTGAACGGCAATGAAAAATATATTTACCTCGACGAGAAGCTGGCGGCGAATTCCATCGCTTTCGGTTCGGTGTCGGCTGGCGATCTGATGTTGTTCGGCAACAACTGTCTGGTGCTGTTTTACAAGAGCTTTGCGACGGATTATTCCTATACCTCGCTGGGCTCGATCAGCGAGGTTTCCGGATTAGCGGAAGCGGTCGGTACAGGTCAGGCTGAGGTGACGATTGAACGGGCGGAGTGATTCTGCTTTTTCACAAGTCACAAGCTAAAAAGCAAGTGGAGAATAAGGAGGAGTGATGATGAATTTTGATCAAACATTGGATCGCCGGAATACCTGTTCTATGAAGTGGGACGTAGCTGAGGGGGAGCTGCCGATGGGATTGGCGGATATGGATTTTGAAACAGCGCCGGAAATCAAAGCGGCGATCCTGCAGCGCGCGCAGCATGGAGCCTATGGCTATACGATTGTTCCCGACGCCTGGGCGCAGGCATATCAGGGATGGTGGCAGCGGCGCCATCACTGGCAGATACAAAAAGACTGGCTGTTATTCTGTACTGGGGTGGTGCCGGCAATCTCCAGCGTGATCCGCAAGTTGAGCACACCGGCGGAAAAGGTTCTCGTGATGACGCCGGTCTACAATATTTTCTTTAACTCCATTGTGAACAACGGCCGGCAGGTGCTGGAAAGTCCGTTGGTCTATGATGGAAAACAGTATGGGATTGATTTTAACGATCTGGAATCGAAGCTGGCAGATCCGCAGACAACGCTGATGATCCTGTGCAATCCACACAATCCAATCGGCAGGCTGTGGAGTCGGGAAGAACTTTTACGAATCGGCGAGCTGTGCGCAAAATATCAGGTTGTTGTGATTGCTGATGAGATCCATTGTGATCTGACCGATCCGCAGGTGGAATATATTCCGTTTGCTTCGGTTTCTTCAGTCTGTGAAAATCTGTCTGTCACCTGTCTAGCGCCGACCAAGACATTCAATTTGGCTGGGCTGCAGACGGCGGCGATTGTGGTTGCCAATCCCAATCTGCGCCACAAGGTGTGGCGGGCGATCAATACGGATGAAATCGCTGAACCGAATGTCTTTGCGGTGGAAGCTGCGATTGCGGCGTTTAATCATGGCGAAGTCTGGTTGGACACGCTGCGACAGCAGATTTATGCAAACAAGCAGCATTTAATCGAAGTCCTGCATGAGGCCTTGCCGCAGCTTAAGGTTATTCCCTCTAAGGCCACATATCTGATTTGGATCGACTGTCATGCGGTCAGTGACGACAGCGCTGCGCTGGCGAAATTCCTTCGTCAGGAAACAGGGCTGATCCTCAATGAAGGCTTGGAATATGGAAAAGCCGGAGCAGCGTTTCTGCGCATGAACATCGCGGTTTCCCCGGCTCGTCTGAATGAGGGTTTACAGCGGCTGATCCGCGGAATCCAGGCCTTTGATGGAATCAAGCAGGCCCTGAAGCCATGCAGAAATTAAACTTGCAAGGAAGTGAATTTTGCCAGAATGAACGGCGGTTATCATTTTGAGCAAAAGCGCTATTTATCTCGATGAACGGCTTTCCTTGAATCACACGCCAAGGAATTCCGAGTCAAATTCTCCAATGGAAGGCTCTTAGCGGTGCATAGAAATTCAGTCCCCTTCGCTCAGGTCTTCCCAACCCAACGGAATGACAAGCAAAAGAAAGAAGGAGAGGATCCAATTGTGGCTGGCCGCCATGATTTCTGGTTCCAATCTTATATCAGGAGGAATAAAACAATGGAAAAAGTATCTGCCGGTTTTGAAGCTTTAGGCGAATTCGCCCCACAGTTTGCGCATTACAATGATGATGTTTTGTTCGGCGAAGTCTGGGCCCGCGAAGCTCAGTTATCCCCGCGCGACCGCTCGCTGATCACAGTGACCGCTCTTATGTCCAGCGGAATTCTGGATTCTTCGCTGAAATTTCATCTGCGCAAAGCCAAGGAAAACGGAGTTACTCAAACCGAAATTGTCGAGGTGCTGACCCAGCTGGGCTTTTACAGCGGCTGGCCAAAGGCCTGGGCGGCATTTCGGATGGCGAAGGAAATCTGGAAGGAAGAAACGGTTTCCGCGGCGTTTGTCCCGATGTTCGGACTAGGCAAAACCAACGATGCCTATGCGCAGTATTTCATCGGTCAGAGTTACCTGAACCCAGTGGTATCGCAGGGAATTGCGATTGCCAATGTTGCTTTTGAGCCGGGCTGCCGCAACCACTGGCATATCCATCAAGCTGAACAGGGCGGCGGTCAGATTTTGATCTGTACTGACGGACGCGGTTGGTATCAGCAGTGGGGTGAACCGGCCAGAGCTTTAAAACCCGGCGATATCGTTGAGATTGGCGCCGGCGTCAAGCATTGGCATGGCGCCGCCAAGGACAGCTGGTTTGCCCATTTGGCCTTTGAAGCACCGGGAACAAAGACTTCAACCCAATGGTGCGAACCAGTGGACGACGCCCAGTATAACGCTTTGCCGGACTCACTCGAAAACAAAGACTGATCATGAAACAGTGTCTTTAACCGGTAGCGAAAGACCCGAAATTCAACAAGGAAGGACAAAAGCCCAGGTCAAACCCGGGCTTTTTACTATCTTAGAGTGAACAGACAGGAGTGAGAATGTGGAAAAAGTAAATGTTGCCGTGCTGGGAGCGACCGGAGCGGTCGGCCGAACGATGATTCGGGTCTTGCAGGAACGGCATTTTCCAATGCGGTCGTTAAAGCTGCTGGCCAGTCCCCACAGCGCCGGAAAAGTGATTGATTTGGGATCAAAACACGGTGTGGTTGAAGAATTTTCTGCCGCCGCCTTAAAAGATGTGGATTTGGTGTTCGGGGCGGTAGACAATGATTTAGCAACGGAATATGCCCCGCTGATTCGCCGCAGCGGCGCGTTGTTTGTCGATAACAGCAGTGCGTTTCGGCTGGATCCGGATGTACCGCTGGTTATCCCCGAAATCAACGCCCGGGATATCCGCTGGCATCATGGAATTGTTGCCAATCCCAACTGCGCGACGATTCTGGCGATGATGGCACTTTCGCCAATCCTGAAGCTGACCTCGATCACGCGGATGATCGTCAGCACTTATCAGGCTGTCAGCGGGGCAGGAATGAAGGGAATGGATGAGCTGGAACGGCAGATCCGCGATCCATCCGCAGCGCCGGACGTCTTTCCGTTTCCCATCGCCTTTAACGTGATTCCGCAGATTGGTGAGTTCGATGAGGCAGGCATCAGCAGTGAGGAGTGGAAAATGCAGAACGAAGGCCGGCGGATTCTGCATGAAGCTTCGCTGCAGGTTTGCTGCACATGTGTGCGGGTGCCGGTATACCGCTGTCACTCGGAATCGATTTACGTCGAAACCCATGATGCAGTGAGCTTGCAGACTATTCGTCAGGCCGCTGAAGACTGTTCCGGGATTATCCTGAACGAAGCTCCTTACCCGACCCCAAAAGAATGCACCGACAGTGATATCGTCATGATCGGCCGGCTGCGCAGGGATGGAGCCTGTGAAAATGGGCTGCATCTGTGGTGCTGCTGCGATCAGCTGCGCAAAGGCGCGGCGACCAATGCCGTGCAGATCGGCGAATGGGCATGGCAGAACGGGTTATTGAAGAAAGGGGTGTAGCGTTTGATTCTCGAAAAGTATCAGGGCTGCGGCAATGATTTTCTGATCGCTGACGGCACCCGAACGCCAGTCATGGACTGCGCCCAAGTGGCAGCCTTGTGTGATCGTCATCGGGGGTTTGGGGCAGACGGACTGATCATCGCTCACCGTGATCCGTTAAGCATGGAGCTGTGGAATCAGGATGGATCGCGCGCCAACATGTGCGGCAATGGGCTGCGCTGTTTTGTGCATTATGCTTACCGCAAAGGCTGGATCGATGCGGATCACACCTGGGTGATCGGGACTGGCGACGGGCTCAGACAAGCCTGGATTTGTTCAACCGAACCGTTTATCTGTAAGGTGGAGGCGGGAAAACCGGATTTTGATGCTCATCGGATCACGCAGCAGCCGCTGCTTCCGGGGCTGCTTCATGCGCCGTTTTTATCCCAGCAGCAGTCCTGCAGCTTCTGGCTGGGCGTACCGCACACAGTTATTTTTACAGCGGATCCTGATCGGATCAGTGATGATCAGGCCCGTTCCATCGGAACGCATCCCTTCTTTTCGGAAGGCACCAACGTGAATTTTGTGCGCTGGCGGGAAAATGGGGAACTGCAGGTCAGAACGTGGGAGCGCGGTGTCGGCTGGACATTGGCCTGCGGCACCGGCGCCTGTGCCAGCGCAGTAGCGGCTGCCATCTTTGGCCTTTGTCCGCTGCCTGCGCAGGTGCGCTGTCCGGGCGGCTTGCTGAGCGTGGAACAAACCGGGGATCAATTTTGTCTTCTGAGCGGACCGTCGCAGTTTATAGGAAGAGTGGAAGGGAGAGATTGCGGATGAAGACTGAGGAATTAATTCAGAAGCTGCATGATCATTCACGCAGTACCGAAGTGTTGCTGATGTTTAACGAGATCCGGCCGACTCATTGGCAGAAAGCGGCGGTGTATGGTGATCAGTTTAAGCTGGTAATTGGGGAATGGGAAATCCTGCGTTCACAGCTTGAGAATCAGCGCCGGCAGCTACGGGATCTGCGGATCGTTTGTCCGCAGCGTCAAAGCGCCTGGCCGCAGCTGGCGATCCAGGATCTGCCCTGCCGGATTGAACCGGGAGCCTGGATTCGGGATGAAGTCGAGATTGGAAAGAATGCCGTGATCTTAAGCGGAGCGGTGATCAATGTCGGGGCAAGGATCGGCGCTGAAACCATGATTGACATGAATGCCGTCGTCGGCGCGCGCGCTGAAATCGGAGCTCATTGTCATATCGGAGCCGGCGCGGTCATTGCCGGGGTGCTGGAGCCGGCCAGTGCTCAGCCGGTGATCATTGAAGAAGGAGTATTGATCGGCGCAAACGCGGTTGTTCTGGAAGAAATACGGATCGGCCGGGGAGCGGTGGTAGCCGCTGGATCTGTCGTGACGCAGGATGTTCCCGCTGGATGGCTGGCTGCCGGCGTTCCGGCACGGTTAATCAAGCAGAAAGATGAACAGACGATGAAAAAAACGAAAATTGTGGAAAAGCTGAGGGATAGTTCTCGGTGAAAACGGAAAACCTGATATAATAGAATCCATCAGGAGGTTTTTTTCATGGACAATGCCCAGCGGTTTCTCAATGCGTTCGCAATGATCGAAAAGCAGCTGAAACAAATCAGCGGTGTTGCGCGGTATTCACGGTTTTATCAACTGTTAAACCAAGCGTCCCGGACCAGCAAATTGGTTCGTAAATATGAAATGGAGCTGCAGGAGTATGCCGACCTGCGCAATGCGATTGTGCATCAGCGGTCCGATGAAGGTCATATTATCGCGATCCCAATTGACGAGGTCGTCAAGGAAATTGAGGAGTTGGCCCGCAAGATCTGCGAACCGCCGAAAATCAGCGCGCATTTTCTCAAACAGGTAAAGATCTGCGATCCTCAGACGGAAATTCGTGAAGCGGTAACGATTATGGAAACGATGGGTTCATCCAAGCTTCCGGTTTACGCTCAGGGCGGGTTTCATGCTTTATTAACGATGGAAATGATTGCCCGCTGGACGCTGCATCAAAGCCGAACCGACAAACCGTTGACTGGCTGTGTCAGCGACTGTCTGTATTTTAAGGATAAAAAGGAACGCGTGCTGTTTCTGCCCCGGACCGCTGATGTCACGGAAGCTCAGGATTTATTTGAGGAAAGTCTGCACCGCGGCGTCAGCATTTCTGCGATTCTGATTACCGAGTCTGGCAACGCTCATCAGAAGCCGATTGGAATCATTACCGTGGCTGATTTGCCGCTGTTGTATGAACTGGAGAAATAAGGCAAAAAATAGGGAATACGAATTTCCCTTTTTTGATGCAAAAACTACGGCAAAAGCACAAAAAAACTTGACAGGAGCACACAGTTTTTATAAACTATATTTACGCCGACTTAGCTCATCCGGTAGAGCAACGCACTCGTAACGCGTAGGTGGTAGGTTCAAGTCCTATAGTCGGCACCATGAGAAATTAACATTCCGCAGAGAGATCCGCGGAATTTTTTATTTCGATTCCCAAGAAAGCACAGGATTAACTTGTTAATTCCTGGAAAGAAAATCAATCGGCAGCAGAAGGAAAGCATTCCCAACTTGAATCAGAGAAGCAATCAGGTACCCGCGCTGCTGCGCATCCATCCAGCTCTCGAAAGAGAAAATTTGCTGAAAAATAAATGATATAAAATACTGCCAATTTAGTTCGCATCCGGAGCATTTGCGTTTGTAAAAGTCTTGACAATCGTTGCCGAATCCGGCAGAATAAACAGGCATATTATGCAGAAAGAAAAGAGGGAAAGAATGAACACATGGAAAAAGTTGGGGGCAGTTCTTCTGGCTTCCGTCCTGCTGCTGAGCGGCTGCGCCAAGGCACCGACAACGCAGTCAGGAACGGGCAGCTATAAAGCTGGCTCATATACCGCTGAAGCTCAGGGCATGAACGGTGCAGTTAAAGTAACGGTAACGGTGGATCAGGACAAAATCGTCAGCGTTACGGTCGATGAACATAATGAAACGCCGGGCATCAGTGACGGCGCGATTGAAAAGCTGCCGCAGATGATCGTTGATCAGCAGTCTTTGGCACTGGATGCGGTGAGCGGGGCTACCTTTACCAGTAAGGCCATTCTGGAGGCTGCAGAAAAAGCGCTGACCGAAGCCGGCGGGGATCTGGAAGCGCTGAAAGCCTCCACTGAAAAGGAAATTGCAGAAGGCGAAACAGAAACAACAGATATTGTTATCGTCGGTGCCGGCATCTCCGGCATTATGGCTTCTTATGAGCTGACGCTGAATCATCCGGAAATCAAATTCATCCTTGTTGAAAAGCTGCCGACAGTCGGCGGTTCATTGCCGGCAACCGGCGGTGCAATCTTCGGTACGGATTCTTCCATTCATCAGGCCGATGGCGTTAAGAGTACAATTGATCAGATTGTGAATTTCTTTGAACAGACGTCCGGTTCCAAGCCAGCGAACGAACAGCTGGTCCGCAATGTGTATGAAAGCTCTGCGGATACGCTGAAGGTGCTGGAAAATCTGAACGCGCCTTACACGGGCAAGACCGAAAAGGTAGATCCGTCCAATGAAGACCTGTTCTCGCTGCGGATGGAAAATAAGGGCAAGGGCTTCTATGATTTCATCAAGGCAGAAGTCGAAGATAAAATGCCGTTTGACTTGCGTCTGGAAACGACGGTGACAGAACTGATTGTAGAAAATGGTGAAGTCCGAGGCGTCAAGGTTGAGGATCAAAATAAACGATATACGATCGAAGCCAGCCAAGTGATTCTGGCTACCGGGGGATTCGGCAGCAATCCGGAACTGATGCAGAAACTGGCTCCGAACTATGCGGATGGGGTCATCGCAACCAATGCCGGAGCGACAGGCGATGGTATCCTGCTGACCGAACAGTTTGGAACCCAAGTCTTCGGAGATGGAACAATGGGTTCAGTCGTAAATCCGGATCGTTCCGATCTGTTGGCTTCAACGTTCATGGTCAGCAAAGCCGGCGTGCGGTTTACCAATGAAAAAGCTCCGAAATATGTTATTCAGCGGGCGGTTGCGGATCTGCCGGAACATCAGGCTTTTGTGATTGCAGATAGTACCTACGCGGATGCGGAAGGACTGCAGAAGGCATTGGATTCCAACATGGCTGTGGCGTATGATACATTGGATGATCTGGCGGCGGCTGCTGGAATTGATGCGGAAGCGTTAAAAGCCGAAGTTGCGGCGTACAACAAAGCGATCGATGATCAGGTCAGCCCTGGCTTTGGTCTGAAAGCGGAACAGGCCAACAAGATTGAAACGGCGCCGTTTTATCTGGAAACTGCAGTAGTCAGAACGTTCGGGACAATTCCGGGCATTGAGGTGAATGACAAAGCTCAGGTGCTCAATGGCGAAGGACAGCCGGTATCCGGTCTGTTTGCTTCAGGCGAACTGATCGCAGCGAATGCTTTTGATTCCCGCTATCCGGGCGTAGGCATCGGCATTTCCTTTGCGGCCAATTCCGGCCGGCTGGCTGCGGCACAGGCTGCGTCTTTGATTCAGAAATAAACAATACGATTCAAGCTTAAGGCAGTGCTTCGGCGCTGTCTTTTTAAATAAGCTGAATGCGATGAGCTTGCTGGAAAACGAAATTGATTTTGAATTAGCTGTAGTCTTTTGATTTAAAAAAATTTAACATTGAAAGTTTTATTTTTGAGAATATAATAAAATTAAAAGGGCATGAAGCCGCAAATGTTAAAGCTTAAATTCGATTAGTTATTAAGACAGAATTAATGGAAGCAGAATCATTCCATTTCCCCCAGGGATGGTTAAAGAATCAAAGTTGCGATAACGAGTATAATAGAACTTTATATCTTTGAGAAACCATTGAGTAAACGAGGATCAGGAAGATAGCGAAGGAGTAAAAAATGTCATAAGGAAAAATAAGTGGAAATAGACTTGAGGAAAAAAGTATCTTTTTATCTTGATCTTTCGTTGTTTTTGAAAAGCCGTTATGTTTACGAACTTGGCCAAGGGTTGGCAGAGGAGAAAAGGATGGCAATTATTAAGGGTTTAGAATGGACTTTCAACACCGTAGCTGAAGAGTATGACAAATGGAGTCCTGAGTATGTATCAGAATTATATGAAGATCTGTTTGATTATCAGCCTCTGACATTAAACAGCGAAGCGTTGGAAGTCGGGATTGGCACAGGTCAGGCAACATTGCCTATATTGAGAACGGGATGTAAATTAACCGCAGTTGAACTGGGAGATCAATTAGCTGAATTAACACGCAGAAAATTCAAAGATTATGTTAATCTAGCTGTCGTCACAAGTTCTTTTCAGGATTTTGATGACCGAGAAGATCATTATGATCTCATCTATTCTGCTTCAGCTTTTCACTGGATTCCTGAGGAAATTGGATATCCAAAGGTTTACCAAATGCTTAAATCCAAAGGAACATTTGCAAGGTTTGCCAAGCATGGAAACTATCGACTGGGAAATCAAGATATGTATGAGAAGATTCAGGAAATTTATGCTCAGTATATGCCTTATTCTGTAGCGACTCCGCCGTTTTCTGAAGCAGATGCTATGAAAAGATCAAAGATCAGCCTGCGATATGGTTTCATAGACCAAAAAGTTAAGTTGTATACACGAAAGCGATCTTATACGGCGCAGGAGTATGTATCTCTGATTGCGACACAATCAGATCATATCGTCTTAAAAGAATCCCTTAAAAATCAATTTTATTCAGCGATCAAACAGGTAATCGAAGACAAGGGCGGAAGGATTGAACTGATAGATACGATTGATCTGGAATTAGCCAGAAAGCCATAAGCGGAAGATGGAGTGCTGTCTAGGCACTCCGTATGCAGCACTTTGTTTTATGATTGCTGTTTTGGAAGACACAGCGGGATGAAAACTGGGGATGAACTGGGAGCGGCAGAATCCATCTTACTTAGAAATGGTAAAGCATTGGAAAAGGATTGTAAAACTCCAATGCTTTTTTGCATTCTGCTGAAAATAGAAAACATTCACAAAAAAGGATTGACATAACTTTCGGAATCAATAAAATAGTAGAGGATAGACGATCGTCTATCAAGGAGGAAAGAAGAAATGAAAAAATTAGTTGCCATCGTTCTTGCGGCGATGCTGCTGATGACAGGGTGCTCGACCAAAGCACCGGAAGCCACCGGCGGAATGAAAGCAGGAACCTATAAAGCAACGGCAGCGGGATTTCATGGCGATATTACGCTGGAAGTCACGGTTGATGCAGAAAAGATTACCGACATTCAAATTCTTGAACAGACCGAAACAGAAGGAATCGGCGCAGCCGCTTTACCAGAGTTGGTTACCAAGGTTTTGGATAATCAGACCCTTGGAATTGATGGAATTTCCGGTGCGACAGTCACTTCCAATGGTTTCAAAACAGCGATGGAAGATGCTTTAACCCAGGCAGGTGCAGATATGGATAAAATGACAAAACCTGTAGAATCTTCTTCTGCGACCAAAGAGGAAGTTACATTGGATGCGGATATCGTCGTTGTCGGCGGCGGGGCAGCCGGTCTGACCGCAGCTCTGTCTTCGCAGCAGAATGGCAATCAGGTTATCCTGTTGGAAAAGACAGGCGTTGTCGGCGGTGCCAGTGCAATGGCCGGAGCCGGCACGATGGCTACCGGAAGCCAGTGGCAGAAGGAAGACGGTTATGAAGATTCTCCGGAACAGCTGAAGGCGGATATGCTGAAAAACGGACATAACAACAATGACGAAGCGACACTGGACATTTATGTCAATACAACAGGCGCCGCATTTGACTGGCTGGTATCGGAAGACGGTGCCAACGTTCCTTATCAGAGAGATGGCAAGCCAACCCGCAGTTATTCCGGCCAAGGCCGCGGAGCAGGCGTGGTTTCCAGCTTATCGGAAAGCTTTACGACGGGCGGCGGGACATTGATGACCAATACCCCGGCGACTGAGCTGATTGTTGAAGACGGCGTTGTTAAGGGCGTAAAAGCCAGTGATGAAACAAAGAATTATACGATCAATGCAAAAGCTGTCATTCTGGCAACCGGCGGATTTGGTGCAAATGATGCGATGGTTCCAGAAGAATACAAACAGTTTGTTTATGCCGGACATGCCGGAGCTACGGGCGATGGTCTGAAGATGGCGGAAGCGGTGAACGCAGATACGTTCAATATGGAATTTGTCAACACGCAGCCAAACTCCATGATTCTGCCAAGTGGTTTAGGTCAGTATTGCAACCCGGGTGTCGGCGGAGCTTATGCGGCTTCCGGAGCATTCTTGGTCAATCAGGATGGAGTGCGGTTCTCGAATGAAAAGGGGAACGCATGGGATCTGATGCAGGATATGAAAAAGAATACAGCGCAGTATCTGATCATGGATCAGACTTCCTTCGATGCTTTCAATCAAGGCATGACCGGTTCTAAGATTTATTCTGAAGAAGATGTCGAGAAGTGGCTGGCCAATGACGGAGAAGGCAATCCGTTTATGGTCAAGGCGGATACGTTAGAAGAACTGGCTAAGAAAATGAACCTGCCGGAAGGCGCGCTGACTGAAACAGCGGCAAAGTTTAATGAAACGGCAGCTAAGGGTGAAAAAGATGAATTCGGCCGTGAGCTGACTTTAACATTAAGCGATGAAGGTCCATATTATGCTCTGCAGCAGTACATCCGTTACTATGCTACCTTAGGCGGTTTGCGGATCAATGACAGCATGCAGGTTCTGAATACTGAAAAGCAGCCGGTTGAAGGTTTATATGCAGCGGGTGAAGTTGTCGGCGGTCTGGAAGGCGACGTCTATATGGGCGCGACGCTGTTCGGTTGGGCAGTAACCAGCGGTTACAACGCAGGCAACGCAGCTTCTGAGGCGATTGCGAAATAAACTCAATTTGATGTAATGTAAGTAAAAGCCATAACTGGAATTTTGATCCAAATTGGATTAGAAGGAAGGTTATGGTTTTTTTATCAGGAATTCAAAGCAAAAGAATGAATAAGTAAATAGATCATCATAAATTGTCTTTATTTACTAGTGCCAATTACTGATATAGGAATCATGGGAACTTGAACTTACATACCTTATCCTCTTTTCTTTATAGGATATGTATTTTTTTTAAATAGGCTCAATGATTATATTGTTGTCAACATAATCGATGAAACAAGCATTGGAATGAAAACAGTTTGGGAAATCCTGGCGGCACAGCTGCGCGAACAATTCCCAGACTGGACGATTCAAATCGTGCAAAGTATGGAGACTTTGGACTGAAAGGCAGGGTTTCACAAATGGATATTTAAAGAAGGAAAACTTTGAATTCAAAAATCTTTCAAAATTGAGTATAGTAAAGATACTAAGAGGGAAAGATTATGAATTTACAAGATTATCAGTCGCTGATCGCTGTTGCGGAAGCCGGGAGTTTTTCTGCGGCGGCGAAAAAAATCTATGTCAGTCAGCCCAATATCTCTCATCACATTACTAATTTGGAAAAGGAACTGGGCGTCAAGCTGATCGAACGAACGATGCCGATTGTCTTAACGCCCGCGGGGGAACGCTGCTTAGTTTTGGCGAAAGAAATCCTGGCGCTTTGCGACAAGATGAAAGAAGTAGCCAGAGATGAGAATCAGCTTGCCGGAAAAAAACTGCGGCTGGGTTATGTCAATATGCGGACACGGGAAATTTTGATGGAAGAAGTCAGAAAATTTGAAAAAGCCTATCCGGACGCTCAGGTTCAGTTCGCCTTCTATGATTATGCCTCTGCCATTGAAGCGCTGCGAAGCAGGCAGGCAGATCTGATTATTACCGGACAGCTGAGCATTACGGATCAGCCAGGAATTGAGAACCAATTAATCCAATCCGCAGGTTTGGTTGTGGTTGCACCCAAAAGGCATCCGCTGACCCTGCAGAAAGAACTGAAATTTTCAGACTTGCGAGGGTATCCGCTGATCATCCGCAAACGTGAGCGTTATCCTCAGGAATACGACCAGATGATTGAGGAATGCCGTAATCATCAGATTGCGGAGGCTGTCGTTCAGGAAGAAATGACGGCAGAAAACTATTTTGCGCAGATTGAGATGGGCAAGGTTTTGGGCATTGCCGGCGGCGGAATGCTTTTAAAATATTTTATAAAAGAGCTGGTGGGTTTGCCATTAACGGACAGTCTGCCGCAGTATGGGGTTGTCCTGGCTTGGCGGCAGAATGATGACAACCCGGCGATTTCCAAATTTGTAAAACTGGCAGTGAAATAGCGGTTATTCAAAATTTGAATCAGAAATTACGATTATTCAATGTGTGAATTAATGAACAAGGTAATTTTCCGTTACACTGTTGGTCAGAGGAGGAAGAAAAACGATGAAAAAACTTGTTTCATTTATTCTGGTTTCACTGTTAGCGGCGACTTGCGTTACCGGCTGTTCGTCAGCCCCGGCTCCATCGGCAGCGCCAGAATCCAACACGGCTTACAAAGCTGGAACGTATACTTCAACACAGACGGGGATGGGCGGTCCGATTGAAGTTAAAACGACATTCAGCGATGCAGCGATCGAATCCATTGAGGTCGGCGATAACAACGAAACGTTGATGGTGGGAACCGAAGCAATCCGAATCCTATCGGAAAAGATCGTGGCCAATCAATCGTTGGGGGTGGATACCGTCAGCGGAGCTACCTATTCCAGCCTGGCTTTGATCAATGGGGTGAAGGACTGTGCCCAACAGGCCGGTGCGGATATTGAAGCACTCCAGGCCGTTAAGGTAGAGGAAGAAACGTATGCAGACCAGACCCATGAGGCCGAAATTCTGATTGTCGGCGGCGGCTTGTCCGGAATTACCGCGGCATTGTCCGCGGCGCAGAACGGCGCACAGGTGATTCTGCTGGAACAAAAAGAATACCTTGGCGGCAACTCCGTTTTATCAACAGGAGACTTCCTGCTGGGCGGAACATCGCTGCAGGCGGCGCAGGGAATTGAAGACAATGCCGACGATTTCTATCAATGGCAGATCGACGACAGCGAGGGTAAAAAAGATCCGAATCAATGCCGGATGATCGCTGACAACGGTCAGACGCTGATCGACTGGTTCGAAAGCATGGGCGTTCATTACAATACCGCAAAGATTGACAAGACCGATGGTTCCGAGGTCGCCCGCGGTCATGCCGTTTCACCGAATATCGCAACGGCGGTTTCCACTTTGATCGGCGCAATGGAAAAAGCCGGCGTTGATATCCGCTATCAAACCCGGATTGATACACTGCTGGTCGATGATAACGGTCATGTCAATGGTGTTTCAGGAACGGATGCCGCGGGAAATCGGGTAGAGTATACCGGTGAGAACATTGTATTGGCCAGCGGCGGCTGGGGTGACAACAATGAAATGATCGTCAAATACTGGGGCGAAGATTATGACGGTCTGGTTTATGGCGGTTCCAAAGGCATGGACGGCGCGATGCTCAATGCCGCGCTTGAACTGGGCGCTGGTTTAATTGATATGGATGATAAGCATGTCGATGCAACGCTGGAAGTCAACAAACACATCACAGTGACGACCAACATTGTCAGAAACTGCGGCGGCATTCTGATCCGTCAGTCAACCGGACAGCGCTTTTGCGATGAACAGGCCAGTCACAGCGAGGTGGCGTCGAAGGTGATGCATGAACTGGGTGATCCGTATTATTATGAAATTTTCGACAGTCATGCGGTCGATTATAATGAATCGGTTGCTTATAAGATCAACTCTTATGAGAATATGGGGCTGATGGAAGAATATGACTCGATTGAAGCGATGGCGAAGGCCTTGGAAGTGGATGAAGCGGTTCTGAAAGAAACCATTGATAAAGTCAATGCCACAGTCCGCGGTGAAACGGAAGATGAATTCGGCAGAGAACGTTTCTTCCAGGAACTGGAAGCTCCTTATTATGTCATGAAGGTTGCCAACGGCGTCGCCTGCACAACCGGCGGACTGCGGGTTAATGATTTGCTGCAGGTTGTCAGGAAAGATGGAACTCCGGTATCGGATAATTTGTATGCCATCGGTGAAATTGCAGGCGGTTATTTGGTTAAGTATATCGGCGGAAGCTCCTTATCCCATTCAGCGATCGGCGGAATGGTGCTGGGCAAGCAGTTAGCGGCACAGTAATTCAGAGTTTCAAAGAAAACAGAAAACAGACAGTAATCCTAAAAAGATCAGTTTCTTGTCTTACAGACAGCCTGAGCCGCTTGGGAGGACGGTCTGTTTTTTTGTTCATCGCTGTTTTGATTTTACCTAAATCGTGCAGTGAATCAAAAGAAGCGAAAGGGAACGATGAAGCTTTGTGTTTTTTCAAAGCTGTTTATTGCTCATCCAGGACTTCCTTGCTTCAAACTAAGCTCGGATAAGCAAGATTTAAGCTGATTTGAGGGAATAAACTGAATTTTAAATTCTGAATAAAGAAGGCTTGACAATTCAAGGCTACAATCGTAGACTTTAGGCGGATAGAGCTGGAAAGAGAGGAACAGGCATGAGATTAACATCCGCGGAATTTCGTTTTATGGATCTGTTGTGGGAAAGGGAGCCGGTCTCTTCCGGAGAGCTGGTCACGGTGTGTGATCAGAAGTTTGGCTGGAAGAAGTCGACAACGTACACTTTCATCAAAAGGCTTCAGGATAAAGGCGTCATCGCCAATGAAAAATCCATCGTCCGTGCCCTGTACAAACGGGACGAATGTGAAAGGGAGGAAAGCAGCGAAGTCGTAGACCAGGTGTTCAAAGGTTCTTTGCCGCAGTTTGTCACCGCTTTTTTGCAGGATCGCAAGTTGTCTGAAAAAGAAATCGACGAATTGAAAGACTTGTTGGATCGTCAGAAAAAGAAAAAATGAGGACACTGACAACGCTTTTTCAGACAATTTTAAATATGAGTGTGGCTGCCAGTATCGTCGCTGCAGCCATCATGGTCGTGCGGCTGCCGCTAAAGAAGGCCCCGAAAATTTTTTCTTATGCCCTGTGGGGATTCGTTTTAATCCGTCTGGTCATGCCGTTTTCCTTTACCAGCCGGGTCAGCGTTTTGTCTGTAGCCAGTCCTGAGGTTTCAGAAGGCCGCGTGCAGTTTGTTGTTCCTTCTGGGAATCAGGCACAGAATTCGATTCCGGGACCGATTATACATACTGGGGAAACGGCCGTGAATCCATCCGGATTTCAGACAAACGGCAGCGCTGCCAGTCAGAATAGCAATGCGCAGTCTGGAATGACGGTGGGGGCCCATAATTCAGCATCAGGCAATGCCTCTGAACCACTGGATGAGTTAAGCGGCGGTGAAGCGCTGATTTCTCCGTTAACGCCAATTTCTCCGCTTCTGCAGCTGGCCAGCGTGATCTGGGTCGTGGGCATGATCGGCTATGCCGGACTGCTGATCATCAACAGTTTAACTCTGCGTCACCGACTGCGTTATGCCATGCGTGTGAAACAGAATATTTATGAGTGCGAGGCGATCACTTCGCCGTTTATCTATGGTTTATTTCACCCAAAAATTTATCTGCCGATGGATTTGGATCTCCGCCAGCAAAAATATGTATTAACGCATGAGCGGATTCATCTGCGGCGATATGATTATGTATTTAAGATGATTGGTTCGCTGGTCTTGATGTTCCATTGGTTTAATCCGATCCTGTGGTATTCCTACATCCTGATGAGCAAGGATATGGAAATGGCCTGCGATGAAGCCGTCGTGCGCCGTTTAGGTCAAAACGGACGAATTAATTACGGCATGACGCTGCTGCAGTTCGCTTCACGCCCAACGATCACGGCGCTGTCCTTCAGCGAAAGCAACACGAAGCTGCGGATCAAAAACATCCTGAATTATAAAAAACCGACATTTTGGGTACTGGCTGCCGGAATCGCAGCATGCCTGCTTTTAGCGGTGCCGCTGCTCAGTAATCCGGCTTTTGGCAAGGATCAGCGGCAGATCAATGAACTGCTGAATCAAGCGGCAGAGGCTCAGATTGCCAGTGTGGATATGGTCGTCAATCTGAATGAACCGTACAATCAATATCAATGGTCGATCATCCCGATGATCGATCAGAATTTAATCATCGTGAGCGGGGAGCAGAATCTGCAGCGCAGAGTGGCCATCGCTTATGATTTAAGCAAGGCGGAGGTTATCGCCGCCGACTTGAAAGTGTCCGGCTGGAAAGCCGAACAATGTGCTGACCTGGCTGATCTTCTTTATCAGCTCTATGTGGATAACTATGTGATTTCCGAGGCTTTCAATAACGTCAATCTGGCGTTGGGAGATCATCTGACTTCAATTGATTACTGTACAGTATTTGAGTCTTTGGGACCGATACGGTTAAGCTACGGTTCTAATTCAGATCAGTTGGTGATTGAATTTACAAAGGTTGGTCAGACAGAAGGCGGTCAGTTTGTTTATGATAAGAATTTAGATCGGTTATTTGTAAACACGTCGGCGAATCAACTGAATTTACCGGAAGACTTCCGGAAAGAATTTGCGGCGATGGTACGGCTTTATGACGAACAGAAAGTCGTTCAGAATTCAACCTGCGCGATATTGGAAGACGGCCGATTCAGTTGTCCAGGTTACTTTACTTCACTTCCGCAAGAGGCATCCAGCGTCGCTCCGTTATTGGCTTGGAAGCAGGACTATGACATCAGTGAAGATTATGATGTGATCGGATGGGATCTGACAGACAATGAAACTGCAGACCGCACACGAATTCCGGTGCTTGCGATTGCGCCGGGAAGAATAAGCGAAGTGGGAGAAGATGAACAGGGCCGGCGGTATATTCGAATGGATCATCCGGAGTTGGGGATCAGCACGTTCTACGGCGGTCTGAATGACAAAGTTTACCGCATTGCTGAAGAAGAAATCGGATATTATGGTCAATTATTAGGTTATCTGTCAACGGAAGACTTACCGGAAGATCAGCGTCCGGCCCTGCATTTTGCGGTGCTGTCCGAGGGTCAAACGGTCAACGAACTGACGCCTTATCTGCAATATGCGATGGCGTCAGAAATTCGGATGAACGTTTTTGAAATCCAGGATTATACATTTGAGATCAATGAAGAGAAACTGGCCCAGATTGATAGGCTTGTGGCTGAGTCCAATGCGTATGCTGAATACAACAGCCGTATGCCGCTTGTCGATCGTTCCTATGCTCAGCAGTCAGGCGTTTCCATTACGGCGCAGCCTACCGATTTCCCAACGTTAAATATTACGCAGGAGTTAGGAACAAATAAACTTTACATTGACCGCGATTATCGTATTGATGAAATTTATCGGAATGTAATTCCTGGAGTTGAGGGAAACTTTGTGATTACGGTAAACCTTGACCGCAGTCCGACATTGGGCGAACACACTTCCTATGAATGCAATGCTTATTTTCCAGAACTCTCTGTTTGGCTGAATACCACATATAATCCACAGACTCAGCAATATTCAACAGTGGATATGAATATTGAGGACGAGGCCTTGATCGAAGCCACCTATGCGATGTTTGATGAGCTTAATGACCGCATCCGCAGAACCGATGAGCGGGCTTTAGATCTGGCAGCTCAGATCATTCAGGTGATTACCGATGAGCAGCCAGCGGAATTTAATCTGGAACCTTTAGCTTCCATGTTTGCGGAATAGATAAAATGGTATAAAGAAGGAGTTTCTTACTTCTTGGTGTAGCGTATTCTCGTATTGCTCAAAAAAGCTATTTTGGGATTGAAATTTGAAACAGAATGAATAGATTCAAGGTGTAGGGTTGCTGTGAAGCTGCCCGTCAGACGCTATTTCCTTATAAAAGGAAAGCGGAGGAGAGAGAAGTGCTGTGGTTCTTTGCAGAATAGGACAGCACTTTTTCTTTGATTTTGCTGCTCTTAAATAAAAAGAAGCTGGAAGAACGAATCAAGAATGCCTGTTCTTCCTATTAGGGATCTTGCGGTTTATTCAGAACGGATCAAGGACTATCATTTCATAACTATAAGCAGGATTTATAGATAACTAATTATAACTTATTTATTACAAATGATTATTGGACAAGATGAGAAAAAAGCAGTACCATTTCTTATGTGGAAGCGCTATCAAGCGCAAAACAAGGAGAAAGAAACATGAAACTGAAAAAACTCTCTGCACTTCTGGCAGCTGGTTTACTCTGTTTGACGGCAGTTACCGGTTGCTCTCAGACACCGGCCGCTCCGGAAAAGGAAGCGACGCCAACGCCGTCTTCTGACGTGACGACCATGCGCGTTGCAACTTGGAACATTGATTCCAAAGCGCACCCAGACATCAAAGAAATGTCCAACATTATCCACGAACGGGGAATTGAAATCATGGGCTTCCAGGAAATTGATATCCTGAATACCCGCAACGACTACGATATGGCTCAGGACTTTGTCAACGACAATTATCCTTACGTTCACTTCGCCAAGGGACGGGATTTCGCTGACGGCTACTTCGGAGTCGGAACAACCTCTTCTTTAGAATTCCAGGAAATCAGCTCTGTTCCTATTGAGAGCACGGGCAGTAAAGCCACCAAAACTTTAGAACGCGTTGTGGTTGAAAAAGAAGGCAAACAAATCGCTTTCTATGTTACTCACACAAGCTGGGAAAACAACGACCTGCGCCGCCGGCAGTTCACTGAAATTATTGAACGTTTGGCTGCGGATCCAGTTCCGTACAAAATTCTGGTTGCGGACTTCAATGCCGACCAGAGTCTGTATGAGTACGATATCTTCAAAGACAACTACAACATCTCCAACGGAAAAGACGGCGTCTGGTTTGATTCATTCAACGGCACCGACGATTCAATGAAGGTCATGACTGTTGACAACATCATCACAACAAAGAATATCAACATTACCCATGTTGAAACGTATCATTCCGATATGGCCGACCATGACTTAATGTGGGCGGATATCGAACTGCTGGATGAAGCGGCGCCGATGATCGAGCATGACCGGGCGCTGGGCCAGGATGTCACAGCAACCAGCACAGCGGAGGATTCTCATCCATACAACATGGTTGACTGCGATGACAAGACAGTCTGGCAGTCTGGCGAAGGCGAGCAGGAAGTCATTCTGACGATGGATCGTCCATACATGGCTCAGAAACTGAACATTCAGTGGGGTGAAAAAGCACCGGAAGCTTTCCACGTTGAAACCTCATTGAATGGCACTGACTATACGGCAGCGGCTGACGGTACAAAGGAAACAACAGAAATCGCATTAAACGGAGAAGTCAAATATGTTAAATTGACTCTGGATGCGGTCGAAGGCGGAAGCCAGATCGCGACATTAAGTCTGTTTGGCGAATGGATCACACCGACGGCGGACAGTGATGCTAATCTGCTGGTTAACGGCGATATGGAAAGCGAAGAAGGCTGGACATTAACCGATGCGACCACGGAAGGCAATGCTAAATTTGCGTTGGCTTATGAAGAAGCGGAAGCCGGCAACAAAGCCGCAAAAATAACGAAGACCGGTGAAGAGGCCGGCGATGCTTCGATTGAACAGACCATTGAAGTCAAACCGAACGAACGCTATCAGCTGAGCTTCATGCACAAGACCGATACACTGCATTCCGGCAACTTCTGCTATGAAGTCAATCAGATGGATGCCGAAGGCAATGCTATTTCGACGCATTTGGCAAAACTGACAGACAATCTGAATATGAGTCAGGAATTCAGAAAGTTCGATTACAACTTCATCACGGCTGCCAATGCCGCGAGCGTGAAGGTTGCACTGCATGTCGTTGGTGAAGGCGAAGGCAGTCTGTGGCTGGATCAAGTTTCCGTCAAAGAAGTTGTTCCGACAGAATGCGTTTACGTCAAGGCCGACAAAACAACCTTGAAAGTAGGCGAAACGGCAGCTCTGAGCGCTGATATTCTGCCGAAGACCGCCAATGATATCCAGATGAACTGGGTATCGCTGGATGAAAGCCTTGCTTCGGTGGATGAAAACGGTACGGTAACCGCCAAGGCTGCAGGTAAAGTTTTGGTTGGCCTGTTAAGCGACAGCGATCTGTTGGCGGAAAGCTATGTTCTGATTACCATCGAATAAATCCAAGAATCAAGGAAATGACGTTCTTCATGGAGCGTCATTTTTTTTGACAAAATTTTTCATATAAAAGAATAGACTGTAACATCGGACTGAAACAGGGATTGCCTCCGACTGTGTAACTGTACGAATTTTGTCGGAATTATGCTATGATGGTAGAAAAGAAATGAGGGATGAGCTATGTTGACGCTTCGCTTCCCGGATCAAAGTGAAATTCAGATTCCGAAGGGAATGACTATCGCTCAGCTGGCAGCCAGCCAGGATCATTCTGCTTCGCTGGCGGGCGGAATTTTAAATGGAAAAGTTCATGATTTAAACTACCGCTTGAACAAAAGCGGGGCTTTTGAATGGATTCGTCTGGATAGCTTGATCGGACAGATGATGACCGAACGGACATTGAGCTTTCTGTTGATTACGGCAGTGCGGCTGTGCTTGAACGGAACGGATGTCTTGATCGAACATTCGCTGGCCGGCGGACTCTATGGCTCTTTGATTCGCAGTGAGTCGATCACTCCTTCGGAGTTAGAACAGGTGCGGACAAAAATCCAGGAGATGATCGATCATCATGAACCGATACTGCGGCGGGTAGTTTCAAAAGCGGAAGCGGTCGCGCATTTTGAAGCGTTGGGAATGCAGGACAAAGCCAGCCTGCTGCGTCAGCGGACGTCAGCGAAGTGCAGTATTTATACATGCGCTGGAGTGGATGACTATTTCTACGGCGTGATGCTTCCGGATGCCTCCTGGATCAGACAGTTTACCTTACAGGCGGTGCATCAGGGATTCTGGTTCAGCACAGAAAAAGCGTTCGTGGATCAGCCGAAATTGTTTGAAGTGTACCGTCAGTTTGAGCAGCGGGGGCGGGAAACCGGCATTTCCATGATCTCGCAGCTGAATGAAAAAATCCGGGAAGGTTATCTGCCCCAGATCATTGCCCAGAATGAAAAGCGCGTAGCGCAGGACTTGGGAAGGCTGGCGGATCAGATCGCAGCTCATCCGAATTTAAAGATCGTTTTGATCGCAGGCCCCAGCTCGGCTGGGAAAACGACGTTCTCCCGGCGTCTGGCGCTGGCCTTGCGTGAGCGCGGCAAAGACCCGATTGCGATTTCCATGGATGATTTCTTTCTTAACCGCGAAGACAGTCCTCGTCTGCCGGATGGAACGCATGACTATGAGAATATCGAATGTCTGGATCTGAAATTGTTCAATGCCTCCATGGAAGCGCTGATCAGCGGTCAGCCGGTCGTGCTGCCGACGTATGATTTTAAGCTGGGGGAGAAACGCTTTATCCGTGAACCGCTGACATTGAAAACAGATCAGATCCTGATTCTTGAGGGGCTGCATGCCCTGAATCCGCGCAGCTCCGAGAAGATCGCAGAATCCGCAAAGTTCCGCGTTTATATCAACGCTTTGACGCATTTGAATTTAGACCGGCATAATCGTATTACAACAACCGATTATCGTTTAATCCGCCGGATGACGCGGGATTTTCAATTCCGCGGCCGCAGCGTTCAGGATACGCTGCAGGGTTGGGAACAGGTGAAGGCCGGCGAGGATCGGTATATCTATCCTTATCAGGAACAGGCTGATTTTCTGTTCAATACTTCCATGGATTATGAGCTGCCAATCTTAAAGACGATTCTGGCGCCGCTGTTGGATCAGGTGCCAGTGGATGTACCGGAATATATTGAGGCCAACCGCATCCGCCGGCTGCTGGCCTACTTTGATGCTGGAGATCCTGCCTTTGTGCCGCATGATTCGATTCTGGCTGAGTTTATCGGCGGCAGTGTGTTTGAAGAATAATAGGGAAACTGTTGGTTGAGTCACTCCTACTTCCGGTCGATTGCGGAATTCGCAGTATTCAGGCTATGATGATATCCGAAAGCAAGGAGGAAGCTTATGAAACAATCAGGAAAGACGATGGGCATGTTAATCGCCAGTCTGCGCAAGGCTCAGGGTATGACGCAGGCTGAGTTAGCTGAGCGGATGCAGGTCACAGACAAAGCGGTGTCGAAATGGGAACGGGATTTATCCTGCCCGGATATTCAGTCGCTGCCCAAACTGGCAGAAGTGCTGCAGGTGTCCGCAGAGGAGCTATTGCAGGGAGAGGTGCTGTCTGCCGCTGCTGCCGGAAAGTCTGTTTCATGGCTGGAAAAGATTAATTCCATTGTAGATCTGGTACTCAAGGCCATTGTGGTTGCCATGGGGATTGCGCTGATTGTTTGTTCAATCCTGAAAACCTTGGAACCTGCCAGCGGTTTTCAGTTGACGGGTTTGGGATTAGCCTGCGCTGGAATTTTATTTCTGCGTCAGGAAAAATAAGTTCGCACAAAATGAACAAGACAGAATCGCTGTGGAATCTTCACAGCGTTTTCTTATTTCTATTTCAGAAAATAAAACTTAATACGGTTAGCAAAGATAAGAAAACATAAATTCACTCTTGATAGTTATCAAGAGATAAAGTAGAATACAATTAAGTTAAAACGAATTATTTTCAGTATAAAATTAATTAAAGGTGGAATGTTTATGGATAGAAATCAAATCTTGGAATTGATGAAAGAAATCTATACCGCTGCTGAAGCTGCAGAATATCTTAACATTTCAACACAAAGGCTTCATCAGCTTGTTCAGGATGGTAGTTTAATACCAATTAAATCAAACAAGTCAGTGACTTTATTTTACAAGCCTGATTTGGATAACCGTAAAATATCTAACTTCTCAAATAGTAAAATCAATGACAATAATAATCACTTTGATATTAACGTTCCTTACGTGAGAGATGCTATTTTATATTTTACAATTCAACAATATTTTAACTGTAATGATAAAAGAACAGAACGATTTATTCAAGATTTAACAATTAACTTTTGTTTTGATTATCGCAATGGCTTAAAAAATAATATTCCTTTTTTGGCAAACCATTTACATGTTAAAGATGCAGATTTTTATCAAGTTTATGGAAAAGTTAAAAATAGTTTTTCAACTTTGACAGATGATGTCATTTTACTGGAAAAAGGAGGGACTCTTTATCCGAAACAGCTTGCAGATACGGTAGATGCACCACCTTATTTGTTTTTAAAAGGCGACGTCCATCTACTTGAAGAAAAATCGATTAGTGTTGTAGGAAGTAGAATTGCGTCCACTTCTTCATTGGAGAATACAGATCGGCTAGTAAGGTCGCTATGTCGGAGAAATCTAGTAATCAATGCGGGGCTTGCCAAAGGGATTGATACTGCGTCTCATACAGCAGCATTAAAATATGGTGGAAAAACGATTGCTGTAATCGGAACGCCTATTAATAAATATTATCCTAAAGAAAACAAGGAGCTACAGATTGAAATTGAAAATAATGGTTTAGTTGTATCGCAGTTTCCACCATGTAATGAAGTTTTTAAATGGAACTTCCCGACACGAAATGCAACAATGAGTGGGATTTCACTGGCAACAGTTATTATGCATGCCGGAGAAACCAGTGGTGCTTTAAAACAAGCTGATTATGCATTAAAACAAGGAAGAGACGTGTTGATTCCTAAATCTGCAGTTATGAATGAATCTTTAAAATGGCCACGCAATTATGTAGATAAAGGAGCAAAAGTTTTTTCTAATTTAAAAGAAATATTGATGATTTTAAATCATAATCAAGCCTTAGAAGATTGGTTTGATTCGACTAGTCTGGAGGAAGTTTCAGATGTGGAAATGGACTGATATTAATCATCTCAAAGCTATCATATTAGATGGAGATACATTGGATAAGGATTACATGCTTTATGACTATTCAATGCTAATTCCAGGATGTAAAGTCTATCCAGTCACAACGGACAAAAAAGAAGGAATGATTTCTTATTTTGATATAACTGCATTGCTTGGCTATTTGTTGCAGAATGCGAATTGTGATTCTTTTCAAATTTTATCTATCAGCAGCAATCCGCAATTTTTGAAAGAAATGATGCAAAATCATATAGGAACAATTTATGCTGGCTGTTTTAAACGTGAATATTTAAAATATACGCCAGACTTTACGAATAAAGAATTTAAAAATCTCCCAAGTATATTATCCAATACAAGGTATGGATATGCTGCTGAAGTTATCGCTTGTAATGAATATGCGAAGAAAAAGAATTTGTTGAGTTGTGAAGCAAAGTTAAAGCTAAATAATGGGGATATTAAAAATTTCAAATTGTATTTTGGTGGAAGATATTACGCAAAAAACCACAGGTATTTAACCGATGATCCTTTGTCTACATTGATTCTTGAATTTAAAAATAAGCCTGTAAAAGCGATCAGTGAATATTTTGATCAGGCTATTGAATTCTTGCGCCCTTTTGAAACAATGGATATCTTGACCTATGTACCACTAAAACCTGACGAAATTGCAGCCTATCGATTTAATCGCTTTGAATCTTTAGAGCTCAATCGTTGTCAACATGATAATCTAGAGTTGTGTAGTATTGTTACTTGTTGTAGAAGCTTTTCTCAAAAGCGTAATGATACAATTCACCGTAACGAAAATGTTAAAGGGGTTTATGCTATATCTCAGAATATTCAAAATAAAAAGATTTTAATTATCGATGATGTATATTCTACGGGAGCCACGATAACAGAGATTGTTAAAACGCTTTATGAAGCAGGAGCTGCCTATGTAAGTGCCTTATTTATTGGTGTAAATCAGTTAACAGAGAGTCCTGCTAACCTATATCAAGCACCTATTTGTTCTGCATGCGGAGGTAAGCTTCAATTACGTCTAAACAGTAGAACAAATCAGTTGTTTTGGGGGTGTGCTAATTATGGCAGAGGATGTCATGTTACAAAAACATGTGAGCAGGGTTTACAGGAAATGAGATGGGTAAACCGGCTAAATATAGCTGATTTTAAAGATCTTGAAGATTACTATTAATCTTCTCTGATACTGGTATTCCTTTCCCAAAAAAGTTGAAATATAAAAAAGCGAAGGAATTTGCCGCCTTCGCTTTTCTGACGTTCTAAGAATTATTTATACAGCGGGCCATAAGCAGCGCAGGCACGATAGTCTGCACTCTCAAGATCCTTGGTGCCAAAAGCTGCCCAGCTGTGCGGACGGAACAGTTCGCCGTCCTTTAAATTATGCATCGAAACCGGAATTCGCAGCATGCTGGCCAGCGTGATCAGATCCTTGCCGATATGTCCATAGGTGAAAGTGCCGTGATTTGCACCCCAGTTAGCCATCACGGAGTACACATCTTTAAAGGCTGGATTCGTTTCATCTAAGCGCGGAACAAACCAGGTTGTCGGCCAGGTCGGATCGGTGCGCTGATCGAGAATCTTGTGCATTTCCTCATCCAATACCACAGTCCAGCCTTCCGCGATCTGCATGACAGGGCCTACACCCTGAACCAGATTCATCCGCACCATTGTGACCGGCATTTCCGCATGAGTTCTGAAATGCGAAGAGAAGCCGCCGCCGCGGAAATAGCCAAGATCCGCCGGGCACCAATCAGTCGCTTTCAGACACGCATCAATATCCGCTTCGGTCATTTCCCACCAAGTTTTCATTACACCCTGGCCGTTTTCATCCTGGGCGCAGCCGGTGGCATCCAGCGCGGCGGCTCCGGAGTTGATCAGATGGATAAATCCATTCGCAGCCCGGCCTTCCGGTTTGCGTCCGACTACCCGTTCCACCGCTTCCGGACTCCAGTATGTCCGCACATCGGCAAAGATGCTGGCACGATGGTTCAGCAGCTTTTCAAACAACATCGCAACTCCGTTGAGCGTATCGTTTTCAGTCGCTAAGATTAAAGGTTCCTTTTTGCCATTCCAGTTAAAGGAGGAGTTGGTGATGGCTTCCGCAAAGTCACCGTTAGGCATATAATCCGTCCACATCCGCTGACCCTGGAAGCCGCCGGCGATGGCATTGCGTCCGATTGCTTCCTCATGCCGGCCGATTTCGTTCAGCTTGTCGTTGCCTAACATAATGTCGCGGATGATCATTGTCATTTTGGTCACGAACTGCCATTGCCTTTCCTTCTCTTCAGCGCTGTATGGCTTAGCATTCTTATCAAACCCTTCCGGGCAATTCGCCTTCACCCAGGCATAAGCTCGTTCATATTCTTCATGATCGTAGATTTCCAGATTGACACGGCGGATAATTTCCGACATATCCACCCATTCGGCCCGGATGCCCAAATACTTCTGGAAGAAATCTGGGTCGCAGCAGCTGCCCATGATGCCCATCGCGATGGCGCCGATGTTGACATACGCTTTGTTGCGCATTTCGCCAACTGCCACCGCACAGCGCGCGAAGCGCAGAATCTTTTCCTGCACGTCAGCGGGAATTGAACTGTCCTGAGCATCCTGCACATCATGGCCATAAATCGAGAAGGCCGGCAGCCCCTTCTGGGCATGCCCCGCCATAACGGCAGCCAGATAGACCGCGCCTGGCCGTTCGGTGCCGTTAAAGCCCCAGACGGCCTTGACGGTTGTTGGATCCAGATCCATGGTTTCTGATCCATAGCACCAGCAAGGGGTGACGGACAGCGTGCCGCAGACATGTTCGCGGCTGAATTTATCCGCGCATAACGCCGCCTCCCGGCCCCCGCCAATCGTTGAATCCGCGATCACCACCTGAACCGGTGTGCCGTCGGAATACGTCAGATTGGCTTCGATCAAAGCTTTGGCTGCTTTGGCCATGCCCATCGTCTGCTCTTCCAATCCTTCACGAATGCCGCCCCAGCGGCCATCGATTGTCGGACGAATACCAATCTTGCATTTACTTAATTCCATTCTGATTTCTTCTCCTTTTCTTGTTATTTCAGCGCCGGCTTTGAAGTTTATGCCTGAGCATAATCCCGCATCTGCGCCTGAATTTGTTTGAGCTGTTGGATCTGCGCTTCCATGGATTTCTCTGGCAGCGTCGTGATGATTTTTTCACTGTTTTGAATCAGTTCCGTGATTGCCGCATGATCGCTGACTAAACCTACACGGATCAGCTGTATGGCGATATTGCCCAGCGAGGTCGCTTCCACCGGCCCGGCAACAACCCGCTTGCCGGTGGCATCGGCGATCTTTTGCCGCAAGGTGGCGGACTGACAGCCGCCGCCGACCATATACAGCGTATCTGAAGGCTGCTGCGTCAGGGCTTCCAGCTCGTCAAACGCCAGCTTCATCTGGACGGCCAGGCTCTGGTAGACGCACCAGAACAGTTCGCCGGGCGTCTTGGGCAGCGGCTGACCCGTTGCTTTCAGAGCATCATGAATCCTTTCGATTGTCTGTCCCCATTCCCGGAAGGTCGCGGCCTGGGTGTCGATCAAACCTTCATAGCTTTGAGCCTGACCCATCATCGCTTCAATTTCGTCGTAGGAAAACGGCATGCCCTGCCGCTCCAGCTGGGCTTTGCATTGCTGAATAATCCACAGACCCGTACAGTTTCGTACCAGGCGGGTCTTGCCGCCAGGACTGCCTTCGTTGGAAACACCCAGTTTGGCGCTGGCCTTGGTGATGACCGGCTGATCCAGAATCTGTCCGAGTATCGCCCAGGTTCCGCAGCTTAAGAATAACGGATGCGGATCCTCCGTCGGCAGGGCATAAATAGCACTGGCGGTATCATGCGCTCCGCACAGAACAACGTCCACCTGTCCCAAACCACATTCCTCAGCAATTTCCGCTTTTAAGCAGCCCAGCACCTCGCCGGGATAGCGCAGCGGGGCAAACAGTTGCGGACGCAGGCCTAAGCGTTGAAGCAGTGCTTCATGGATCCCGGTGCGTTGGGGATTAAGACATTGCGAAGTGGAAGCAATCGTAAACTCACAGGCCTGTCTGCCGGTCAGGAAATAACCGATCAGATCCGGCAAAAACAATAATCGGTGCGCCCGTTCCAGCACTTCGGGCCGTTGCTTTTTAAGCGCGGCCAGCTGCATCAGCGTGTTAATTTCATCCGGAGTGTTGCCAGTCTGGGCAAACAATTCCGGCATGGAAAGCACAGAGGAAAGTTCCGTAAGAATTCCGCGGGTTCGCTCATCCCGATAACAGACCGGATTTTCGATTAGCCTGCCGCTTTCGTCCAGCAATCCGAAATCCACGCCCCACGTATCGATCGCCAGCGATTTTACCTCATAATGCTGCCCCGCCAGCGTGAGACCTTTTTTGATCTGGTTGAATAAGTACAAAACATCCCAATACAACGAACCGCAGCAGCGCACTGGCTCGTTGGCAAAACGATGAATTTCATGACAGCGCAGCGTCTTTCCCTCGATCAGGGCGGCGATCACGCGGCCGCTGCTGGCGCCTAAATCAATCGCAAGTACGCAAGGTTCCATCGCTATTTCCCGGAATATTTCTTATAGCCCGGATGTTTTCCGGTAACATGATAAGTCGTATCGCGCATCGTGATCAGGCGGTCGATGTTTTCCCGCGCGATATCCTTCACCCCGCCTAACAGCCGGGCATTGAGCATGATCTTGGCGGTCAGCTCCAACGTTTCCATGCGGTAATACGCCGTGATCAGATCACAGCCCACCGTTAACGCGCCATGATTTTCCAACAGGATAACATCGTGCTCTTTCAAGTAAGGGGCAATGCCCTCCGGAACTTCATCGGTTGACGGCGTGCCGTAAGGCGCAATCGGAACAGAACCGATCGCAATGACGGATTCGATCATCGCATAGTCGTCCATCGGGACATGCGCGCAGGCAAAACCGGTCGCTGTGGCAGGATGGGCGTGAACCACCGCTCCGACATCCTCCCGCTCTTGATAACAGCGCAGATGCATTTTAATTTCGCTGCTTGGCCGATAACCTTCTAAGGCATCCAGCACATCTCCCCGGTCGTTGATTTTGATCAGCTTGTCCGGCGTGATAAAACTTTTGGAGATGCCGGTCGGTGTCGCTAAATAAAGATCCTCACCGATCTTGACGGACACGTTGCCGTCATTGGCTGCGACCCAACCCTGCTGCCACATCTTGTGGCATACATCGCAGATCTGTTCGCGAATTTCTTGTTCATTCATGATGTTTCATCCTCCCTGTAAGTTAATTGTGGCATAATCGCAGGGCGCATGCAAGCCTAGAATGAAACCGCTATCACACAGAATCGCCATTGATCAAAATACACGGCTGAAAAACGTCGTTGGTAGGCGGATCTTTGAAATTCGCGGTCTTATTCATCAGTAAAACGTTCTTTGAATTTTCTGTGAAAATCCGGTCAGCACGGACTTTTTACCCAAGCATAATCAGAAAGAAATCAGAACCGATTGAGGCTGATGAAAGGCAAAGGGAGTCCAATGAAGAAGGCGGGCCGAAAGACCAAGCATAGCCTGAAAAAGGGAAAATCCCGACTGTATTCAGCAGGGAAAGACCGGTTTATACAGATTCCTTTTCCGGCTTCAGCCATCGTCGATAAGTGAGATCGATGCCCAATGCGCCTAAAGGCGCCGTGATTAAGATCGCGATCACAGCAGCGCTTAAAACAAGCTCGCCGCAGGCTAGACCTAAACTTAACGGCACCGCTCCGATCGCCGCCTGAACTGTGGCTTTGGGACAATAGGCGATCATGCAGAAAACGCGCTCTTTCCGGTTCAGCGGCGTTTTGATCAGACACAGGGCCACCGCTCCCATACGCAGCAGCAGCGCGCTGAAGATCAGAAGGATCAGTGGACCTCCGGCTTTAACAAGATAGGCGGGATTCACCACCGCTCCGACCAGAACAAACAACATCATCTCTGCCCCTACCCACAAGCGTGAGAATTTCTGCGACAGCCGTCCTGCCAAGAGCGAATATCGGCTGTAAATCGCGATCCCCATCGCCATGATGGCCAGCAATCCGGAAAACGGCAGAAAGGCCTGCAGCCAGTTTTCCGCTTCCAGCAATAAAAAGGCCACGCTCATCAGAATCAGAACCTTGATCGAATCCCGCAGATGAACTCTGCGGAAAAAACAGCACAGAAGCAGACCGGTGATCGCTCCGATAAAAAGACCAGCCAGAATCGAAACAGGAACCTGCAACAGTCCCACAGCCGATCCCGACTCCCCTTGAGCCAGGGACAGAAAGCTGGAAAACAGCACGATGACCAAGACGTCATCCGCGGAAGCGCCCGCCATGATCATCTGCGGGATCGACTGTGCCGTACCACGCTTTTCTTCCATCAGCTTCAACATTCGCGGCACGATGACCGCTGGAGAAACAGCCGCGATCACCGCTCCCATCACCGCACATTCGATTGCCGACAAGCCCAATAATCCCGGTCCCAGCACAACATAGCCGATGATCTCAAGGATCGCTGGGACAAAGCACAGTAAGATCGCCGGCCGACCCACGCGTTTTAAATCATTCAGATCCAGCGCCAGCCCTGCCCGTAATAAAATCAAGACCAGCGCCAGTTGACGCAGATCGGCCGCAATCGTCATTAGCTGCGGCGATAACCAATTTAATCCATACGGGCCTAATAAAATTCCGGTTAAGATCATCCCCAACAACCCCGGCAGATGCAGACGCTGCAGAAGCTGACTGAAAAGAATCCCCACTAAAAATAAGCATGCCAGACTCGTTAACATGTTTTTTCCTCCTTTTAAAGTGTCCTATGGCGGAGCTGCCAGCCGCAAAAAAAGCTGACGACCTATGCGAAAAACACATAGAAGTCATCAGCTGTGAAAGCGGTTTAGGCTAATCGCCAGGGGAGACATCATTCCCTGTCTATGATTAAACCTGATTTTCGACACAATGTCAAGATTGTAAGAAATCCGGCAGTTGTTGCGAATAGCCGCAGCGTGTATAATGAGGTACAGGCGAAAGCCTGAACTTTTAATAAAAGGACCGGGAATGCGACTGAAAGTCGGCTTCCTGGCGTAGAATAATCACGAAACAGGAGGGGTATTATGATCGAAACTCCGGCTCAGGCGGTGATCTTGTTTTTTATTTACAGCTTTTTGGGATGGGTTTGCGAATGCATCTATTGTTCAGTCGGACAGCGAAAATGGATCAACCGTGGTTTTTTAGCAGGTCCCTATTGTCCGATTTATGGCTTCGGCGGGGTCTTTGTGCTGACCTTGCTCGAACCAGTCGCGGATTCCTTCTGGATGGTTTTTCTTTGGGGTGTGGTGATTACCAGCACTTTGGAATATCTGACCAGCTATGTGATGGAAAAGCTGTTTCATACCCGGTGGTGGGATTATTCCCGCTATCGCTTCAATCTGAACGGCCGCATTTGTCTGTTAAACTCAACGTTATTTGGCTTGATGTGTTTATTTGTTGTCTACATTATTCATCCGCCGATCTTAAATGCCGTCCAGCAGATTCCGATTCAGCTGCTGTGGGTGATGAACGCTGCGCTGTTGATCTATTTTTCCACCGATGTCTTCAAAACAGTCCATGCTCTGCTGCGGCGCAACAAGGAATTCGTCGAATTGGAAAAGTGCATGCAGGAGCTGCGTGAAGCGATGAAAAATGTCGATCAGCTGGGCGAGGAGATCCCGTTTTATGAACGCGTTCAGGCTGTGATGGATTCCACCGATGCCGACGAACAGCTGGCAGCGATGATTAACAAAATGGTCAGCCGCATTGATTTGATGCCGAAGCGAACTTTCAAGATTCGCTCTCGTTTAAACAAAGCATTCCCGCATCAGGTTAATCCGGAATTCTCCAATGAATTTCGTGCCTGGGTGGATCAGACCCGCAACCGTACAAAAAAAGCCTTTGATGAAAAGAAGGACGCAATTGTGGAAAAGATCGAAAATACGCTGGGCCGCTGAGGGCGGTTTGAGCATCAAAAAAGAAAATCCGCGGAAACTCTGCGGATTTTTGTGTGGGATAAACGCTTGGCTTAATGAGAAGAGGCGGCAGATTGCCCGACTTCAATGGATTCTGCGGGCACCAGCTGATCCAGAAAGGAAGCCGGCATTTTAATATACAGAAAAAGCAGTTCGGCAGGAATCAAGGAAAGCAGAGGCAGCGTGAACGAAATATGAAAAATAAAGATTGCCGCTCCGTTAACGATCAACAAATAAATCAGGCGGAAAAGGTAACGCTGCCGGCGCGTTTGAATGCGCTCGTCCAGCAGTGCATCATTGCCGGTATAATCCCGATCCTTAAGGGTGACCACCGGCTGATGCCGTTCCACAAATAACAGATAGGTAGGATAAGCTTTTAAACTTTTCATGAATAGCCATCTCTTTTCTTGCAATCTTCAAGTTTTCAGCTGGAAAGAGCTGAACTTTCCTTTATAATAAAAGTATAAAGAAATTCCTGAATAAAAACAAGACTTGTGCGTTTGATAACAAATGTCCAAACGACGGATTTTGTTTTAAAACTGGCGGTCAGAGTAAGTTGAAACCAAAAAGAAAAGAGGAAAAGAAATGAATAAAAATAGGTTAGCCGGCAGATTCGCAGCTGGACTTGCGCTTCTCATGTTGAGTTCAGCGTGTCAGTCAGCCCCGAATACGACACCGCTGCCGTCCGACGTCCCATCCCAATCAAAGGAGTCCGTTTCAACGCCGGAGCCAACGCTGACGGAACCGGAGATTCCCACGTTTTTCTTCTCCAACTTTGAGCTTGACGTGAAGAAGGAAAGTCAGGCACAGTTGATTTCTTTCTTTGACCTGGCGGAAGGCTGTACGGTAGATAATCCGAAAGAGCTACGGGAGCCAGATGCGGCACTGAGCTCGCTGATTCAGCAGCTCGTCGAGGCGATCAATACACGGAATACAGATTTATATAATTCGCTTTTTGCGCAGGAAGAAGCCCGGCTGGACCGGCTGGCAGTCATGCCTGAGATTCAGGAATATACAATCCATCCGCAGGCTGACTTCACCCTCGTGGATCTGACATGGCTGGATTGTGACCAGACACTGCATTCCCAATATTGGCTGACCTTGGATAAGACCCACGACTTAAAAATTGATCGGCTGCGGGAAATTCCGGATTGTGCGGATCGGAGTACAGTAAGCATGGGGGACGCTGCGCAGCTGAGCGAAGAATTTGTCACGGCTTTGCGGTCGTCCGATTATTTTGCGGTCTTAGCGTTTTTTCCAAGAACCGCACCTTGTTATCCGCAGAATGCAGAAATCTGGAATGCGGTGACGATGGAATCGGCAGAGGTTCAGGAACTGACATCGGCAGGCACCTGGACTGCGGCCTTGATTACGCTGCAGATCGAGGATCCTGGCTGTACTGGGCTTATCGAAGGGAATCATACGTATTGTCTGGTCATGGAAAATATCGGCGGATCCATTGCGATCGAAGGCTTCTATTGGATTCCAGAGGCCGCATCGGCATAGATTTTGCCGCTGGATGCAGATAAAATGAAACATAAAGGAGAGGCGGGGGTCAGAATGGAAAGACCGTCGTTTCTTTTTCATCTCAGAGCTGCATGATGGCCGTAATTAAATCTCAGTGAATCATCCATACTAACCCTGAAATGGGGTGATCTGCATGCCAAGTGCGCATAAAGGTGCGATATCATTCGGATTGGTTCACATCCCGATTCAGCTGCAGGTAGCGGTGCGGGAACATGATCTGAGCTTTAATCAGCTGTGTAAGAAAACCGGTGAACGGATCCGATATAAAAAATACTGTCCTTCCTGCAATAAGGAAATCAAGCAGGAGGAGATTGTCAAAGGCTATGAATATGAGAAAGATAAATATGTCATCATTACCGCTGAGGATCTGGAAAAAATCCAGACGGAAAAGGATAAGACGATTCAGATTTTGAAATTTGTGAAAGAAGCGGAAGTGGATCCAATTTACTTTGAGAAAAATTACTATGCTCAGCCCGATAAGCAAGGGCAAAAAGCCTTTGATCTATTGCGTGAGGCGATGCTTGCCACCAAGAAAGCCGCGGTGGCCCGCACGGTGCTGGGAACCAAGGAAGCGCTGCTTTTGATCCGGGCTACAGAGGATGGGATGCGCGTGACTTCGCTGTACTTTGAAGATGAGATCGTCACGGCCCCAGCCAAGACGGCAAGCAAGCTGACCAAAGCCGAGGTGACGATGGCGAAGCAGCTGATTGATCAGCTCAGCGGTCCGTTTGACATTGCGGATTATCAGGATGAGTACCAGGAGCGTCTGCGCAGCCTGATCGAACGGAAAATTCATGGTCAGGAAATCGTCAAGGTTAAGGAAAAGCAAAGTGTGCAGGCTGTTGATCTGATGGAAGCGCTCAGCCAGAGTCTGAAGCAGAATACCGCGGGTGCGGCGAAGGCGAAAACGGCGCGGAAGCGAACCGGGAAGAGCTTATCATGAGTGAATTGTTTGATCAGCATGGCTATGCGCCGATGTTGATCGGCCGCAGCGAAGAAGCCTTTGACAGCGAGGATTATCTGTATGAAATCAAATGGGACGGTACGCGGTGTCTGGCCTACTGTTCGGATCATACGGAGCTGATCAACAAGCGGGATAAGCTGCTCAATGATCAGTTCCCGGAGCTGCTGAACTTGCATCGCTGTCTGCCCAAATCCGCTGTGCTGGATGGGGAAATTGTTGTTTTTCATGATGGAAAACCGGATTTCTACGCCCTGCAGCGAAGAGAAATGCTGCGCAGCGCCTTCCGTGTCCGGCTGGCTCAGGATAGTGATCCGGCAACGTTTATCGTCTTTGATATCCTGGAGTATAACGGCAAGGATCTTACCGGTCTGCCTTTAATCAAGCGCAAGGAAAAGCTGAAATCCTTCAGACAAAGTGAAACGGCCGTGTGTTCGAGAACCTACCTGCAGGAAGGCAGGCAGCTGTATGCCTGGACGCAGGCGCAGAATCTGGAGGGCATTGTCGCCAAAGAAAAAGACAGTCTTTATCAATGCGGCCGGCGTACCAGCTCATGGATTAAGATAAAAAATCTGAAAGATGAGGATTTTGTGATCTGCGGCTATTTACAGAAGGAACGGAATGTGCTGAGTTTGGTACTGGGACAATACCAGGGCAGAACGCTGGTCTATAAGGGGCATGTTACGCTAGGCGTCAGTGAAACTCTGCTGCGGCGAAAACTGCCGGTCACTTCGCGTTGTCCGTTTCCGCAGGAACCTCAACATCATGAACGGGCAGTCTGGCTGAAGCCCAAGCTTGTCTGTACGGTGAAATACATGAATAAAACCGCGGCAGGTTCACTGCGTCAGCCGGTACTGAAGGGGCTGCGGGATGATAAACAGGCTGTTGAATGCCAAATTGATGAAAATCGTTAGAATACTCTTTCTTTAAATAAGAAAAAGAAGTACAATAAGATCAGGAAGGAGGCGGAACATGAAGACGGTATTTCAGGTGTTTGATTCCGCGAATCTTGATCGGTGCCGGTTTTATATCGGTATGACATCATTTCTGGTTTTTTTCTTTTTCTTCATCGCGATGATTTTGCAGGACAGTTTTTGGTTGATTTTAGCGGGGGCTGCGATCCTGGGGTGGCTGGCTGCGATGGCTTTCTGGCTGCGGAAACGCCAAAACATCAGAGCCTTTCTTCAAGCGCATCCGCTTCATGAGCCATATTGCTGCATCGATACGACAGTTTTCAGTGAACAGGAAATTCTTTCAGCCAGCTTGGATCGGCTGACAGCCTGTACTTATTCCGAAGTAATTCGGATTTTCCACAATGATAATCCATGGGAAAAGACCCGTCCGGGATATAAAGGTCTGCATTCAGTCAGTCTGGAAACGCAGAAGGGGCCGATCCTGGTCCGCGTCAGCGATGCGCAGAAAGCGGAATTGTTAACTCGTTGGATCAGGGGCAAAAAAGAAGACAACGGCACTGTCCGTCTGGAAGAACTGGGTAACTGGTCAGTGAAAACACGTTTCTAATTTCTGAGTCAATATGAAAAAAACTTTTATTGCAGCCCAAGGCCCAGACCGCTGTCCAATGAAAGTTTTTTTTGATTGATCAAAGCACAGACCTATAATTTGTGATACACTAAGGTCATAAAATCACGGTGATGAAACGCTTGACCAGAATATTCTGGTGAAAGGAGAAAGCGGTTATGAAGAAGATCAGAATGATTTTGCTTGGACTGAGTTTGGCGGTGGTCTTCGCCGGCTGCGCTCAATCCCAAGCACCCGCCTCAGATCCAACGCCAATGCCAACGGCAGAGTCAGAAAAGAAAAGACTGACAACGTATACATTCACGGATGAGGCTTCCGGTGTTCAATTTACAGCGGAAGTACCCGATGCGTGGAAAAAAACAGAGATCTTCAGTCAGTCTGGCGATGAAAATCAAGAAGTCAGTCCCTCAGCCGGCGTTCAGTTTTTATTCAGCGATGACGGCAATCAGCTTTTTTCCATCATGGCGGCGGTGAACGTCCCCTTTGACGTTGATGAGAGTCTGTTTGATTCCCAGCCTTATCGAACGGAAGCGGGTTTGGAAGGTCAGCGCTATACAAGCGAGCGTGATGGGCAGGTCATGGAATATTTCATTTTCGGCACAGGTGAAACGCTGCCGCAGATGTTTGCGGTTGTGATCCTAAATACAGACAACTATGCGCTTTATCAGGCTGATATCGAGCATGCGGTAACGTCTTTGAAAATTGTCTGATAAAAAAAGCAGTCCTGTCAGGAAGACCCTGGCGTGCTGCTTTTTTTTGAGATCCATATTTTGTTTATAATTTACGGTCTGACAACATTTCGGCCCGTTCAATTGTCTTGCTGAATTTGTTGAAATTGCTCTTCATGATGTTCAGATACAGCGCGTCAATCAGATACAGTTGGGAACAGCGCATGGTTGTTACGTTTAAGCGCGTTTCAGTTTCAAAAGAGACAGTCTTTAGGATGAGATCGGCATAGGTGTGCAGCGAATTCTTCGCCATGCGCGTCATCGCAATGATCGGCATTTCATTTTCCTTGGCAATCGAAGCCGCCTTAATGACCTCCCGTGTTTCACCCGACTCCGAGATCAAAAACAAAACTGTATCTTTGCGCGACTGATCGATCAGGGAATAAATCGTATGCGGCGTCTGACTGGTCACGCAAAGTAAGCCCATCTTAACCAGCTGATTGGCCAGGTATTCGCAGAATAAATTTGAGCTTCCAATCCCGAACAAAATAATCTTCTTGGCTTTGATCAGCATTTCGCAGGCCTGCTGGATTGTTTCTTCCTTGTTGTTCTCAAAAGTAACCTCAACGATATCATGATACTGCGCAATAATTTTGCGGTTGGTGTCATTCATAGATTCGTTAACCTGGATTTCTTCTCTTACTAAATCCTGGCGCGGGATGGCCGACAGATCCGCTAAAAGCTCCCGGAAACTGTTGTAGCCCAGCTTCTGAGAAAAACGAATAATGGTTGACTGGCCGATGTGCGTATTCACGGCGAGCTGATGTGAGGTGATTGTCCGGATTTCATCAATATGGTCTAGGATATAATCCGCGACCAGTCTTTCGGACTGCGTTAAATCCTGATAAACAGCTTTTAATTTTGCTTTAAACATGGGTATCCCCCTCTTGTCTTATGATTTAATTATACAGAAAAGTTTGGATAACTACAAATAAGTTAATCAAAAAAACAAGTTAACACCTTGACAGATCCCTAAGAATGCAGTAATCTATGGGTAAATAATCCATATATATCACCGATATTTATGGATAAAATACCCAAGGAGGAAGAAAGATGGAGAACAAAGTTTACGGTGTCGTCGAGGGTCTTATTCAAAAACTGCAGTCCACACAGGAAGAAAATGTGGAAAAAACAGCTCGACTGTTTGCGGATGCGCTGAAAAACGGCGGTATGCTTCAGGCTTTTGGATCAGGTCATTCCCAAGCGGGAGCCAGCGAACTGTGCTTCAGAGCGGGCGGCTTCATTCCCACCAAACAGATTAAAGAACCTGCCGGCGGTGCTTATGAAGGCATTGAAGGCGTCGGCACATCCTTCATGAAAAAAGTGGATGTTCGTCCGAATGACGTCATCGTTTTGATCTCCAACTCCGGTCGGAATCCGCTGCCGGTTGAAATCGCTCTGGCGGCTCATGAAAAGGGCGCCAAGGTTGTCGCGATCACCTCGCTGGAAGCTTCCAAGAATTTAACGCCGAAGCATTCCTGCGGCAAGAACCTGTGGCAGCTGGCGGATGTCGTCATTGACAACTGCGTCATGGATGGCGATGCTTCCATTGATGTTGAAGGATTGGATACACGGATCTGCGGCATGTCTGCGATCACGACGGCGATCTTGATTCAGGCCTGCGTTTACCGTACAGCGCAGATGCTGCTGGAAGAAGGTATCGTACCGCCGGTCTTCAAATCTCAGAATATCGACGGCGGACCGGAATACAACGATCGTCTGCTGGCTCAGTATTTCGACCGCATGTACCACATGTAATTCAACGAACTAAGCGAGGATTCCCTCACCTCTGCCGGCGGAGGGAGAAATCGCTTAACGGCAGGGATGGGCATCGATCCCGCACGGCCATGAAGTCAAGCGGATCTGCAAAAAGATCAAAGTCGGCAGCGCTGCCGTGTCATGACCAGCGATATAGGATTCATCGTGTGTTTGAAATAAGTTCAGAGCCGAAAAGGGGAATTCAAGTGCAGAATTCCTTTTTTCATATTATAATAAAAAAGATCAGGTTCTTTGCCCCGGCGGCAAAGGGCTAGAAAGGAAAATCATGAAGAAAGAGAAATTTTCACTGAGCAGGCTGATGCTTGCGCTGCTGGCGGCATTCAGTTTACTGTTCAGCGGCTGCGGCGCACCCTCTGCACCTACGGCTTCAGCTACACCAACACCTCCATCTTTAGAGGCCAATTCTGTTGAACATCAGCAGGTTGCCTTTGCTGACATGGCTTATGTCCGGCCGGATCTGGAGGCTTTAGATCAGAAGATTGCCGATTGTCAGGCTATGGCTGCAGAAGAAGGCAAGGAAAGCGAACTGCTTGCCATGTATGATGAGATTCTGGATGACATCCGGAATTTGGATGCCATGGACACGCTGGCGACCATCCACTACAACCTGGATACGACGGATACGTATTATGAAGAAGAAATGACCACGCTGGATAATTATTATACGCGTTTGGACAACAAGATGAACGAACTGACCGAAACGATTTTAGCGTCCGGATATCAAGACGCCGCGAAGGCAGCTTGGGGCGATGCATTTATCGAACGTTATGAGTTTAATTCCAAACTGAACTCGCCGGAAATTGAAGCTTTAAGCGAACAGGAAAACGATCTGGTTACGCAGTATACGAAGCTGCTGGCTTCGGATTATACAACGGAGCTGAACGGTCAGACAGTGACTGTCGAGGATCTTGACCTGAACACCGACGAAGGCATTCAGGCTTATACTGAAATCTATGAGAAGAAGAATGCAGAATTAGGCGGGATTTATCTGCAGCTGCGGGATCTGCGCATTCAGATTGCACAGACGCTGGGCTATGACAGTTACACAGATTACGCTTATGATGTTCTGGGCCGTGATTACACCCCGGAGGATGCCCGCAATTTCAGCGAAAAGGTCAGAACTGAGCTGCTGCCGGCATTCGGACAGATGATCAACGCGAATTATAACGAATTGATCTCTGCTTTAACTTCGATGCAGTCGGGCGATGGAGATCTGGAAGCAGTACTGCCAATTCTTAAAACATCGCTGCAGGCAGAATTCCCAAGCAAGATGAGCGAGGCGCTGGATTACATGCAGAATAACAAGCTTTATGATTTCAGCAATGAGCCGAGCAAAATGCATGCGGGCTACACAACCTATATTAATGATTATTCCGCGCCGTTCATGTTCATTAATTCCAATGATTACCGTAATGCGGATACGGTCATTCATGAATTCGGTCATTATTACAATTTCTATCTGATGCCTACGATCAGCTGGAATGACAGCAACAATCTGGATGCTGCGGAAATTCATTCGCAGGCGCTGGAGCTGCTGATGCAGCCGTATTATGATCAGTTCTTCGGTGCCGATCAGGCGGAAGGGCAGAAGATCTATTCAATTTACAACATGCTCAGCTCCATTCTTCAGGGCTGCGCTGAAGATGAATTCCAGCAGGCTGTTTTTGCCAATCCGGATTTAACGCTGGAAGAGGTCAATCAGCTGCATTCAGATATTTTTTACAGCTACACCGGAAACGAACTCTAT
>OAWV01000113.1_pt1 | contig 74116 bp, 55 predicted proteins | sample 1495551 | NCBI WGS metagenome assembly OAWV01 (sample SAMEA2580245, study PRJEB22360) | human gut metagenome | biome: human gut; feature: human-associated habitat; material: faeces | place: Denmark | collected 2008/2010 | reverse complement strand
GCGGTACCAGCAAAATCGTAAGCACGTTCGCCCTGGTCGGCAAGATCGATGCCGCCGACTTCCTGAGCTTCGGTGACGCGCCAACCGATGGTCTTCTCCAGAGCGAAGGCGATGATCGCGGTGATCACTGCGGAGTAGAGGATGGCGACGAGAGCGATGACCAGCTGGACGACGAGCTGCTTCCAGTCGCCACCAGCCAGCAGACCGGTGCCTTCACCGAAGAAGCCGATGAGGATGGTGCCGGTGAAACCACCCACGCCATGCACGCCGACGACGTCGAGGGAGTCATCGTAGCCGAACTTGAACTTGAGACCGCAGGCCAGGCAGGTCAGGACACCAGCGATGGCACCCATCACGATGGCCCACAGCGGGGAAACCACATCGGCGGCCGGGGTGATGGCGACCAGGCCGGCGACCATACCCGAGGCGGCACCCATGGCGGTGTAGTGACCGGAGCGAATCTTCTCGGTGAAGCCCCAAGAGAGCATTGCGGCTGCGGTGGCGGCGGAGGTGGAAACCCAAGCGTAACCAGCAGTACCGTTGGCGGCGAAGGCGGAACCAGCGTTGAAGCCGAACCAGCCGAACCACAGCAGGAAGGCGCCGAGCATCACGAACGGCACGTTGTGCGGGCGGAACGGCTGCGTGCCGAAGCCCTTACGCTTGCCGATGATGAGCACGATGATCAGGGCGGCGACTGCGGCGTTGATGTGGACGACAGTACCACCTGCGAAATCGTGGGCGGCAGCGCCGATGGCCTTGGAGATGGCGCCGTCAGCAGACAGCAGACCACCGTTCCAGACCATGTGGGCCATAGGAGCGTAGTCGAAGGTGACCCACAGCGCCACGAAAATCATCCAGGTGCTGTACTTCACACGCTCGGCAATGGCGCCGCAGATCAGGCCGACGGTAATCATCGCGAAAGCGACCTGGAAGGCAACGTCCACGGAAACCGGGTAGTTGTTGCCGTTCAGACCGGTGGCGGTGAACACGCCGTCCTGGGCGACCATGGAGTCCTTCAGCAGGAAGCCGCTGGCCGGGTCGCCGAAGATGCCTCCGATGTCGGAACCGGCGTAAGCAATCGACCAACCCCACAGGGTCCAGATAATCATGGTGACCGACAGGGCGGCCGCCTCAAGCATCAGCATGTTCAGGACGGCCTTGGCACGAACCATACCGCCGTAGAAGAACGCCACACCAGGCGTCATGAGGAAAACCAAGGACGCGGATGTCAGGATCCATGCGGTGTTACCGGAATCAATCGCTCCCATGTCTACCTCCCTCTCTTTCGTTCAGGGCACCGGGGGCTTTGCGCGGCCGGCGTCGACTTTGTCTCTACAATGCCGTCCCCCTTGTGGGGGCTAACAGTTCGTCAGTAAAAGCCGGTCTCGTTTTGGTTTCGTTACGGCAAGTTACGCGATTGTTAAGCGCACCTGACAGTTAGGTTGGCATCGGATGGGCTGATTCCGGCATGATTCCAACGGATATGGGAAAGCCCCGAATCATGTTTCGAATATGATTCGGGGCTGGGTTTGGTGCGTTGCGGGCGTTTCCCGCGCCCACAACGTGGACGGACGCAGGGCTCCCCTCGCTGAGGGGAGCTGTCGAGCAAAGCGAGACTGAGAAGAACTCGACCGTCTACGCGAGAATGCCGTCCACGAAACCTTCGGGATCGAAAGGTGCCAAATCGTCCGGACCTTCACCAAGACCGACGAGCTTGACCGGCACGCCGAGCTCCTTCTGCACGCTGACCACGATGCCGCCCTTGGCGGAACCGTCAAGCTTGGAGAGCACCACACCGGTAATGCCGATGGCTTCGGCGAACACCTTGGCCTGGGCCATGCCGTTTTGGCCGGTGGTGGCGTCGAGCACAAGCAGCACTTCATCCACCGGCAGGTTCTTTTCGGTAACACGGCGAATCTTGCCGAGCTCGTCCATCAGGTTCGACTTGTTCTGCAGTCGGCCGGCAGTATCGATGATGAGCACGTCCGCGTTCGCTTCCTTGGCCTTGGCGGATGCCTCAAAGGCGACGGATGCCGGGTCGGCACCGTCCTTGTCGGAGCGGACGACGGGCACATTGACGCGTGCGCCCCAGGTTTCGAGCTGGTCGGCGGCGGCCGCGCGGAAGGTGTCGGCCGCGCCCATCATGACCTGCTTGTTTTCGGCCACGAACAGTCGAGCCAGTTTGCCGGCAGTGGTGGTCTTGCCGGTGCCGTTGACGCCGACCATGATGATGACGCTGGGCTTGGCGGCACCCGGCTTTTCGGCATTGAGGCGGCGGTCCGTATCTCGACCGACCAGATCGAGCAGCTTCTCCTTGAGCGTGGCGCGTACTTCGGCTGGGTCGGCTTTACCAGTGATGCGGGCGTCGGTTCTCAGGTCATCGACCAGTTGGGAGGAAGCATCCGCACCGACGTCGGCAAGCAGCAGTGTGTCTTCGACGTCTTCCCAATCGGCCTCGGAGAGATTGTCTTTGGCGAGGATGTCGAACAGGGCCTTGCCGAACGGGTTGCCGGACTTGGCAAGTTTTGCCTTGAGTCGGGTCAGTCGAGAGCCGACCGATTCGGGGGTTTCAGGTTTGGCGGGAGTGGGCTTGGAGGCAGGTTGGGACTCGGGCTTGGGCGCAGCTGCCGGTTCGGGTTCGGCCTGCGCGACTGGCGCAGGCTCGGCTTTGGCCGATTCGGCTGACTTGGCCGGCTCGGCGGCAGTCGCAGCCTTAGCTTCCTCGGCTTCGGCGGCCAGCCGAGCGTCGGCGGCGGCCTTGGCGTCGCGGGTCTTCTTGTTGTCGGGGGCAACCTTGCCCATCGCACGATCCAAATCGCGCTTGCGGGACTTGCCCAACCAGATGCTCAGGGCGATTACGATAACCGCCGCCACAATCACGCCAAGAACGGCGAGCACAGTATTCATATCCATACCTGTCAAGTCTAGCCCGCAGATGGAATCCCCTACGAATTCGGCAGTCTCAGGCCGACAATTCCACCCGGCGACTTAAGCTGAACCGCATGGCACATTCTTCACGTATGACGTCGCTGCAGCGCCGCGAGCAGCTGATTGAAGTCGGACGCTCGCTATTCGCCGCCAAAGGCTTCGAAGCGGTAAGCGTGGAGGAAATCGCCGCGCACGCCAAAGTCTCCAAGCCGATTGTGTATGAGCATTTCGGCGGCAAAGAGGGCCTGTATGCCGTCATTGTGGATCGTGAGATGCGCGCGCTGACCGGTACGCTGACCGCCGCGCTCGACGATCCGACCGTGCACCCGCGCCAGATTGTGGAACGCACGGCGCTTGCGCTCCTCACCTATATCGAAGAGAATGCCGAGGGGTTCCAGGTACTGGTACGCGACTCGCCGAGCACCGACCCGTCCGGCTCATTCAGCTCGCTGATGGGAGACATCGCCGTACGCGTTGAAGACATTCTTTCCGAAACATTCAAACGGCAGAAGCTGTCTGCCAAGGGCGTGCCGTACTACGCGCAGATGCTGGTGGGCATGACCGTATTCACCGGGCAGTACTGGGCCGACCGGCCAAAGGTGAGCAAGGAGCAGCTGGCTGCATACATTGTGGATTTGGCCTGGCATGGCCTGAGCCGGCTTGACTCCAAGCCCCAGTTGTTCTTTGAGGGCGCCAAGGCGCGGAAGGAGGCCGAGCGCCGAGCCAAGCGCGAGTCCGATTCCGGCAGCCCGGATTCAGACCAGACGAGTTCTGCCCAATCGGATCCCGAGCACGCCACCGGGGAAGATTCAGGGTTGCAGAACATGCGTTCAGGGGCACAGGTTACGCAACACTCTGCCGAGTCGGGAGGCGAAGTGCTACGGTTTGAACAGGAAACTGAACATAACGACTAAATATGTGAGGACGTAAGACTTTCATGGCCAGCACGGCAAAGACGCTCACCTTTGTGATCCCCGCATACAATATGGAGTCCTACCTTGACCGTTGCGTGAACTCGCTGCTTTCGGCAAGCGACATCAGCGACCTCGAGGTGCTGATTGTGGACGACGGTTCGAAAGACGGCACGCTGGAGTACGCGCGCAAGCTGGAACGCACCAATCCGGGCACCGTGCGCGCGATTCATCAGGAGAACAAGGGCCACGGCGGCGCGGTGAACACCGGTATCGCGGCGGCGACCGGCATGTACGTCAAAGTGGTGGATGCGGATGATTGGGTCGACCCGCAGGCCATCGACACGGTTCTGGCCACGTTGCGTGCACAGCATGACACCGACGAACCGATTGACATGCTGGTGACCAATTACGTGTATGACAAGGTGGCCAAGCGTCACAAGACCGTAGTGAACTTCCGCCGTGTAATGGAGGCCGGCCGCGTGCTCGGCTGGGATGACCTGGGCAAGTTCGGTCTGGCGCAGTACATCATCATGCATGCGCTCACCTTCCGCACGCAGGTGGTGCGCGATTCCGGGCTGAAGCTGCCGGAGCACACGTTCTACGTCGATTTCTATTACTCGTACCAGCCGTTCCCGTGGGTGAAGCGCATCCAGTACCTCGATGTGCCGTTCTACCACTACTTCATCGGGCGCGAGGGTCAGAGCGTGCAGACCGACGTGATGATTAAGCGTGTGGACCAGTTGCGGCTCGTCAATCGGCTGATGACCGAGGCCACGCCCGAACGCGGTACGGTGCCGGAGGGGCTGTACCGGTACATGATTCACTTCCTGGCGATCGAATCGTGCGTTACCTCGACGTTCCTGATTCTCTCGCGCGATCCGGCCAACTACGTTAAGAAAACCGAGCTGTGGGATGCGATTGACGCCTATTCGCCGGCCATCGGCAAGGATGTGCGCTCGCAGCTGATGTCCCGCGCGCTCAATCTGCCCGGCAAAACCGGCCGCTGGATCGTGCGCAACGGCTATCTCATCGCCGAACGCATCGTCGGCTTTAACTGATTCGGATTGTGGTTTTGCCCTGCTGACGCGTTATCAGCAGGGCATCCCTATTACCTCCCCAGTCGAGGTTTTGCTACTCGGCCCAACGGTCGGACATCGCGAAGCTGTTGTGCATCAGGTTGCTGGAGGTGTATAGCACGTCGTTCAGCAGCTTGGTTGTGTGCTCGCGCAGGTAGTCGGCCATCTCGTCGTTGGCCGCTTCGAGCACATCCGCCACGCCCTGCACATCCTTCTCATCGCCGTGGCCGCCATCGAGCGGCCATGCATTCGTATCCGTCGATTCGGCATCGCTTCGAGCAAGCAACTGCTCATCCGTGCGCTCGATGAGCCGGTGTCCGAACGCGCGCACGCCCTCGGCATACCCTTCGATGAACCGGTTCGTCTCATACCAGTGTGCGTCGGCCACGACGGCGATCAGGCGGTTCGTCCAATACAGGTTGCCGGTGGAGACTTCGGGCGTGGTGTCGCGCAGGTAGGCAGGCGTGTCGTTGACGTTCGCGTAGAACGGCGCGGCGGCGGTGAACGGACCAGAGCCGAACGATACCCACATCACCGTGCGATTGGCCGCCGGCACATACGGACGGACCTGAATCGCCACCATATGGCCGGTGCGGTTCACGCCGATCGGACGGTAACGGTGGCGCGATTCCGCCGTGCCGGTCGTGCCGTACGGGTCGTACGGCGTGCCTTCGAAGTGCGAGGACAGCAGGAAATCAACGTCTTCGAGGCTCACCTTGTCTTCCGGCACGCGGCACCACGGGATGTCGTCGGATTCGGGCGTGTAGCGGGCGGCCGGCGAATCCCAGTCCTCGCTGGGGTTGAGGCGGCGTTGCATGTACCAGGCACGCGGCGTGTTGTAGATATGGTCCTTCGGCGTCGCGGTGCCGAAGGCCTTGCGCGGGTTGAAACGGGTGGGAAGGGCAACGGTTGTTCCGAATCCGGCGCTATGCGCGTGACGGCCGTTGGAAGAGACCGGCGTTCCCATTGTGCGGTCGAGGTGATGCGTGGCCATGAACTCGCGCAGGTCGGCGCTGCATAGGTATTCGCGCTGCTCGCCGAACGCATCGGCGAGGTCGAAGTCGTCGATGCCGAGCTGGTTGGGGATCGTTATAGTTGTTTCAGCGGGCCCTGGGGGGGCGATCCAATGGTGGCCGCCGATGGTCTCGACGTACCAGATCTCGTCCACATCCGAAATAATCACGCCGTTCGATTCGTAGGTGCCGTAGGTTTCGAGCAGTTCGCCCAACCGCGCGACGCCCTCGCGCGCGGTGGTGACATACGGCAGCACAAGGGTGATGATGTCTTCCTCACCGATACCGCCGGGCTGCTCGGCCTGATAATCGGTGCTGTCCGGTTCGCCGACAGCCGGCCGCAACTCGACCATCGGGTCCGCACCGAGCACGCGCTCGTTGACAGCGATGGTTTCGGTGGCGCTCATCGCCACGTTGTGTTCGTTGGCACCGGCTTCGGCCAGAATGCCACGATTATTCAGCACGTTCGGTGCGATGGTGTACCGGCAAGGATTGTCCGGTAGTTCGATTTCGACATGGCTCAGCACGCTGCGGTAGTGGCGCGGCTGGTCGTCGGGGGCGACAGCGACGAAGCGCTTGGGATCGTAACGGCCCGAGCCCGAATCGTCATCGCGGGCGATGATGGTGGAACCGTCGTAACTGGCATTTTTGCCGACAAGAATCGTGGTGCATGACATGGGACACCACTCTAGGAGCCAGGCTGGTCGAAACAAAAAAATCCTTGGAACCATTGCGATTCCGAGGATTTGTTGTGCCCCCTGTGGGATTCGAACCCACAACCCACGACTTAAAAGGACGCTGCTCTAACCGTTGAGCTAAAGGGGCAACTCTTTTAAAATACACACCGTTTTGGGATATTTCAACTACGGCGTTGCGTACACGTTTGCGTACGCGATTGGCCCAACGCACGGCACAGCACACGCAATGTGGCCCAAATCGCAGCCCAAATCGCATATCGCCTCTAGCGATAGATAGCCGCCGGCGACTACCCTTGTACATTATGAGTGAATCCCCCAATTGGAGCAATCCCCTGCGCGACTCGTGCGACCTCAGACTGCCCCGTATCGCCGGCCCATGCAGCCTCGTCATTTTCGGTGTCACGGGCGATCTGGCACAAAAGAAACTACTGCCAGCCGTCTACGACCTGGCGAACCGTGGCCTACTGCCGCCGAGCTTCGGTCTGACCGGTTTCGCCCGCCGCGACTGGACACAGGAACGGTTCATCGAATTCGTCAAGGCCGCCGTCCAGGCGCATTGCCGTACGCCGTTCAAGGAGTCGACTTGGCGCAATCTGGCCGCCGGCATCCGCTTCGTGCAGGGTACGTTCGACGACCCGGAGGCCTTCGAGCGTCTGAGCGCCACCGTGCAGGAGCTTGACCGCGACCGCGGCACGCAGGGTAACCATGCCTTCTACATGTCGGTGCCGCCGCGCGCATTCCCACAGGTCGCCAAGCAGCTGGCCGCCTCCGGCCTGTCGCGCTCGTCCGAGGGCGCATGGCGCCGCGTGATCATCGAGAAGCCGTTCGGCCATGATCTGGCCAGCGCCAAGGAACTCGACAGCGTGGTATCCGAAGTGTTCGACCCGAGCTCCGTGTTCCGCATCGACCACTACCTCGGCAAGGAAACCGTGCAGAACCTGCTGGCCCTGCGTTTCGCCAACGCCATGTACGAGCCGATCTGGAACGCCAACTATGTGGACCACGTGCAGATCACGATGGCCGAGGACATCGGCATCGGCGGCCGCGCCGGCTATTACGACGGCATCGGCGCCGCACGCGACGTCATCCAGAACCACCTGCTTCAGCTCATGGCTCTGACCGCCATGGAGGAGCCGGTGAGCTTCACCGCCAAGGACCTGACCGCCGAAAAGACCAAGGTGCTTTCCGCCGTGCGCCTGCCCAAGGACCTCGCCGCCAACACCGCGCGCGGCCAGTACGCCAAGGGCTGGCAGGGCTCGCACGAAGTGGTCGGCTACTTGGAGGAAAAAGGCATCGACCCCAAGAGCACCACTGAAACGTACGCCGCCATCCGCCTCGATATCGACACCCGCCGCTGGGCTGGCGTGCCGTTCTACCTGCGTTGCGGCAAGCGCCTCGGCAAGCGTGTAACCGAAATCGCCGTGGTGTTCAAGCGCGCCCCGCATCTGCCGTTCGAGCAGACCGCCGTGCGCGAACTCGGCAAGAACGCCATCGTGATTCGCGTGCAGCCCGACGAGGGCGTCACCATGCGCTTCGGAGCCAAGGTGCCGGGCGGCTCCACCATGGAGGTCCGTGACGTGAACATGGACTTCAGCTACGGCCGCTCCTTCACCGAGAACTCGCCGGAAGCCTATGAGCGACTGATTCTGGACGTGCTGCTCGGTGATCCGCCGTTGTTCCCGACCACCGAAGAGGTGAACCTCAGCTGGGAGATCCTCGATCCGATTGAACAATTCTGGTCCACGCTTGGCCAGCCGCAGGCCTACCGCGCCGGTACGTGGGGTCCGGCACAGGCCGACGAAATGCTGGCGCGCGACGGCCGCCACTGGCTCCGAAGAAAGTCCGGCCGCGCGGGCCCCGCCACTGGAGGATGCCATGATCATCGATATGCCGAACACCCGCACCCGCGAGATTGCGCACAAAATCGAACAGCTGCACGAGGAGCGCGGCGAATCGGCGACCGGCCGCGTGCTGACGCTGCTCATCGCCACCGAGGACGCGGACCTAGAGCATGCGCTGGAAATCGCGAACTCGGCCAGCCGTGAGCACCCGTGCCGCGTGATTGCCGTAGTACCGGATACCAATCCTGCCGATCAGTCCGGCGAAGGCGAACCGAACGCGGCCGAAGTGGCCGCCGAGGTGAGCGCGAGTCGCGATAATCCGGCCGTCGATTTGACCGACGGCCCGAACGATCCGAACGATTCCAACCTGAACGCCCAAGTGCGATTCGGCGCGGACGCCGGTGCCGGTGAGATCATCATCTTGCGTCCGCGCGGTGGCCTTATCAACCACCCGGATACGCTGGTTATCCCGCTGCTTGTGCCGGATGCGCCTGTAGTGGCGTGGTGGCCGACCACACCGCCGTCGAACCCGGCCAAGGATCTGATGGGTGCGATGGCCCGCAGTCGCATCACCGACGCGTTGCACTCCAATAATCCGGAGGCCACGATTGAGCGTTTGCGCCGCAATTGGACACCGGAAGATATCGACTTGTCCTGGACACGACTGACCGTCTGGCGCGCAATGCTCGCCTCGATGCTCGATCAGCCGTCGCACCTGCCCATCACCGCCGCGAAGGTGACCGGCAAGGCCGACTTCCTGCCTATGGAAATGCTGTGCGCATGGCTGCGTCTGAAACTTGGCGTACCAGTCGAAACTGAGTTCGTGCCCGACGCGCAGGCCGTGACCGGCGTGTACCTGACCCGTGAGGACGGTGTGATCTCGCTGGAACGCCCGTATGAGGACCAAGCGCTGATCTCGCTGCCCGGCCAGACTCCGCAGGAAGTGTCCGTGCCGATGCGCACCATCGAGGACTGCCTGACCGAGGAACTGCGTCGCATCGATCCCGATGAGATCTACGCCGAGGTCATCAACGAAGGCTGGGATCTGATTCGTCACTGAAGTCGGTAGAACCCGTTGCCACAGCGGCGTTGGAATGAGTTCGGCAATTGTGGCCGAGCCATGCCAACGCCGTTGCTCATCGTTTCCTACCTCATGCGATGCCGCACAATGTACATTGTGTTGTCAACTGACAACACATTTCATTGCTGCAAATGGCTAGATTCCCGGCATGCCACCCGTATCATGCGTTGTCAACTGACAACACAATCCACATTGCAAAGTACGACACATACCCCATACAAGGACCATACATGGCAACTCGAAAACTCATTGTGTATCCGAATAAAGATCTGATGATTCAGGCTGGCGCGCAACGTTTTGTCTTGACGCTACTCGATTTGCTCGCCGAACGATTGCCTGATGACACGCATCGCACGCGTGTGGATGTGGCGCTGTCTGGCGGTTCGGCCGCGCAGCCGTTGGGCTCGGTGCTGAGCGATCCGCTGGCTGACGCGATTGATTGGTCGCGCGTGCATTTCTGGTGGAGCGACGAACGTTTTGTGCCGGCTTACGACACCGATCGCAATGCTTTGGAAGCCCGTCGCCTGCTGCTTGACCAGCTGGTGGCAGATGGCAAGCTGCCTGAATCGAATATTCATGAGATGGCGGCCGATACCCGTTCAGCCGATGACATCGCCGATGTGATGGATCAGGCCGACAGCGATGATGCTTCCGTTCGCGCCGCCGCCGATGCCGCGAATGATGCGTTGCTGGACGATGTCGCGAGCGACTATGAGCGCGAGTTGGTGAATGAATTGGGGCCGGAACCGGTAATCGATCTGATGATTCTCGGCATGGGACCGGACGGTCACTATGCGTCGCTGTTCCCTGGTCATGATGAGGTCAAGGTTACCGATAGGCTCACCGTGGGTGTGAACCACTCCCCCAAGATGCCGCCGCTGCGTGTTTCATTGACCGCGCCGCTCATCGCGCGTTCACGCCATACGTGGTTCTTCGCCGCCGGTGCCGGCAAAGCCGAATCGCTGGCCCATGTCTTCGAGCAGCCCAACAAACCGGATTACCCGTCCTCCTACGCCAACGGAGTGGACGAGTTCATCTGGTTCTCCACCGAAGAAACCGTCACCGAGTTGTGAGTGAATTAAGCCCCCTCTGATGAGGGGGCTTAATTCGTCTATGGCTACGCCTCGATCTCGGGCTTGCTGTTTTCTCAGCTCGGCTATCGCCGAGCCTGAAGAAGGCCGGACAGCCCACAGGGCTGTCCTAAACCTGAAATCACGAGGCTACGCCTCGATTTCAGGCTTGCTGTTTTCTCAGCTCGGCTATCGCCGAGCCTGAAGAAGGCCGGACAGCCCACAGGGCTGTCCTAAACCTGAAATCACGAGGCTACGCCTCGATTTCAGGCTTGCCTTCTTCAGCCCACAGCGTGTGGAACACGCCGGGCTTGTCTACGCGACCGTAGGTGTGGGCACCGAAGAAGTCACGCTGGGACTGGGTCAGAGCGGTAGGCAGGCGCTTGGAGCGCAGACCATCGTAGTACGCCAGGGAGCTGGAGAACACCGGGGTCGGGATGCCGGCCTCCACCGCGCGAACGATCACGCGACGCCATGCATCCTGCGATTCGCCGATGATCTTCTCGAAGTACGGATCGAACAGCAGGGAAGCCGGCGGGTTATCGCCCCTGAAGGCCTCGGTGATGCGGTCGAGCAGGAACTGGGCGCGAATAATGCAGCCGCCACGCCAAATGCGGGCCACTTCGGACAGGTTGATATCCCAGCCGTATTCCTTGGCACCGTCCTGAATCTCGTTCAGGCCCTGAGCATAGGCCACGACCTTGGAAGCGAACAGAGCCTTGCGCACGTCCTCGACGAACGCGGCCTTGTCTTCTCCGGCCAGATCGATGGTCTTGTTCGGTCCAGCCAGACCTTCCTTCTGAGCGTCTTCACGCAGCTCACCGTGCGAAGACAGTGCACGAGCGAACACGGCTTCACCGATGGCAGCCACAGGAGAACCACATTCCAGACCAGTCTGCACGGTCCACGTACCAGTACCCTTCATGCCGGCATGATCCACGACCACGTCCACGAACGGCTTGCCGGTCTCGGCATCCTTGTGGTGCAGAATCTCAGCGGTGATCTCGATCAGGTAGGAGTCAAGGTCGCCCTTGTTCCATTCAGCGAACACGTCGCCAATCTCCTCGGCATCCATGCCGAGTCCACGGCGCAGAATGTCATACGCCTCACCAATCACCTGCATATCGGCATACTCGATGCCGTTGTGCACCATCTTGACAAAGTGGCCGGCACCATCGGTGCCGATGTGGGTCACGCACGGTTCGCCGTTCACCTTGGCGGCGATGGACTGAAGAATCGGGCCCAAGGTCTTCCAGGATTCCGCAGTGCCACCGGGCATCAGAGACGGGCCGTTGAGCGCGCCTTCCTCACCACCGGACACGCCGCAACCCACGAAGTGGAAGCCCTTGGCACGTACTTCCTTCTCACGCTTGATGGTGTCCTTGAAGAAGGAGTTGCCACCGTCGACGATGATGTCGCCCGGTTCGAACACCTCTTCCAGCTGCGCGATGGTCGCGTCGGTCGGAGCACCGGCCTTGACCATGATGATGGCGGTACGCGGACGCTTCAGGGACGCGGCGAATTCCTCGAGCGTTTCGGCCGGCACGAAGTTGCCTTCGGTGCCATGCTCGTTCATGAGCTTCTCGGTACGCGAGTAGTGGCGGTTGAACAACGCCACCGTGTTGCCATGGTGCGCCAGATTACGCGCCAGATTGGAGCCCATCGTGGCCAGTCCAATCACACCAATGTTTGCTGTAGCTTCGGCCATGTGCCTTGCCTTTCGTTTGATTGTCCCATCGTCATCACGCGCGTCACAAAACAGCGCATCAGCGGAGGGAATCATTCCTTCAACGCTTGAAAGTGTATCCCGCTTACCACCCACACGCGAGGGCTGTCTTAGGTTCTACGCACCTTCTGCCCGCGAAGCGTAATTACTTGCCGGCCATTCACATACGCCCGGCCTTGGAAGGGTCGATATGCATGGTCTGGAAGCGATTGGCCATGTAAGCGTCGCTGTAGCGTTCGCTGAACCACATCGCGACCGGTGAATCCTGCGGCTGGCCGGCCATGCGCCCATACCAGCAATCCAAGGCCATCAGCGTGAAGGCAATGTCGATCACCATCAGCACCGTGCATACCGCAGTCAGCGAATACCGCACTTTCCATGGAATGCGATTAATCAGAGCCAGCAGTCGCGGTAACAGCCACTTGATCCACACCACACCAATCAGTCCCCAGAAGAACATGAATTGGCCCGAAGTACGTCCGTCGATGGACAGCCAACGGCCGGTGTAATCCCACGCGGTAATACCAAACGCCGCTTCCATGAACCAGCTGGTGCAATATTCGAACGCGCCGCCGATCACCGCCGAAGCGCAGAAGATCAAGAACGGATTCGCCTTCCACAGACGATTCAGGCACACGGTTACCAATACCGCACCACAGCCGTAAATCGGCGAGAACGGGCCCCACAGCAAACCAGCGCGGTCCTGAAGTTCACCGTTATACAGCGCCATATAGTAGATCGTCTCCACAATCAGGCCACCCACCGAAGCGATGGTAAACAGCCAGAAGATATTGAAAAAGTCCAGCGCAATATAGCCCTTGCCGGACTGGTCGCGGCCTAGCATGCCGGCCGCCACAGCCGATTCATAATCATCGCGATCGTCCATACGCCTGAGCGCGCGCCGCAGACGGCGTTCCTCGCTCAGGGAGGGATCGGCGGTCACCGAAATCACGACGAGAATAATCATCTGAATCAGCGGCAGCAGCAGGTTGAAGCCAAGGCCGGTCAGGGCCAGCGACAGCATGCCGTCGGCCAACGTCAACGGCATCAGCACGTAGGTCCAGCGCGCGGCATACCGGCGATGATTGCGCAGCAGCATCACGCCGAGCACAATCAGGCATGCGGCACTGACTACCAGCACCACCGCATGAATCGCGGACAGGATGAAGGTCAGGCTCATCGCATCGACGTGCACATGACCATCCAGAATCTCGCGCACGGCATAGAGGATGGAAATCACCATAATCGGCAATGTGGCGAGTCCGTCCAGCAGCACGACCGCGCCATAGATGCGCGCCAGAATCGGTAATCGCTTGGCGTTCAGGTTCAAGCCGGCGTCGTCCAGTTCGACGGCCACCAGATCGGACACGACTGCGGACTCGGCGTCACGGTTCTCCCGCGGCTTGCCGGGGGTAGTGGCCGTGCCATCGTCCTTGAATTCAACCATGGTTTCCTCCCCACATAGCGTCCCCTCACCCTATCACCCGATTGCGGTTTTGCTGAACTTGATGGGCGGTCGGTACATGTCTGTCTACATTGCCGAGCACCGAGCCTATCCATCGCGTTCAGGAAACGTCCAAAAACCATCCAGAAATCTTGTCAATAAGTTCCAGAACGCCTTTCGCTCTGCCCAGCGACACACGATAAGCCGCTGGGCAGCAGCGTTATTCCGCCAAAAACATCATCAATCACCCCATTAATCTCCGGCAGCCGTATTACGCTACTACAAACGTAGCGCTACGATTAACGTATCGCTACGGAAAACGTAGCAACCAAGCAACACCAAGCTCCGGAGGTATCAGTGGGCAATATCTTCAAGGTCCTCAGACGCGACTTCCTGCGCCTGTTCAAGGTGCCGGCCGCATGGGTGATCCTGTTCGGCATGGTGTTCATCCCGCCACTGTATTCGTGGTACAACATCGTCGGCTTCTGGGACCCGTACGGCAATACCAAAGGCATCACCGTCGCCATCGCCAACAATGACGACGGCACCGACAACGCGCTCATCGGCAAGCAGAACCTCGGCGATCAAATCGTCAAGCAGATGAGAAGCAACGACCAGCTCGGCTGGACCTTCGTCACCGAAGCCGAGGCCATGGACCAAGTGGAATCCGGCAAGGCATACGCAGCCATCATCATTCCCAAAGACTTTTCCGACGATCTCGCCGGCGTGGTGACCGGCGGCAAGAGTCGGCCCACTCTGGAGTATTACGTCAACGAAAAAGCCAGCGCCATCGCCCCCAAAGTCACCGACGTCGGCGCGTCCACTGTGGACCGCACGGTCAATTCCACATTCGTCTCCACCGTATCCGAAGTACTTACCGAAGTCATCAATACGGTTGACGGCAAAGCCATCAGTACCGAAGACACCACCAAAGCCAAGGCCCTCACGGCCCTTGCCAAGGCCTCCGACGATGTGCAGCACACACGCAGCACCATCGCCAAGCTCACCACCAAACTCACCGACACCCCAGAGCAGACACGCACCGCACGTCAGGCGCTGGACGACGCGCGCACACTTGGCATCGACACTGCAGAAGGTCTGGCCGGCGTCTCCACCCTGATCGGCACTACCCAGACCAGTCTGAACGGCTTCGTCACCTCCACGTCCGAAGCGCTTGACCAAGGCTCAAGCCTGCTGAGCCAAGCCGCAGCACAGGCCAACCAAAGCGTGGGCACGGTAACCGGAACCATCAGCGCCGCCAATCAGCAGGTAGGCGGACTGATCAATACGGCGGAAGACATCAACCAAGCGAACGCCGACATCATCGACCAACTCAAAGGGCTGCCGAACGCCAATCGAGAACCGCTGCAATCCGCCATTGCCACACTGGAAAGCCGCAATAGCGAGCTTGCCGGCGCACTGGGCAACCTCGATAGCCTGAACACCACTATCGGCAATGCCTCCACAGACACCGCCGGATTGGCGCAGCATCTCAATACCGCCACCCAAACCACGGTGCGCGAGGCCAATACCGCTCGCGGCACCATCACCTCCGGCGCCATTCCTCAGCTCAACACCGGTCTCAACGCCCTCAGCTCGACCGCCAGCACTCTGTCGACCGGCATCACGTCGCAAGGCTCACTCATCGATCAGTCGAAGCATACCCTCGACCAACTCGACAAAGCAGCCTCCACCACGGTGACCGCGCTGCGCGACACCGATAAGGCGCTGGCCGGCGTACAAACCAAGCTCGATACGCTGGTCACCGACATCAAAGCCCTGAGCATCTCCAGTTCACTCAGTTCCCTGATCGGCACCGACGGCAAACTGGATGCCGCCACAATCGCCGACTTCATGCTCTCCCCCACTGTTATCAGCGAACAGGCCGTCTATCCGGTCGCCTCCTATGGTTCCGGCATGGCACCGCTGTTCACCACCCTGTCTTTGTGGGTGGGCGCGTTCGTGCTCGTGGTCATTCCCAAACTCGAAACCGACGATGAGGGCATCGACGATCTCACGCCAACCCAAGGCTATCTCGGTCGCTTCCTGCTGCTGGCCACGCTGGCTGCCGTCCAAGGCCTGGTCACGGCCATCGGCGATCTTGTCATCGGCATTCAATGCGCGAGCGCCCCAGTGTTTCTGCTCACCTGCGTCATCACCTCACTGGTGTATATGTCGGTGATTTTCGCCCTCTCCACCACGTTCATGCACGTGGGCAAAGGCGTATGCGTGGCGCTGGTCATTCTGCAGGTGCGGGGCGCCCCCGGCCTGTACCCGATTGAAATGATGCCCGCGTTCTTCCGCGCCATCTACCCGCTGCTGCCGTTCACCTATTCGATTGACGCGATGCGTGAAACCATCGGCGGCTTCTACGACGGCCTCTGGTTCGTCTATATCGGCAAATTGCTGGTTTTCGCGGTTCTGGCCTTTGCGATTGGCCTCGGCGCCCGGCCGAAACTGGCCAATCTCAACCGCCTGTTCGCGCGGGAAATCAAGGAAAGCGACATGATTATCGGCGAGCCGGTGCACCTGCCCGGCAGCGAATACCGTGTCACTCAGGCCATTGCAGCACTGGCCGACCGCGACGAATACCGTCATGCCATCGAACGTCGGGCCGCCAAATTCGCCTACCAGTATCCCCGGCTGCTGCTGGGTGCGCTTATTGCCGGATTCGTGGTGCCGGCCGCGCTCATTATCGTGTTTGCGCTGACCACCAGCGAGAAAATCGTAGTCATGGGCACATGGCTGGCATGGGTGCTCATCATCATGGGCTTCCTGATGGTCGTGGAATTCATGCGCGATTCCATCCGCCGCCAAACCGAGCTCGGCAGCCTCTCCGACGAGTCGATCCGCGCCATGCTGTACGGGCATAAGGCCAAGCGTCGCGACACCTCCGCCGAACGCCACGAAGAAGCGGACCCGAGCGCCGCTGTTACCGCAATCATCCCCACTATTCCGCCGACCAAGGAAGGCAGGCACGCACGATGAACACCATGTGGAAACTGTTTACCGGCGACATCAAACGCCTGACCAGCAACGTGGTCTCCATCATCATCGTGATCGGCTTGGTGATGATTCCCGGCCTGTTCACCTGGTTCAACGTGGCCGCATGCTGGGACCCGTTCTCGAATATGAAGAACCTGAAATTCGCGGTGGCGAATGTGGATGAGGGGTATCGTTCCGACCTGATCCCGGTGAAAGTCACGGTCGGCGATCAGGTGGTGAACGCGCTGCGCGCCAACAGTCAGCTCGATTGGACGATCACGTCCAAAGCCGATGCCGTCGAGGGCGCACGATCCGGCAAATACTACGCGGCCATCGTAATTCCGAAGTCGTTCAGCAAAGACATGATGACCTTCTTCTCCGACGACGTGCAGCATGCCGAACTGACCTATTACCGCAACGAGAAGAAGAACGCGCTGGCACCGAATCTGCTCAACGAGGGCACGGATGAGGTTGCGGCGGAAATCAACACCACGTTCGCTAAGACCATCACTTCGGCCGGGCTGGAAATCGCGTCTTCGCTGGCCGATCAGCTGTCCAAGCCCGAGGCCAAAGAGCAACTGAATACCTTCAACGCCAACATCGCCAATTTCGCCACACAGCTTGACGATACTGCGGATCTGCTTGGCACATACAGCGCATTGACCGATACGGCCGGCGCCTTGCTCGACACCTCGAACTCACTAATCACTCAGGTTTCCTCTGCCGCCAAACAAGGCGGCAAGGATCTTGCCAGCGCCAAACAGGAAGTCACCGACGTGGCCGGAGCCCTGGGCACCACCGCTGACGCGATGAGCAGCGCACTGGACGCGAGCGCCTCCAGTTTCGGCGCGGTGTCCGATTCCATAGACAAGCTGTATTCCGACGCGAATGATGGTGCCACCACGGTCGCCGACGAATTGGACCGTCAAGCCACGGCCATTGGCAAGCAGACGGAGAAATACACTGAAATTCGCAACACGTTGGCCGGCATACTGGGCAACGACTCATCCATCATCACGGCGATTGACCGTTCAATCGCACGACAAAACAGGCTGCGGCAAGCGCTGAATACGGCGGCGACCGATATTCGCCAAGGCAATCAGGACGCGCAGGATCAGCATGCGCAGGTCAAGAATCTGGCTGATCAAGCGCAGAACAGTATTGCCAATATCAAGTCAGATTTCTCGGCCACGGTGAAACCGCAAATCGACTCCCTGTCGTCCACCGTCGCTGACGCCTCCGGCATACTGAGTTCCGGCGCCACCCAGTTGGACTCCACGCTCGGCGACCTGAAAGGGACTTCCGACGACGCCAGCGATATGCTCAGCGACGCTCGCACTACCTTGGACAAGGTGTCCGGCAAACTGCGTTCCGCCGGCGACGAACTGGCTTCGTTCAACAGCACACTGAGCGACGCACTAAACAGTGGCGATATGGGCATGGTCAAAGAGGTGCTGGGCAATGATCCCGAAACGCTGGCCAGTACGTTGGCCGCACCGGTGCAGCTCAGGCGCAAGGCCGTATTCCCGGTGGCGAATTTCGGTTCGTCGATGGCACCGTTCTACACGCTGCTGCCGCTGTGGGTGGGCGCGCTGCTGATGGTGGTGACGCTGAAAACCACCGTGTCTCGCCGGACGCGCAAAGCATTGGGCGATCCGCGGCCGCATCGGCTCTTCCTTGGGCATTACGGGGTGTTCGCGCTGATTGCGCTGCTGCAATCCACGGTGTCGCTCGGTGGCGATTTGCTGTTCCTGCGCGTGCAGGCCGTGCATCCGCTGCTGTTTATGTTGTCTGGATGGCTGGCCTCGCTGGTGTTCTCGTTCTTCACCTATACGATGGTGGTGAGTTTCGGCAATGTGGGTAAGGCAATCGGCGTGCTTATGCTCATCGTGCAGATTTCGGGTGCGAACGCTGCCTACCCGGTGCAGATGTTGCCCGACTTCATCGCCAAAGTCAGTCCGCTCTTGCCGCTCACCCATGCGGTGACGATGATGCGTGCGGCCATCGCCGGCATCTACGACATGGATTACTGGCGGGCCGCCGGAATGCTGCTGGCATTCGTGCCGCCGCTACTGTTGCTTGGGCTGTTGCTCAGGAAGCCACTGGTGCGGTTCAACCAGTGGTATGTAGCCCAAGTCGAGAGCACTAAAGTGCTGAGCTAGTAGGTATTATCCGGGAGTTGCCTACAAACGGCATGGACTTACCACCCTCAGTCTGGCTTTGCCAGCCAGCTCTCGCCAGCGGGAGCGTACGGGAGCATATTTCGAAGAGAAGAGATGACGGAGATGACAGACACGACGGCGACACCGCGCGGTGAGCGCACGCGCGAGGCGACGGATCGCAAGCTCATGCGAGCCACGCTGCAGATTGCGGTGGACCGCGGCATCAGCGGCGTGACCATCGAGGAGGTGGCCCGGCGCTCCGGTGTGGCCAAAACCACGATTTACCGCCGATATCATAATGCCGACGAGCTGCTGCACGAGATCAGCGCGATGTATCTGGCCATCCCGGATTCCGACCCAGTGCCCAGCCCCACGCGTGAGCATTTCACGCAACTATTGCAGCGATTGGTCGATTGGGTGCGCGACAACGACATCGACGTCAAGCGCGTGGGCATTGTATTGTCCAGCGAGGCCGAGTTCTTCCAGCACATCGTCGACCAAGTGGTGACCCCGTGGCTGGAGCGTGTGGGGGCGTTCCTCAAGCAGGGAGTCGCGCAGGGCGTGTTTCGCGAGGACGTTGACGAGAAGTTGCTGTTGTCCACGATTATCGGATCTTTGGTGGCGTATGAGGCCATCGAGGGCAAAGCAATGGACGACGACACCGCCTGGGCCTCGCGCATGGCCGATCTGCTGTGGCCAGCATTGCTGAAGTAGCGGTCTTACTCCTGAATCGAAGCCTCCTGGCGGGCGACTTCGAGGGCTTTGTTGAAGGCGTCGGAGGTCCAGCTGGCGCCGGCGACCTTGTCCACTTTGAGACCCTTCAGAGGTTTGCCGTCCACCACGCCGTTAATGGCTTTGGCGAAGTCGTCCTGATGGTTCTTGGAAATCGTGGTGAACGGGTGCCCAATGATATTGACGGTCTCGACGTTGCCGTCCTTGATGGTCAGATGGACGTCGATGGAATCCTCGCCTACCGGGCCGTACTGGCCGTTGATCGAGTAGTTGCCGTCCTTGTAGTTGCCGGTGTCCTTCTTGTCGGACGTGGTGGTGGACGGGTCGTTGTGCGACGAGCTGGAATCGGAGCCGTCGGAGCTATCGGAGCCGTTCGACTGGGATTGCGACTGCTCTTCCTGCGACTTCTCGGTCTCGCCCGAGTTGCCGGCGTACGCATCGTCCATCGGCGCGGCCTTGGATTCGCCGCATCCGGCCAGCAGCGCGCCAGCCACGACCAGTCCGGCCGCCGCCAATGTCGCGGATTTCTTCAACGTACTCTTTTCGGTCATATTCACGCTCCTTAAGCCCCCCTCTGACGAGGGGGGCTGTCAGCGAAGCTGACTGGGGGAGAGACCATCAGCTTGCCATGTATTCCTCACATACTGCTCGATGCCCCTGACGGCCCTACTCCTCGCCGCCGGTTTTCGCGGCCTTGGTGGGGTCAGTGAAACCAATGGCGGTCTCGCCGTTCTGCGCGCCCTCGACCTGTGCACCCGTGGAGGCGGGCTTGCCGCCGGCCGCCTCGTAGGCCTTGCGCGCATCCTCGTCATTCCACTTCTCACCGACGAGCACGCCATGGTTGAGCATGATCTCGCGCTGCGCGCAGCTGGCGACCAGCGCATCGTGGGTGACCACGATAATCGTGGTGCCCTGCTCGTGCAGCTTGCGGAACAGGTCGAGCACGATTTTCTCGTTCTTCTCGTCGAGGTTGCCGGTGGGCTCATCGGCCAGAATCAGCTTCGGGTCGTTGATCAGCGCGCGGGCCACGCACACGCGCTGCTGCTCGCCGCCGGAGAGCTGGCCGGGCAGGTGGTGGGCGCGGTCCTTCAGGCCGACCTTTTCCAGCGCCTCCATGGCCTGCTTCTCATCGACCACCGAATGGTAGTACTGGGCCACCATCACGTTTTCCACGGCGGTCAGGTGCGGCACCAGATAGAACTTCTGGAACACCAGTCCGATGAGGTTCTTGCGCACGTCGGCCAGCTGCGTGGCGTTCAGGTCCTCCAGCTTGCGGCCTTCCAGCTTCACGGAGCCCTTGGAGGGCGTGTCCATGCAGCCAATCATGTTCATCAGCGTGGTCTTGCCTGAGCCGGAGGAGCCGACGATGGCGAGCCATTCGCCTTCCGGCACGGTCAGATTGAGGTCGTCCACGGCACGCAGGTCGCCGTAGATCTTCGAGATGTGGTCGAGTTCAAGTAGCATGACGTTTCTCTTTCTTTATTCTTCGCGAAGCACGACGGCGGGGTCGATGCGGGTGGCGCGGTGGACGGGCGGGATGGAGGCGACGATGGCGACCAGCGCGCTGAACAGCACGGAAATCAGGGCCAGCCACCAGTTGAATACGATGGAGCGTTCGAACACCGCCACGCACAGCCAACTGGCGAGTCCGTAGCCGATTGCGGTGCCGATGAGGCCGCCAATCAGGCCGTAGAGCGACGATTCGATGTAGAACTCGGTGCCGATGGCACGCGAGCTAGCACCGAGGGCCTTGCGCAGGCCAATCTCGTTGCGTCGCTGCGAGACGATCGAGCTGATTGTGGTGCCGACGCCGACGAGCGTCAGCACCAGCACCACCAGCGAGACGATCCAGAACAGCGTCTGCAGCATGGTGATGATGCGGGTGTCGGAGGCGGTGATCTTGGTGACCTGCTGTGCCTTGACGTGCATGGAGGTCATGTCGTTGATGCTGGACACCAGGCCTGCGAGGTCGCTGGCGCCGGCCGAATACTCGATGACGTCCACGCCGCGCGTGATGCCGGTGAGCTTGTTGACGTCGGCGTTGGTGGCGTAGATGATCGAGTCTTCGCTGCCGCCGGTGTCCACGATGCCGGCCACGCGGAATTCGGTACCGGAGGTGTCCATGATGTCACTGGAAACACGGCCGTCTTTGGTTTGCTGGTCGATCGAGGAGTTCGACGAAGTGCCGTTGGTGCTGGCGTTATCGGATGCACGGTAGCCGATGGTGATGGCGGAGCCGATTCTCAGGCCGATGGCGTCGGCGATGTCGCGTCCGACCAGCACCTTGCCGTCGGTCGGCCACGAGCCGTCGACCACCCAGTGATGGTTGAGGTTCTTGACCTGCGCCGCATTCACGCCGGCCATCACGTACGGCGAGGCGTTGACGCGCACGTTCTCGTAGCGGTAGGTGGCGTATTTCGCGGAACCCTTGGCCTTGACCATTTCAGTGGTGTGCTGCACCATCGCCTTGTCGATGCCGGCCTTGCCGTCAGCATTGGTCGATTCGGTGGGCGTGACAATCAGGTTCGCGCCGTACGCACGCATCTCCTCGTTCATCTGCTGCGGCACAGCGAGGCAGATCATCGCCAGACAGAACAGTGTGGCTGCGCCGACCAGCGACGCCACCACAGCCATCACCGCGCGCGAACGCCGACGGAACACGGCGCTGAACAGCATTCTGAAGAACATACCGGTGTTGGTCATCGGTTCCCTCCTTCCACACCTACGTAGATAAACTCAGCGACCATGGAGCACCTCCGCGGGCTTGAGATTCAGAATCGAACGAATCGATGAGGCGGACGCCAGCAGCACGGTGACAGCCAGCAGCACGAACACCAGCACGAACACCATCGGCCGCATCGTAATGCCGGAACCGAACACCACCCGGCCTATCAGCTGGGCCACGCCGGAACCGAGCAGCGCGCCCACAATCGCGCCCAGCAGCGAGATTGCCGCCGTTTCGGCCAGCATCAGGCGGGATACCGCGGCATCGGTGGCACCGAGCGCCTTGAGCAACGCCAGCTCGCCCGACCGTTCGCCGATCGAGGCGACCATCAGGTTGGCCACGGCCACAGCTGCGGCGATCAGGCTCAGCACGGTCATCAGAATCATCACGGCCTGCGTCTTTTGCAGCACATTGCCCTGCAACGCGGCCACCTGACGCACCTGCTTGGCCACCGCGCCCGGAATCACCTCTTCGATCTGATAGGCGATCGAGCTCGGGTAGGCGGTGCAGTACCAGGTCTCCCATTCCTCCTGGCTCAGCGCGGCCGGGTTCGCGGCGGCCTTACGGGCCAGGTCGTTCTCCGGCGTGGTCAGGGCCTTGACCTCGATTTTGTCGACCGAATCGGGCAGGTCGGCGAGTACCTGGGCCGTGGAGGAGGCGATGTAGAGCGAGCCGTTGTCCTCGTCGCCGGAATCGTAGACACCGGTGAGCTTGATTTTCTGCTCGTTCTTCTTGCCTGAGGCGGTGGTTTTGTTGAGGGTGATGGTGTCGCCGGTGGTCACGCCGAGTTCGGAGGCCAGCGTCTTGCCGATCACGCCCTGGTCGGAATCGTCTTTGGGCCACTTGCCGTCCAGCTGCCACCACGAGCGCATGCCTTCCACGCCCACGACGGTAGTCTCGCCGGTGGAGATCTTGAGGTTCTTGTTGAACCACGTGCCGACGACCGGCACGTTGGTACCGTTCACCGTGGCGTGGATGTTGAGCTGCGGCGCGAAGCTGGTGATGTTGAACGACCAGAAGATCGTCTTGATCTTGGCCGCGTCCGACTCCTTCAGAAAAGCGGTCGGGTCGCTGGTGGACGTCGCGCCGCCCGACTCGGTGTTGTACAGGTCGGAAACGACCGCATCCGCCTTGGGCTGCACGGTGATGTTCGAACCGTAGGTGGACAGCTCGGCGTTGAGCTTGTCGCCCACGTCGAACACGACGCCCAGCATCGATACGGACACGGTCGCCGACAGGCATACGGTCAGCGCGATAAGCAGGCGCCGGCGCAGCTGTCGGGTGAACGAGCGAGTAATCATGCGCAGAAAGAACATGATTCTTGTCTCCTGCCTGACTCACCGGAAGTGGGCGCTCAGCGCGTCCAGATCCGTAGTTTGAATGGTGATCTTGCCGTGGCCGGTCTTGTACGGGAATGGTATCGGGTTGCAGCCACCCTTGAAGCCGATGGTCGCCAGGTTGATGGCCACCTCGCACTTCTTGCAGATGATCTTGCCGTCCTTCTCGTAGTAGCCAGCGTCGCCGCAGTTCTCGCAGGCGTCCAGGCCGATGCCGTACGCGCCACCGTTCTTTCGGATGATGATGAAGCGCATGACGGTGCCGTCCTTGGCCTTGTATTCGAAGCGGTGCAGGTGGCCGTCCTCGACCTGGCTGAAGGGGATGGTGGCCACGCCGTCCTTGAGCGAGTAGGCTTCCGGCGGCGAAAGGGTGATGGTCTGATGGGTCGCGGCAACGCCCACGGTCAGGGTTGCTGTGACGCCGATGGCTGCGATAAGGCTCCACACGGCAGCGGCGATGGCGTGGCGGCGGAATACCTTATGCCGGCGCAACGTGGCCTCGTTGGCTCCCGGCACATCATGGGTTTTCATACGGAAACCGGCCACGATGGAGGCCACGGCGGGAATCAGGAACACCAGCGCCTGCGCCATAATCATCGTGGAGTTCTGGTTGATGGACCAAGCCAGCGCCACGAACATCGTATGGTTCATCGGGAAGCCTCGCGCCTGCAGAATCTGGGCAAGACCAGTGAAGTGTTGAATCAGCAGAATCACCATCATGGCCGCGACGGCCACGGTGAACGCCCAGCGCACGGCAGTGGTGCGCATCGTGCGGAAGATGGCGGCCACAATAATGGACATGGCCACGCCAAGCAGGAAACCAAGAGCGCGCAGCAGCATGGCCGAAGTGAATGCGGTCTCCCCTGGTTCCACCCAGATGGTGAGCTGCAGAATCACGTCCGGCAGCGCGTAGAACAGGGTGAGTGCGATGTCGATGGCGGCCACGGCGTTAGCGATGTGCATGAACACCTTGTGCTGCTGCCAATTGGTGGTGATGCGGCGTGCGAACACCACCACGACGATGGTCAGGATGTCGGCAATGATCGCGCACCACAACACCGGGTAGTTGACGAACGTGCGCTGATTGATCACGGCCGAGGCGCGCAGGCCGGCGAATACGATGGCGGCGATCAGACCGACGATCAGGCCGATGAGACGCCAATGCGAGCTTATCGGCTTATCTCGCCCCTCGCCGACCGTGAGCATCACGCTCAGGCTCATCACCAGCAATGCGGGGGCCAAAGTGCCCGGCATCACTGCCACGAATTGTTCAAGCATTCGCGTCCTTTCTCTGTTCACCTTAGGCTCCCCTCTCTGAGGGGAGCTGTCCGCGAAGCGGACTGAGGGGAGTTTTAGACCGTCCTAAGAATTATCTCCCTAAAGCGGCGTAAAGCCCCCTCTGACGAGGGGGCTTTCTGCTTAGTCAATCACCACTGGCGAGGAGTGTAATCCCAGTTGTCGAAGGTGACCTCGATCGGCTCGGTCCAGAAGTGGCCCTTGACGCCGGTCTCCGGGTCAACGTGCAGCATCCAACCCTTGGAGGCCGGGGATTCGATGGAGAGCTTCAGCTGGTAGGTGCCAGCCTTGTCGAGCTTGACGTTGGCGCCGTAGTGCGGGCCATCGGAAGCGTTCATCTGCATGAAGGTACCGGAGGTGGCGGTGCCGCCCTCGACTTCCTTGCCGGTGGACTTATCGATGATGGTGTAGTTCACGGTCAGATCCGGCACGAAGTCGCCCTTGCCGTAGCCGAGCTCGGTGCCCTTCTGGTTGGCATGGATGTCGGCCTCGAGGTGGAAGGAAGCGTCAGCAGCCTTCAGGCCCATGGAAGACGGCTCCATATCGATCGGCTGGAAGTACACAGCGCCCACGGTCAGCGGGCCGGCGTCCTGATCCTGCTCTTCAGCAGTACCGGACGGGCCAACCGGAACCTCTTCGAAACCGGCGCCGGAATCGGAGGAAGAATCGGAGGAAGAGGAGTCGGAAGACTGGGAGGAGGAGTCAGCCTTAGTGTCGGATGCGGAGTTGGTGGAACCGCAGGCAGCCATGGACACGGTCATGGAACCGGCGAGCAGCAGGCCGAGCAGAGCGGCCAGTTTCTTGTTCTTCATCATTGCTATTCCTTTTCTCTATCTCTGGTGAATTAGGATTCACGCTTAGATAATTGCAATTATTCAGTTATGAGATAAGTGCGGCGTGGGCTGGAGGAATTGGCATCGATCCGAGGCCGTGCCGCAAGTCTGTCAGTTGTCTGCAGTTATGGGAGGAAACGGACGAGCTAGACGGGCTACGCCTTCACGGCCGGGACCTCGACAGTAGCCTGCGCCTTCAGCTTGCGCTGCTTGATGAAGCCGACCACGAACAGCGCGATAACCGCAACGGCTGCGATGGCCTGCGCCACTAGGCATTCGACGTACGGGTAGAGGCCAAGCCAATCGTTCGTCGGCACACCGTTCAGGTAGAAGGCGGGCAGCAAGTCGCCCTCGATCAGCGAGTGGACGCCGCCGCCGGCGAACACCACCACCAGCACAGACATCAGAATCGAAGTGACCAGGAAGAACGGACCAATCGGAATCTTCACGGAGGTGAAGCGGAAGAGCAGGAAGATGCCGACAAGCACCACCGCGGCGGTCAGACCACCGATCCACATACCGCGAGTATCGCGGCTCATCGTGTAGATGGACTCGTAGAAGATCACGGTTTCAGCGCCTTCACGGAACACGGCGAGGAAGCTCAGCATAGCCAGCGAGACCACGGTTTTCAACGTCACGTTGTCGGCACTTGCGGCGGCTTCGGCATCAGCCACAGCAGCCTCGGTCTTCTTGCGAATGTAACGGTTCCACGCTTCCACGCTGGACTTGTTCAGCATCCAGTTACTCGTCCACAGCAGCATGCCCATGGCGATCAGTGCGCAGGTGCCTTCCATGATCTCCTGAATCGGGCCGGAGCCGCCGAAGGCGAACACGAAGATCACAGCCACCAAGCCGGCGCCGAGCAGACCGACGAGCACACCCAAGTAAATCCACTTGACGAAGCGCTTGTTATCGGACTTGACCAAGTAGGCGACGATGGCTGCAACCACCAGCAGAGCTTCAAGACCCTCACGGATAAGCACGAGGAACGCCTGGCCGGAGGAGCTGGTGACCAGCTTGGTGAAACCGTCTTCCTTATCGGCGGCACCACCGTCAAGAATGCCGGCGTCCTTGATCAGCATGGCCTTGAGGTCGTCGATCAGCTTCTTGGTGTCTTTCAGGGATGCGCCGGCGTTCATGGACTTGCGGCACATCTTGAACTGGTATTCCACCTGCGAGACGCGGTTGCCGCTGATGGCGTTCATCACGTTCTTTTCGAAGCCGAGCTTCTCGTAATACTGGTAGTACGCGTTGTTCACGAGCGTGGCGCCCTTGGCACCATCACCCTTTTCGTAAGCTTTGTATGCATTGTCGAGAATCGGGGTCATTTCGTTGGCCACGTCGGTCCATGAACGATTGCCCTTGCCCGGGTTCTTCTTTTTCTTGGCGTCGAGCTCCTTGCGCTCTTTGGCCAGCTGCGCCTGCAGCGCTTCGGCGTACGCCTTCGGCTTGGCGAGATCGGCGTTGGTGTCGAGCTGCTGGGCCGTGGCGTCAAGATCGGCGGTCAACGCATCAATCTGCTGAGCCAGTTGATCGTCGTTGCTAGGCGTGTAGGAAAGATTCTGAACGCTTTGGAATGCCTGCTGTTGGGCGAGCTGCTTGTCCGCGCCAATGGTGTCGTGCACGACCGCGGTGAAGTTGGAGGCCACGTAAATCTTGTTGTACGCGCCCATGAAATCGGAGGTGGCGCCAGCGGTGTTGCCATCCTTGTACGTCTTAAGACCGCTGTTCAGCTGCTTGTCCATCGCCTTGGAGACTTCGGCCCAGGTGGCGTAGTCAACGCTGGACGAGCTTGATGAACTGGACGAGCTGGTGCTGCTGTCGGCGAAGGCCATCGGAGCCGTGACTGCAGGAGCCACAGTGACGATGACCATGGCGAACAGAAATACAATCGCAGCCAGAACTCGCAGCTGCCTCACGCTGGTGTGTTCAACGGACCGAAGAGCAGCCTGGGCGCGACGAACCATGCCTATCCCTCTCTCTGCGCGGCTAAGTAATCAAAAACCAACTACTCAATATAAAGAAAAACTTTTTTGAGGAACAGTCTTGATTTTTTAGGATTTAAGAGGTATTAGGCACTGTTTTTCGATCAATTATTACCGCAGATTGTCTCAATATTCGATATTGTCCCGCTCACAGATGGGAGACTTCCCGAATTATGAACTCCCCGCGACTGGCCACTCCCCATCCCTCATATTGCATGACCAACTGTTTCACCAAGGTTCATAGCCTAAAATCACTATGTTGCATCACGGCAAGAGGCTGGCAATAATTCACGCGATGGCATGCGCATGTTCATTCTGGTTTGCCTCGGGTTTGCTGACTTGCCTTGAGTCGCTTTTATTTGCACTGGTTCATCCCCCGGTGAGATCACCTGTTGCACACGCCGTACGAACGACCTGCACATCAGCGCAGGCACTCATTGGTGGTCCTTGTCCACAAAGCGACACGCCGCAGCCGGCACTGAATGTGCATTTATCCGAAAGCTGTGGTAGCTTATTCGAGTTGCCTACGGAGCTTACTTCTAGCAAGCACTGCAGTGCATGGAGGATTCGCCTAGTGGTCTATGGCGCACGCTTGGAAAGCGTGTTGGTGTAACAGCCTCACGAGTTCGAATCTCGTATCCTCCGCCATCAGGGTTTTGGCTTTTGTCAAAACCCTTTTGTTATCCGCACCCACATGCATATACGCAGCGGTCCAAATATGTGCACAATCGTGCACATTCACTGTTTTTGCAGTGGCGTGGCATGGCACATATTCCGAGACGACCGAATTCCCACAATTTTCGTGCCACAACAGCGCATAAAAACACGAAAATGCGATTACGTGGCACATCCGAATGCCACATGAGCGCAAAATAGCCAATATTGCGCTCATGTGTACAACTTAGAGCACCCGAATACTTCCTCGCACACCCGTCGATTTGCGTAATACGCGATTGCGTGTATTGTTGTGCAAGCCGTTCAACGGCCCTAAGCCGTGCGCACATTATCGCCCCGATAGCTCAGTGGTAGAGCACTTCCTTGGTAAGGAAGAGGTCGTGAGTCCAATTCTCACTCGGGGCTCTCAATCACCACTCGATGCCGTACTCGGCATACATATACATATCGTACTGGTACTCACTGCTGTAGTTCAGGTCGTTCTGATGTGCTTCATGATGGCTGTTATCTGACTGCATAATCATTCCTTTTCCTAGCCTCATCGGTATTACGACCAGATATAGCGAAATCGCGTTACCGAACTATGCGCGTTCAGCGAATCGCAGGTGAACTCATAGCGAACTGTTGCACGCACTCCGCATGCGAGCGCAGACTCATTGACATATACCGTCCGGCACACACTTCATAATGTGCAAGGCCGCGCGCCAGCTATTGAATACCGCCAAACAGCAAAGGAAAGCCTCTCCCACCATGACCTCACACCTTGCCGAAGCAGGACGCACACTGATTCCCCGCAAGGATGATCGGTACGGTCTGCTTTCCCCAGCTCTGGTTATTCTCACGTTTGTCGCCGGACTGGTGGATTCGTTAAGTTACTTGGCACTCGGTCATGTATTTGTGGCCAATGTGACCGGCAACATTGTGTTCCTTGGTTTTGCATTCGCCCACGCGCAGGGCTTCGTCTGGTGGACTTCGGCGCTCACGCTGGCCACGTTCATGATTGGTGCGTTCATCGGCGGACGCATTATTCATTACTTTGGCGCCAACCGCGCGCGCCATCTGCTGGTGTCCACGTCAATCCAGCTGGCTTTTGTGGCAGCTGCGCTCGTCGGCATTTATCTGCTCAATCAGCTTGCGCCTGAACCGTCGATGGGTGGCACTGATGCTTCAGCCATCGCCCGCACGGCACAGCCCAGTCTGAACTTCCCAACTGCTCGGCATATTGATTTGCATATTATTCTGCTGATTGTGATGCTCGCACCGGCTATGGGCATTCAGAATTCCACTGCTCGTAAGCTTTCGGTGCCAGATTTGCCCACGACTGTGTTGACGATGACGTTAACTGGGATTATCGCTGACACTTCGGCGCATGGTCATGGGCAGTCCAAACTTGGCCGGCGCGCGATTGTAATGCTGGCTTTGGCGCTCGGTGCTTTGACTGGAGCCACGCTGCAGACGCGCGGTCATGAGGACGTTATTTTGATGGTGATGATCGTCTGTCTGATTGCGGTCATTGTGATGATGATCCCCCATGTGCATTCCGATGCCCGCTGGGTGACCGGAAAACACTGATTCATACAAAAACGGCCGGCGCTGGGCATTGCTGACCGGCACCGGCCGAGATAATAAGGAGTGCTCCTTATGTGGTCGCGAACCTTACGGTTTCATGATCACATCTGCTCGCGATTGCGGCGGTAGGCGATTGCGGCGCCGGCACCGGCCAGCAGCAATCCGGCCACAGCAATCGTGACGACATTGGCACCCGTGTTGGAGACGACATTGCCATCACCCTTGGCAGCGGGACGCTTCACCAAGCCGGCAATTGCCTTCTCGAGAGCCTCACGAGCTGCGTCGACCTGCTTCTGCGTGGCGTTGCTGTTGTCGGAGACCTCACGGGCCTTCTTCAGCGCGGCGCGCAGAGCGTTGGCGGAGTCGTCGGTGTAGAGACCCAGGTTGATGGCGGCGGCCTTGTTGATGGTCGCGTTCAGAGCAGCCTTGTCCACCACGCCCGGTTCCGGATTCGGCTTCGGCTCGGTGGCAGCTTCCAGCTTGGAGATGGCGTCCTGAAGAGCGCTCAGTGCGGTATCCACATCCTGCTGGGTGGCGTTCTTGTTGTCGAGCACCTGCTGTGCAGCCTTCAGTGCCTCGGCGAAAGCTTCCCACGAGTTGGTCGTGTAATCGGCCTTCTCGAGCTTGCTTGCCTTGTTCACTGCAGTCTGCAGGTCGGTCTTGTTCACCTCAACCGGGCCTGGGCCAGGCTCCTCACCGGTCTTCTCGAGACCAGCGATAGCGGATTCGAGGTTCGTCAGCGCCAGAGCCACATCGTAAGCGGTGGCCTTATCGTTATCCGCCACGGCCTGTGCAGCTTCGCGGGCCTTGACCAGAGCAGTCCAGCTTTCAGCCGTGTAGTCGGATTCCTTAAGACCGTTAGCCTTGGCGATGGTGTCGTTGAGGTCGGTCTTGTCCGGAGCGACAGTCTCTTCCTCAACCTCGCGGTCCGTGGTCAAACGCAGTTCGGCAGCGGATGCGAACTTGTTGGCCTGGGAGTCGCTCTGGCCTGCGGAAGACCGGACGGTCAAGCGTACGGCGGTCACATTCTCGACGGCGTCGAAGCTGGCCTTCTGCCACATGGTGGTGGTGGAGAACTCAGCATCGGTGACGACATCCTTGGTGGTGCCATCCGCCAGAGTGAGCGTGATCTTGTAGCCCTTGATCTTGCCGTTGGCGTTCATACCTCCGGAGCGCGGCAGGTAGCGCAGGCCGTTGATGGTGGTCGGTTCGTTGAGGTTGAACTGATACCATGCGGTGCCGTTGCCGACTGCGTTCTCGCTCCAGCTGGTGTGCCAGTGGGTGCTGTCGTTGCCATCCTGTGCCAGATTGGCCGGGCCTTCGCTCGGCAGGCCTGCGGTAGGCTCTTCGCTGCCCGTGGCCACGGTGTAGCCACCCAGCTCATCGGAGCCGTCAGCTGCCACGTCGTACTTGTCGCTGCTCTCGTTGCCGGGAGCGGTCTTCATGTACTCGTCGAGGGCCACGAGAATGTCGTATGCCTTGGTGAAGTCCTCAGCGGTTGCGCCATTCTTGTTGATGAGCACGCGAGCCTTGACCAAGGTGTCCTGATACTGCTGCCATGCGGCATCGGAGAGCTCAGCACGCTTGGAATCGTACTTGCCGCGGATTTCCTTGACCTTGTCCTGCGCTTCGGCCTTGGTGCGGGTCTGGGACTCGATGCGCTCGATCTTCAGGTTGTCGAGCACGAAGTCCTTGTATCCGCCGAAGTCCTGTGCATTGCCGGTGGAACCCTGCAGATCAGGTGCGGTTGCGGTCGAGTAAATACCGAACCAGGAATCGCCGTTGACGCCACCGGTCAGCTCGAACTCGGCCTTGCCGGTCTCACCCAGAGCCTTCTTCAGGTTGGTCAGCTTCACGCTGCCGGCAGAGTATTCACCCTGGCCCACAGCGATGGCGTAGATGTCATCGGAACCGGACTGGTAGTCGAAGCTCACCTTGTACTTGGCACCCGCCTCGAACTTCACGTTCTGCGGGATCGTCTGGTAGACCAGCGTGCCCTTCTGGGTCAGGCCGTTAACCTTCACAGACCAAGTGCCATCGAGCACATCGTCCATCTTCTTGACATCCCAACCGGCCTGCGTGAACGGAGCATGCAGCTCGGAGAGGTGGATGCGGTTGTCCTCAACGCCTTCGGAACCGGAGACCACGAACGGCCAGATGCCCTGGGCGTTGTTTTCGAATCCGTTGGTGAGGGACTTCAGCGTGCCGTCCTTCTCATAGGTGATGCCGGAGTACTGGTTCTCCACGATGCGCACATCGTCGAAGTAGGTGTGTGCTCCGTCGGTGCTCTTGTGAGACAGGGTTACCGTGGCATCGCCGTTCTCAGGCGCGGTGAAGAACACGTACATGTTCTGGAAGTAGCTGGAGCCATTTTCCGTATTGCTGTTCGTGTTGTGGCCGTATGCCTTGATGTAGTTCTTGGCGATGGACTTGCCGGTGGAGTTGGTGGCCAGCACCTTGCCGCCGCTGGTTACGGTGACGGATGCATCGCCGGTGGAGCGGTTGTCGACGCCAACATACAGCGCGTACTTCTGGCCAGCCTTGAGATCGGTCAGACGCTGGGAGACATCGACCTTGCCGGTCAGGCGCAGCATGGCGTTGTTGTCGCCTTCAACTTCGGCCTTGCCGGAGCCGCTGACGGTCCAGTTGTCGGTGAGGGTGTTGGAGCCGCCGTTGAAGCCGGCGTCTACCACATGCATGCCTTCGCTCCAGTTGACCTGGATCTGCTTGGCTTCGCCCTTGTACACCACGTACGGGGTTTCGGCATCAGCGGTAAGCGTCACCTTGCCGCCGGAGACGGCAACGGTCTGCTCGTTGGTCTTGCCCTGATCGGTGAGCTGGTACACCTTTACGCTGGAGAGGTTCTTCCAGCTGTCCGGCAGCGTCCAGTCGGTGGTGCCGCCCTTGGTGTTCCAGTGGTAGAGCTTCTGCTCGGAATCCTTGACCAGCTTGCCGGTGGAGGAATCCCACAGCCACGGCAGCAGGTAGGACTCGTCACCAGTGGAGGAACCATCGCCTGCGGAGACAGCACCGGAAGCCACCATCACGCCGTTGAAGGTGATGGTGCGCTGGCGGTAGGCTGCGCTAGAGGTGTCGTTGGAACCACGGGAGACTACTACAACGTTGCCGTTGGAATCCTTCAGGGTAATCTGCTCGTTGCCGTTGTTCGTGTTCGGGTCGGACACGGCAGCGGCATTGCCATTGTCGGCGGTCAGCAGCGGGTTGTTGACCCAGCGGGTCACCTTGAAGTGCTGGATGAACTTAGTGGACACATCATGGGTGTACAGGTTCTTGATGTAGGCGGCATAGTCGTTGCGGCCCTGCCAGCCTTCGAAGTCCTTCATGTTGTAGCCGCCGAGCAGCGGGGCGTTGGCAGCGCCGCCGTATTGCGGGTAGTCGCCAACCCAGCTGTCCTTCTGGTGGTTGCGCAGGAAGCGCATCACTTCGGAGTTCTCGCCCTTGGAGGTGTAGCCGCCGTAGGTCAGATCAGCTGCCCAGTGCTGGAAGGTGGAGTCGTACTCGTTGCCGGAACCCCATTCGGTGGTCATACGCCAGCCGTTGTCGTTGATCATCTTGCTCATCTTGCGGGTTTCCCAAGAATCTTCCGAACCGGAAGAAGTCAGGTTGCCCCACACATCGAGGTAGATGAAGTCCATGTTGTCGCCGACTTCCTTGCTGAGGTCAGCGAAACGGCTTACACGAGAACCGGATGCCAGATCGTAGATGCCGTCGATGCCGACACCCTGATCAAGCCAGTTCCAGCCGTAGCTCAGGCCGCCTGCAGAGTTGCGGCGCACCATGTCCTCGCTGAAGGCCTTGGCTTCCGGATACATTTCGGAGGCGTTGACGTGCACACCGAAGCGAGCGCCATACTTGGAGCCCTCTTCCATCATGGTGTTCATGTCGTCGGCGCCGCCGAGACGCTGGCCGATATCGCCGTAGTCCGGGTGGCCGGAGTCGTGGCCTTCATTGCCGTAGCCCTTGAGCAGCACGGACTGGCCGAGGCCGTCGGTGTTCAAGGCCACCTTCTTGACGTTGTCAAGCGTGGTGAGGAACGGGTTCTGCGCCTGGGAGCCGAAGTTCATGGCGATACGCCATGCCACCAGTTCGGGAACTTCCTCGGACTTGTACGGGTTGTTCATGATGTCGCGGTAGGCGATTGCGCCATCCTGCCAGTTGACGGCACCGTCTTCGTTCTCGTCGCCGGCGATGGCCACGGCCATCTGCGGCAGAGCGGTTTCGGCCACGGTGTACTTCTTGCCCTTGGAATCGGTGACCGTGCGGTGGTAGTACCACGGAGCGCTGGCCAGGCCCAGGGAGGTGGCGTCACCAGTCTGCTGGGTGGTGGCGTAGACACGCGTGTTCTGGCTGCCGCCGCGCACAGGAGCCGCCACATAGGTGCCATCGTGCTCGGAGTTGCTCCACAGGCCGGCACTCAGGCCAGCACCGGAGATGAAGCCGTAGGTGTAGTCGCTATCGGTGACGTTAGTATCTTCGGTCACTGCGAAGTTGGTATCGCCAGGCTTCTGCGTGTTGGAAGACATACGAGCACCAGTGAATTGGGCATTTTCCTGGCTGGAACGCACGGAAACGAGACTCTGGTTCGGGAAGGACAGCGTCTGGATGGCGTTCTCCTCCACACCGTTGCCCTCAGGAATGCCTTCGGACAGGTTGTTCTTGATCTTGGTGACGTTGAGATGCAGCTGGTTGGCCTTGACCGTGATCTGAACGGTGATCACCGCGTCAATCTTCTTGGCCTCATCCTTGACCTTCAGCGTGTAGGTGGCCTCGGTGTCGGAAACCTTCTTGAAGGTCACGTCGTCATCGCCCAGTTCGATGTTGGTGCCGTTGATTTCAACGGTGCGCACATCCTTGGACTGGCCGTACATCACCTTGCCGTCGGTCATCGTGTACTGCAGCACAGAGGGGAAGTTCTTCTTAATCTGAACTTCCATCTTCTTGGTCTTCAGCGTTTCGGAGGCGACCTGAACGGTTTTGTTCAGGGTGATGGGATCGATGGCAAGATCCGCGCCGGAGACCGTCACCTGCTGGGAGACGTCCTCATAGCCTTCCTTGGCAATCGAAAGCGTGTGTTCGCCTTCTTCAATGTCGGCGAAGGAGAAGGTGCCATCTGCACCGGTCTTCACCTTGGTCTTATCCAAACGCACTGTTGCGCCTTCAATGGCAGCGCCTTCAGCGTCCACAACCTTGCCGGAAACCGCGTGCTTGGCGGCTTCGACAACCTCCGGGAAGTCCTTGATGTACACGTCGGTGACCTGGTTCAGCCCCTTCCAGGAGCCGGCCTTGATGGCAAGCTTGTTGGAGAGGTTCGTCATTGCGGAGTAATCGACATCGAATGCCTTCTGGCCATCCACGGTCAGTGTGGCGACCTCGGCGTCGGTCCAGGAGACCTGAATGTCGTGCTCTTCGTTGGCGCTCGGAGCAGCGATACGAGCACCGCTGTACCAGCTGCCGCTACCGCCACCGGTGTAGGTCTGCCAGAACCAGCCGTCCGAATCGTAGCCGATGAACAGGCCGCTGCCCGGGTCGTTGTAGCCCAGGTAGAAGCCGAAGCGGTTGGCGGAGCCTTCCTGCGGGGATTTGATGGTGGCGTGGAAGGAGCCGGCCTTGGAGAAGTCGTAATCTGTGCCCCATACGGCTACTGCCGGCCAGTTGTTGCTGGAGCTGGGGTTCGCTGCCGCATTACCGTTAGAGGCAGTGGACTTGAGGTGCAGCCAACCGTTTGCCATCTCCAGGATTTCGCCGCCCTGAGCGATGTTGGAATCAATAGTCCAGCCTTCAACCGCATCGGCTTGTGCGGAAGGAGTCTCGGAAGCAGTTGCAGAATCAGAAGTATCGTTGATTTGCTGAATCTGACTTGCCAAAGTCTGCAAGTCAGCATCAGACAGGGGCACTGCGAACGCAGTACCTCCCCCGCTGCCCATGCAGGTTAAGGCTAACGCTGTTGCCAGCGCAGCCGATATAGTCTTCTTCTTTTTCATTAACTATATTTTCCTTAATCTCTTCTTCGAGGTGAAGCAGATGCCTTCTTCATTGAAGAATACGCATTCGCAATTACGATAAGACACTTTACAAGAAGCTATTCTTAATAGCAATCTCAGCAAATACGGAGAATCGCCACATATTTGACATTGAATTACAACGTGAGTGAAATCACAAAACCCAATAAACGACTACGTTGTTAACCTTCACATCTATATTCGCATCATCGCGACACGCGCAGGGAAAAACTGCGCAAAAAAAGTAAGACGAATTTACCTGCATTCGACGCAATCAATGCAGCAGCATTACAGCAGCAAGCCGATTGAGCAAAATAGCAAAAGCCGCCTTGCGCAACCGCAAGACGGCTTTGACGACAATGGTGAGGCTGTGCTCGCTTACTTCTTGGAAGCGTTCACGGCATCCACAGCCTTCTGCAGCGATTGAGTATAAGCCTTGTACCAATCAGCCTGCTCGTTGAGCTTCGCAGTAGCGGACTTGAAGCCGGCAGTGTCGTCAGCTACGCAGCCTTCGTATACCGGCAGTTCCACGCTCAGTTCCTTGTTGAGGGCGTCCAGCGTGGAGGCATCCTTTACATCCTTCTTGGTGAGCGCAGCAGCTTCGGAAGCATCGCCATTGACCAAGTTGTTGTAGTCATTAGTGGCGTTGCGCACATTTTCGGAAGCGGCGGCGCAAGTGGCGACTGCATTGTTGTACTGAGCATCGGAGTAGGCGCGGAAGCCGAACACACCGGCCACGACGATAATGGCCACGACCACCACGGCGATAATGGCGACGGCCGCCTTAGACATGTGCTTCTTCTGAGCGCCTTCATTGCTTGCATTGTTGGCGTTGTTTGCCGGTACAGCCTGCTGCCCAGCGGACATACTTCGATCTCCTTCGTTCTCGTACTTTCATACACACGTATGCGCTCTTAGCGCTCTTATGCGCACTCATATGCAGGGAAGTCGCTTTTCAAGCGGCTACTTCCCTGAAAACAAAAAACCCTCGCATTCCGCGAGGGTCATTGGCTGGGATGCCTGGACTCGAACCAAGAATGGCTGAACCAGAATCAGCTGTGTTGCCAATTACACCACATCCCAATTTGGCTTGGCGTAGCAACTCCAAGGAGTTGTTCGTCGTACCCCCAACCGGATTTGAACCGGTGTTGGCGCCGTGAGAGGGCGTAGTCCTAGACCGCTAGACGATGGGGGCATATTCAGTTTTTCAACCGGCTGCTCGGTGAACCGCGCAACGAGTGATAAATATACGCAAGTATTCACCCTTACGCAACTTACGGCGTGTCGCGCGGAATTTCAACGATTTCAAGTGCTACGCTGCCACTACTGATGAATTTGCATGAACTCTACTGACGGATTATCAGTAAGCACTACTGATGAATTACCATCTAATGCACTGATGAAATTGCAGATGAGGCAATGATCTTTGCCTTGCACATTCATAGCCGGCAAATCAGCCTTCAAGAACCAAATGAGGCGCTTATGTTCCCTTGCGACAGCGAGCGCGTCGCGATGCTTGTAATGCAATGTCACGTCAAAGACCGCCGCCCGGTTACCTATCAACCGTTTCATGGACGCATGAAGGCGAAACCACCTACAAGGCACGTTTCGTGACCTCACTGCACAAACCAGCCATGTTCAACCTCGTACATATTCTCACTGGCATGCGGCGCAGCGGTAAGACTTTCCAGCTGTTCCAGCTCATCACTGAATACAAGAAAAGGTGGGCATCTGCACATGCAGACGCCCACCTTGAGTGTCCTTACAGCTCAGCCGAGCACGGAAGGAACCTTAGCTCACAGGTGCTCGCGCAGGCCCTTCAGGCGAGCGAGGGAAACCGGCTTGCCGACGATCTCCATGGACTCGAACAGCGGCGGGCTCACGCGACGACCAGACATGGCCACACGCACCGGACCGAAAGCGAGGCGCGGCTTGTAGCCGCCCTCCTCAACCAGAGCCTTGTTCAGGGTCTCATGCAGGTTGTCGGTCTTCCAGTCAGCCTCATCCACAGCCTCGAGTGCGGCGATGGCCTTGTCCAGCACCTCGCCGGCAGAATCCTTCAGCTGCTTCTTGGCGTCGTCAGCCGGCTCCAAGTAGCCCTCGGTGGAGAGCAGGGAGCCGACCATGCCGGCAACCTCACCCAGCAGGCGCACGCGCGGCTGAACCAGCGGAGCGGCGGCGGTCAGCACCTCACGCTCACGGTCGGTCAGGGCATCCCAGTTGTCGGCGGAAACCACACCGTCGCGGTGCAGGTACGGCACCGAGCGGCGCAGGAAGTCCTCGGGCTCAAGCATACGGATGTGCTCGGCGTTGATGGAGATGGCCTTGTCGATGTCGAAGCGGGCCGGGTTGGCCTTGACGTCGCGCACGTCGAACTTCTCGGTCATCTCGTCCATGGAGAACACGTCGCGGTCCGGTGCAATGGACCAGCCGAGCAGGGCCAGGTAGTTGAGCAGGCCCTCGCGGATGAAGCCATTGTCGCGGTGGTTGAACAGGTTGGACTCTGGGTCGCGCTTGGAGAGCTTCTTGTTGCCCTGGCCCATCACGTACGGCATGTGGCCGAACAGCGGCATCTCCTTGGCGATGCCGAGTTCCATAAGGTAACGGTAAAGCACGATCTGGCGCGGGGTGGAGCTCAGGAGGTCCTCGCCGCGCAGCACGACGTTGACTTCCATCATCGCGTCGTCGACCGGGTTGGTCAGCGTGTACAGTGGGTCGCCGTTCGGGCGCACGATCACGTAGTCCGGCACGGAGCCGGCCTTGAACTCGATGGTGCCACGAATCAGATCGTCAAAGGCGATGTCTTCATCAGGCATCTTGATACGTAGCGCAGGCTTGCGGCCCTCGGCGCGGAAGGCGGCCTTCTGTTCATCGGTCAGGTTGCGGTCGTAGCCATCGTAGCCGAACTCGGCCGGACGGCCGGCGGCAAGGTTGCGCTCCTTGATTTCCTCAGGAGTGGAGAAGGACTCGTAGGCGTAGCCGGCTTCGAGCAGCTTGGCGGCAACATCCTTGTAGATGGCGGTACGCTCGGACTGGCGGTACGGGCCGTGAGGGCCACCCACATCGATGCCCTCGTCCCAGTCGATACCCAGCCAACGCAGGGATTCGAGGATCTGGTTGTAGCTTTCTTCGGAGTCGCGCACGGCGTCGGTGTCTTCGATACGGAAGATCAGCGTGCCGCCGGTGGCGCGAGCTTCCGCCCAGTTGAACAGGGCGGTACGAATCATGCCGACATGCGGGGTTCCGGTCGGCGACGGGCAGAAGCGAACACGAACGTTCTTGGGCAGTTCGGGTTTGGTGTTTTCAGCATCAGTCATAGTCCCCTATTGTGCCGCGCGCGCCGGACGCGGAGAGCAGCGCTCCTCGCTCTTTTGCTTCGTTATTGATGTTTCGGGCCAACACCATCCCAAAACGGCCATTTTCCAACGAAATCTCTTTTGCCTGCCATTTGCTTTTCTTTTAAAAGCAAAATCAAAAGAAAAGAAAACAGCAAACGAGAATCAGCAGGCCAGGCCCACGAACAGCAGATCCCAGTCTTGAGATTCGTCTTCATGCGATTCGCGCTGCTCAACGGCGGCATCCGTGTATTCGTGGTTCATGGCATTCCCTACATCTCTGTATGTTGCTTTATGCATAGCGCCAAAAGCTTCGTCTGCTTTCCAGTTCCACCCCCGCAACTGTGCGCAATATTCATGCAACAGGTTACACAACCGATCGATAACGTTCACCCTCAACTGATATCGATTTGATAACCATCGATTCTTTCCAGTGCATTCACCACAACTTTGGACATTATTTGGCGCAATTGTTGAGTTTTCCACTCATGCAATGGAAGAATATGATGTGACACATAGGTCTTATGAAAGGGGAATCAATGTCTGATCCCAACAATGTGCCTTTGCCTCAGCAGCCTGAGGCCAACGGTACGCCCACACCTAATCCCGTACCGCAGTATGGCGCACCGGCCCCGGCGCAGCCCTCACAGCCGGCGCAGCCCGCTTACGGACAGCCGGCATACGGTCAGCCTGCTCCGACCGCGAACTCTTATGGCCAGGCCGTACCAACCTACGGTCAGCCCGCGCCCGACGCCAACACCTACGGTCAATCCGCACCGGCGTACGGCACACCGGCCCCCGATGGCAATCCTTACGGCCCGGTTCCGCCGTCTTACGGCCAATACGCCGCGCCCACTGCCACTGTGCCGCTGGATAAGCCTTACTACGGATGCTCCTTCCAAGAAGCCTTCCTGCGCTTCTGGAAGAAGTACACGGTGTTCAAGGGCCGCGCGTCCCGCAGTGAATTCTGGTGGTGGGTGCTGGCCGCTTTCGGCATCAATATAGTGCTGGACATCCTCAACACCGCCACAGATGAAAAGCTTGGCTTCCTCGCCACCATTTGGGGTCTGGTGACCCTAATCCCCACCCTGGCACTTTCCGTCCGCCGTCTGCATGACACGAACAAGCCTGGCTGGTGGGTTGCCATTTTCTATATCGCGATGGTTATCGGCCTTATCATCATGATTATCGGCGGTGGTGCGGCACTGTACGGCGGGTTCAGGAGCCTTGGCAGTTATGACTATGGTTATGGCAGCATGGCCGCCGGCGGTCTTGGCGCGGCGGTCATTGGTGCGTTGATTACGCTGGCCGGCTGCGTTGTCTATATCGTGTTCATGGCTCTTCCCAGCAAGCCGGAGGGCGCACGTTTTGACGATGGCGCGGCGGCAACCCCCATGCCTCAGGGTGCTTACGGCGCACCATACAGCACGCCTGTACCCCCGAATTTCGCCGCTCCGAACGCGCCCGCACCCGGCTTCAACCAGCCGGCCCCGGCTTACGGCCAGCCGCCCATGCCAACCCCCGACTATGGCCAGCCGGCTGCACCCGCACCTGATTACGGTCAGGTGCCGGCCCCGCAGTACGGCCAACCGGAGGCCCCGGCCCCACAGTACGGCCAGGTTCCGCCGATGCCTCAAAACGCCGGCGACGAATCCGCAACACCTTCTGAGCACACGGCTCCCGCCGGCGACAATGCCCAGAAACCCCGGCAAGGCCAGTAACCGATATCGGTGAACTTCCGTTGAAGAAGTTCCCCGCAACCAATGATGAAGCCCTACTCAACGCGAGTAGGGCTTCATCATTCTCGGCACTGTATTATCGGCACTGTATTCAGCCAACTACCCCAACGGCATCACGGCAATGGACTGCGAAAGCATATACGATTCACCCGGACTAAGGGCAACGATACGGTCTCGGCACGCCGCTGCCTCCACGGCCACAAAGCCACGCCATTCACCCGTCTTGGCATGGGCAATGGCGTTGCCGCCCTGCTCTCCGGGATTCCACACCACCGTCTGCGGCGAGCCGGTCTTGCCGATGCGAATCACACGACCCAGCACATGGTCCTGCAATTCCAGTGCAGCATCGGAATAATACACACGGTCCACCGGCTGATCGCCGAACATCACCGATGGCTGTTCTTGTAGTTTTGGCGGGAATCCGGCTTCCGTGGCATCCAGATATGTTGCACCCCGCAAACCGACCAGCCGCGCGCCGAGCACATCGCCGACATGCAGATACGAGTGCAGCGCCGCCTCATACGACATCGGCTCACCTCCCGTGTTGGTAACGGTCAGCGTCATCGTCAGCGTATCGCTGGCACACACCTCGTATGCGGCATGGAAACGCACGTTGGGTTCATCCTCGATCCATGGCACTTCGCCAGCCGTCAGTCGTTCGGAATCCAGCACATACCGCACACGGGCACCGGTAAACGCCCCTTCGTCCAGCGCCCACTGGCGCAATCGTGCGAACCCATGAATCGGTCGCTTCGCGGTCTGCCCGCCATGCACAAACCCCGGCCCGAACCAGGGGAAGCACACCGGCACTCCCCCGCCAACCGGCTGACCGGCTTCGAAATGCCATGTGCGGGGCGTCCAGATTACATCCGGCTGCCCCGCCGGGGCCCAGCGCAGCAGATGCGCCCCGTAATCGCTGATTACCGCGCTACCGCCGTCATTGGTGAGCGTGCGCAGATTGACGCCATTGCCCATAAGTGTTTCTTCTTCCGTTGCGTAAGCGATGTTCTTCACCACATAGACGATTTCCTTGGCACGGAGGAATCGCGAGCAGGGGTAAGAGAACCGATCAGGCGGGCTAAGCTGCCTTGATTCTCACAACTCCACGGTTTCTTTGCCGGGGTCATCTTTAATGTGCGCAAACTTGGCGGCCAAGGCCTCCTTGTTGCGCTTTTCGTCTTCTTCCTTGGCCTTCTTCTTGGCTTCGTCCGGGTTCCAGAGCACATCGTCGCGGTGCTTGGTCCATTCGGCACCGGCCAGCGGGGCAATGTATTCGGCGGTGGCGGTCAGGGTGTCACCGGCATTGGCACGCGTATCAATCAGATCAAGAATCTGCTGGTCGGTCAGGCAGATGCGCGGAATCGAGCACTGCTCACGTAATTCGTTGACGTACAGCAGAATCGGCAACGTTACGATGGCGGTGGCCCGGGCCTCGTCAGCAACATCAGCGGCATCAGCAACAGCCGGACCAACCAAGCCAACCGTCTCGGCATGCCCGCTCACCACGTTCAGCAGCGCATCGCATACGGCGAGCGCGGTGGCGAAACGGACGGCCACATCAGCCGGCTCGCCGGAAGCCGCCAAACGTCCGCCAGCCTCGGCCTCAACCTGAGCCTCCACGGAGACAACCGTCTCACGGACTGCGGCCTCGACATGCGAATCCCAGTCAACACCTAAAGCTTCGGCGGCATCGAAAATCAGCTGCACATCGCCGGATTCCGAGTAACCGGCCATCGTATCGTAGGCGTCATTGGCAGCAAGCAGCGTGTCTACGATGCTTTGCGGACGGCCAGGAATCTCATCGGCCCCCTCGTAGACGAATTCGGCGTCAGGCATCGTAACATCCTGACCGGTGAGAATGCGTGCGAACGCGTGCGTGACACGCACCTGCAGGTTCTCCGCATACTTGGCGTCATTGTCCATCTGCATGGCTTCGGTCAGCGGCCACAGGCTAATTAGCGCCGAGCCGGCTTCAGCGGCCTCAGCTACCCCCGGCAATGCCGCGATCCGTGCGATTGCCTCACGATTGAGTTCAATGGTCATTCATGCTCCTCTGCGTTCACCACTTGATTGTAGTGCGTCCCATTGGCTCCCTCTGAGGGGAGCCCAGATTGTAGCTCAGCTATTCACCAGTGTGCCGTTACTTGACGTTGGCCGCTGGGTCGACATACGTGATTGACATCACACGGCCGGTTTCGTTGTCGTACGTCACCGAGGTCACGGAGGCGAGCGCCGTGTGCCGCAGGAACATCCAGTGCTCGGGGTGGCCGGTCTCCAGATAATGGCGATAACTGAAAATCGGCGATTCGTGGCTGACCACCACAATCTGTTCGCCGGGGTGCTGGGCCACCTTCTCGCGGGCGAAGTCGTCCATACGCGCCGCGATGTGCTGATAGGACTCGCCCCAGCTCGGCTTGTACAGGTTGGTGACGAGCTTCCAGTTGCCGTTCTTCCACAGCGCGCCCTCGCCATGGCCGATGCGCTTGCCACGGAACTCGTTGCCGGCCTCAATCACCCGTTCATCAGTGGTGAGCGTGAGCGGAGCCTCGCCACGAGCCTCGCGCACGGGGTTCAGCGCATCGAGAATCGCGCCGGCGGTCTCGCGCGTACGGTCGAGCGGCGAGGAGTAGACGGCTGCAATCGTATTGGTTTGGGGATTCTTGGCCAAGTACGCGGCGGTGGCTTGGGCCATGCGACGGCCAAGATCGGAGAGATGGAAGTCGGGCAGCCGCTCATAGAGCAGATGGTCAGGGTTGTAGACCTTGCCGTGGCGAACGAAGTGGATGGTGGTTGCGCTCATGAGCCGCCTTTCTTTTTATTCCTACGGGCATCTTGCGATGTTCGCCGAAGAACATGAGAACGTTGTCTTAATATCTCCAATCTACCGCGTGTCGCGCCCTAACCAACGATTAGAGTATCCGTGACGCAAATATGCGAATAGGGAAATCCAACGCAAACTTTGCGCGACCATGGACAACACATCATTCGATGAGGGCTTCGCCGGCAACGCCACGTCAGCGGGGAACATCCAATCGGGAGCGGAAAGGAGCGTAGTGCTGTTATGTCCAACAACCTGTCCAACTCGAACACCATTATGGCTGGCATCAAGGAAGTGGGTCACAAAGTTTTTGGTGGGTATGCGGAGTTGCTGCGCATACCTCATACCGCTCGTTATTCCATCGGTTCGGTGATTGCCTGCATGCCGTTCCCGATGGTGGGCATGACCATCACCATTTCCGTGCAGCATTACTACGGCAACTACTCGCTGGCAGGTATGCTCACCGCCATTCAGGCGATTGCACTGGCCGTGGCCACGCCGCTGCTCGGCAAGCTGACCGACAAGTTCGGCCAGCGGCAGGTTTCGATTCCAACGATTCTGGTGTGGATTGTCGCCGCCGTCGCGCTGACCACATCCATCACCAATCGTGCGCCGGAATGGGTGCTGTACTGTTTGACGCCGTTCCTGGCAGCTATTCCGCCGTGGGGCGCGATGAGCCGCGCGCGCTGGACCAAAATCCTGAAGGGCGATCAGGAGCGTACCAACCGTGCGCTCTCCCTGTGCGGCGTGCTGGACGAATGCATGTGGGTAATCGGCAATCCACTGGCTTCCACACTGGCCGTGATCTCCGGTCTGCTGGCATTCTCGTTCACCGGCATGTGCGTGGTGGTGGGCGCGCTGATGTTCTTGACCGAGCTGACCACTGAGCCACCGTCACAGACTCAGCTGGCCCGCGCTGAGGGCATTTCCCGCAAGGAATACCGTGAGCGCGAGGCGGCTCGAGCCGAAGCGTTGAAGGTGGAGACCGCAGCCGAGGAGACTCGCCGCCGTCTTGAGCGCGAAGGCGTGACCGATGAGGCCACGATTAACGCAGCCATTAAGCAGGCGGTCGCCGATGCGCGTTCGGGCAAGAAGGCGTCCATTTGGGGTCCGGGTCTGATTGCGGTGTGCGTCACCTGGTTCGGCTTGGGCGCGTTCCAGTCGGCTACAGGCATCTCGATCATCGCATTCGCCACCGAGTCGAATATGAAGCAGTACACGGGCTTTGTATTCGCCTGCTTCTCCATCAGCTCGTTGATGGGCGCCTTGGTGTACGGCGCGAAGAACTGGTCGATTGCCCTGTGGAAGCGCTTCTACTTCTGCCTGGCCGTGGTGAACATCGGCATCAGCACGTTCCTGTTCGCCAAGCATCTGTGGGTGATTATGATCATCTACCTGATCATCGGCGTGTGCCAGGCTCCGACGTGGATTAACGGCAACCAGCTCATGCTGCACTTGGTGCCGCCTTCCCGCCTGACCGAAGGCATGGCGTGGATGGGTGCGATGAATTCTATCGGCTCCTCCGCCGGTTCGGCGATTGCCGGCCAGTTCATCGACCGCATGGGCTCGCATGGCGGCTTCATGGTGGTGACCACTTTGGCACTGGTCTCGCTGGTGATTGCGCTGATTGGCTTCAAGCAGATCAAGGGCTCCACCGAGCAGCCGACCTTGACTGAAGTGAGTGTGTGAGACAAAAGCTAAGCCCCCTCTGACGAGGGGGCTTATACGTCAAAACGCTACTTCGACCAGCCTTTGGGCGTGTGTTCCAGGGACCAGATGCCGAGCTTGTGGGAGAAGCTGTTCTGCCACTTGGCTTCAAGCTCCTCGGCATTCAGTCGATTTTCAGCGGACTTCAGACGGTTCATCGCATTGGTGTGCGTATCGTCGAGCAGCCACTTGCGAATCAAGAAGTTCCAGATCATTACCACGGCAGTGGCCACCAACTTGCCGATATTGGTGCGCAACAGATATTCGGCATGCTGCGATACATAGGCATCATGGTTCATGCCATAAGTGGAAATCCAGATAATCGCGTCATTCATGAACAGACCGACTACAGCGCCCGCCACGAAGATAAGAATCTCCATCCAGCGCGCCATGTCATCACGATGCTTGAATACGAATTTCATGCTCGCCAGATAGTTGAAAATCAGCGAGATGATGAAAGAGATGGTGGCAGCCAGCACGTTGTGCATGTGGAATATGCCAACCAATAGGTTGAGGATACCCCAGTCGATAACAAAGGCGATGACGCCCACAATGCCGAACTTCATCAGTTGTTCAATCAGTTTTCTCACAAGGGTATTCAACACTATTGGGCTGACTGCGGAACATATATTGGCTGGAAAGGCCAATAATCTCCCCAATTGGCCTTGCCCCGGTCCGTTCTGCAAGCAGCTTCCTACATCCGCATGCCATGTTCAACAGCAGCCGCTGAGGCTAGACTGGAAGCGAACCGAATCAAGGAGGAATTATGCCCGTTATTCACACTCATGTGTCCGTGTCCACCACCCCTGAGCAGCGCGAGGCACTGAAGGCCGCCTATGGCAAGGCGATTACCGCCGTGCCGGGCAAGTCCGAAGGCTGGCTGATGTGCCCGTTCGAAGACAATATGCCGATTTACTTCGGCGGTAGCGATGACCAGCCCGCCGCCTATGTGGAGGTCAACGTGTTCGGCCGCTCCGTGCCGGGCTCTGCTTGGGAAAAGCTGACCGAGAGCATTATGGCCGCGCTGAACTCCACGCTCGGCATTCCCGAGGACCGCACCTACATCCGTTACACCGCCACCACCGACTGGGGCTGGAATGGTGGCAACTTCTAGTTGCCACCATTCCCCTCGCAGCATAGCTGCTCGCATCGCCTACGGAAAGCCCGGTGGGCTTTCCGTTTAACGGCTCAGGGTAGCAACTTCTAGTTTGCGTATTCTGGCTCCCCTCAGTCAGCTTCGCTGGCAGCTCCCCTCAAAGAGGGAAGCTCAGATGTAGAAAGCCCGCCGGTGGCGGGCTTTCTACGTTTCAAGGGGCTGATTTCCAACATTCAGAAGCTCTACTAGCGTTTCAAGGGGCTTTTAAAACAAGAAAACCGGAGTATAAACATTGCAATTTCAATGGTCATACTCCGGATTTCGCAATCGAAGAGCCCCTCGAAACGCAGATAGACCTCCGGAAAACCGAAAATCCGCCCCTCAAAAGCGAGTTACCTCACCTCATGCCTGTCATCACACGATCTTGGGCATGGGGGTGGTGAGGCTGGTGGTCAGGTTGACGTGGACCAGACCGGCACCGGCATGCACCTCAACCTTCTTCAGGGTCACGGTGCGCTCTTCTTCGGGGGCACGGTCGTTGTCGGTCATGGTCGCCGGGGACTTGACCGCCACGAACGCCAGATCGTCCAGCGAGATGCCTGCGCTCTGGCACAGTTCCATGGCCTCGGACACGGACTCGGTGAAGCCCGGCTTGTAAATCACGCGCTCGGCCGGTACGCCGTAGGCGTTCTCGGCCACCCACTTGGCGTTCTCGGTCAGGGCCATGCCCTTGTGCGAGTGCGGTTCGGCCGGCATGGAGCCGTTCTGCAACGCGTCGACGAAACCGTCAAGCTGCGGGGCCAGCGCCTCGCCGCCGTCGCGGAACAGGTTGCCGATGATCGGCGTGCGGAAGCCCAGCTCGTCGGCGGTGGCCTTCAGGGACGGAACCTGATCGTCCTCGCCTTCCCACAGGTTGATGAGCGGGAAGGTCGGAATGTCCAGGTTCTCCAGGCGCTGCACGTGGAACGGGTAGCGCCAGGCCAGCTCGGGATCGTCGCGCCAGGTGGAGGCACGGGTCACCACGATGGCGGCGGACGGCCACTGCGCGCCGTATTCGCGGCAGGCGATGTCCAGCCACTTCTGGGCGCCGGCGTCGGTGCCGTAACCGGCCTCGACGATGACCACGTCATGCAGGGCGCAGGCCATTTCCACGGAGACCAGCGTCGGAATGCCGATGGACACGTTGGCGAACGGGCCACCGTGCACGTAGACCGGTGATCCGTTCACGGTTTCGGTCTTGGCCGGCTTGACCGCGTCGGCCAAAATGCCAGTGATACGCCACAGGTCCACGAATTCGCCGAAGGTCACGGCCTTGCCGTCCTTGGTGCCGGCGATCATCTTGGACACGCGCTCGGAAATCTCGTCCATCGAGCGGGAGAGCACCACAATCTGCATGAGCTCGCAGGTCGGCGTGAGCACGACCTTCTCCGGCACGTTGCCCTTGCCGTAGTCCACAGCGGTGGAGCGCAGGGAGCGACTCGGAACCTCGGAGACACGCGGCACGAGAATCGTGTCGAGCTTGCCGTCATCGATGGCCTTCTCGGCGAAGGAGACGAGCAGGTTCTGGGCCGCCTCGATGGCGCCCATTTCGCCGCACAGACCCCAGTCGATGAGCTCGGGGTGGGTCAGGGAAGCCTTGCCGCCGCCGGAGGCACCGCCCTTGGAACCGGCTGCGGTGATGCCCATGCTCGGCTGACGCAGCACGGCGGTCGCATCAATGCCGCGCTTGTTCAGAGCGTCGATCAGGGCGATGGTCGTGGTGGTCTTGCCTTCTCCGCGCGATGCCTTGAGCGGCGTATCGGCGGTGACGAGCACCACCTTGCCGTGCTTGCGCGGGGCGTCAGGGTTCTCGGCCAGGTACTTCATGTAGCCGAATGCGTCGATCTTCTGGACCAGACCGTACTGGCTGGTGAAGTCTTCGATGGTGGTCATATAAAGCCTTTCTGTGTTTGTGTGATGGGGCGGGGTGGTGGGGCGGCAGTCGCCGCCTCTTCGCCTAAAAACAGCCCACTGGGTTGTTTTCTTAACGGCTCAGCCCCTCAGGGAGGGGAGCTCAATACGGACTAAAAGTCGGACATGTGGAAGCCGTTCTTCATTTCCATGCTGCGAGTGTACAGCACGGAGTCAAGCAGCTTTTCGGTTTCCTCCTTGAGCTGGTCGGCCATGGTCTGGTTGGCGGCGGCGAGAATCTCGCGCACCTCGGGGTTACGCAGCGCGGCGATGGTCTCGTCCGGGGTCATCGGCTGCACATCGCCATCCACGTTGTCGGCCTCAAATTCCTCTTCAGCGGCGGACTGCGCGGCTTCCTCGGCGGCCGTCAAGCCCAGACGGGCGATCTGCTCGTCGGTGGCGGCGACCAAACGGTGGCCCATCGCACCGGTCTTCTCCTGGTAGCGCTCAACGGCGTTGGACGTGGAGCGGAAGGCGCCATCGCACAGGGCGGCGATGATGCGGTTGGCCCAGTAGAAGTTCTCGGACGTCACGCGGGTGGTGGTGTCCTCAAGGTAGGCGGGCGTGGTGTCCACGTTCGGGAAGAACGGTACCAGCGTGTTGAACGGGTTGGAGCCGTATGCCATCCACTGGATGGCGCGGGAGGCCTGCGGGCGGTACGGGCGGATCTGCATCACCGCGAGCTGGCTCTGGCGGTTGATGCCGATCGTGCGGTACATGTGGCGGGTGCGCTCATCGCCCAGCTGGCCGTACGGATCGAACGGGGTGCCCTGGTAGTGGGAGCTCAGCACGTACTTGATATCCTCGATGGTCACCTTGCGCTCAGGCTGACGGGCCCACGGGATGTCGTCGGAGGTGGGCTTGTGGTCGGCGTCCGGGCCGTCCCACACCTCGTCGTACGGGTTGAGGAAGCGCTGCATGTACCAGGCGCGCGGGGTGTTGTACACGTGGTCGGAGTCGGAGTGGGAGCCGAAGGCATCGCGCGGGTTGAACGGGGTAGTGTTCTCCACCGCGAGGTCCAAATGGTTGGTTTCGATGAATTCGGCAAGGTCTTCGGAACACATGTGCGCTTCCTGGTCACCCAGAGCGTCCTCAAGGTCGAATTCGTCGATACCGAGCTGGTTCGGCATGGTCACGTAGGCCTCGTCCGGCACGCGCTTGGCAATCCAGTGATGGCCGCCCACAGTTTCCAGCCACCAGATTTCGTTGGAGTCGGAGAAGGCGACGCCGTTCATCTCGTAGGTGCCGAATTCCTCAAGCAGCGCGCCGAGGCGCTGGACGCCCTCGCGTGCGGTCTTGACATACGGCAGCACGATGGTCAGGAAGTCCTCTTCGCCGATGCCGCCGGGCACCTCGGGCTCATCGCCCTTGGCCGGCGTGTATTCCACGAACGGGTCGGCGCCGAGCACGCGCTCGTTGGTGGTCAGGGTTTCGGTGGCGCTCATCGCCACGTTCGCCTCGTTGACGCCGGCCTCGCCCCAAATACCTTCCTTGAGGTCCGCGTTCGGCACGGCGGTGTACTGCAGCGGGTCGTCCGGCAGGGTGATGGTTAGGTGGGAGATCACCGACTTGTATTCGCGCGGCTGTTCCTCCGGCTTCACGACGATGAAGCGCTTCGGGTTGAACTCGCCGTTCGCGGAATCCTCGTTGCGGGCGATGATGGTCGAGCCGTCATAGCTCGCGTCTTTGCCTACCAGAATCGTGGTGCAGGCCATAGTGTGATGGTGTCCTTTCTTTGTTGTAGTCACGCTCCCACTGGCGGGAGCTGGACGACGAAGTCGGACTGAAGGTGGTTTTGTACTGACCCACCCCCAGTCAGTGATGCTGACAGCCCCCGCCTGCGGGGGCTCATGTGGCTCACGCCTTGCCGGTCAGGAAGATGCCGTCGGTGTCGGGCACTTCACCGCTGTTGCGCAGCGCGTGCAACAGCTCGTTGAGCCAGAAGCCCTGATTCAAGCCGGGCAACGGCTTCTTGGTGGCCCACACCTGCAGGTAGTACTCATGATCCTTGTCCGGCGGCTGCGGACCGTTGTACCGCATGATCACCGCCGGGTCAGTGCTGCGACCCAAGAACTTGGAGGCCGAGGAGTTGCACCCCTGCACGGTCTCGGGAATCATGGCCGGCAGCTGACGGGAGAAGTCCGGCGGGATGGCCAACGCATGCGAATCATTGAAGTCGTACATCAGCGCATCAATCGGCAGATTGGCCACGGACCAGTGAATCCACTCGAAGCCGCAGACCGGAATCGAATCCGGGTCCACGAACTCCCAGTGCAGGTAGCGGGCCTCGGGATCCACATCATCGATGTAGAACGGGAAGGAGACCACAGGCACGCCACCATTGAAATATTCAGGGGCCGCGGCCTTGGCGAAATCGTCCGGGATGACGGTGAAATCGGCGGAAATCTTCATACGTCCCAGTATCGCTCATATGTGTGACGTACTGGGGGCTGTGCGTTACGGGGTCTCTCCCCCAGTCTCGCTGCGCTCGACAGCCCCCACTCATCAGAGGGGGCTAGTTGCGTCGGGTTATGAGATCAGGGCGCAGAAGAGGGACTCGAATACCAGTAGCGGGTTGCCGTTGCCGGCTAGGCGCTTGCGGGCGTGGGCCACTTCGTCCAGACGGGTCGCGGCACCGGCCCGGTTCAATCGCACCGACAATTCGGTGATCGACGAGCGGTTCTCCAGGTTGATGAGGCCCACCGAATCCTCCGCATTGTTCTGCAGCACCGCCACATCTCGGTAGATGGAAGCGATGGAGTTCAGCGCACGATCCAATACGTCGCGCGTACGGCGGGTGACCAAACGCTTCACATCGTCTTTCTTGGCAATCTGGTTGAATGCGCCACGCAGTTTCGGCGGGATGCGGTCGCTCGGTGCCAGTCCGTTGATGCGGCGGAATTCCGCTTCCTGGCCGGCGGTGATGCGGTTCGCGTCCGCCTCGGCCTGGGCCTTGGCATTGTCGATAAGATTGCCGGCCAACAACACTGCATCCGAGGCACGGGCCAGATTCAGCACACCGACCACAAGTTCATCGCGGTCGGACATAACCCGTTCGTCGGTGGCGTACAACTTGGCGATGCCGATATGGCCTTCGGCGAGTCGGGCCGCACGCTGCGCCACTTTTGGCTCGACATTGGTGGTGGAGGTCAGGAATCCGGCCACCGCCTGGGTGGAGGGCACGGCGAGGTTCACGATGCGTGTGCGCGAGCGGATGGTGGGCAGCACGTCCTGGGCGCTGGGCGCGCACAGTAGCCAGATGCAATGCTCGGCCGGCTCCTCAATCTCTTTCAAGAGCACGTTGGTGGTGCGCTCAAGCATGCGATCCACGTCTTCGATGATGATGATGCGCCACGGCGCGGTGGCGGGCATCTGCTCGGAGGTAGTGATGATCTCACGCACCTGATCGATACCAATAGTCACCTTGTTCGTGGTCAGCACCGTGACATCCGGATGCGTGCCGGCAAGCACCTGCTGGGTGACGCGCGTGGGCTCAGCGCTCATGCCGTGATCCGGGCTTTCCAGCGCCGCCGCGAATGCTCGGGCCATGTTGGAACGGCCCGATCCGGGAGGTCCACAGATCAGCCACGACTGGGTGATCTGGCTCGGGTCGCCCTGCGCGATACGACTGAGCATGTCGATTACCGGCTTTTGGCCGACTAGTGAATCCCATACGCTCATGCGAGCTCCTTGATGTCGGATTCGATGGCAGCCCATACCGCTTCAATGCTCTGGCTCGCATCGATAACGCGGAAACGATTCGGCTCGGCGGCGGCCAAGTCCAAGAAGGCCTGGCGGGTGCGGGACTGGAAGTCATCACCGGCCGATTCCATACGGTCTTCCGCGTGTTCGAGGCGATGGTGGGACAGGGCTGGGTCCATATCCAGCAAATACGTGCGGTCGGGCAGCAGGTTGTTGGTGGCCCACATGCTTAAGGATCGAATCTCTTCTGGAGTGAGTTCGCGGCCACCGGCCTGATAGGCCAAGGAAGAGTCTAAATAGCGGTCGGTGATCACCACTTCACCGCGCTCCAATGCCGGGCGGATGGTTTCGGCAACGTGCTGGGCTCGGTCTGCAGCGAATAGCAGCGCCTCGGCGCGCGGTGCGATGTCGACTGCGCCCCCATCCACACCGTGCAACAGCAGTTGGCGAATGGCCTTGCCTAACGCAGTGCCTCCCGGCTCACGGGTAACGACCACGGTACGCCCCTGAGCCTCAAGATACGCATGCAGCCGCTCGACTTGCGTGGTCTTGCCCACGCCATCGACACCTTCAAACGAAACAAACAGACCGCTCATGCTATTGACCTTAGCGTTAGGCGCAGAGTTGCGCCCAACAGGCAGTTAAACCAGCTCTACCTCCGTTTCAAGGGGCTGATTTGGTCTTTTCTGAAGGTCTACTTCCGTTTCGAGGGGCTGTTGCCCAAGTAGACAACGTTCCAAAACGGCGGAATGACGTTGGCGCGGAGCCGTTCATACTCGTGGTTCAGCAGATGACCAGCCCCTTGAAGCGGAAGTAGATATTCTCAAAACGAGAAATCAGCCCCTTGAAACGCAAGTAGAGCAATAATTCCGCTCAGCCACGCTTGGGAATTACGGCGGGGCGCTCGTAGCCCTCGTTGGCGGTCAGCCAGTCGACGTCCTTTTTCACAGTGGCGGGGGTGGAACCGAGTTTTTCGGCGATGCGCTGGTTGGACCAGCCCTTGTTCGCCAACTTCTTGACTTCGGCACGGCGTTCGGCGCGCTTGGCCTCCTGCGCCGAAACCGCAGCCGAGGTACCGCCCTTCTTGCCCTTGCCGGCAACGGCCTTGGCGCCACCAGCACGCCCAGCACCGCGACGGCCACGGGTGGAGGGACCAGCCGCACGCTTTTCGGCGAGCAGTCGGAAGGCGTCATCAGGGGTGATGGATTCAGGCGTGTACTGACGCGGCACCGTACGGTTGGTCTCGCCATCGGTGATGTACGCGCCGAAACGGCCGTCCTTGATGGTCACGTTCTTGCCGGTGTTCGGGTCCTTGCCCAAATCACGCAGCGGCGGCTTGGCGGCACCACGGCCACGCCCGCGGCCGTACTTGGGCTGCGAGAACAGTTCTTTGGCCTTGTCGATATCGACCGTGAAGATCTCGTCTTCCGAGGCCAGCGAGCGGGTCTCCGACTTGCCGTCGGCACCCGTCTTGGTCAGGTAGGGGCCGTAGCGACCGTTGTTGGCGGCCACCGTGCATTCGGATACCTCGCCAGTTTCGGCGTTGGTTTCCTCGTATGTGCCCACTTCGCGCGGCAGGCTCAGCAGCTTTAGCGCGTCTTCCAGCGACAGCGATTCAGGGCTCATCGTCTTGAACAACGAGGCCATCTTCGGGCGCGACGCGGCGGCGGCCGCGGCCTTCTTCGAACCCTTCTTGGCCGCAGAAGCACCAGCAGTATCGCCAGCAGCGCCAGCCGAAGCCTCAGCCGGCGGCACCAACGCCACATACGGGCCGAAACGCCCATTGCGCACCTCGACGGTACCGCCGGATACCGGATCAACGCCCAGCTCGCGCGGTCCACCGGAGTGGTTGTCGATCAAATCGCGGGCCACGGCCACCGTCAGCTCATCCGGCGCGATGGTGTCCGGCAGAGACGCGCGCTTCGGGTTGCCTTCGGCGTCCAGATGCTCCATGTCTTCCAGATACGGGCCGTAACGGCCGACGCGCACGTGCAGGCCGTCGCCGATGTCGATGGTGTTGATGGCGCGCGCGTCGATCTCGCCGAGCTGCGCGACCTGCTGTTGCAGGCCTTCGTGCGCCTCGTCGGCGTTGCGGGCGGCGCCCTCGCCGGAACCGAAGTAGAAGTGGGTGAGCCAGTCGCGGCCGGATTCCTCGCCGTGGGCGATGCGGTCAAGGCCGTTTTCCATCTCGGCGGTGAACTGGTAGTCGACCAGCTTGGGGAAGTTCGTCTCGAGCAACTTGGTCACGGAGAAGGCGAGCCAGCTGGGGATCAGCGCACGGCCACGCTCGTATACGTAACCGCGATCCATGATTGTGGAGATAATGCTCGCGTAAGTGGACGGGCGACCGATCTCCTTGGCTTCCAGCGTCTTGACCAGCGTGGCCTCGGTGTAGCGGGCCGGCGGCTGGGTTTCATGGCCGTCCGGTTCGATGTCGCTTGCCTCGACCTGCTGGCCGACGCTCATCGGCGGCAGGGAGGTGTTGGATTCGGAGGCGTCACCCCTGACGGCCTTGGCGTCCGTCTTGCCGGCGGCAGCAGCCTGGTCCGAGCCAGCCCCAGCGCCGGGAGCGGCGGCCTTGGGCTTGCGCCCCTCCCCCGTGGCCTTCATAAAGCCGGGGAATTCGATGACGGTGCCGGACGCCTGGAACACGGCCTCGCCCTCGGTGGGGCCGGCCGGCGCAGACAGGCGCACGGTGGCGGTGGAACCGGTGGCGTCAGCCATCTGGCAGGCAAGCGTGCGCTGCCAGATCAGCGTGTATAGGCGCAGCTGGTCGCCGGGAAGTTTGGAAGCCAGCTCGTCCGGGTCGTGGAAGCGCGAGCCCGCCGGGCGAATACACTCGTGGGCTTCCTGCGCGCCAGCGGTTTTGGTGGCGTACTGCTTGGGCTCGGCGGAGAGGAACTTGTCGCCGAAATGGTAGGAGACGGCGTTGCGGGCGGCGGTGATGCCCTCCTGCGACAGCGTCACCGAATCGGTTCGCATATAGGTGATGTAGCCGTTCTCGTACAGGCTTTGGGCCGCGCGCATCACGGCGCGAGCACCCATGCCGAGGCGATTGCCGGCGGTCTGCTGCAGGGTCGAGGTGGTGAACGGCGGCTGCGGGCGGCGGCGGTACGGCTTGGTTTCCATCGACATCACAGTGAAATCGGCGGTCCTCAGCGCTTCAGCCACGGCAGTGGCACCAGCCTCATCAAGCTGGCGAACGTTCGCCGCGAACCCGTCCGGGGTCAGCTGGCCGTCGGCACCGAAATCCTTGGAGCCGGCGAGTCGCTTGCCGCCGAGCGCGATCATGCGGGCGGAGAATTCGGCACGCTCCCCCAGCGCGTCAGGCGCGGACAGCGTGGCGACGATATCCCAGTACGGTGCGCGCTTGAACGCCATGCGTTCGCGCTCGCGTTCCACGATCAGGCGGGTGGCCACGGACTGCACGCGGCCGGCGGACAGGCCCGGGCCCACCTTGCGCCACAGCACCGGCGACAGCTCATAGCCGTACAGACGGTCGAGGATGCGGCGGGTCTCCTGTGCGTCGACCATATTGCCATCCACATCGCGCGTGTTGTTCAGGGAGGCGTTGATGGCGTTCTTGGTGATCTCGTGGAACACCATGCGCTTGACCGGCACCTCGGGTTTCAAGGTCTGCACCAAGTGCCACGCGATGGCCTCGCCCTCGCGATCCTCATCAGTCGCCAGATAGAGTTCATCGGCGTTCTTCAGGGCCGATTTGAGTTCGCTGACCGTACGCTTCTTGTCGCCGTCGACAATGTAATACGGCTTGAACCCGTCGTTGACGTCCACGCCGAACTTGCCGAACTTGGCCTTGTCTGCCGCGGGCACCTGGCTGGGCTGCGCGAGGTCTCGGATATGGCCGACCGACGCCATGACGGTGTACCCCTTGCCCAGGTAGTCACCGATCTTGTGGGCCTTGGTCGGAGACTCCACAATCACCAGTTTGGTAGCCATACCCACTCCTTATGTATTGCGCGAAACACACGACGTTTCTGGCGTCATAATACTCATGAATCATGTCCAACTGCCAAATTCCGCCGTTGTGCCGGGCAAATTCGGCCGTTCGCACCCCATGTTTTACCGTTTGGGCGGTGCCGGCGGAGCGCCGATCAGACCCAGCCGGCTTAAGGGCGCTGCAGTGATCTGACGCAGGGCCAGCAACAGTCCGAATGCGAGCATGGCCACACCCGCAATGCCCACAACAGCGCTGACATTCGCCCCCTGAACCGCCCAGCTGGCGCTGACATTGAGCCCCGGCACCACCTGCCAGATCACATAACCGCTGTAGGCGAGCAACAGCAGGCCCCCGGTAATCAGCACGCTGCCGACGATTTGCACGCTCACTGAGGAGACGCGGCGACCCGGCTCGTCCATGCCGGACTTGCGCGTAACTGCCAGAGCGAGCAGGGCCAATCCCGCCACCAGCAGGATGGACATCGCCACATCCGAAGGGCGATGCCATTGTCCGTATATCACGGAGACACCGACGGTCACCGCCCAAACCACGCCGATGACGCCCGCCAAAGCTCGAACCGCACGAGGCACGGTAAGCAGCAGAATCACCGCACAGGCTGCGGCCAGCATCGTGTGACCGGAAGGCGCGGAATTAGCGGCAGGAGATTCAGTGTTGATGATGAACGGACGCGGCAACAGACCCTTGATACGGGTGACGGCCAAGCAGACCACGGCGAACACGGCGATTTGCCCGGCCAACCACCAGCGGCGTCGAATCAGCGCCGTAATAATGCCGATTGCGGCAATTGTGCAGCTGACAGCGATAACCAGCCAGGATTGTGCGACGGCGTTCATCACGCCGGTGGCCCAGGACGGTACATCGTTGTGCAGGTTTTTCCAGACCAGTTCGTCGTACGATTGTCCGTTTTCGGTAAACACGCACCCCCACCACACGCCGAAGCCGATAGCGATCAGGAGCAGACCGAATACCACGCACAGTACGCGGCTGGAGATTCGCGGGCGCACGGTAAGCGGGTCAAGCCGGGCCAAGCCACGGTCGATATCAGATGCCCCATCCGCATCGTCCATGTCCAGCGGCCTGAAATCCCGTAAGGAGCCTGATGTGGATGCCGATGCATCTGAACCGGAGACCGGGCCGAGCGCAGCCAATGGGTCAACAACGTTCGACGACGAGTCAGGCTGCGCTGCGCCTGAGCCGACCAGATTGACCGCCGCATGCGGGTCGCGAATTCTAGGGGTCTGTGCGTCATTCATACGTTCGACTGTACGGCCGCGCCCCGGACAGGGGACCACGCTAGTGCCAGCTCACAGCCAAATCCGCACATAAAGAAAACCTCCACACACCCGTCAGAGGCCACTTACCCTTGCTGCATTCCTGCCCTGGGGGAGTTGGGTGACATAGCGCCGCGTGGAGGCTGGGGATAAGTCTATGGAGACGTATGGACCAGCGCAGCGACACGAAACGTGCGCGCCGGGTCGCACGGCAGACCAACCAGCGCATTCAGGCAATATTCATGCAACATCAAGAAGCGTGCCCAATTGTAAGAATTCCGGAAAAAATACCGGCATAAATGCGTGTGGTTACGCTCACGTCAAACGATTGTTCAAGGCCAACAGTTACGGTGGACACCATGGCTTCTTATACTCGTCGTGCACATTCGGGAGGCAATGGCCCCGCTCTGAGGCAACCGCGCACCGCGCAAAGCAGAGCCGGCCACTCCGCACAGGAGGGCCCCTATACGCCCCAGGAGAGCCGTTCCCGCCACGCAAGCCACAAGGCTTCCAATAGCCATCGAGCCCCGAACAGGGAGAAAAAGAACACAGGAAAAGGCAAGCACCGTGTACTGAAATGGGTGCTGGGCATCTTCTTCTCCCTGATTGGACTGGGCTTGCTGGCCGGTATCGCAGTATTCGCATACCTGTACACCACCACCGAGGTCCCGCAACCCGAAAAGTTCGCGTTGGCCGAGAAAACCACCGTGTATTACGCGGACGGCACCACCGCGATCGGCTCCTACGCGGAACAGAATCGTGAAATCATCTCTTGCGAGGGGCTGCCGGACTACATCGGCAACGCGATTGTGGCGTCCGAAAACCGTACGTTCTACACGGATAAAGGCCTTGATCTGAAGGGCATCGCCCGCGCATTCATTAATAATGTGACCAAGGGCACGCGCCAAGGTGGTTCCACCATCACTCAGCAGTATGCCGAGCGGTATTACATGGGCGAAACCACATCCTATGTGGGCAAGGCGCGCGAGGCCATCATGGCCATCAAAATCGCGCAGACCGAATCCAAGGACGAGGTGCTGTGCAATTACATGAACACCATCTATCTGGGCCGCAACTCCTACGGTATCCAGGCAGCGGCCAAGGCATACTTCAATAAGGACGCCAAGGATCTGACGCTGTCTGAGGCGGCGATGATCGCCGGCATTATTCCGTCACCGTCCACGTGGGATCCGGCCGATAACGCCGATATGGCCAAATCGCGCTTCAAGCGTGTGCTGAACATCATGCAGGAGGATGGTTACATCACTGCCAAGCAGCACACTGATGCCAAGTTCCCGCAGACCGCCGCGGTGGCGCAGCAGAACGAATACGCGGGGCCGAACGGTTATCTGCTGGATATGGTGCGCCGCGAGCTGGTGCAGTCCAAGGCCTTTACCAAAGAGGATTTGGATACTGGCGGATACAAGATCATCACCACCATCGACAAGAGCAAGCAGGATCTTATGCAGTCCATCGGCGACACCCGTCTGGACGACATGCCTGAATCCCTGCAAATCGGCGGCATAGCGCTGGACCCGAAGACCGGTGAAGTATTGTCCGTATACGCCGGTTCAGATTATCTGTCCAAGCAGCTCAACAATGCCGATCAGGCCGTATTCGAACCGGGTTCGACTATGAAGCCGTTCGCTTTGCTGGGGGCCGCGCAATCCGGCGTCAGCTTCGATACGTTGTTCAACGGCAATTCCCACCAGCACTTCACCGGCTTGGATCAAGAGGTGAACAACGCTCTGGAGAACAACTGGGGCAACATCAATCTGTATCAGGCCACCGCCAACTCGGTGAACACGGTGTTCATGAACGTCAATGAGCATCTGACGCCGAAGCGCACGGCCGCAATCGCCCATGAAGCGGGCATTCAGGGCGATATCGATGAAAACTCCATGTACAACGTGCTGGGCATCAACGCCCTGACCGTGTGGGATTTGGCGCAAGGCCATTCGACCATCGCCAACAATGGCGTGAAGAACACCTTGCACATGGTGTCCAAAGTGCTTGATTCCAACAATAAGGACATGTACAACGCGCCCAGCAACGGCACCAAGGTGTTCGATGCCAACGACTGCGCTTTGGTACAGAAGGCCATGCAGGGCACCACCACGTACGGTACGGCGGCCGGCACATCCAGCATGTTGGGCCGGCCCGTCGCCGGCAAGTCCGGTACCGCCAACGACGAAATGGCTTCGTCGTTCGTGGGGTACACCCCCAGCATGATGAATGTGTGGGCTATCTGGAATCCGGACGATAAGGGCAATCCGCAAGTGGTGCCAGCCTTCTCCGGATACGGCGTCTCTTCCACTGGATACCCCGCCCACCTGTTCCAGGAGTTCATGGCTCAGGCCTTGCAAGGCACCGAGGCGGAGCAGTTCCCGACCGCTAAAGACAACGGCAAGATCGGCGGCTCCGACGGCACTTGGGGCTTGGGCAAGGGACAGAGCAACGGCCTGTCCAACAACACCAACAAGCAGTCCACCGAAGACGCGCAGAAGCAGGCTGAGCAGGACGCACAGCAGAAGGCGGCCGAAGAGGAAGCCAAGAAGCAACAGCAGGCTCAGGAGTTCGCCCAGCAGTGCCTCGCCAATCCGAGCTATTCCACCGAGTGCCCGAATTATCCCGGCACCACTACCGGCGGAGATGGCAACGCCGGCAACAATACCGGCGGTGACAACGGGAACAATACCGGCAACGATAATGGTAATTCCGGAGGCACCGGCGGGAACACCGGCACCAACGGCGTCACTCAGTAGTAAGTAAAACACAGACAACAAGGCTCCCTCTGATGCAATCAGAGGGAGCCTTGTTTTTGTTCTGTTAGCGCTCAGCGCTTGCGCTGGGAACGGTTGATGGCGGAGATAATCGACTTCAGGGCGCTAGTGGTAATCGACGAATCGATGCCGACGCCCCACACGATCTGCGCGTCATCGGCCTCGCCGACCTGGCATTCCACGTACGAGGCGGCCATGGCGTCGGTGCCGACGGACATGGTGTGCTCCGCGTAATCCATAATCGAGGCGTCAACGCCAAAGTTGGAAATGGCGTTGAGGAAAGCGGCGATCGGACCGTTGCCGATGCCGGAGACCTCGCGCTCCACGGGCGCATCGACCCCGACGTTCACGCCGCGGTCGAGCAGACGAGCCTTGAGCACGGTGTCGGAGCCATCCTCACCGGAGCTGACGGCCACCTTGAGCAGCTTCAAGCGGCCCCACGGCACGAGCGAGGCGTCATGAGTATCGCCCACAACCACACCGGCGGCGGTCATGCCGGACTGTTCGACCGGCAGGTACTCGTCCTTGAACAGACGCCAGATATCCTCGTCCTTGACTTCCTTCTTGGTCGTGTCAGCGTAGTTCTGCACGATCTTGTCGAATTCGATCTGCAGACGCTTGGGCAGGTCAAGATTGTGGTTGGTCTTGAGCAGGTAGGCCATGCCGCCCTTGCCGGACTGCGAGTTGACGCGAATGATGGCTTCGTACGTGCGGCCGATGTCCTTCGGGTCAATCGGCAGGTACACGAAGCTGTCGAGATCGGCGCCAGCACGCTCGGCGGCCACCTGACGAGCCTCGAGACCCTTCTTGATGGCGTCCTGATGCGAGCCGGAGAACGCAGTGAACACGAAGTTGCCGGCGTACGGGTGACGCTCGGAAATCTTGATCTGGTTGCAGTACTCAACCGTCTTGCGAATCTCGGGCACGTTGGACAGGTCAAGCTGCGGGTCGATGCCTTGGGTGAGCCAGTTGAGGCCCAGCGTGACCAAGTCGACGTTGCCGGTACGCTCGCCGTTGCCCAGCAGGCAGCCTTCCACGCGGTCGGCGCCGGCCAGCACGGCCAGCTCGGTGGCGGCCACGCCCATGCCTTCGTCGTTGTGCGGGTGGAGGGAGAGCACCACGGAGTCACGGTCGTCGAGGTGGGTGGAGACGTACTCCACTTCGTCGGCGAACACGTTCGGCGTGGTCATTTCCACGGTGGCGGGCAGGTTGATGATCATCGGGTGCTCGGGAGTCGGCTTGATAACACCGATCACGGCGTTGCACACCTCGACGGCGTACTCCGGCTCGGTGCCGGTGAAGGATTCCGGCGAGTACTCGTAGTACAGGTCGATGCCCTTGGCCTCGTTCTCGAGGTCCTTGCACAGTTCGGCGGCGTCGGTGGCGAGCTTCTTGATCTCCTCCTTGTTCTTGCGGAACACGACCTCGCGCTGCAACACAGACACGGAGTTGTAGAAGTGCACGATGGCGCGCTTGGCACCCTTGAGCGCCTCGTAAGTGCGGCGGATGAGGTGCTCGCGGCACTGGGTGAGTACCACGATGGTCACGTCGTCCGGAATCAGCTCACGCTCGATGAGCATACGGATGAAGTCGAAATCGGTCTCGGAAGCGGACGGGAAGCCCACCTCGATCTCCTTGAATCCCATGGAGACGAGCAGGTTCCAGAAACGCAGCTTGCGCTCGGAATCCATCGGGTTGACGAGGGCCTGATTGCCGTCGCGAAGATCGACGGAGCACCAGCGCGGCGCGCGCTGCAGTCGCTTGCCCGGCCACGTACGCTCCGGGTAATCAAACGGGATCTGCTTGTCGTAGGCGGCGTACTTGTTGTACGGCATACGACTCGGCTTCTGCGGATCGCCAATGAATCGCGCCGGAGGCAGCAGCGGGTCGTTGTTCCCCCCATTGGACGCTGCGGCTACCGCTGCGAGATCAAAAACGGATGATTGATCCTGACCCATTGTTCCTCCTTTACTGTGTGAACCATTCATACAATCGCTTATTGGATATTCGTTTACGCATTGGTAACATGCATAACTTCCTCTATCCTAGCGACGGCCCATTCCAACATCCCGTTCATCTCACAATACGCCAGCACACTTAGCGTTCCGACGCAGCACTACTACTTACAGCTATGCGTGGGGGCGCATGGGCGACGTCCTCGCGTTCTTCGACTGGGAGCACAGCGCGAACGGGCCCACCGAGGCCATCAACGGAAGGCTCGAGACCCTCAGGGGCATAGCCCTGGGATTCCGCAAACCTCGACAACTACATCACCAGAAGCCTGCTGCACGCCGGCGGCTTCAGACACGCCATCCAAACCCACCTCTGACACATGCCCCTACACGCCAAAATCGGAAGAGCCCGATAACCTGCTATACGACGAGGATGCCACCTATTCCGCATTCAGGCCGTATCAGCAGAATTGATGTATTGACCGGTTTTATGGTCGTCACCGCTTCTTCACCAACGAGCGGATGACGGCCATAAAACCGAGGCTCATGGCACCGGACAGCACTGCGAATACCTGCGGGCGGCGCAATTCGTTACGCATGCTGATGGCACCGGTCACGCAGTGGTCCTCGAACCAGACGCGCACCTCGTTGCTGGAGTATCGGCCCACCAGATCACCCCAGGTGAGCATGCGGGTCACGTAGCCGGCCGGGTTGCTTTCATGGAATTCGAACAGGCGGATGCCGCGATAGCGCGACTTGGGACCATAGCATTCGAATCCGCAGGTAGGCGCGTAGCCCAAATCAATGCCATGCGCGTGGCCCACGAAGGCGTTCTTGTGATCGTGACCGCAGAACAGCGCGAAGTAGCCGCCTGCCTCACGCAAGGCGTCCACTTCACCGACGTTCTCGTCCGCACAGCCAATCGCCTCACCCAGCCGCGATCCCGGCCGGCAAATCTCATGGTTGAGCACGTAGCAATGGCCGGCGTGGGTACGCGCGCCTTCCACCGCGTTCGGCGTCCATGCGGGAACCTCTTTGAGGCAATCGTAGAATTCCTGCGGCGGAATGTGCTGGAAGGCGATGGCAGGCACCGGCTTACCGTCGCCGTTGCGTTCGCCAAGTTCGGACTGTACGGCTCCCAGCCAATCGATCGCCTCGGGGCTTGGCGTGCCATACCCATCGGAATCAGCCAAATCAAGACCGCGCGGATTGACCACATAGGCCGGGTATTGGGCGTCGTTCTCTTCAGGCTTGCCGGCGTAATCGCCGGAATTCACCATCATGACGGACATAGCTACGCGCCCGGATCCGTCGGAAGCCTCAATGGGCAGGGCAAAAGTGCCTGGCTCGAGGCTGTCGACCGGGTTCAGGCAGCCGGGGAATTCGCGGTAGATGCCGTCCTGCTCGTCGGCCAGGATGCCGCACTGGAAATCGTGATTGCCGTAGGTGGCGGCGAACGGCACTTCCGCTTCGATGACCGGGCCAAGGAAGCCGGCAAACGTGCGGCGGACTTTGTCACGGGTCTCGTCCATGAGCTCGTCCAAAGTCGTCGGCACATCCTGTGGATCGGATGTTGTGGAGTAGACCAGCGTGGACGTGGTGGACGCGGTGGACGCGGTTTGTTGGACGTCGGGATTGCTGCCGTCAGACTTCATGGCCAGCAGACGATTGTTCACGCGGTTTCTGGCCCGCCGCTTGATTCCGCGCAGCTTGGCCTCGACTTCGGTGACCGCACGCACGCGAGCGCCCGGTTCCTCGCCACGGCGGCGCAGGAAAGTGTCGATGTAGGCAGGATCGTAACCGCGAATCTGGTCGCCGGTGAACACCACCAGATCCGGGTCGGCTTTGCGAATGGCCTCACGGATAAGGCGGATGGTATCGGGGAGTACGTTGGGGCCGTCTTGGATGTCGGCCATCTGCAGCACGCGGAAGCTGCCGTCTTCGCGGAATCGCAGGTTCGTCATGCCTCACCAGTCTAGGGACGTAATGCTGTTTCGCACAGCATACGCGCCGGTCCTTCACGTTCCCCGCCGCTCCGCACGGCAGCTGAATCACTACGAGAAATCGTAGAACGTGTATCCCTTATCCGCTCCGCTCGTCACGTTGAGCAATGCTTTGCCGTTCAGCGTATCGACGTCGTTTCCTATGAGATAGCCGTCTCCCGTGGCTCCCATATCCGAGTCGTGGTAGGAGCCGGAGAAGGTGCCATCCTTATTGACTTTCATTACGGTTCCCCATGCGCCGACAACGGGCGGTCGCCATCCACCTTGCCGACCTTGTCTTTTGAGGAGAATCGCTTTAACGGAACAGACTCACCCCGCGACGGGCCGTGCAATACGCGTTGCCCAGCCAAGTATGGCGGGAATTGGGCCAGACGGCTCCCAGTCGCGGTGCGTTCTGGCTCATCCAGATGCTCGGCACGCGTCCGTCTGCGGAGCGTGAGCCGAGCAGATTGAAGCCGTTCTTTTCCAGCAGCCACTCCGGGTGCTGGGTGGCGATGGCCAAGCCTTCCTCGAGGGTGAGCGGCAGGCGCTCATCGGAGTCAATAAGTTTGCGGGCCACATCCGGCTCGCGATTGACATAGCACGTGCCGGTGTGCGGATTGACGACCAGATAGAACGGGCCTTCCGGCGGCATGAAGCCGTCTTGAGGCAGGAAGCTGGCGATGTCACGCGGCGGCATGGTGGTGAAGCCTGCCATGCGATTGATGGAGGTTCGTGCAATCAGCGACTCAGGCGAAACCAGTTCACGCGTGGGCACCAGCAGGATGTTCGATCCCAAATCGGAATGCTCGAGCGCCCCGATCAGAGGTCGGGCCAGCGAGCGGAATGCGGCGGCGGAAATATCCGCCACATCCGGGTAGCCGAGAGCCACGATACGGTCGAGCTGTTTTTGGGCCTCTACTGATGCGATAGACATGGCTACCAGTGTAGAACATCGCCTTCGCTTCATTGGGCAGCCACCATCTGGGAAGACCACTGCCGTTGTTCCGCGTGTTTCGTACAATTGCATTGTTTTACGGCCACCCGCATGACGGCCGTCCGACGTAAGTAATCCATCGAAACCCAGAGGTCATAGAGGTCATCATGTCCGAAAAATTGAAGGTCGGCATCCTTGGTGCCACCGGTATGGTCGGTCAGCGTTTTATCACGCTGCTTGAGAATCACCCGTGGTTCGAGGTGGTCACGCTTGCCGCTTCCGCGCACAGCGCCGGCAAGACGTATGCCGAGGCTGTCGGCGACCGTTGGAAGATGGAAACCCCGATGCCCGAATATGTCAAGAACATGGTGGTCGTCGATGGCGACGATGCCGAGTCCGTGGCCTCTGGCGTTGATTTCATGTTCTCTGCGGTAAACATGCCGAAGGACCAGATTCGCGCCATTGAAGAGCGTTATGCCAAGACCGAGACCCCGGTGGTCTCCAACAACAGCGCCCACCGCTGGACCCCGGACGTGCCGATGGTGGTGCCGGAGATCAACCCGGAGCACTTCGAGGTGATCGAGCACCAGCGCAAGCGCCTGGGCACCACTCGTGGTTTTATCGCCGTCAAGCCGAACTGCTCGATTCAGGCCTACACGCCGGCGCTGGCCGCGTGGAAGGAATTCGAGCCGCGCGAGGTGGTTGTGAGCACCTACCAGGCGATTTCCGGCGCGGGCAAGACCTTCAAGGACTGGCCCGAGATGGTGGGCAACATCATCCCGTTCATCTCCGGTGAGGAAGCGAAGTCTGAGAAGGAACCGCTCAAGGTGTTCGGTCATGTGGACGCCGCCAAGGGCGAGATCGTGCCGTTCGACGGCGACCTCAAGATCACTTCCCAGTGCATCCGCGTGCCCGTGCTCAACGGCCACACCGCCACCGTGTTCCTGAACTTCGGCAAGAAGGCCACCAAGGAAGAGCTCATCGACCGTCTGGTGAACTACACGTCCAAGGCTTCCGAGCTGGAGCTGCCGCACGCACCGAAGCACTTCATCCAGTACCTCACCGAGGATGACCGCCCGCAGGTCAAGCTCGACGTGGACTACGAGGGTGGCATGGGCGTTTCCATCGGCCGTCTGCGTGAGGATTCCATCTTCGATTGGAAGTTCGTGGGTCTGGCCCACAACACCCTGCGTGGTGCAGCCGGCGGTGCCCTTGAATGCGCCGAAATGCTCAAGGCTCTCGGCTACATCACCAAGAAGTAGTTGAAACTGAGTCCGAAACTGAGAAAGCCCTCCGCAAGGAGGGCTTTCGTCGTATATACCGCAAAAACGCGGCTCAGTGGCTCAGCGGCCAGTACCGCCGTACACCACGGCTTCGATTTGATCGGCATCGAGACCGTATGCGGTGTGCAGCGCCTTGACGGCGTCGTTGAGCTGATCGAGCGGCACGAGCGCGGCGATACGAATCTCGGAGGTAGAAATCATCAGCACGTTGATGCCCTCGTCGCTCAGGGCCTGGAAGAACTTGGCGGCCAGACCGGCGTGGGTCTTCATGCCAACGCCCACCACGGCCACCTTGCCCACGTTGGTGTCCACATCGAAGGAGTGGTAGCCCAGCACTTCCTGCTTGTCGAGCAGTGTGTTCTGAACCTGCTTGACGGCCGATTCGGGCACGGTGAAGGAGATGTCCGCAGTGCCGACGGATGCGCCGGCCTGCACGATCATGTCCACGTTCACGCCGGCGGTGGCCAGCTCGGTGAACACCTTGGCGGCCATACCCGGCTCGTTCGGCACGCCACGCACGGTGGCCAGCGCCTCGGAACGATCGTGGGCAATGCCGGAAATCACCGGTGCCTCGGGGCCCAGGTCAGGGAACAGGTCGCCCATGGATTTCGCTTCTTCTTCAGTCATGTCTTGCCTTGTCTTGCTTGAAATTACTTACGATTATCGTTCGCCGTAGCCGCGCTCAGTCGAGGTTCGGCAGCGTGCGCGGGTCAATGCCGTCGGGCACCACCAATGTGCCGGGGCGACGGGAGAACGAGGAACGCACGTGCAGCGGCATGTTGAAACGCTGAGCGTACTCCACACAGCGCAGTGCCAGCACCTTGGAGCCGCAGGAGGCCATCTCCAGAATCGACTCATAGTCGATGGACGGAATGCGGCGGGCAGAAGGCACGATGCGCGGATCAGCGGTAAAGATGCCGTCCACGTCGGTGTAGATCTCGCAGATATCGGCACCGAGCGCCACGGCAAGCGCCACGGCGGAGGTATCCGAACCACCGCGGCCGAGCGTGGTGGCGTCACCCTTGGCGTTGATGCCCTGGAAGCCGGCAACGATGGCGATGTCTCCCAATGAGAGCGCGTTCTTCACGCGGTCCGGTCTCACGGCCTTGATGTGAGCCGCGCCGTAACGGGCGTCGGTGAAGAAGCCGGCCTGCTGACCGGTGAAGGAGTGGGCGCGGCTGCCTTCGGCGTGAATGGCCATGGCCAGCAGGCTCATGGAAATTCGCTCGCCTGCGGTCATCAGCATGTCCATCTCGCGCTCGGGCGGGTTGGAGTCGATGCTCAGCGCCTGATCGATAAGGTCATCGGTGGTGTCGCCCATGGCGGAGACCACCACGGCCACCTTGTTGCCCTTCTTTTCCGTCTCAACAACGCGCTTGGCCACACGTTTGATCGATTCGGTATCGGCGACCGACGAACCGCCGTACTTCTGCACGATGAGAGCCACTGCTGTCCTTTGTTCTTCTCTTAGGGGGAGTTTGCTCAATATTCTACGCAAACGCAACGATTATAAAGGTTGCCGCGTTCACCCCGCGACCCCGCGCCGACATGTGGACACGGGCATGGCCTACGTTGTTCAGCAAATATTCAAGTTTTCACCGGTGGTTCTTTGAGGCAGCCGCATCCATCCTTTGAGATTCGAGCGGTTAACTATCAATTACCGGCAAACGAAAGCAAACCGGCGAGGTTTCCGCAGACCCCATAACTGAATACCTTCTTCTTCCTCTCTCCTTTTCAAGGCCCGGTCCCGCAGCCCGGGCCTTTTCCTTTTGTGTTGGGAACGATGGGTCAAACGCACGATACGAGCTCACGGAGCAAGCGTGGCCAACGGCACTACCAATACCCCATCATCCCGGCGATAAGCGGCAGCCGTAGCGGTCAGCACCATCAAGAATGACGGACGGCCTTCGTGATCTTGATCAATTCTGTCAGCCAACTTTTTCAAATGGGCCGCCGCAATATCAACCTGCTTTTCTCCGAGCTTGACCTCAATGAGAGCCCATCGTCCATCATGCAGGCCAATGACCGCATCAGATTCCAATCCCGTCTTATCCCGATAATGGAACACATCTCCGCCAAGCGCATCAGCATACACACGCAGATCGCGAATACACATGGACTCAAACAGCAAGCCAAAGGTCTCGAAATCATTAAGGAGTTTCTCCGGGGTCGCGTGCAGTACCGCACAAGCTATCGACGGGTCGCTGAAGTGTCTGGTTGGGCTCGTTCTCACTGCAGTCTTAGAACGTAAACGAGGGTTCCAAGCTGGAAGATCTTCAGTTACGCAAGCTCGCGACAATGCATCTAAATAATCGGAGAGTGTACCTTCCGAAGGCGGTTCACCCTGCATATCCGCCGCGATAGTGGATTGCGACGCCTGAGAAGAAATATTGCGCGCATACGAGCGCATAATCAGACGCATCCAAGTTTTATTGCGCTTTATACCATCCATACGATTGATGTCAGAATCAAGTAGTTCTTCGACATAATCCGCGGCCATGCGCAAGGCAACATTTACTCGAGATTCGACTACTGCTTCAGGCCAGCCACCGCGGCATAGCGCAAACGCGGTGTTTTCAATATCGAAATCGGAGAAACCCGAAACATCATGGTTGCCATCGAACAACTCTCCCAACGAAACAACGCCCGTCGATTCCTGCGATTCAAATAAGGACATGGTACGCATGGTTAATCGGGCAATTCTTCCCACTCCGGAATGAGCTGGTTCCTGTTGAGGAGTCGCCGATCCAGTTAGGATGAATCGGCCACGACCGCGCCCTCGATCGATGGCGAAACGCACCGCGTCCCACAATTGCGGGGCCATCTGCCATTCATCAATGAGTCTCGGCTCCTCACCTCGCAGGATGAGAGAAGGCTTTGTATCAGCCAAGGCCAACAGCGTAGCACTGCGATCCGGGTCCTGCATGAAGACCTGACTCGCCGACTGCCTTTCTGCCGTTGCAGTCTTGCCACACCATTTTGGACCTTTAATCTGAACGGCACCAGAAGACTGCAATGCCTGAGTCAGCAACCCATCAGCCACTCGAGGAAGGTACTCGCCACGTTGAATCTCCGAGCTCTCCACTGCCATATGTGCCCTCCCGCAAACCGTCGAAACATCAACCTATAAATCACTCTATTGCGGAAGTTGGACCATTCTAATTGTGGAAGTTGGACTATTTTCGTTGTGGAAGTTGGACCATTCCTATTAGGGAAGTTGGACACTAGATTACGAACTAGACTTTTCCTTTTTGCAGCAACAGTGCCACCAACACGATGGGCGTCATCACCGCCTATCGCCAGACCCTTTTCCTTGACCTAAAAAGAGAGATGCCCAGACAGTGCCATCTTTTCTCTGATCACACTAGCCAATTCGGAACGCAGCGGCGAATCCGTGATCCGCGCATCCTCTGCAACCGCGCCTTTGACGTTCGGCAATCCGGCGAACGAGCTTTTGCTCAGGCGTTCTTCGTGATTCATTTCTTTGGTCGGAAAACAGAATACGCGGGAACGCCCCTCACGCCTACGAAACCAACGGCTCGACGACGAACCGACATCCACGAAAACAGCAATAGCGCCTCTTTTATCGAGGTAACATATTCCCTCTTTATGCATTCATACCCCCCTATTTGAAAGCTCTGCCAAATATTGCCGACGCCGCGACTTATCATGTTGCCATACTTTGCAATCCTTTGCATCCCCTTGCATCTCAACGGCTTGTCCGAAGTAAGCCGCATCACTGACAGCCGTAGCAACGTTGTTCGTATCGCATTTTCAGACTTCTTATGCCCCCTACATTGCCCCTATATGGCCCCGTCGGCATGTTGCATGAAAGGCTTGGTGCGGAGTAACGTTTCGCAGTGTGGCGCGTGCGGTGTTGCCATTTGCGACAGCACCTATGCCATGCACGACTAAGACGGACCCGGCCGTCTTGTATAAGCAAATCATGAGCAGATCAAGCGAAGGAACAGGCGACTATGGCATTGCTGCATCGACGTTCGACGAGTAAGCGTGCCTCACAGAAAATGTGGGAAAACAACGCGGCCATGCCGGATGACGCATCTGCAAATGACAACGTTTCCTCAGCGCGGCCCGAGCCCGCAGCATTCGTTCCAACACCATTTGACGAAGTCATCGATATCAGCGATCTCGTGGCCGAGCGCCGACGCCTGCAACGCAACCTGTGGGCGATGCGCATCATCACCATTGTGCTGCTGATCGCCGCAATCGCCGTGGCCTGCTTCCCGCTAGCGTTGCAATTCGAGTCCGACCGCAACTTGGCCGCCACCACAGCCACCACGGCCAAAGAAGTAGCTGGCTGGCCTTACCCGCAGGCGGAAGACAAGCTCACGGCGGCCCGCGCATACAACAAGAAGCTCGCTGAATCCGGCCAGCCTATCTTGGGTGAAGCCGTCGATCCGTTCGCCGCCGCTCAAGGAGGATCCCAAGCCAGCGGCGAGGATTCCGCCTCAAAGAAAGACAAGGAATACCAGTCACTGCTTAATACCGGCAACGGCGTGATGGGCACAATCAAGGTGCCCAAGCAGTCCATCAATCTGCCATTTTATCACGGCACTTCCGAGGAAGCACTGGCTTCTGGTGCCGGCCACTTGTACGGCACGTCGCTGCCGGTGGGAGGTAAATCCACCCATTCGGTCATTACCGGGCACCGCGGGTTGGTTGAAGCGCTGATGTTCACCCGTTTGGACGAGGTGAAAGAGGGCGACTTCTTCTACATCGAAGTCATGGGCGAAACTTTGGGCTACAAAGTGGACCGCATTTCGGTGATTTTGCCGGATGACACGTCGAAGCTCAAGATTGTGCCGGGTGAGGACCGTGCCACCTTGATGACCTGTACGCCATACGGCGTGAACACGCACCGACTGCTTATCTCCGGGCACCGCGTGGCGATTCCGATGCCGGCTCCCGAGCCGAATGACGTGCTTGACGCGCGCAATATCGCCCTTGGTGTTGGCCTAGGCATACTGGCGGCAGGACTGTTCATCATCTGGTTGGCACGACGGCACAAGGCCGCACGCATCATCCGCCACGGCGCATTCTGGCCGTGGATGCGCCGCAAGGGCGAAAGCGCCAATGATACGCTGGCTTAGGCCTCGCGCCGACCGGCCAGTGCCCTGCCCAGCGTGATTTCGTCGGCATACTCCAAGTCGGAGCCCACCGGCAGGCCACTGGCAAGTCGGGTGACCTTGACACCTACGGGTCGCAATAGCTGGGTCAAGTAGCTGGTGGTGGCCTCGCCTTCAATATTCGGGTCGAGCGCCATAATCACTTCCTTGACCTCATCGCCTTCTAAGCGTTTGAGCAGACCGGGAATACGCAGGTCGGCAGGGCCAACGTTGGCCATTGGGTTGATTGCGCCGCCGAGCACATGGTATAGGCCGTGGTATTCGCGCGTGCGCTCGATGCTCATCACATCCTTGGGCTCTTCGACCACGCAGATCACCGAACGGTCGCGTCTCGGGTCGGCGCATACCGGGCAGGGGCTGGATTCGCACACGTTGCCGCAAATATCACAGAAGCGGATCTTGGCCTTGACCTCTTCGATGGCCTCGGCCAAATCGCGCGCTTCATCTTCGGGCGCGGACAGCATGTAGAAGGCGATACGCTGCGCGCCCTTCGGCCCGATGCCGGGCAGCCGCCCGAAAGCGTCGATCAGTCGTTGTATTGCGCCGTCATAAGCAAGTGCCATGGGTATTCCTCGTTATTCGTCCTCATTATTCATCCGAGTGCTTCTTGGCAGGCTGGATGTTCTTGGGGTTCTTCGGATCATCTGCCGCGAATTGCTCGACTTTTTTGACCTCGAATAGCTTTTTCAGATCGTCGAGATTCATGGCCGTCGCCTCGCCGAGCGACTGGTCGCTCATCGAGTATTCGTCATCCTCGGCCGCGACTTGCGGTTGTGGTTTCGGCTGGGGCTGGGGCTGGCTATTCCACGGGTCGGCATTCGGGGTCGGCTGTGCGGGTTGCGGTTGATTCCACGGGTCACCGTGCGGGGTGGCCTGCGGAGCCGATTGTGGAACTGCCTGCGGTTGATTCCACGGGTCATCGCCGGCAGCCGGCTGCGGAACCGATTGGGGCTGGTTCCACGGGTCATCGCCCGACATATTGCCCGACACTGTCTGAGGAACCGAAGAAGCCGGAGTCTGGGACTGAGGCTGATTCCACGGGTCGTCTCCTGGCTGCGGAGCCGCCTGAGCATGGTTCCCCTGCGGTTGATTCCACGGATCATCGTGAGGAGACTGCTGATATGGCTGGTTCCACGGGTCGGCTTCGGCCGGTTGCGACGCCGGTGAGACCGCGGCCTGAGACTGCGTCTGATTCCATGGATCGTCGCTCGCGCCGGCAACTGCCGTAACGGAAGATGCGGTGGCTGGCTGCCCAGTGGACTGTCCAGTGGGTCCAGCGGACGCAACGGACGCAGTGGGTGCAACAGGAGCAGCCGGAGCGGCCCACGGATCAACACCGTCACTGATGTCCGGAACCGCAACATGCTTCTTGTGATGCTCTTCGGGCGCAGGCGTAGCAGCGGGCTCGTTAGGCGCGAACCCGTCTGCAGATTGCGGCGAAGCGTTGCTTACGGCCGGCTTGGCCCAAGGGTCATCGTCACTCCAGTTCTTCGCTGCCGTGGATGCACTGGATTGTCCGGCTCGATGGCTGTCGTCTGCGTCCTCGGCTTGGCCTGTTGCAGTCGGCTTCGGAGCTTTCGTCTCGCTCCCCATATGAATGCCCAGGCTCGCGCCCAAACTCGACGCGGCCAATCCAGCCTTGGCCATGGCAATCTGCTGCTTGACCTTGGCCAATTGCTCCGGGCTCATACGTTTGACGGATTCGACTCGCTCGCCATTCGCCGCGACCGCAGAAGGTGCAATAACCGCATTGGCGCCGAACTCGTTGCGCACGGCATCCATCACCACGGCCGTCGCCTTCTTACCGCTGTTATCCACGGCCAAGGCGAAAGCGTGCTGGCTCAGCGACTTGTCGAACGTCATCGACAAGCAAGGCAGACCCTTACGGTTGGGGCCGAATTTTACGGTCGGCACCTTGTCTCGTGACACATATTCACGAATGGTTTCCGGCAAAGCGGCGACGGCTGCATCCCACTTCTCGTCGATGGACCGATTATCCGATGCCGCAGGCGAGGTCACCGGTTGAGCCGGGACGGCCGGCGACGCGGCGGGCGCGCCCCACCCGGCATTGGCGGCAGGAGCGGCACCGGCAGCAGCAGTTGCTACAGCAGGTTGCACAGACAGAGAGCCCGCGGGTCGGTCGCTGACCGGGCCGTTGACAGGGCCATTGCCTCCAACAGATTCATGGGAAGCGGTGCTCTGAGGCGCGGCTGCTTGCTGGTTGCGTGCAGCACCGGAGAATCCGCCATGTGAGGCTCCGGCAAACCCGCCTCGCGATGCGCCGGCAAAACCACTGGCACCCATACCGGAAGCGGCTGGGGG
>OAWV01000107.1_pt1 | contig 76885 bp, 67 predicted proteins | sample 1495551 | NCBI WGS metagenome assembly OAWV01 (sample SAMEA2580245, study PRJEB22360) | human gut metagenome | biome: human gut; feature: human-associated habitat; material: faeces | place: Denmark | collected 2008/2010 | reverse complement strand
TCAAACGCTTTCTTCTGTGCAATCAGTTGAGAAAGCAATCCTCTTTTATACTTCTGATCAAGCAAGCAGAATAGAGCTATATGACCGAAAAAATCCCTTGCAGTAGCGGAATATCTCTGCTACTGCAAGGGATTTACCTTTGCTACAAGCCCCTATTTAATTGCTGAAATAGCCCTCAAGTAACGGTCTTGAGAAGCGTCCGAAACTCCGGTTCCCGGGCTTCGATGAGCCGTGGAAAGCTGAGAAACTTTCAGATTTTGCAGAGCGTGTCACACGGAAGAACACCAATAACGAAACGAGTCTGCCTCTCACAATTTCGTCCAAAGATGGGCTTGTGGATCAGATCAGCTACTTCAATAAGACCGTAGCCAGCAAAGACATGAGTGGCTACTATCTCTTGAAGAATGGTGAATATGCCTACAACAAGAGTTATTCAGTCGGGTACGATTTTGGCTCCGTCAAGCGTCTTGACCGCTATGATATGGGTGCGCTTTCTACACTCTACATTTGCTTTGCACTCAAGAAACACGATTCTGATTTTATAAAAGCCTACTTTGATTCACTCAAATGGTATCGTGAGATTTACATGATCTCTGCCGAAGGAGCAAGAAATCATGGGCTTTTGAATGTGCCAACCGATGAGTTCTTTGACACGAAACATTACATGCCGCAGGATTCAGCGGAACAGCGAAAAATCGCAGATTTTATGATTGCGTTAGAGCATCGAATAGAGGCACAGCAGTCCCTCGTGGACAACCTCAAGAAGTATAAAAGAGGTGTCGTTCGTACACTCTTATCCCCAAAACGTTGCAGCATCAAGAATGTTAAGTGGACAACATCAAGAATCGGTGACATCGGTACATTCATAAAGGGCGCACCTTTATCTAAGGCAGATATTTCTTTAGATGGTACTCCGTTCATCTTGTATGGAGAGCTTTATACAACATATAGTGAGGTCATATCGAATGTTGTTCGTAAAACACAGGCATCGGCGGATAAACAGTATTACAGTCAAATTGGTGATGTTATAATTCCCACCTCCGGCGAAACACCGGAGGAAATATCCACAGCCTCTTGTGTAATGCTCCCAGACATTATTCTTGCCGGTGATCTCAACATCTATCGTTGCACTCAAGTAGATGGACGAATTATGAGTTACATCTTAAATCATGTGATAAATGATAGAATTGCTCGTATAGCTCAAGGAAAGTCCGTTGTTCATGTTCAAGCGGCTGAAATATCCAAGATTGAAATAGCTTATCCAGATCCGTTCTCTCAAAAGACAATCATAGCAATTTTAGCTGCAATTTCAGACCGGATAGATCAGAGCAACGCAGAACTTAGGCTGCTGCACGAGCTGCGCAAAGCACTATTGCAGAAATTATTTATATAAATAAGCGTTGGAGCAATCCTTTTTTGTACTCAATAAGGCGATCATAAGACGCTACATGAGATACTATAATACGATCAGTAGTTTCAAGAATGTCAACTGTCGCTTGCTGGTCATCCTTTGACGGGATCAGATAGCCGCTTTTTGCGATTGTTGACCACTCAGCACGAGGCATTTTCGTTCCAGAACTTACATTAGCTACTTTCATGAACGCCTCTGATTGAATCAGATAGAAAAGATATTTCGGGATCACGATGTCGGTTGGAATCAACGACCACATTTCTGATGAACATACGCACTCCTTCTGGACGAATGCGTACTTTCTCAAATACGGGCGGAGTTTGCCAAACATTACATCTCCGGGCTTGCAAACTGTTTTTATGCTGTTTTGATAGTCGGCACAGGTTGATCCGATGATGCGTCCTGTTTCCTGCTCAATATGCTCAAGTTCGATGCAGACGGCATGAGCATTGCATTTTGGATCGTATTTCTCGCTTCTACGCACTGCCAATTCAGAAAAAGCATAAAAGTCAGCAGTTGAAAACATGGACACATTTTGCGAGAACACGGCAGAAAGCAGACCTCTTTTATACTTCTTGAAGGATTCAACCAACCGCGATTGAGCGGCTATTCTTTCATCAAGGACACTGAACATTTCTGATACTTTGTCCTGCTCAGAAACAGAGGGAATCTGTACCTTTATCGTTTCTATCTGAGGGTATTTCAAATTCCATGTGTCCGATGTCATTCCTTGGGAGTTCTTCCTGAACTCATTGATCAGGTTCGCGCATTTGAAGAGTGCCGCAAAATATCCATTGTTAATCTCTTGCTTGGGCATAAGAACGGTATATGCAGGACTTACAATACCGTCGCACGGAGAAATACCGTTTGCGCCTTGCCACATTCGCATGGAATTGTAGACCATATCACCCTTGCGGACGATCTTATAATTGCTTTTGTCCTCGCTGGAATTGTCCTTTCCTTCTATCTCGGAACGGGGCTTGACACCATCGTTCATTGTAACAGACAGTAATTCCATGTCGGATGCTCCGCGCTGACTTCGCTCTGCATAGATGTCACCAATGCGGCACTGTTTGTATGGCTCATCGAAGCCCGGAAACCGAAGTTTCGGACGCTTCTCAAGACCGTTACTTGAGGATACATTTGCCATAATTATTTGCCCTCCACATCAAAGGGAAAATCAAGTCCCAGCTCATTGAAAAACGGTTTCAGTTGTGCGTCGATGCCTTTGATCTCAGCCTGAATATTGCGGATTTCTGCTGCAACAGCATTGAGGTCAATTTCCTCTTCCGGCTCAAAGGTATCAACATAGCGAGGAATGTTAAGATTGAATCCGTTCTCTTCAATCTCCTGCATAGTGGCAACATGGGCGTACTTATCGACATCCACACGATGCTCGTAGGTTTCGACGATCTTATCAATGTCGCACTCACGGAGGATGTTCTGATTCTTTCCGGCTTCAAAGTCGTTGGACGCATCAATGAAGAGAATGTTATCAGAGTTGCCGTTGCGCTCCCTCTTGAGTACAAGAACACATACCGGAATGCCCGTGCCAAAGAAAAGGTTTGCAGGAAGACCGATAACAGCGTCCAGCACATTCAGCTTTTGGATCAGGTGCTTACGGATCACTTCTTCGGCTGCGCCCCGAAATAGAACGCCGTGAGGCAGCAGAACAACGGCTCGTCCGTCTTCGTCCATGTGGTAAACCATGTGCTGCACAAAAGCAAAGTCAGCCTTGCTCTTAGGCGCAAGTTTGCCGTATTCATTGAAACGCTCGTCCTCCATGAAGTGCATATCAGCAGACCAATTTGCAGAATACGGAGGATTTGCAACCTGAACACGGAACTTCATGTCTCCGAAGTAGTCATGCTCAAGCGTATCGCCATTGTAGATATTGAAGTTACGATACGGGATGCCGCGAAGGATCATGTTCATTCGGGCGAGGTTATAGGTGGTAGAGGTCAATTCCTGCCCATAGTAATTACGCACATTCGCGTAGTTCTTGAGGCGAAGCAGCAGCGAACCGGAACCACAAGTCGGATCGGCTGCATCCTTTACATCGGTCAAACCAAGGCAAGCAAGGCGGCACAGCAGCTCGGCAGGACCCGAAGGCGTATAGAACTCACCGGCTTTCTTACCGGCTGTGGCAGCGAACTGACCGATTAGGTACTCGTAGGCATTGCCCAACACATCAATCTTTGTGTCATCCACGCTGAAATTGATCTCGTCCAGAGAAGCAATGATTTTTGCCATGACAGCACTTCTATCTTTAACGGTATGCCCCAGCTTCGTAGAATCGAGCTGCATATCGGAGAACAATCCGTCAAAATCTTCCTGCGAATCGTTGCCGATAGTGGATTCCATCAGAGCGTTGATTGCTTTCTGTAAGAACTCAATGTCGAAGGAACGGTTCTCAACCATCTTGACCATCTTACGGAACAAATATTCCGGTTCGATGATGTAGCCGAGGTCACGCAGAGCTTCTTCTACGATGGCAGCCTTGTATTCTTCGTCATTCCAAGCATCCTCGTAGCTGATATTATCGTCTTTGAGAAGATTAACCATGTACTTCTCGGTCTTGTCGGAGAGGTAGTAATAGAAGATCATGCCCAAGATATAGTTCTTGAACTCGTATGCCTCCATGTTACCTCTCAGGGCATTTGCCATCGCCCATAGTTTGTTGCAAAGCTCTTTCTGGTGAGCCTGAATAGAATTATCCATTGTTCTCTCTCCTTATTGGTATTTCTCAGTGTGCTGCCGGATAAATTCGACGATCCGGTTGACCAAAGACCTCTTCTTGAGCAGCGGCATGGGCTTCTCAATACGGTCACGGATGTTTCCTGCATCCATTGTGCCGGAAAACTCATACTCAGAAATGATGTCCGTCAGCATGGAGGAATCAATATCCTCAGTCTTTGCGAAAGCAACGATCTCTTCTCGTTTTGCTTCATTTTCAAAGTCGTTGTATGCAGCGTCAATCTCATCCGCACTTTCAAGTCCAACAACGACACGATCCAAGAACGCTTGAAGAATTTCAACCTTGCGAAGCAACTGCGGATTATCCGTCCTGCTCAATTCTTCCTTGATGTGCTTGATGTCGTAGTCCTTCTGCTTCTTGTCATCAAAGTGGATGTTGCGGATCAAGTTCATGATATAGGCAACATTGATGCGGTCACTCTCCATGATCTCAATGCAGAAGTCCACATCATTCAGGACAGATACGACTTCTCGATCAGTTTTTTGCCGGGAGTAAAGCATCAGATACTTGCTCTTGTAGTCCTGATACTCCTGCTCGGACATGATGAGTGCATCCTGATCAAAGCTGAACTCAATGAATGTCTGCAAAGATTGGAGGTATTTTGTCAGCTCACGGAAAGTGATGACAAACTTCTTCTGGTCATCCTCGCTCTGCATGGTATCGACGGACTCAGGGTAGAGTGCCACTTCCTTGAGCTTCATAACCATTTCATTGAACTTCTCAACAAAATACTGATAGCCCGGAACGACAATGCCGGAGGTGTCCTGACTCTTGGAGAAGAGCGTCAGCGCATCATCTGTCCGTTTCTTGAGGTTGCGGTAGCAAATGATGATACCAAACGGTTTGGTTTCTTTCTCGACACGGTTCGTGCGAGAATAGGCTTGCAGCAGATCATGATACTTCAAATCCTTGTCTACATACAGCACAGAGAGCTGCTTGCTGTCAAAGCCGGTCAGGAACATATTTACGACAATGAGAATATCCAGAGACTTCGTTTTCTTGCCTTTGACACGATCTGAAATATCCTTGTGATACGCAGAAAAGGTGTCGGTAGAGAAATTCGTGCCGTACCTCTCGTTATAGTCCTTGATGATACGCTCCAAGGCATCCCGGCTATGCTCGTCCTTGCCCTCGGCGTCTTCGTTCTGCCCATAGGAGAAGATACCGCTAATGTTCAGATCGTGTTTGATCTTCTTGAAGATGTCGTAATATTTGACAAGAGCTTCAATGGAGGAAACAGCAAAGATAGCCGTGTACTGACCATTTCTCGTTTTGGCTTTGTGGTTCTGGACGATGTGGTTTGCAATGAGGGACATTCTCTCATCCGACATATAGAGTTCGCCAACATCAATCGCGTCAGCCAATGTCGGATCGTCCCAGTCAAAATCGCCTTCCATCGTCTTTATGTACTCAATATGGAAACCGAGGACATTGTTATCGAAGATAGCATCCTTGATCAGATAGTTATGCAAACATTCCCCAAACAGCATTTCGGTGGTCTGTGTGATCTTGCCCTCCGTCTTTCCGTTCACTTCAAAACGGGGCGTACCGGTAAAGCCAAAGAACTGCGCTTTCTTGAAATGCCGAACAATATCCTTGTGCATATCTCCGAACTGGCTGCGGTGGCATTCATCAATGATGAAGACAACCTTTTCGTCACGGTATGCGTCCATTACCTTTTCGTATTGAGGACGCTTAACGGCATTTGCCATCTTCTGCATCGTCGTGACAATGAGCTGCCGGTTCTTATCCTTCATTTGCCGCACAAGAATGTCTGTGCGATCTGTGACATCAACAGAGCCAGCCTCAAACTTGTTAAACTCTTCGGTGGTCTGAGAGTCCAAGTCCTTACGGTCAACAAGGAAGATAACCTTCTTGATGTTCGGATTGGCTGCGAGGATTTGAGCTGTCTTAAAGGATGTCAGCGTCTTTCCTGCACCGGTGGTATGCCAGATATAGGCGTTGCGATTTGTGAGCGTAGCCTGCCTTATAAGGGCTTCTACGGCATACACTTGATAGGGGCGCATAACCATCAGAATCTTATCCGTATCGTTCAGGATGGTATAGCGTGTCAGCATCTTGATGATGTGATCCCTTGCCAGAAAAGAGATTGAGAAGTCCTTCAGGTTGGTAATACGGATGTTGTTGAAATCCGTCCAGAAGAAGGCGAGGCTATACATCAAGTCCCTGTCGGAGTTGGCAAAGTATTTGGTATCAACGCCGTTGGAGACAATGAAAAGCTGAATGAAGTGATATAGTCCGTTATAGGAGTGCTTCTTATAGCGCATGACCTGATTGACTGCTTCTCGAATGTCAATCCCCCTGCGCTTTAACTCGACCTGAATCAACGGCAAGCCATTCACAAGAATCGTTACATCATAGCGGTTGACATACTTGCCTACAACCGTTGTCTGATGTGTAACTTGGAAGATATTCTTGGTGTGATCCTGATCGAAGAAGGAAAGGTAAACCTTCGTCCCGTCCTCACGCTCAAGGACAAACTTGTCTCTCAGAATTTTTGCGCTCTGGAACACGGACTTTCCAAGCATGAGGTTAAAGATACGCTCCCACTCTTTATCGGTGATAGGCGTATCAAGTTTGGGCGCATTGAAGGCTTCAAACTGAACTTTGAAGTTCTCCACCAATGCGTCATAATCAGGAATATCGACTGTGCTGTATTCCTGCTTGTTTAGCTGCTCTATGAATTGTTGCTCAAGAGCCGCTTCGCTCTGGTATGCCATATCTTCATCTCCAATACTTGAGGATCATTTTTGGTTGCCAACCGATCCTCAATTTATTCTATCACGGCTACTGTCCGATATAACGGACTCATTTTCGTCTTATTTCCAATGTCACATCGCCATTATCCGCAATGGACATTTGCATCGTTTTCAAATACTTGTCCACAAACTGTTTCTGTTCCGAAGAACTCATTTCAATTCGAGTCGCTCTTAACGCCTCTGTGAACATCTCGTAGATATTCAGCCGCACCGCCTGATCTATGTAATGATACATCTCTTTGAACAGTGCGCCGATCTTAATGTCCTCTGCATTGCCGGAGTAGAAGTCATCAATGTAGCAATAGAATATACCGGCATTGACAAGTGCGTTCTTCAAATCCGGTCCGCAGTTTTCGCGCTCTATCATAACAAGGAACCGAGCCTCCGGTAAAGAAGAAATCAGTCCCCAATAGTCGGAGTCGCTGGACACCAAAATAAAGGAATCCACATTGTTTTTGTAATGCTCCTGACAAGTTCGGGCAATCAGCATCACATCGACCAGAGACTTGTTCTGCTTTACCCGTTCGGTCATCATGTGTTCGACCGGGATGTGGGTAAAACTATCCAGAATACGCCAAGCAGATGCACTATGCACATCGTCAAACAGGATGATGGATGCTATCTTCTGTGTGTACTGATAGTCAAGATTCTTGAGCGTAGCGCAGAGCTTGTACGGATCAGAGTTTTCACAATCTACCACTACGACAACCTTTTCGCTGCTACCAATAAACTCGTAGATGCTTCCTTTAATGTAACTTCCAGCATCAGAAACTTTACTGTACTCTGTAAAGTAGTCACCGTTCATTTGATAAAGCAGCGTCACGAATTTTTTATCGTTATAGAGCAGATTACCGACATCCTCCGGTTCCCAGTTTATATACATCTGGTAAGGATAAAAGAGCAAGTGAGCGTAATAAATATCTGCTGCTGCTTTTGTCCCTTCCTCTTTTAAGCCATCTGGCATGAGAAAGAGGTTTTTTACATACAGCCAATTCAGCCAAAGAGGAAATAGCTTCTTGCAATTATTGATCCGATCAGAAAGCAGCTTGTTTATCTCAACGATATGCTGACTTAGCTTCGTGCTGGACTTCTTTATAAAACTAATGCCATCCGCATTTAGTTGTTGAAGGCTATCCTGCGGCACATATTCCGGCATACTGCTGATTGAGAGATAACTAAACTTCATACGCTCGTTGATATGCTTGAAGTTTCTTTCAATCGCTGTCCTTATGATACACAAATGACGGATTATCCGTGCCGTTTTGTCTGCATCAAGTTTTTCGTATATCTCTATTTTTGGTGCTTCATGCTCATTATCAAAAATTCGTTTCGGAACACCAATCAAATATGCAACCTTAGAAACAATTTCATAGGTGCTGTCTTTGTAGGTGAATCGATCATCTGTGGGAAACGCCTCCGCTTCAACGAGGGCATTTTTCTCAGTCACAGCATTCTCAAGGACATCCATATATGCTCCTTTCGCTGAGGTATTTTTCTCTACCTATAACAAAATAGCCGCACGAAAACTCGGACCTACTTCTTGCCCGTTCGCACAGCTTCACATATATCTCCAATGTCACAATTCAAATAGTCGCAAATGCGCAGCAGAACAGAGAGAGCTACATCCTCGTTCTTATTGAGCTTACTCATCGTGCCAGGAGACAGCTCTATATCCTTGCGTAAAGTTGATTTTGGGATCTCTCTTTCGATGAGCATGACCCATAATTTCTTATAGCTTATCTTCATAAAAGCACCTCTCTCAAACGCTTATAATGAGACTCATTATATTATACACCAAACGCTTCAAATTATCAATACGATACTCCAAAAATTCAAAATATATTTCAAGTTCATGGAGCGAATTACGAAGAAGAAAGCCTGAGCCGATTTATTCATACGGCTCAGGCTTTGGTGGTTATTCCAACTCGCTACTTTTGGCTTTTTCATGCTCCTGTGAAAGCGTTGGACTGAGGAAATCATCGACATTTGCCTTCATGGTATCAATCACTTTAGCCTCTTTTTTGAGCCTTGCTCGTTCGTCGTAGAGACGCTGCTGCTCTTCCAAAAGGCGTTGCTGCTCGGCTTGCAGAGACTTCATACTTGGAAGTTTTTCACCATCTTGCATAGCAAGCAATGTACTCTTTGCTGCTTCAAAAACGACAAGCTCTGCCTCGTGCGCAGCTCGAAAACTCGGCTTGTTCTTCGTCTTTGAGTAGGCATCATAGACCGGCTTGAGCTTTTGATAGGTTGAGATATTCTTGATAAGCGGCTGCACCTTTCGGAGCTGCGCTTCAACGACTTTCAAGTCAGCGCCGGTACGCTCATAAGAACTATGAATGTCTTCGACTTTCTTTTCAAGATCGGCATATTGAAGCAGCTCGTTCTCAGTGAGGTAGTTTAGCGTTCTGGCGGCTTCTTTGAGGATCTTAATCTTCATAGAATGCTCAAAGCCCTTGCTGTCGATCTGCTTAATTCTGTTTTGAATATCGCAGATGAGAGAGATGTTCTTCCTACCGTTCTGCATCTGCCGTCTGCGGGCATTGCGTCCTTGAATGCGTTCCTTGATCCGGTCCTCGGTGTAGTTATCTCCGATGGTTTTTGCACGGGTGAAACGCTCTTGCCCTTCGGCACGGAAGGAGATGTATTTGCCGGTTTTGATTTCATATCCGGCGTCCTGCATCAGCTTCAAAAACTCATCGTAGTCCTTTGATGTGATCACACAGCGATCAATGGTCTGCTTGAGTTTTTGCTTCCAACTTGTACCGCGTTTGGCTTCGGTGTATTCCTTGTAGTCCATGCCTTTTCCCTGAGAGGGAGGAATAACTGACAGCCCGTGTTCAGCACATATCTCATCACTGAGATGCCGCATCTCACGATAGGTTTTCTTATTGCTTCGGTACGCATGGAAGTCTACATAGTTGACTGCGTTGAAGATAATGTGATTGTGGCAATGCCCCTTGTCGATGTGCGTTGCAATCACATACTCGTACTTTCCCTTGAGCCATTCGTCGGCAAACTGCTTACCGATTTCATGCGCTTGTTCCGGGCTGACTTCATCAACCGCAAAGGATTGAATCAGATGTCTGGCAATCACCTTTGGCATCTGCATTCCTTGTTGAACGGCAAGAGATCTTGTCCACTCAAATTCCTTCGCTGCGGCATCACTGGCAGCACATCCGTAGGAAGAGACATAGAGCTGGTCATCTGTTTTCTGCGGATCAAGAATGTATGCGAGAGCCTTGTTCACAGTTCCTCGGATTGGCTTGATTTTAGTAATCGCCATATCTCAGCCTGCCTTTCTTTCAGCTCTGCAACATCGTCCTCATAGAAGTGTCCTGTGGAGTTAATTCGGCGGCAAATGTGATTGATATTTGCCGCTGCACGAGATACTGCGGCGGCAAGTTTCTTCTGCTGCGTGTAGTCCACTTTGATGATGTAACCGTCAATCGCCATCTTGCGAAGATACGCTCCCATGTTCTTTGTACCAAGCTGTTTCATCTTTCCTTTGATAATCCGCTTCTCGTCATCTGAAACAAAGAAGAGTATCTGATTTGGTCGTGTTCTGTTTGCCATAAGCGGTTTGTCCTTTCGTAAAGATAGAGGGTTTGGGAGACATCCCAACAAGCATTTTCGGGATTAAGGGGAGGGTTTCCTTAATCCAAAATCGCCGTGTGTATATACACCGGCTGTGCTTGCTAATCTCCCAAAATCGTATTCCCCGAAGATTCCTCCGTGAAATGTCCCTTCACTTTACAACGGACACAAAAAGGGCGTTTGTTGAGTACCGGATTTCAAAAAAGTCAAAAAATCATTGGATTTCCCATGTGAAAGCCACTGTGTCTGTCACATCAATATCAACCGGCTCAATCTCAGGTGCGGCGCACTTGCTCATCGCCATGAGAGGCTGAATGCAGTCTTCAACATCGTAGCTTGTTCTGGAAAAAACATTGAGTTCGCCCCAGTTGTAGTCGATGTTGAGCAACTGTCCAAGCGTACTGCCTGATGCTTTGCAAAGAATCTCCGCCTTTGCCCTGGCGTTCTCCGTCGCATTGATCAGCAGCTCTTCGCTGACTCTTGCCGGGTTTTTCACGGTGAACGCAATGCTGAGTTCTGGTTGCGCCCCACAATCCGCAATCGCAGAAATGACCTTTGCAAGCTGCTTGCTGTCAAAGTCAAAGGCAAGTTTCAAGCGATAGCTGCAAGCATATCCGGCAAACTCTCGCTTGTAATTTCCTTGCCGATCCTTGACATTCTCGAACCTTGTCTGGACATCAAAGCTCGTGGTTTTCAGGTCTTCCTTGCGATACCCAACGCGGACTGCGGCACCTTGCAGTCTTTCGATTCTCTCGGCAGCTTCCGACATTGCGCGGTCATAGGTTTCAGATAAGACTTCAATGTTCAGGGATAGGATGATGTAATCCGGTCTTGCGGAGACATTGCCTGTCCCTTTTACGGTGATTGTTCTCATTACTTTCTTCCGTCCTTTCTGGAATTGAAGTCCTCATCAATACGTTTTTTCCAATTCGTACCCAGCGGTACGCTGCATCGGACAGCGGAAACCGCTTCGCTCAGAACTTCATAGTTGAGTTGCGTTCCCTCGCGGTCAGAGTGGTAATTGACCGCTCGATCTGCTCCAATTCCAAAATGCTTTGCCGTCTCAACTGCATCAATGTTTGCACCGAGGAAAAGAAACTCCCAGCCGTACTTTTCATTCTGTCGTTCAATCATCTTCTTGACCTTCTCGCTGTCATAACGGCGGCTTGCATTCTCCATGCCATCCGTTGTGATGACGAACAGTGTGTGTTCAGGGACATCCTCTTTTCTTGCGTACTTATGGACATTCCCAATGTGATGAATCGCTCCGCCGATAGCATCCAGAAGCGCGGTGCAGCCGCGAACGGAATAGTCCCTGTCGGTCATCGGCTCCACCTTCTGAACCGGCACACGGTCATGGATAACCTCGCTCACGTTGTCAAAGAGAACGGTAGAGATCAATGCCTCGCCATTCTCTTTTTTCTGCTTTTCAATCATGGAGTTGAATCCTCCGATGGTGTCTGTTTCCAGTCCGCTCATAGAGCCGCTGCGATCAAGGATGAATACGATCTCCGTCAAGTTCTTTCTCATGTTTTGTACCTCCGTATATAAAAATATGACTGCTTGGTGTCTCACCTTACAGTCATATTGTACTTCGGTATTCACTTCATTTGGTCGCATGGCAAGCGACATTATTCTAAGGACAAGAACAGCTCTCCGTCAATGCTTAGGATGTCATCCATCGGAATCTTCGTGCCGTCCTGCATGGTAATCAGGCGCTCAAAGTCATCAACCTTTATGACTGCGCCGGTTGCAGTTACATACGCACCGCCAGCTTTGCGCTCATCAGGTTTGAAGTAGGTTATTTCAACCTCCGGCTCTTCATCAAGGGCATCCATGAGGAGCTGATACCTCATGTTCAAAGCGGACAAGGCTCCCTCATCAAGCTCAATCCTTTCGTCGGTCAGACGTCCGGTTTCCTTGATTGCAGAATCATAGCCGGTGAGGGCGGCAAAGGGCGCAAACTGCGCTGCACGATCTGACATCGGCATTTGTGGTCGCGTTTTGGAAACGTGGTGAGGAAGTCCCATGATCTCGTCGTATTTTCCGTTCACGCCTTATGCCCTCCAATCTGCGCATTGCGGTCTTTCGCGGTTGCACCTTCTTCAAGATTCATTGCCTTGAGGATGGCGTTCTTTCCATACTTCTTCTTGATGGCAAGCGTGGCGGCTTGTATCTTCCGCTCACGCTCCAAAGCGGCATATTCGGCTTTCTGCTTTTCCTCTTCGGCGGCATAGTCGGTAAAGAGGTCGAGCTGGACAACCCCGTCATTTTTCTTCGGCGCGTCCGCTTCCGGCAGGACGTGATTTGCCACAACATACATACGGCGGACGAGCAGATTCTTATCCACGATCCGGTCGAAGAGTTCTGACACAGCACACATTATTTTGCGAGTAGATGATGTGTGACCGTCGAGATTGATAGAGCCGTGCGCCTGTTTCGGAATCTGCCTCCCATAATGATCTGTCTCAACCGCGCCGTGATACTTTGCCCGTCGTGCCGGATCGGTCAGGTTCTCAATGTCGTAGCCGACTGTGAGAACCATCTGGTCGGTAACAAGCCCCTTGTCCACCAAGTCCAGCACAAGCAAGTCCGTCATCTCGCGGATGACGAGCTTCGCTTTATCTGCCTCATAGGGGCAGTGCAAAACCTGACCGGAGCTGAGGCTGTTGGAGCTGGGGCGGTACGCCTTGATTGCTTCAATGGTGGTCGGTTCCCAGCCCCACGCATGGTCGATGAGCAATTCCGCATTCTTGCCGAACAGCTTATAAAGCAAGTCCTCATTCCGCTCTGAACAGAGGGCAACATCGCCCATTGTGAACATCCCGTTCTGCTCAAGTTTTTTCGCAATACCTCGACCCACGCGCCAGAAATCCGTGAGAGGCTGGTGCGCCCAAAGCTCACGCCGGAACTTCATTTCATCCAGCTCCGCAATGCGGACGCCGTTTTTGTCGGCGGGGATGTGTTTCGCCACAATGTCCATTGCCACCTTGCAGAGAAAGAGATTCGTCCCAATCCCAGCGGTTGCCGTGATGCCGGTTGTCTCAAGCACGTCGAGGATGATCTTCATGGCGAGGTCATGTGCTGAGAGCTTGTAGGTATTCAGGTAGTCCGTCACGTCCATGAACACCTCGTCGATGGAGTAGACCACAATATCTTCCGGGGCAATATACTTGAGATAAACCTGATAGATGCGGGTGCTGTACTCCATGTAGTACGCCATCCGAGGCGGCGCGATGATGAAGTCAATCGACAGAGACGGGTTTGCTTGCAGCTCCGAGAAGAAGTGCGATGTGCCGTCCAGTCTGCGTCCCGGTGCGTCGTGCTGCCGTCCGGCATTCGCTTCCTTCACGCGCTGTTTGACTTCAAATAGCCGCCCGCGTCCGGAGATGCCGTAGCTCTTGAGAGAGGGAGTAACGGCAAGGCAGATGGTCTTATCCGTCCGGCTCTCATCTGCAACAACGAGGTTTGTGTCCAGAGGATCTAAGCCGCGCTCCCGGCACTCCACGGAGGCGTAGAAAGATTTCAGGTCGATTGCGATATAGGTGTGTTGTTTCATCTTCTAAGCCTCCTTCATAGTCAGATTATGCTCCTATCAAGCTCTGGTCAAAGGCAAACAGAGCCTCGTTGATCTCAAAGACGTTATAGTTCCCATGCTCCACGAAATACTCCACGATGATGTCAAACTTGTTGGAGTGGGAGAGTGCAAAGCCCGCCTTCATGAGCATATCCTTCATTTCTACAAGCGGCAGCTCAAGGGCAATGGCAAATGCAATGACGGTGGGCTTGGAAGGCTTGTAGGACTTGTCCGAGCGGATCTTCGAGAAGAGCTTCCGGTCAATATTTGCCTTCTTGTAGCACTGCGAGTCCGTCATGCCGCGTTCGTCAATCTTCCGCAGAAGCATCTCCGAAAAGCTCTCATCGATCTGTCCCAGTGCGTCATCAAGGGTAGCTGCTTTTTCGGAGCTGACTGCCATAGGAGCTGTGAGCTTTTCGATAGCTTCATCACAAACGGATGACTCGCAAGGCATGGGGTCTTCTATCCGGAAGGCACTCATTCTGCGCAGACGCTCGGAACGACTATCGGTATGCTCGTCTACATAGCGATCATCTATGTATGAAGCAATGTCGGCAAATAGCTTGCCGCTGATCTGATAGGCTTTGCGGTCGAAAATAACGATGTACACCGTCATTTCGTTTTCAAGAAGGAAACTGCTGATGGTGTCAATCGCAACCTTGAGGGCTTGATCCTTTGGATAGCCGAAAATGCCGGAGGAAATCAGCGGGAACGCAATCGATTCGCATCCGTATTCCTTCGCCAGCATGAGCGATGTCCGATAGCAGGAGATCAGCAGTTCGCACTCACCGTGCCGCCCGTCATACCAGCGCGGACCGACTGCGTGAATGACATATTTGCAGGGCAGCTTGTAGCCCTTCGTGATTTTTGCGCTCCCGGTTTTGCAGCCGTGGAGCGTTTCACATTCCGCCAGCAGTTCCGGTCCTGCAGCACGATGAATGCAGCCGTCCACACCGCCGCCACCCAGCAGCGACTCGTTGGCAGCGTTGACGATGGCGTCCACCTTCATTTTTGTGATGTCATTTCTGACGATTTGAAGCGGCATGATCAAGCCCTCCCATTCGGTTACTTCGCGCCGGTCAGCAGTTTGTCCAGCGGGATTCTTTCCGGGTATTTTCCTTCGGTCAGAATGTCATATAAATACCTGTTATCCAGAATCATATCATCCCGGATAAGCTGCCAGTTTGCCTTTTTCCTGAAAAACACCTTGAAGATCAGGAAGTTCATGATCGCCCCAATTACCGGCGTGGTCATGCCGAAAGCCTCGGTGTGAGAGAAATGGCATCCTGTTTTGGTTCTTTTCCCTTCAAAGGTGATGAACGCCGTTTTCTTGTCGCTCCGGAATACAATGCGGAAGTGGTTCTCATCCTGTTCGCATTCCGTAATTGTGCCGGTCACATCGTAGTCCAGCCCCATGACGATCTCGCGGAAGCGGATCTTGCTTCCTGCGTTATAGTTTCCGTTATAGAGATTGCATTCGATGTGGTAGGGACTCCATTTCACAAACTCTTCCTCAAAGTTGGCAGTCCATGCCTTTAATTTTTCATAGGAAGCCGGAATCTCTATCTGCTCTGTAAGAACAATCATTGTCAGTTTCTCCTATTCTGTCAAAGCGGCATCGGTGTCCGGGCGATCAGAATGATCGCCAGAATTGCCCCTACAAATGCCGCAGCCCCTATGACAGCCAATACCTTTTTGCTGAGTTTCTTCTTCGCTGCCTTGCAGATCAGAGCGGCGCAAGCCATGCAGACAGCCGCAGCCACAAGCGCAATGCCCAGTGTTTCCCATAGCCAAGAAAGTTCATGTAGGATTTTCATGCGTTCATCATCTCCTGTTCGTTAAACTGGAATCTATCTGCGCTCTCCTTATACGCTCTCAATAGTCAAATCCATTTGCAATTTTTTTGCTTTTTCCAAGGCGTTGAAAAATATCGTGATGAAGTCTTCGCCATCGCTTGTCACAAAGTAATTAGATAGGTTGGTAATATCATTGCTGATATTTTTGCCCCAAGGCGGTTGCTTAGACAAATCGTCAATATCCCAAACCACCTTATCCGGACTAAACGCTTGGAGTTCTAACTGAATCTTTTTCAGTTCCACTATGGCTGTTTCGACGTTATCTTTATCCAATGTTCCTTGATATAGCTCATTCATAAGCGTTGGGAATCTGCTACCCCATTTCCCGTTTTCTAAATTATAAGAAACTGTTGAGAAAAAGGAGTGTAGAAAATCTCCATTTCCTATTTGATAGCAAAAGAACGCAACTTTGAATCCGACAGCCATGTGTCTAATTTCCCCCTATAAATCCGATTTGTCTGCCCCTTAAAGTCCAAGTTCTTCAACCCACGCCGCAAACTCCTGATGTCCGACGCTGCCCTTGAAAACCTTGCCGTCCATCAGCTTTGCGCCTTTGCAGCTCGGCGCAAGGCGTTCGTTCGTCTTGCCAATGCCGCTTCCGCCGGAGGTTGCAAACGGGATGATCGTCTTGCCGGTCAGATCATAACTCTCAAGAAACGTATTGATAATCGTCGGCGCAACGTACCACCAGATCGGGAAGCCCACAAAAATTGTGTCGTAGTCCGCCATGTTGTCCCGCTTCGCGGCAATCTCAGGACGGGAGGCAGGATCGTTCATCTCAATCGTGCTGCGGGCGTTCTTGTTCATCCAGTTCAGATCAGCTTCCGTATAAGGCACCTTCGGCTCAATCTCAAAGATGTCCGCGCCGATTGCCTCTGCCAGCGTCTCGGCAACCTTTGCGGTCACGCCGGACGCAGAAAAATATGCTACAAGTTTATTACTCATTGTGTTCTTCCTCATCAATCTTTTCATTTCCTTCATTCAGCATGAAGTATAGCAGAGCTTCCAGCAATGTTGCCATATAATGAAGCGACCAGTTTTCTTCCGGCTCTTTTGTCATCTTATCAAGCACGGCTCGAAAAGCCGTGGTACGGTCAATCCTTGTTTCCTCATCAATGCGGTCAAGTATGCCCTTCATTTTCAGGGCGAGTTCTTTTTCCTCGTCAGAAAGCTCCGGTATGCCAAGTAACTCAGATAGTTTCTTGTCCTGCATAATAGCATCGTATTCGATGTATGACTTGTGTTCGGCTGACATCAATTCTTCAAAGTAGTTGATAAAAATATGAACGCGAATGCCACCTTCTTCATCCGGGGAGAAGCAGACGGTTTGCGATTTTTCTGCAATTTCTTTCAAAAATGCAAGGTCTTCTGAGTCATCGAACTCCGCAAACGGAAGAAACATATTGATTTCCGCGTGCCAACGATGATAGTCCACGATTCCCTTGATATACCCGCGGTGTTGCTTGACAAACGCATCACAGCGTTCCAGAAGATACTCGTAGTTCTTCTTGTCCTCCGGTACAATGATCTTTGGTATCTTGTCCATTGCTTCGGAGTACGCTTTCAGCATACCACAATTAACTGCGCGGTCAAACACCTCATCGCACCATTTATCGTATTCGGCAGACTCGGTTTCCCGGTAATCCTTCTCAAAGATAATATCGTCCATTGCGTTACCCCTTTATGATTTTCTCAAGCTGCATTTCGGTCGCGTTAGGCAGACGTGATTGCAGATGTTTTAGAATGCGTTCTTTGGATTCCTGCGGGTCTCGCTGATAGGCAGATGTGATAAGGTCGTACCCGAAAAGTTCTTCCGGCGTCGCATACTCTGCGACACCCCAGCCATAAGGTCTTCCGTATCTGTCCTGCATATAGACGAAATCCGCGATGCAGACATAGCTCTGCATTTGCAGCCGCGTGATGCACGTCTCAAAACCGGTGTTGCCGCCCTTGCGGTAGTTCAGAGCCTCTTTCAGCCGTTTGGAAAGCATCCCGCCTTCACCGTCTATGGCTTCATAAAGCTCCTTGTCCTTGTAGGACGCCAAGCCGTCATCCCAACGGGCGTCAAAGTCATAGCCGTCACGCCGGAAGTTCGCAAAGTCCGGAATCCACTCCCGACTCACAAATCCAGCTTTCTTGTTGAAAAGTTTGCCGTAGAGACATTTGCCGCTCCGCGCAGCCGGACCTTTCCATTCCCACGGACCATCTACATCATCCGCAAACCATAACTCAGGTGGACAAAGTTCCTCGATGGAGAAGCCGTGAATCTCATTCCGAAAGAAGGGCAGAAAGCCGTATTGCTCAACAGCGGCAATCAAGTCATCGGCACTATGCAGTTGTCCGACATCTCGCTCTGACATTACTCTGCCTCTTCAATCACGCCATAATCAATCAGGATGTTCTTCTCCGCATACTGCGGGTAAACAACACCCATCATCTCATACTGATAACGTCTTACGCGGCGATGCTCCTGAATTGGTTCCGGTGCATACGCAGCGGTTTCACAGTGCGCATACTCCGGCATTTCCGCAAGATCATCCCGAACATCACGGATAAGCGCGTCTGCCACATCATCAATGCTTTTGCCGGTCTCCACGGCAACCAGTTCGTGCTTCCGGACCGCCTTGTCCAGATCACCGGGGGAGCGAAACAGCTTATATTTCATATCATTGCCCGTCCTTTCTCTCTATCGGTCTGTCTATTCTTCCTGAAATCTGTTCTTTAGGGACGCAATCATCGCTTGTGCGGCAATGCTCAGATACAAAACTCCAATTTCATAAATAAAGTCGCGGTCAATCTCGATAAAGCATTCTCTAACGTGTGTGAAGACCAGTTCCAGCAAGTCCCTGTACAGTGGATCATCAAAGGGCTTGAACCGTGCAAACTTGCTTTTGGCAGCGTCCCATGTCATGGACGCTTCGCCCTCAGCACAGGTCATCGCCTCGCAGAGAATCATGCTGATGCCCATTTTCCCGTTGCCGGTCAGGAGTTCTCCTTCGTAATAGCTGAGTAGGTCTTTCTTGCGTCGGAGCGGAACCATATCACAGTTGTCATCCAGTTCAAATGCAATCAGCTCCGCAATCAGTTCCCGCCAGACCGCATAACCGGCGTTAATGGTTCCGTCCTCTTCGCGGCTGATGGTATCGTCCATACAGTATTGCTCATAGAAGTTATCTCCGTCAAGCTCGTTGCGGATGCAGAAGATATGCGCCAGCTCATGCAGAAGAATGTGTTTTAACACTGCCGGATGACGCGCTATGTCTGTCCGCAGCAGGATTCCGTCAACGCCGTCTTCTTTGCCGATGAAGGCAGAGGCGTGAAAGTCAAAATAGCCGTCCTCTGTATAGCGGTCTTCCAGCCGGTCAGGGAAATACTGCTTGCAGAACTGCTCAAAGACTTCCTGCTGGTTTTCCGTCTGAAAGCAGCGCAGTACAAGGTTGTCCTCACTGAACTCTGCCCCCAAGCGTTCGTTAAAGATGGAAGCGGCATAGAAAAGGGCTTCTTTATAGTCATCGTTGTTCATCTAATTACTATCCTTCATCCTCATTTACCCCTCCGGTCTGACATTTTTCAGGAAGTCAGAGTGCGGTACATAAGGCAAGTTGAGCTGCCAGCCCATGCGGTTCAGCTCGTTGAGCTTGATCAGCATCAGGTTGATGTTTGTTCCCATTGCAGCCGAGAGCTGCACCACATCGTAGTCCTGCTTCATCAGGTCAATCAGCTCATCATCGTCAATGATCAGGTGTGAGGCAAACGCATTCGCCTCATATTCGTGTTTTGTGCGCATATCGAACAGCACGAACTCCGGGAGCGGTTCGTTCCCTTTAGCAAGATCGCGGTGAAAGGTATCATGCCCGATCTCGTGACCGCAGACCATTTGCATGATCAAATACTCCATGTTGGAGTTCAGAAGAATATGCCGCTCTTTATGGCGGTAGGTGTACATTCCGAGCAGATCGTTCAGATTGTCAAGGAAATGGAGATGAATGCCCAGCTCACGGGCAATCTTCAAGGTATCTCTTGTTCCGCAGCTTTTGACAATGCTGTTCGCCTTTTTGTATATTTCCTCGGAGCGAATTATCACGGAACCTTCACCCCTTTCATGTTGAAAACAGTCAAAGTAAATCCGTCAAGAAACCGAGACGCAGACAGTTATTCCTCTGCGTCCGTACCGGTCTTCTTGTATTTCTTCGGCGTGTATTTCTCAACATTCCGGGCTTTGGATTCCCAATATATATCCTGCAACGCCTTCATCACCGCATCCTTGTCCTGCTCAGACAGCGTACCGCCCGCAAACAAGCCGGACATCCCTTCAATTAGGTCCTTTGCCTGTTTCATGCCACGGGAGCCGTACTGCTCGGATGCCTGAACCACAAACTCTTCGTCCTCGGTCAGCAGATAGTTCACATCCACCTTGAAGTATTCCGCGATTTTTCTGTAAGCGTCCTTGGTACGTGGAAAGGAAATGCCGTTCTCGTACCGGGTAATCATACGCCTGTTGATCCCCAGTGCATCGGCTACTTCCTGCTGGGTCAGCTTCCGCTTCTCCCGTTCAGCCTTGAATTTCTCTCCAAACGTCATTTTGGTAATCACTCCTGTTCACAAAAAGTTTGCGACATCAAATTGCGCAAGTCTATTGACAAAGGCACTTGAAGTGCGTATAATAATGACTGAGCAATCCAACTACTCATAGTATATCTTGAATTGCTCATCCTGTCAAGGGGCATGAGTAGTTGTACACGAAAAAGTTACATCTTTTGAGCAGTTCAAATGGACAGGCATTTATGCTGCCGAAGTTTATCCGTACCGGCATACACCGGTATGAGGGAACAGGAGTGAGAAAAACAGAAATGGCTACACAGTACAGAAAAGCATACGTCCCGGTTACGCTGGATGTGGACAAGGAGGGGGCAATCCTCCCTCGCCTTATCTGGTGGGACAACGGTGTAATCTTTCAAATCGACCAGATTCTATACAAATGCCGCGCCACATCCAAAAAGGTTGGGGGCGGAGGCATCCGTTACACAGTTCAGATTCGCGGAAAGGAGTCATTTCTTTTCCACGAAGGAGACAAGTGGTTCGTCGAAGCAAAGGAGGACAACTGCTCATGATTTTATCCCAGCGCCAACTTGAAGAAATTGCAGCCTCAACAACGAAGGACTTCAACCGGTTCTTTTTCGGGGATGAGGCGGACAAGCCCGACCGATCAGCTTTGCCAACACCCATTGATCAGTTTGCAAAGAACTATCTCGGTCTTCGCGTATCATTCGCCCGTCTCTCGCCGGACGGAAGCATCTGCGGTGTCACTGCCTATGCCGACACTGAGTACAAGATCACGGAACTTGGTATTACGCGCACACTGGCTTTGAAGCGTAATCAAATTATCTTGGACGAGAGCTTCATTCGATCCGGCAACGTGCAGCGGCTCTGCGCCAAGCGCAGATTTACCCTTGCCCACGAGTGCGCCCATCAGATTCTCTTCCAACTGGAATCGGAAGAGGTAAAGGCGTCCTGCGAAATGAAATATTCCGCACGGACAGCCTATACGCCGCGAGAACTGAAAACCCGCGAGGACTGGAACGAGTGGCAAGCAAATGTCTTGGGCGCGGCGATCCTGCTTCCTCAAAAAGAGGTTGACCTGGCAATGCGTCGGTTTGCAGAAACGCCGCTGATCAATTACGAGGGGAGGTATTCGTATGGTGATCACTTAACGCTGCGCCTTTTCTGCCGGTTGTTCGGTGTCTCCAAGACAACGGCTTCTATCCGCCTTCGTCAGCTCGGCTACATGGTAGATCGTCCATTCAGTGAGTATGTTGACCCATTGGAGGTGTGGTAATGAAGAGAGCATCCATTCGGGTTCAGGAACCGACGCCGGAGCTGATCGAAAAAATCCGCAGGGCAAGAGTTGCCATTTCCCAGCAGAAGCCCCGATACCTGAAATGTCCCTATTGTCAGCATAATGCCATTGCTGTCTACGAGGACACGAGGGGTCATGTAGAATCCAAGTGCAAGAAATGCGGGCGGATCACAGTCTTTGATGTGCTGAATATGAGAAGACTGCGACCGCGTACCAAGTAAGAACCGGAGGACAAGCCTCTGTTCTAAAATAAAATATATGTCATAGCTGAGCTGTGGAGCCGCCTGATAGGTGAAGTCATCCTAATGCCGCATGAGACAGAGTTTAATTGCTCTGTTTTATCGGCATGGGATTCAAACCTCACCGTCATGCGGCTCTTTTTCTGTCTTCACCCTTCCCGCTGCTCCCGCGCAGCGGAAAGGATGAACAATGAAAATCCCTAAGACCCCTATCGCGTTCGATTACGACCTCTGGACTACGGAGGACGGCAAGTGCATGGTGCGCGTGAAACGAACCGGCGAAGTTTCCGAGGTTGACCGCAAGGTTATGAGAATCCTTCGCGCGGAGGAAAAGCGGATCAGACGCTCGTATGGCTCTGACAACACCTCTGAGGATGAGGACGGCGCAGAGAAAATTTCTGATACCGTGCTGTCCCTTGACGCTATGCCGGAGGACGATGTGAAGTCCGCTGCATGGCTGGCAGACTCCCGCGACTGCATGGAGGAACTGATCACCGCCCTCAAAGAGAAGGAGCTTCTTTCCATTCTGACCGAGAAGCAGCGCGAATTGTATCTTGCGATGACCCGTGAAGGACTGACTCTTCGAGAGTTTGCCCGAAGGAAAGGCATCGGCATCAGAGCTGCATTTGACCTCAAAGCAGCGGTGCAGAAAAAATTTCAAAGAATTTTTTGAGCGGTACTCAACAAACGGCAAAAAGATGTCCGTTGTAAAGTGAAAGGGTCAATCAGACCACTTCACTGCTCCTTGAAAACTGAATAGTTCAGTGCTGCGGATCTTTCCGCTTCTGCGAAGCAACACAGCTTCCGACGCCAAGACCTCCCGAAAGGGAGTGAGCGACCTCCGGAGAGCTATAACAGCCGTGTGGTGCGGCTGCTTGCGACGATGCAGATGCCGGGTATAATGATACTTCCGTCTTTTCTTTGAAGGGGCGGCTCGGAGCGATCCTCGGAGGGGTGAGAGTCCCATGATACCGATTAACCGTTGGTAGTCCGCAGCATTCCCGGAACTGCAAAGTTCTTCTGGCAGGGGCGCGAGCTGCAAATATGCCGGACAACGAAACAAACCCAAAAGAAACTTACTATATAGTTTCAGGATGAAAACTATGTGGCAGAGTGTCTTCACAAGATGCTCTGCCACATCCTTTTGTCCTGAATATTTCCACGAAACAGGAGGTGCTTAGAATATGATGGGCATTGAAACAATGAAAAGCGTCAGCCCGAAAACGGTTGACCGAAGCACACTCGTTCAAAGAAGCAGCATCCGGCTTGATCCTGCGGCACCGCGAGAGGAAAGGCTGAGGGAGTTCATCAAGCAGATCAGAAATCCCTATTGTTATCTGGACGGGAAGACAGTGGTGAAGATCAGCTTCGCCGAGACGGACACGACAATGGAAGATTGTCTGGAACACTATCTGAGAGGTCTTTGATTTATGAACAGTCTGAATCTTTTCGCCCGGTTCTATGGACAAGCGATTGAGCCTGTGGTATAATCTAATCGGTCAAAAAAAGAAGAATACGGATTAAGCCGCTTGCCTTGATGGTCATGTGGCGTTTTCGTGTTCCTCTTCATAAGAGTTGAAGCAAGCCTTCGTCTTTCTGATTTGATGTACCACACCAAACAGAAAAACGGAGGTTATTTTTATGCCAGACAAGGTTTACCGAACGGCGATCTACTGCCGTCTGTCCCGTGAGGATGGAGACAAAGTAGAAAGCAACTCCATCGCCAGCCAGAGAGCCATCTGCGAGGACTATATCGCAAGACATGAGGATTTGGAGCTTGTCTGTGAGCCGTTTGTGGATGACGGTTACAGCGGCGTTTCCTTCAATCGTCCTCAGTTCAAAAAGCTGGAAGAGGCAATCCGCAAGGGTGCGCTTGACTGTATTGTGGTCAAGGATCTCAGCCGCTTCTCAAGAAACTACATCGACGGCGGACGTTACATTGAGAAGATATTCCCGCAGCTCGGCATACGCTTCATCGCAATCAATGATGCGTATGACAGTCTGACCGGTGATCCGCAGTCCGACTCCTTTGTTATCCCGTTCAAAAACTTGATTAACGATTCTTACTGCAAGGACATCTCCATGAAAATCCGAAGCAGTCTGGAAGTCAAGCAGAAGAGCGGTGAGTTCGTCGGTTCGTTCGCCCCTTACGGCTACATGAAATCGCCGGAGAACAAAAACCAGCTCATCGTGGATGAAGCGGTCAGCGAATATGTGCAGATGATCTTTTCCATGTACAAGGACGGCTTCTCCATTGGGCGCATTGCAAAGCGTCTGAACCAGATGGGCGTTCTGTCCCCAATGGAATACAAGCATTCCGCCGGTGTGAAGTTTGATACCGTCTTCAAAACCGGCGATACCGCAAAATGGACATACAAAGCCGTCCAGCGTATTCTCACCAACGAGGTTTATATCGGCGTTCTGGCGCAAGGCAAGCGCGGCACTCCCAACTACAAAGTCCGCGTTGTGAAAAGCAAGGATGAATCCGAGTGGGTCAAGGTAGAAAATGCGCATGAAGCTCTTGTGTCCTACGAGGACTTCATGGCAGTCAAGGTCATGATGCAGCGGGATATGCGCTGTTCGCCCGATCAGGACGAAGCGCATCTGTTTTCCGGCTTCCTGTTCTGCGGAGACTGTCAGCAGCCAATGATCCGCAAGACCGTCCCGTCGAAGACGAAAAAGTATATCTACTACGTCTGCTCCACCAATAAGCACAGCCGGACGTGCAGCCCGCATAGCATCGCCGCAAAAGAGGTTGAAGAGAAGGTCTTCCGTGCTATTCATGATCAGATCGAGCTTGTAATCAATCTCGAACACGCGCTTGCGATGATAGAGCGGCTTCCGTCTCAGAGCCGTAAGGCTTTCAATTACGAAGCCCAGATTGCCAAAATCGAGGAAGAGATCGAGCGGTATCAAAAGCTCAAGCTGGGGCTTTACGAGAACTTCATCGGCGGCGTCATTGATAAATCGGAATACTTCGAGTTCCGCAACAGCTACACCAAAATCATTGAGGGCAAGCAGGACGCGCTTCTGCGGGTTAAAAAAGAAATGAAGCAGACGGTGACAACCGGTACGACTGAACGAAACTGGGTGACGCTTTTCAAGCAGTATGAAAACGTCGAAGAGCTGAACCGCCGTGTGCTGATGTCGTTGGTTGACCGCATCCTGATTCACGAAAACCATGCAATCGAAATCGTCTTCAAATATAGGGACGAATACCAGCAGACGCTTGAATACATTCTCGGCTATGCCGACGAACTGGATATTGCCGTATAAAGGAGGGATGAGCAAATGGCAAGAAAAAGCAGAAAACAAATTGCAGTCGAAGAGCCGGTTATCGAACCTGTTTCTTCCGAGGTCTTCTCAACAGCCATCTATGCCCGTCTTTCCGTTGAAAACAGCGGCAAGTCCGAAAAGGTGGATGTCATCGCAAATCAGATTGAGATTTGCAAGTCCTACATTGCAGAGCGTCCCTACCTGAATCTGATAGATACCTATGTGGACAACGGACGAACAGGAACGGTTTTTGATAGACCGGAGTTCAACCGGCTGATGAACGACATCCGCACCGGCAGGATCAAGTGCCTTGTAGTTCGTGATCTCAGCCGGTTCGGGCGTGACTACATCGAGGCTGGAACCTATCTGGAACGGGTTTTTCCGCAGATCGGGCTTCGGTTTATCGCTATCAAAGAGAACTACGACAACTTTGATACGGACGGCTCCGGCGAAAGCCTCATCATCCCTCTGCAAAACATGATCAACACCCTTTACTCGAAGGACATCTCCCGCAAGGTTTCTACTGCGCTCAAAGCACAGATGGAAAGTGGAGAGTTCAAGAAGCGCAATCTCCCGTATGGTTATCGCTGGGATGAAGAACACAGCAATATGGTTTTCGATGAAGAAACCGCACCGATTGTCCAGAAGATTTTCCAATGGAAAATTGAAGGATTGTCCCTTCCTGCGATTGCAGACCGGCTTGATGCAATGAACGCGCCCAATCCGGAGTTTCAGAAGTATCAGGTCGGCGTCCGCACAGGCAATGCTACGGCAAAGAAGATTTGGAACAAGTCTTCACTCACTACCATTCTGGATAATCCCCATTACGTCGGAGATACCGTTCTCGGACGGACGCTGAACGCCATCTACAAGGGCGTCAAGAATCAGCATATCGACCGCGAGGAATGGATTGTTTTTCCCAATACTCACGAGGCGATTATTTCCCGTGAGGACTTCCAAAAGGTACAAGAGCTGCGCGACGCTGCTGCAAGGACAAGGATTGAGAAGATGGAGCGCACGGAGAAAATCCGTGCTACACTGATCAATCTCTTTGAAGACAAAATCGTCTGCGCAGACTGCGGCAGGAAGCTCTATTTCCATCGCAAGCGCGTTGACAAGCGCAAGGACGGCGCATGGTACGCCTTCTATGAGTGCAGTTCATCCGTCAAGCGCGGCAATCTCTGTACGCCACACTATACGCGGCAGGACAAACTCGAAGCCGATGTGCTTGCGGCGATCCAGCTTCAAGTCAAGGCGGCTCTCAATTACGACAAGCTGCTTGCCAAGCTGAGAAACAGCGAAGGCGAACGCAGCATCCGCGATCAGCAGAATGCGCTCATCACAAGCCTGAATCTGAAACTCAGCGGCATCTCCAAGAAGCGTACTCGGCTCTATGAGGACTTCACGGAAGGCATTCTCGATGAAGAGGAATACGCCTTTGCCAAGAAAGCCTACGATGAGCAGTATGTCGATCTTTCACGGCGGTTGGATGAAGCGGTTCAGCGGAAGGTAAAGTTTGCCGAGGCAATGTCCGAGGACAACAAGTGGCTCACGCTGATGAAATCCGTCAGCGGTGCAACGATGCTCTCTCATGAGTTGGTTGACGAGTCCGTAGAGCTTGTGAAAGTCCATGAGGACGGCTCAATCGAGCTGGTCATGAAATACGGCGATATTTACGCTCTGACCGTTCAGAGCATCAAGGAAGTACAGGAGGCGATGTAAATGAGCAAGGAATACAACATCGGCATCTACATCCGCCTCTCAATGGCTGATGAAGATACCGGCTATGGCAGCAAGGCGGAAAGTGACAGCATCGGCAACCAACGTATGCTCATCAATCGCTTTCTTGACAATCATCCGGAGCTGTCTCACTGTCAGCGGTCTGAGTTTGCGGATGACGGTTATACCGGCACGAACTTTCACCGTCCTCAGTTCACGCAGATGATGGAGAAGGTCAAGCGCGGCGAGATTAACCTGATCTGCGTCAAAGACTTTTCCCGCTTTTCTCGTGACTACATTGAAACGGGAAACTATCTGGAATGCACTTTTCCATTCATGGGTGTCCGCTTTATTTCCATCAACGACGGCTATGACAGTGACGATTACAAAGGCACAACGGGCGGTCTGGAAGTGGTTATGCGCAGCATCATCTACGCCGCATACAGCAAAGACCTTTCCGTAAAGACCACATCGGCAAAAATCCAGATGATGAAGCAGGGCAAGTATGTCGGTGGCTACGCCCCATACGGCTACGTCCTGCATCCCACCATTCGGAACAAACTTGCCGTAGACCCGGAGGCGGCTGATGTGATCCGTCGTATTTTCCGCGAGGCGCTGGAAGGCAGCAACACCTCTCAGATCGCCCGCAACCTGAATGATGACGGCATCCCGACGCCGGGGCAATACTTCAAGAGCAAGCATCCCGACAAGAAGAAGTTCAGTAACATGAGCGAGAAAATCAGTTGGGAAACCGTGATGGTCTATAACATCCTCAAAAACCTTGTTTACACCGGAACACTGGTCAGCCGCAAAATGAAGTCCTGCGGTGTCGGCTCAAAAAAGCGTGTTGTCAATGAGCCGATTATCGTAGAAGGTACGCATGAAGCGATTATCAGCAAGGAAGACTTTGAGCTTGCTCAGAAGGTCATTCGAGGCGGAGGACGGAATCCCACGCGCAAGCAGCATGACTATCCGCTCAAGGGACTCGTCCGCTGCGGTAACTGTAAACGTGCTATGACACGCCGAAAGAACAAGGCTGGCATTCGATACTTCCAGTGCATTCACTCGGTCAACAACGGAAACACAGACTGTCCGGTTGGCAGGAGCTTTCCGGAAATGGATATTGAGAAGGTTGTCTTCCATGCCCTTACTCAGTTTCTTGCTTTGGCACAGAAGGAAGCAATACAGAACCGCGAAGTCGGTGATCTGCGGAAATCTGCCATCAAGGAATGTGCTGATAAAATCCGCACTCTGCAAAAGCAGAACGAGCAGCACAAGGCGTCCAAGCTGAGGCTCTACGAGAAGTATGCAGCCGGAAGCATCACGAAGGAGGCGTACATTCAGCAGAAGGCGGCAGCGGATGTGAAGATTGCTGAAAACGATGGAGTAATCCAGCGCAGTCACGAACGGATGAAGGAGCTTGACTCCGAGACCGCCTGTTCAGATGAAAAGCTGGATGCGGTCTGCGAACAGTACGCCGACTGCAAAGCTCTGACCTATGAGCTGACCCACGCATTCATTTCTGCGGTCTACATTTACGATCTTGACAACATAGAAATCGTCTGGAAGTTCAAGGACTTCCTCACTACATCAGAAGGAGAAGCCAAATGAAAGTATTTCTTTATATCCGCGTTGCCTGTGCGGATCAGCTTGCGGCAGCAGACCAGCGGGAAGAGCTGGAACGCTATGCGAAGGACAAAGGCTATGAGGTGGCTGCTGCTGTGGCGGCAGACGGCATCTCCGGCGTCCATACGGAAGGTATCATGAACTTCCTGCTGAACGAAGCCAAGCGTCAGGACATCGGTACGATCCTCACCCGCGACACCTCGCGAATCAGCCGGGACACTTCCTCTTTCATGAGGTTTGAACGAAAGTTTCGGGAGAACGGCATTCGGTTCGAATATCTGTCCAAGCCTGACAACGAGCTTCCGGTCACTCCGATGATGGAGGCATTTGCGGCGGCGTATAAGAAGCGTCGCACAAAGAACGGCACAAGAGCATAGAGAAAACGCAAGCCGTTCACGGGTGGTTGTCCACCTATGAACGGCTTGTAAATTCTCAAAATTTTTTTAGTCCCTACTTGACACAAGAAGATATGTCGCGATTTGGCCGTGACTACTTGCAGGTGGGCATGTATACGGAAATGATCTTCCCGGAATATGAGGTTCACTTTGTTGCTGTCAATGACGGTGTAGATTCTCAAAAGGGCGAAAATGACCTGACCCCTTTCCGCAATCTGTTCAATGAATGGTATGCCCGTGACTGCTCAAAGAAGCAAAGGGCGGTCAAGCGAATGAAAGGTATGTCCGGGCAACGGATAAGCAGCAACCCTCCCTATGGTTATATTAAGGGCGAAGGTGGCCAGCTTGTTCCCGATCCGGAAGCGGCCTGGGTAGTCAAGCTGATGTTTGATCTGGCCGCACAGGGGCTGGGGCCGGTTCGGATAGCAAATATCCTGACCAAGAAAAAAATTCTCACACCTGGTACGCTGGCATTCCGCCGGACAGGGAAAAAGCGGAACTACCACCCGAAAGCACCTTATAACTGGTCTGACAGCACGATTGCCAACATTCTGGAATATAAGGAATATTTGGGCCACACGGTCAACTTCAAAACCTACTCCAAGTCTTATAAGTTCAAGAAATGGCTTCCTACCCCGGAGGATCAGCAGATGATTTTTGAGAATACTCACCCGGCGCTGGTAGAGCAAGAGGTTTGGGAGCAGGTTCAGCGACTGCGGGAGGGGCGGCCACGTCCTACCAAGCAGGGGGAAATGGCATTGTTCTCTGGTTTGCTGTTCTGTGCAGACTGTGGTTCCCTACTCCGCGCTCACCGTGGACAGAATATCAGTAAAAATCAGGAGTGCTATTGCTGTGGGAAATACCGTGACCGGACAAATAGCTGTACCATGCACTACATCAGAGCAGTGGTTCTGGAAAATCTGGTATTGGAAAACCTAAAGCAGACAGTTACTTTTGCACTTGAAAACGAACAGGAATTTGTCCGGCGTTTAATGAATCGCTCCGCAAAGGAACAGCAGAAGCAGATACAGTCCATGAAAAAGGAATTGGCTGCAAAGGAGCGTCGGATTGGTGAGTTGGATAACATCATCAAACGGCTTTATGAGGACAATATAAGTGGGAAGCTGTCTGACGAACGGTTCAAAAAACTGTCAGCAGACTATGAGAAAGAACAGCGCGATACATGTTCTGAAATCGCAGATATTCAGAAACAGGTCAATGAAGCTGAAAGCAAGGTCATTAAAATAGACAGCTTCTTGAAGATGGCCAGGAAATACACTTCTTTTGAAGAACTCTCCCGTGGTATGCTTCACGATCTGATAGAGAAAATTGTTATCCATGAGGGTGACAAGAGCAGCGGCCACCGCCAGCAGAAAATTGACATCTACTATACCTTTATCGGGGAAGTTGGTGCAACACAGCTTGTGGTGCAACTCGAACTGAAAGGAAAAGCAGCGTAACATACTCTCGTACATTACGCTGCTTATCACAAAACTAAAAAAATTTCCTTAACCGGCTCCCGCATTAGGGAAGCGTTTGGGGTTTTTCCTTGACAAGCCGGCGGCAAAAGCGTAAACTAACTCAGGATCAGGATGAAGCGCGGATTGTAGCGTCATCTTGAAGAAAAAGGAATCAAAAAATCAGTGAGGCAAAACCACTCTAAAAAACACAGAGTGGTTTTTTATTTTGAAGGAGGACTTAGGAATGGAAAATAAAATGGGGACGATGCCGATGAAGAAACTGTTGGCGACGATGTCGCTGCCGATCATGCTTTCAATGTTGATCCAGGCTTGCTACAACATTGTCGACAGTATGTTTGTCGCACGCTATTCACAAGAAGCGCTGGCGGCCGTGTCGCTGGCCTTTCCGATCCAGATGCTGATCATCGCGGTTTCCGTGGGCACAGCGGTCGGGGTCAATTCCCTGCTTTCCCGGCGTTTGGGAGAGGGCAGAATGGAGGAAGTCAATCAAGCGGCGCAGCATGGGATTCTGTTAGCCTTGATCAGCGCGGCGGTGTTTGCGGTCTTTGGTCTGAGTGCGGCCAGAGCCTTTGCGAATCTGTTTACGACGTCTGCCGACATCGCTTCCCAAGCGGCCTTGTATATTGGAATCGTAACGGTATTCTGCTTCGGCGTGTTTGTGCAGATCGTCATGGAAAGAATTATGCAGGCAACCGGAAATGCGGTCTACAACATGGTTATGCAGGGAATCGGGGCTCTGGTCAACATCATCCTCGATCCGATCTTAATCTTCGGCTTCTTCGGCTTTCCCGCTATGGGAATTCTGGGGGCAGCGATCGCGACGGTAAGCGGACAGATCCTGGCGATGGTTCTGGGTGCGTGGATTATTCATAAACAGATTCCGTTTATTCATCTGGGAGTGAAAGGATTTTCGTTTTCCTGGGATATCTGCCGTCAGATTTATTCGGTGGGCTTTCCGGCGATCATCATGCAGTCGGTTGCTTCGGTGATGACGCTGGGAATGAATATGATTCTGCTGCCTTATTCAGAGCTGGCGATTTCGGTTTACAGCGTTTATGCCAAGCTGCAGCAGTTTATCTTCATGCCAGTCCTGGGCATGAACAGCGCGCTGATCGCGATTGTGGGTTACAATTTTGGGGCGCAGAAAAAACAGCGGATCAATCAGGCAGCCCGATATTCTTTGATCGCTGCGGTCCTGATCATGGCCTTGGGAACAGTGCTGTTTCAGCTGGCGCCGAAATGGCTGTTAGGCATGTTTAATGCTTCCGAAGAAATGCTGGCGATCGGCATTCCGGCATTAAAAACAATTTCCCTGTCCTTTGTTTTTGCCGGGGTTTCGATTGTGCTCTGTTCGATTTTTCAGGCGCTGGATGACGGAATGCTTTCTCTGTGGGTTTCTCTGGGCCGCCAGCTGATCTTGGTGTTGCCGCTGGCCTGGCTGCTTTCTCAATGGGGTGGGCTGAATGTGCTGTGGCTGGCTTTTGTCATCTCCGAAGGGCTGTGCATGCTTTTCAGTATTGGCGCTTACCGCAGAGTAAAGCTGCGGCAGATTGATGTGCTGGCAGACTGAACACTTTATCCGCAGCGGATCTTTTACCGAGGGATCAGACAGGAAATTATTTCTGATCAAGAATAAACTAATTAACCAGATAAACAAAAAACGCTGACCGCCTTACAGGTCTGAGGATTCAGATCCGAGGCAGATCAACGTTTTTTTATGATATCACTGACGTCCAACATAGGCTTCCGTGCCTTTTCTACATTAAAATCAAGCTTCTGTTCATAAGGTTGAGGCTGGAAGGCCGGAGTGAGCGGTGAACTGGAAATGGGTGAATGCCAACTTAAATGAAGATCCGCGGCATCCGACCGCGCAGTAAACTCAAGGTTTCCGGGACAATCGTTCCAGTTCTGTCCGCAATTTCCAATGCTGAAATCGACTGGGTTCCCTGCGTTCCGATTACGATGACTTCCTCGCCGATCACTGCGGGCAGTGAACCAATATCGACGAAGCACTGATCCATGCACATCGCCCCGACCAGTGGACAACGCTGTCCGTGAATCAGGACTTCAACGCCCTGAAAGGATGAACTGCGAAGCAGCCCGTCGGAGTAACCGATCGAAAGAATCGCTGCTGTGGTATCCTGAGGGGCAGACCAGACATGATTGTATCCTGCGCCTTCCCCTTTTTTCAAGGAACGCAGCGCCGCGATGCGGGTGTGGACAGAAGCCACCGGCCGTAAGTCCAGCTTGGTTTGGGAGCGATGATCGGCAATGCAGCCAAACAAGGCGATGCCGCAGCGGACCAGATCGCAGCGCAGTTCAGGATAATTGAGGAAGCCGTAGCTGCCCTGCAGATGGACGCGCCCCGGATCAATGCCCCGGTGTTTCAGGCCGTCGATGGCGGCAAAGAACCGCTCGATCTGAGCCTGAGTGTGAACTTGAGCCTCAGGACTGAGGTTGTCGGCCTCATACAGATGGGAATACGTCCCGGTAATCTTGATGTTGGGCAGCTGATAATACCGTGCCAGAGCATCCAGATCCTGCGCAGCTTCACCCAAACGATGCATGCCGGTATCGACCGGAAGATGGGCTGTGATCGGATAACCCGTTTGACTGAGCTGGCAGGCCTGCTGGTAGCTGGTCAAAGTCAGTGATAGTTTCAGCTCAGATACTTCCTGCGCGCGGCAGGCGGGAACATACCCCAGGATCAGAATTTCAGCATCCGGATTGAGATCGCGGATCACCTTGGCTTCCTCCATTGTCGCCACTGCGAAATGGTCTACACCCTGGCGGCTTAGAAACTGAGCGATCGGAGCCAGACCATGACCATACGCGTTGGCCTTCAGCACGGCCATGATTTTCTGTTTGTCTGTCATAGCTTTTTCCAGCGTGATGAGGTTATGCCGCAAAGCGGCGCTGTCAAGTTCTACCCAGGCTCGATCCTTGCCGATAGCCACAGGGGCGGGATCCAGCGCCTGAACGATCAGCCGCGTCGTTTCATCTAGCAGTGAACCGGCGGCTCCGTCATCGACGGTTGATGAAACAGACTGCGTCCACAAAGCCCAGTGCTGCTGTCCGTCAAAATAAAGATAAGGATGCGAAGGGGAACAAGTCCGAAGGAATTCGGCGTATTCCTCCAATACCCAATCCTTTTCGTTCATGATCTGCGCATGCAGAGGCCCAACATAACGATAGTGCCACGGTTCTTCGCTGATGCCGGTTATTTTCGTTTTCTGTTTGGGATAACGCAGGATAAAGCCAAACCGGGCGGCGCAGGCGTGCATCTTCTCAGCCAGCGGGCCAGAGAAGTCCGGACAGATCAGATCCTGATCCTTTCCGGCGATCCCCAGATCAATGGCCAATCCTGTATGATGCTCGCTGGCGCGGACTTCGGCGACAAACTGATGGGCATAATCCCAGCCCCGTTCAGCTTCTGTTTCCTTCATGATTATGTGTTGTTGGGCATAACTGCGCCAGCCGCTGACGAAGGTCACTTCCTGCTCGCCGCCGCAGGCACTGATCCAGGCGTTTAACGCGCGGGCACAGACCGGCTGCAGCTGAGTCTGATGATCGATCCAAACCAACTCTTTAGTCCACAGCGACTCCTCGTGCGGAAGCTGATGTTCACGGTTAACCAACCTTACGCAGTCCATGTCGCAGACCTCCGCAAAGCCTCGTCGATAAGCGTGTCCAAAATCATTTCAAAGGTGATCCCGGCTTGTCCCATCATCCGCGGATAGCGGCTGGTCGCGGTCATCCCCGGCAGCGTGTTGATCTCGTTGAAGACGATGCGCTGATCACCGGTGAGGAAACAATCGACCCGCACCAAACCATGACAATGGTGAATCTCCCAGAGCTTGAGCGCCATGCGGCGCATTTGTTCTGAGATAAAATCCGGCAGCGGCGCGGGACATTCGACCTCAGCATGCGTATCGACGTATTTTTCTTCATAATCGAAGAAGTCACTGTTGAGATGAATGCGGTCAACAGCCCCCAAAACCAGCCCCTCTGCCGTTTCCAGCACGGAACAGCCGATTTCTTCACCCACGACGGCTTCCTCGATCAAAATCCGTGAGTCATGCTTTGCGGCTGCGGCACAGGCGCTGTCCAGTTCTTTCCAGGTGGTGATTTTGGTGATGCCGATCGACGATCCGCCGCGCGCCGGCTTGACGAAGCAGGGCAGCTTCAGACGCTGAATCTGACTCCGTTTCTGATCCAATTCCGCGCTGTTGAAGACCTGAAACGGACTGACTTCGATCCCGTGCTGCTGAGCTAACTGATGACTGAGCGCTTTGTCCATGCCGAGCAAAGAAGCATCCAGGCCGCAGCCGACAAACGGAATGTGAAAGAGCTCAAACATGCCCTGCAGGCTGCCGTCTTCACCGTTGCGGCCGTGCAGTACCGGGAAAAAGACATCGACGTCAATCGGTTGGTTCGATGCTGTTTTTAACTCAAAGCGGCTGCGCGCCAAAGTCAGCTGCAGACGCTGGTTTTCAGGCTGATGCCATTGATCCGCTTCGATTTCTGCGGGTGAAGCCGAAGTTAAAAACCAATCTCCCTGCCGATCAATTCCAATCTGAATCATTTCATAGCACTGCGGATCCAGGGCCCGCAGGACGCCGGCCGCCGAATGCAGAGAAACGCTGTATTCATCACTGCAGCCGCCGAATAAGACCGCGACTTTTATTTTTTTTGTCATCCTTCATCCTCCTCGATGATTTCCGTGTCCGGACTCAGCGGATAATCGATCCGGCTGCGGCTGGGGTAGCACGCTTCCTGCCGGACAACCTCGCCGCTTTCAGCATCATAAAGCGTGCGGCTGATCTGCTGGGTGCGGAAGATCTTTCCCTTTTTGCGCGAGTAAATCAGTTCTGAACCTAGAACTTCATAACGATACTGCGGCGGCTGCCCGCACCGAAACTGAGCGTGTACGGATGCTTCATCAAAATCCAAAATCAGCTGAAACGGCATGTCGGTGTCGTTGCGGAATTTCAGATCACTCCATCCCTCCTGAATCGTGGCGTCAATCCCCGCCGGCATTTCGGCATTGGGATTGGCAGGCAGGGAAATGACGAGATGCGGATGCTTTTCAATCACCGTCAGCGGCGTATGCAGAACCATCCAGTACAGCAGCTCGCTCATAAAGCACAAGCCTCCGCCATGCACGGGAACGATCTTGCCGTCATGCAGGCCCAAGCCTGGAAGATAGGGATCATCATGATCCGCGCCCCGGGCCAGCTGCCAGAAGGAAAACACTTCCCCCGGTTCAATGATCAGCTGCTGCATTCGGCGCGATACCACTTTCAGGTTGTGCGCTTTGTTGTATTGATATTGGATATCGTACCCGCTGTCAGGGTTGATTAAACCCTGAGTACATTCATATTGAAGATACGGCAGCCGGTTCTCGGCCTGATGACGGGCATAACGATGCCCATCATGCTTCATTTTCTGATAAAAACACCAAATCTTCTGCTTTCTGCGCAGCGGCAGCAGAAAGGGCAGAAATTCGGTTACACGACGTCGGCTCATACTTTCACTCTCCTTGAAGTTTCCCTTATTATGGCACAGTAAAATGACTCTCCCATGGGGATTTGGGTGACTTGTTTGTCACTTTCAGTATAAAAGGAAAAGATCTTAAGTTCTTTACTTCCTGATGACGCTTTGTGAAGGTCTATGACACGTTTCTTAAGAAACGATGACATTCTGCCAGTGCGGGGATGATCGTCCTATTTCGCTCCTTGTTGTGGTACAATGAAGACAATCGAATTTGAAGGAGGAAGATTCATGAATTATCCGCAATGGAAAAAATCAAACTGGTCTGAAACACGATTCGGCGTCACGATGAAGGATGAGTATATCGGTCTGGAACAGCCGAAGGATCCGGAAGTGCTGAAATGGGTGGCTGAAGAAAATACCCTGACCGATCAGTTTTTCTCAACCCTGCCCGGCTATGCCGAGAAAAAAGAACAGCTGCAGGCCCGGCCGTTTTATGCCAGCTATTCGGCGCTGACAGAAACTGATGAAGGTTATTGGGCAACCCGTGCCAACAAGGACGGAACGCGGACGCTGGTCGTTCTGGATCAAAATTTTAAGGAAATCCGCGAGGTTGATCTCAGCCTGATTCCGGATACGATCACCGTGTTTACGGCGAATCCGTCATTTGCGGATCCCAATCTGATTTATTATACCGGACTGGAAGACGGCGCGGGGCGTCCCTGCGTGCTGGTCGTGGATCAGAAAGCGAATAAACTGATCCGCAAACTGGACGGAATTTTCTATTCGTTATGGGATAAAACAGGCCGGCGGATTTTGTATTCCGACGCGGATGCGGATCCGGAAAAAGGTCTGAATGTCAACCATGTCCGCTGCTATGACTGTGACAAGGATGAAATCCAGACGTGTTTTGATTATCATGAAAACGCCGTGCTGGTGCGTTTGGCCAGCTCCGCGGATGGGGAAACCGTGATTGCGGAAGTGATGGAAAACTATGCCGATACGGTCATCTTTGTGCAGCAGGATAACGGCGAGTTTAGCTCTGTCAGCCAGGATTTAAAAGGAGCGTTTACCTATGTCGATACGCTGGGGGATGAATTGATCTTCTTAACTCAGTCCGAAGCGCCGATGGGCCGTTTGATCGCCGTGAAGCAAGGGCAGACGCTGGCGGAAGGACGGACATTTGTCGCGGAATGCGCAATGAAGCTGGAAGATGCCATCCGTCATGGCGATCAGCTGGTGCTGTTTTACCTCAACGATGCCGCTTCCTTAGTCCGAGTCGTCGATAAGTCGGGAGCCTTCTGTTGCGATCTGCCGCTGCCAAGCCCATGGGGCGCCTGCACGCTGGCGATGCAGAATGCCCGCGCAATCCGTAAAACAGAATCCCTGATTTTGGAATTTGAATCTTTTGTGCATTCGCCGATGCTGCTGAAGCTGACCGGCGATCAGCTGGAGGTGCTGTATCAGCCGAATCCGCAGAGCGCCGATGCGATTGAGGTCCGGCAGATTTTCACGGAAGCGGCCGACGGCGAGCGCATTCCAGCCTTTGTCGTCATGCCGAAGGGACTGCAGAAAACCGGCAAAACGCCGACCTTGATGTATGGTTACGGCGGTTATAACAACGCGATTCTGCCTTCCTATAATAATCCGTTTGTCGATCTGGACATTGTGGACTGGGTCAGCCAGGGACGAATTTATGTGAGCATCAACCTGCGCGGGGGCAGTGAATACGGTACGCGCTGGCATGAAGGCGGAAGTCTGGCGAACAAGAAAAACTGCTTTACCGATTTCATCGCCACCGCTGAGCGTATCCAGCAGGAAGGCTGGACCTGTCCTGCCAAAACCGCGATCTGCGGCGGCTCAAACGGCGGTCTGCTGATGTGCGCGCTTCTGACGATGCGTCCAGATCTGTGGGGCTGCGTCATCGCCTCGGTGCCGCATACCGATATGATCCGTTTCCGCAACGATGACCGTGGTCCGATGTATATCACGGAATACGGCGATCCGATGGATCCGAACCTGTTCCCGCTCATGCTTTCGTATTCGCCTTATCACAACATTCAGCCGATTGCTTATCCGGCGACTTACATTCAGACCGGCGAATGCGATAATAACGTTCCGCCGTATCATGGCAAGAAAATGGCAGCGAAACTGCAGGAGAACAACCAGAGCGAACATCCGGTGCTGCTGCGGGTTCTGGCGCTGGGCAGCCATGACCGCGGCAAGGGCGAAGCTCATCTGAAAACCATTGCGGAAATGCAGAGCTATATCGACTGGGCCTTGGGTGAGGTTCAGAAATGATTACCGTCTATCTCGTCGGCCCCTTGTTTACTGAGGCCGATCAGCGCCAGCGGCGTTTGGAAGGGGAACGGCTGCGCCGTGAACTCACAGCCCGCCAACTTGAGTATCAGCTGATCAGTCCGATCGATCTGCCGCTCAATGAAGGCGGCGCTTCTACACCGGAAGCAATTTTTGAGGCAGACTATCATTATCAGTGCGAAGCAACGCATGTGTTTTTCGATCTGGCCAATGAGGATACCGGCAGTCATATGGCGCTGGGGATTCTGTTGGAGAAAAAACTGAGCGGCAAGCCGATTCATTTATACCCGGTTTATTCCGACAGCCGGATCAGCCGGAATCAGGCGGTAGGGTTAGACTGTCCAATCGGCTACAACGCCTTTGTGATCGGCGGTTTAAAAGCGAATACCATCCCGGTCTATTTCAGCTTTGATCAGGCCTGCGATCAGTTCCTAAAGGATCTGGAAACCCCAGGCTGATCTTTGACGTCCATTAAAAATAGATGTTTTCAGATAAAATGAACGTATCGAACTCTGTAAAAAGCGCAGCTTTCCATGATTCATCCGGATCCGCTGCGTTTTTTTTCTAAGGGTCTGCAGAAGGAAGGATGAACTTCTTGAGAAAGTATGTTAAACTGATACCATTGATTTAAAAGAGGGAGGATCGGGGAATGAGAAAGAAATTATCGAAATTTATCGGTACACGGCAGTTTTACAAGCTGGCGCTGGCGGTCGCTGTGCCGTTGATGATGCAGCAGCTGATTACCAGTTCAGTTAATCTTGTTGATAATCTGATGGTGGGACAGTTGGGCGACGCTGCGTTGGGAGGCGTTGCGGCCGTCAATCGTTTCTATATTATAGCGACCTATGGAACTAACGGAGTTTTAGCGGCGGCGGCCATTTTTATCGCTCAGTTTTTCGGGGCGCAGGATCATGAACGAATGAAACAATCGTTCCGGTTTTCCATCTTGAGCGCTTATGCGATTATGATTCCGTTCTTTCTGCTGGGCTTTCTTGTGCCGGAGGGGATCGTCCGCTTCTTTACTAGCGATCCGGCAATCGTTCAGCTGGGGGCAGCCTATATGCGGATTGCAGCATTTACGTTTTTGCCCATGGCGTTGTCGCTTGGTATTTCCAGCGCGATGCGGGCTGTAGGGGAAACTAAGATTCCGCTGGTCATCAGTGCCGGTGCGGTTTTAATCAATACTTTTTTAAACTATTGCCTGATCTTTGGTAATTTTGGTTTTCCGCGGTTAGGTGTAGAAGGGGCGGCGATTGCCACGCTGATCGCGCGTTTGGTGGAAGCAGCCGTGCTGCTGCTGGTACTGGCGAAGCTGCCGTTTGCCTTCAAGTCGAAGCTCTCACAGATGTTTCATGTTTCCGGGCAGCTGGTTCGCAGCATTTTGATCAAAGCGGCTCCGCTGGCGCTGAATGAAGTCATGTGGTCTTTGGGGATGGCGACGTTGTTTAAGTTCTATGCTACCCGCGGACCGGAGGTCATGTCGGGATATTCGATTGCCAACACGATCGGCGATATTTTCTTCGTCCTCTTCGGCGGCATGGCGGCCGCAACCACGGTAATGGTGTCGCAGCCATTGGGCGCGGATAAACTCGATGAAGCTCGCGATCATGGATATCAGCTGCTGGGCTTCAGCGTGATCTTATCATTGCTGTTTGCGGTGCTGATGTTCGGTTCTTCCTTTGTAGTTCCCCATTTTTATCAAGTTTCACCCACCGCGAAGCAGGTTGCGGTCAATGTGCTGCGGATTATGTCGGTCATGTTCTGGATCTATATGGGCAACACCCAGTGCTATTTCATTCTGCGGGCAGGCGGAGATACCCGATCTACCTTATTCATGGATTCAGGATATATGTGGACGATTAACATTCCGCTGGTCTGCTGCTTCACCTATTTCACGGGCGTCAATATCCTGGTGCTTTATGTAATCGGTCAGATGACGGATATCCTCAAATTGGTAATCGCCTATTCTCTGGTGCGGAAAGAGAAATGGGTAGTCAACTTGACGCAATTTTGAAACAGTTGAAAGCTTGCCTTCAGGGGTAGGCTTTTCTGTTTCAAGGAAGGAATCAAACTGTTAAAAACTGGGAATGAAAAAAAGCGGAAATTTGAAAAAAAGTGCTTGCATGCTCTTGGCGCTTATGATATTATAATTAAGCAAACGCCTAAATAGCTCAGTCGGTAGAGCAAACGGCTGTTAACCGTTAGGTCACAGGTTCGAGCCCTGTTTTAGGCGCCATTTTTTTTGGCTCGTTGGTGAAGCGGCTTAACACAGCGCCCTTTCACGGCGTCATTCACGAGTTCGAATCTCGTACGAGTCACCATTAAAAATGAAAAGTCCGCAAGGGCTTTTTTGTTTTGCAGGAAGAGAAAGGAGGGCAGGATAATCTGTAAAATAACCAAAGCTATAATCTGTGAAGCATTTAGAACTTAGTTAAAGAATGACGCTCAGAATTAAAAGCCTAGCGGAAAATCCTTAAAATGGAATTTACTTTTACACTTCACCCTCAATAAAAATTTTTGAAAAAAGGCTTGCATTTCATAGAACGCTGGAATATAATATCAAAGCACGGCAAGAGAAAGCCCCTGTAAATTGGTTAAGCTTTCAACAAAACATTGCATTTCACCCTCAGGTGTGATAAGATGATTTTGCTAAAATCTTGCTGTTGATATATATGTCTTCTTAGCTCAGTTGGTAGAGCAACTGACTCTTAATCAGTGGGTCTAGGGTTCGAGTCCCTAAGAGGACACCATTTATTAAATAGATTTGGATGTGCGGCTTCGAAAAGAAGTTGGAGTGCATCCAAATTTTTATTTTGTCGGATAAAAGATGGGATAAAATTATACCTGACTCTGTTAAAAAATAATGCAGTATTTAAAGCAAGCTAAGTAAAAAATGAAGATAGTTTCATTTGTCTGTTCGGAGCCTTTTGGCTTTGATTTTAAGAAGATGGATCCAATACCAGAATCATCGTACAATGATTTTGAATTTAGGGAACAGTGATAAACCGTCTTGAATATGCGTTTAGTATTACTTTTAATTATTTTTCTGACTTAACTGTATGATCTCATCCAAATTTAATAGTATTATTTTTAGATTGTCATATATTGAGCAATGACCGTGTCAATTTCACTGAATAAAGATAGGAAATTTATATTTCAACGTGGCTTATACAAAGTAGAAGTAAATGAGGATAATAATCTCAATGAAAATGTGATTGCATTGAATACGGTTTAGATCATAATAAAGATGACATAGAGGACTATTTGCCAACATGATAAAATAGAGAAAAGCGAACCAGAATGATTGTTTCTCATTGGTTCGCAGAGCTATTAGATTTGCTTGGCGCATTGTCTAAGACAGAAGAGGATGTAAGGATGAAATAATGTATGAGGTTTTTAAAAAAGGAGGATCAGAATGAAGCTATATTTAAGGAAGGGATTGTTTTTGTTACTCTCATTAACTCTAATCAGCGGCTGCAATGCATTAGATTCGTGGCCTGAGTACTCAGCCGTTCATGAACAGATCGAAAAAAAGCAGGAACTGGTTTCAATTTACGATCAATTAGAATCAATAAACCTGAAAGATGAGAAACGTTATGCTAAAGCCTATGAGAATGGAAAATATGGTGTGATTGACACAACGGGAAAGCTTGTCATTCCCATCGAATATGATCAGGTGCTTATTCTTAATGATGGACGAGTATTAGGAACAAAGGATAAACAATATACCTTGTATAATGCAGAGTGGATACCGACGAACTTAACAGAAGTGAATGATCAATTGTACAAATGGGATTCCATAAATTTTGATCTGAATTTAAATTTATTCAAAGTTGAGAAACAAGGAAAGTTTACTCTGATGGATTTAAATGGAAAATTACTTATGGAGCAATTCTACGATATTATTCAAGCCGTTTCCAGTTTAACCCCTTCTGATGGTCTTGTTTCACCTGTCTTCCTAGCCGCTAACCGAATAAATCAGGAATACAATGTAGATGTGTATAACTTATCAGGACATTCCATTACGCCTGCAAGCTATAGACAAGCTGCTGAAGACGGATATTTTGATGTGGTCTACAGTCAGCTTCAATCGGGAGAGTACATTGTATCGATTAAAAATAAAAATATGTATGATGGTTATGATTTAGAGGGAAATCTGTTATTTAACGCTGCGTCGGAGGTATCATTCGATTACTCAATCTATACTGTGATTGCTGAGAAAAACGGTAAATATGCAATTCTGGATAAAACAACAGAAGCTGCGGACTTTGCGTATGATAACATTCAATTCTATAATGAGAAGTCAGTGATTGTAACGCAAAATGGAAAGTCTGGAATTTTAGAGGCTGACGGAAATTTTATTCTGCCTCTAAAATACGATGAAGTTCTCGATTTATATGGTGTACCTGAATTAACGGAATTCAATGTCAAGGTTGACGGGCAACGTCAGGTAATTGATTCAACAGGGAAAGTTCTTTTTGAACACAACTACGATGAATTGTTTAAAGAAGGCGACTATTATGAAATGCGGAGAATTGGGGGAACCATGGATAATCAAGGGAATGTCATTTCCCCGAACTTAACTTTATCCCGATATAATGGCTTTGATCGCTATACAGGAATATGCTCAGGCGCACCTTGTCTTTTAAATGAAAAACTGGAAATCATCCAACGATTTCCGGCTTTGGATTGGATCTCAACATCTTGTTATGGAACGCAATGCAGTAAGAATTATTTTCCGTTTTTAAGAGAAAGTGTTCATTATGGAGTGATGGACAGCCAAGGAGAAATTCTTGCTGAAAATATTGAAATCGAACAATGGGGATTGATAACGATTATAAAAACGGAGGAGAAAGTGATTTGCGCCACAGACTCTAAAACAATAGAACTGCCGCTGGCGAGGGCAGCGGATGTGTATCCGGTAAAGATTTAAGGGCAGTTGGGCATTTTTATTAGCGAAGCGAATCAACTGTTTTTTTACAACCATGAGCTTGAGCCGCTGTTTGAGGCGGATGCGGATCGAATCGTCGCAGAATATGATGATTTAGAGGCGGAGGACGGAATAGTTTTTAAAATGTTTGTCGTGGAAAAGGATGATAAAAAGGGAGTTATGTTGGAAACGGGTGAGATGATTCTGGAACCCATTTATGATGATATCCTGTATTTTAACCATACCGGATATGGTTTGGCAAAAAATCAGGGAAAAGGCGCAATCTTCAATTTCCAAGGGGACTGGGTCAGCGATTTCGTTTATACATGGGATGAGGATTTTGAAATGCAGGAGAATCGAATTTTAGGGAACTGGTATATATGTCCTGTTGGCGCAGATCCTCTTGTTTATCAAAGAAATCAAAATATCTCAGGTTGTAAATTGGATTTTTAAAAGAATTTAACTGAGAAAAATGGAAAAGAAGGATCAGGATCAATGGACAGAAACTTCTCTGATTATCATAAGCTAAAAATGAATAAATCCGGGTTTTTTAAGGCTTGAAACCCAGTTTTGCACCTTAATCTTGATCAGTCCTGTTGATGAATGGAAAACAGAATACTTAAATTTTGAGTTCCAAGCCTGGATATTCCAGGATTTCATATAAACTATGAATTGCAGGAATATCCTTGCGTGCACAATGAGCCTTGCGATCCAAAAGCAGGGCATGAATTCCTGCTTTTTGTGCGCCAAAATAATCATTCTCCATCGAATCTCCGATCATCAAGGCTTCATCGGGGGAAAGATTGAGATGATTCAGTACATATTGAAAATAAGAAAGGGAAGGTTTAGCCAAGCCTATTTCTGAGGAAATGAAGAATTTGAAATCCTTGCTCAGCAAATTCAAACATTTTAATTTAGTCCTTTGTCCATCGCTGGGACCATTTGTAAGAATGGCGATTTCCTTTTTGTTTTTGAGAAGGATTTTCAGAACAGGTTCAGCGTCGTTAAAAAGCTGAACATTTTCGTTCGTCCAGTCCATATACAAGGTGTTGATATGCTGAAGTTCCTCGGCATTCAAGCCATTAAAGCGAAATCTGGCGCTGCGGTAGTCAGATAAACTGATTTCTTCCGCGGTATACTGCTGAAACAACTTCTCATTTCTTTGATGAAATTCATCCCAAAAAGCAGCGGGATCTATTGTTTTCTGATTCAGAAAGACGCTGATGATTTTCTTGGCTTTTTCCTGCGCCCCTTTGTAATCAACCAGCGTATCATCGAAATCAAACAGAACGGATCGGATCATAAAACGAACCACCTCTTGTCTTTGTTTCTTTGCATAAATTAAGTATAACAAAAATCGGACGGCGGAGAGGAAAAAGAAAAAGCCTTCACATTCCTTCATATTTTTAAGCTGTGCTGAAACTGAGAATTGACGTTAATCCGAATTCATAGTATATTCTAAATAGAATATATCTATATAGATATATTGAAGGGAGGAGAACTGTCATGAAGAAAGACTGGGAATTTCAGGCTTCAGACAAACCGATCAGACTGCTAATTTCAGATTTGGACGGAACGTTGTATCCGCGAAAAGAATCTGCCAATCCACATCAGCGGGAAGATAATTTTAAGGCGGTGAAACGCTGGGTTGAGCAGGGGAATAAATTTGCGGTTGCGACAGCCCGCGGGCTGCATCATTATCCTGTGATTGCAGAAGCTCTCGGCTTCGACATCAATTTCATCGGCGGCAATGGCGCGGCGGTGCGTTTGGAAACCGGGGAAACGATTATTAAGCAACTGCCGTGCAGCGTTTACATCGACCTCTGCCGCAAGGTGATTGATCAGGATTTAAATATCAGCGTGACCACCGGCTTGAATAATCAATGGATTTGGTCAAGAACCGATCGTTATCCGCGCGGTGTTCCTGCGTATGATTCAATCTGGGATTCTGTAATTCAGGCAGACTTGAAAACAATGGATCCGACCGCCGGGGTGGAGCGGATTCAGATTTTTGTACCGCCGGCGCAAAGGGATGAATTCAGAGCCTTTATTCAAAAACAGAACTATCCTGGCATCATTACAACCAGTGATCAGGATATGATCGACATTGGACCGCTGAACAGCTCAAAAGGGATTTCCATTCTTGAATTATGCGAACGCTTCAAGCTTGACCAGGATCATCTGATTGTTGTCGGCGATTCAGAAAATGACATTCCGATGTTTGAAATTACCCAACACAGCTATTGCATTGACTTGGCAGAGGCGCGTGTAGCCGCAAGAGCTGCGCATACCGTTTCCTCCGTGGCAGAGGTAATCAGCCTGCTGCTGAACGAATAAAATCAGGCCAGCCCTGAAAAAATGAGAGCTTTTGCACCCTCATTCGAAGCTTTATTCGTGCTCATGCAGGATATCCTGACGGCTATCTCTGTTCTGCGATCCGATCCAGGGCATACTCGACTTTAGCCGAAGTCAGAGGCTTTTTGCAGAAATAAGACAGGCATAATCGATAAGCCTGAAGGCTGAAATCCAAATCAGAAAACCAGAGAATCTTATGCATTAAAGCCAGCGCGTTGGTAACGAGATCCAGTCCGGCTACACCGTTGTTAGCGATAATTAATATATCAGGTTTGCAGGATTTGATTTTTTCTGCCAGATCTGGCCAGTTTTCACAGAATTCAATTAGCGCAGGCTGGGTCCGCTTTTCGCACCATTGCTGGACATCTCTAATCAGCTGCTTTCGTTCCTGCTGCTGATCATCGCAGATCATTATTCTGATCATCATCAAGACTCCCTTCTCGCTTTGTCATCTCTAACATAATCGAAATGGAAACAATGGACAAGCGGTTGGCGGCATCCGGCAGTTTTTGGCGGTAAATCGTATTGTATCCCCTTCCATTTAAAGTTAAAATGATATTGAGCCCTAGCGGCTAAACAGTCAGGGGGGAAAACGGTATGAAGTGTGCAATTCTGGATGATCAGCAGGGATGCCGGTCAGAAATCTGCGAATCACTGCGGCGGTATGCGAAGCACCGCATGCCGGCAGAAACGCTGCAGCTGGATGAATATGCCAGCGGGGAAGCGTTCTTAAAGACTTTCAGGAAAGAGCGTTATGATCTTCTGTTTCTGGACCAGTATATGAACGAACTTTCCGGTCTGGCGACCGCTCAGGAAATCCGCCGGCAAGATCCGGTGGTTCCCCTTGTTTTTGTCACAACCAGCCGTGATCATGCGGTTGACAGCTACGGAGTCCGGGCCTCCGGCTATCTCGTTAAGCCCTATACGCAGGAGGCTTTTGAGCGGATGCTGGATAATATCGGAATGGAAAAGATCCGCAGGGCTCAATGCCTTTGCCTTGAACAGGATAAACTGCTGCTGCGCGAAATTCTGTGGTGTGATGTCAATGGCCATTATTGCCAAATCCATACAGACGGCGGGAGATTGTTTCGTTATCGCATGCCCTTTGCCCGACTGCTGGATAAACTGTCAGCGTATTCGCAGTTTCTGATATGTTATAAGGGCTGTCTTGTCAATATGCAGCGGGTTGAAGTGATGGACACGCTGGACTTTGTGATGGACACGGGGGATCGCATTCCGTTTTCCAAGCGGGAGCGCAGGAAAATTGAAGAACAATATCATGCTTATTTGTTTGACCAGGCCCGGCGGGAGGTTTTGTTATGAAAGGCGTCGATCTGGGAATGGTGCTGCTTTTCCCTGTTTTGGATTTTCTGCCGTACAGTTTGCCGCGATACTGGCTGTTTAAGGATAAACTGCGGATTCCCTTTTCTCAGATTGTGCTGCTTCAATTGTTTTTGATAGCTCTGAATTGTGCGGTCTTTTATGCGATCAACCAAGCTGGTCTTGAAACCGCGGCGCAATGGACGACAATTGTACGTTATGCTTTCATGCTCGTATTTTTGGCGCTGAGCTTTCTGTTCATTCGGGAATCATTTCCCAAACAGATGTTTACATATCTTTTATTTCTGGCGTGGATGTTTTTTGTCCAGGGCAATGCCAATTACATTGAATCTCGTTTTTTCTGGACCTTCTCTGACGAGCATCCGTATCTGATCTATAATGCGGCGCGCGCTGTTCTCTATTTGATAACGTGTCCGTTTCTCATTCATTTTTTCTATCACACCATTGGCGACGCACTGAAAATGGAAGATCCTGAAATGTGGCGTTCTTTATGGATTATTCCGTTGTTTTCAGCCTTGTTCGGCATGCTTTACTGCACCACGCAGGATGTCTATGCTTATGCTTCATGGCAGTTTTTGGTTTCCCGCTATTTGATGCTGTTTGGCGCTTGTTATGCTTCCGGCGCGGCTTTAAAAATCCTGCAGACTTCGCGGGCAAGAGCGCAAATGGAAGAAGCGCTGAAATACGCCGGGAGCAGTCTTCAAATGCAGAAAAAGCAGTATGATGCATTAGCGGCGACGATGACGGAAACCCGTAAGGCACGCCATGATCTGCGGCAGCACTTGACTGTGATGCATTCCTTCATAGAAAAGGATGATAAGCATGGTTTACAGGAATATCTGGATTTGGTTCAGAATGAACTGCCGCCAGAGAGGATGGAACTGTTTTCGTGCAATGAAGTTGTGAATGCTGTCATCGGATATTATGCCGCCCAGGCCCGTAACCATAAAATTCGGTTTGAGGTCAGGGCGGATTATCCTCAGGATTGCCCGATTTCCGCAACAGAAATCACGGTGTTGTTAGGAAATTTATTGGAAAATGCAGTGGAAGCATGTCTGAGAGATACGGCAGAAACCCGCTGGATCCAGCTGCGGATTCAGCCGCAGGGACACCAGGGGTTACTGATCTTAACCGATAATTCCTGCACCCAGCCCGTTCACTTTTCCGGCTCCCTACCGTTGTCATCCAAACGGGAAGGCATGGGAATCGGCGTGGCTTCGATTCAGGACATCGCTGCCGCTTACCGCGGTTATGTCCGTTTTGAAAAGAAAGAAGATGTATTCTCGGCTTCTGTCTATCTGCGCCTCACGGCGTAGGGCCGCACCTTCGGTGAGTGAACCGTTAGCCGAATGGTTAGAGAAACGGCTTGAAGTAGACAAGCTGAAATTGCCGTTGTTCAGATAGAGGCGGAAGGCGGCCTAAACGGGCGAAGGAGGGGATCCGATTGATTGAAGAAGAAGCGCTGTTTCACTTAAAAAAACCGGTGCCGGAGCGCTTAATTGCATATGGATTTCAAACGAAAGAGGCCGGCTTCACATTGAAACTGCCGCTTAAGGAAGAACAGTTTCAGCTTCAGGTCGAAGTGGACGCTTCCGGTATGCTCTTTTATGCTGTGATTGACGAGGTCACAGGGGAAGAATATACGCTGATTCATTCGGTGCATGCGCAGGGAAACTTTATTGCCAAGCTGCGCCAAGAGGTTAGCCGGAAGCTGAAGGAAATTGCCTCTGCCTGTTTTGCTGCAGACGGTCGGCCAGCGCAGGCTAGTCGGATTATCCAGTCGATCGAGCAAAACTATGGGGTGCGGCCAGAATATCTCTGGGAAGGTTCGCCCGCTTCGGCAGCCCTGCGGCATCAGGAAACGCTGAAGTGGTTCGGCGTGCTGATGCGCCTTGATTACCGAAAGCTGGATCCGCGAAAGCAGGGACAGGTTGAAATTCTGGTTTTAAAAGCCCTGCCGGAACAGATTGCCGAACAACTGGGTCATCCTGGCTTCTACAGGGCGTTTCACATGAACAAAAAACATTGGATCACTGTGGTTCTCGATGGAACGTTAGAGGACGAAACCATTCAGGAAGGGATCAGTCAGAGTTTTGCTTTGACTGCGAAGGCTGAAAGCAAGCGGCCTCAGCCCAAAGAATAAAGGCGGAATCGAAATAACCCGCAGCCGGAAAGGAGAAGGAAACGATGATTCGAAATCCTGAACAGACAATAGAAAAATTGGTGGATAATGTCCGCTATGGATTCGGCAGTTTTATGGATGAACCGGGATATCCGGAAACCCAGGTCTTGCCGCAGCCTCTGCGGCGAAAGGGCATTCGCGAATTCTGGTTTGAGATTGATCCCGCTGCCGGTTGCTTTGAAATTGATTTTACAGAGCGTCCAGCCAGTCTTTATTTTATAGATCAGCGGTTTTACCGAGGGGTCTGCCTGAAAGGATTCTTTCAGATAGAAGAATTCTCAGCCATCAACCGGCCGGACTCTTTGCAAGAAAATCAGGAAACGGGAATCCAAGCCAAGCTGATTTTAAAGTTTACAGCTAAGAGCGGACGGTATTACAGTCATTTTCAATCTTCTGATTTCATTGTTGATTAGAAAACGATACCCGAATATTTTTTCAAATTTAAATCAAATGACGGAACAGGCAAAGGGACGGCAGTGAAAAAGGATACAATCCGAATGCACGGCAGTCCTTTTCTTGTTATAATAAATAAGACTTTAAAATTTGAGGGGGATTCAAGAATGATCAAAGCAATCATGTGCGATGTTGACGGCACACTGCTGAACAGCCAGGGAGTGGTTTCTCCCTATACGATTGAACAAATAAAAAAAGTTAAGGCTCAGGGAATGTTGTTTGGTCTGGCTACCGGCCGGGATGTGCACAGTGTTAAAAAACAGCTGAACCGGTGGGGAATCGATGGGCTGGTCGATGCGATTGTTGGAACCGGCGGAGCGGAAATAGCGGATTTCCAGCTGAATGTGGAAAAAAGCAGTTATCCGCTGGAGGGAAAGGTCATCCGTCAGGTCATTGAGCATTATCAGGATCTGGACGTGAATTTTGCGATTCCTTGGCAGGGAGAACTATATTCGCCCAAGGATGATGAATATATCCGCAAGCTGTCTGAAGCCGATCACATTCCTTATCACGTTGTTGATTATCATGAATTTTTGAATGAACCGCGGCCGAAGGTGATGATCGTTTGTGATCCGGCGAGGATGGGCGCTGTGATTGCCCGCAGTCATACTTTCACGGTGCCGAAAACCAAATCTGCCGGGTTGATCACTGCGAGCATCTTATTTGAATATATGGATCCGCGGGTATCCAAAACGGAAGGGCTGAAGGAATTCATGACATTGCATGGCTTGACGATGGATGAACTTTGTACCTTTGGCGATGCGGACAATGATTATGACATGACGGTAAATGCCAAAATCGGCGTCGTCATGGCCAACGGCAGTGAAAAAACCAAAAGTGCAGCGGATTATATTACTGACGATCATGATCATGACGGAATCGGTCGGTTTATCGCCGAACATTTCTTAAATCATAGCTGAGTAAAAACAGCCCGGAAGCTTCGATGCCGGCCCAGGCTGTATTATTAGTGTTGTAAACAAGGATATCCAGCTTCTTTAAGCCGGCAGCTGACGCGATGATTTTGAAGTTTGAAAAATTAAAGTTAAAGCCCAGACTTCATCTTGATCCGAAAACGTGTCCGGATTGAAAAACTGATCCAGTTCGACAAAATTGTGTTGTTTATCTGCCGAAATCTGCTGGAGGAGGACAGGAATCTCCTGTGCGGATTCCAAGGGGATTTCTTTGTTTAAGGAAGTGTGAGAAAATACGGATTCTTCCGGCAATGTAAAGTCAGGGTTGTCAACCCGCAGCTCATCTTTGACGCAGATATTATCGCACTGCATGATGAGGGTATACCCGGAAGGCAAAGTGTCGGAGTAGACTGCGATCCGTCCGCGGGCTCCGGATAAAGTCTGATCTGAGGCCCATTGTACTTCCCACTGCCCCTGATTCAGCTTGTAAACTGTATAATGTAATGATTGAATCGAGGCATCGGCCGCAAACTGAAAGATCTGCGGATCCGCAGTGTAACCAAACTGTTTGGCAATCGCGATATCTTCTTGGTTGCAGACCGCGGGTTTCAGACTGGATTGCGGCTGGGAAGCGGCTTTCTGTGAACAACCTGTTACGATCCCGAGAAAGAGCGCGGCAAGGCAGAGGATTTTATTGATGTGTTTCATTTTATGCTCCTTTCCTGATTGTCAGAATGGCAAACATCGGCTAAAGAGAATCTGTTTCCAGCTGGCACAGGGGCTTTGTCTGAATTAAACCATCTTCTGCTTTATATTGCAATCCATTTACTTGATTAACAGGAAAGAATATGATATTCGTTTCTTATCTTTCCAAGAATGGGGGAAAGGAAAGAACACAGAATGTTACTGCAGCGCGGCATAATAAAAGAACATCAATTAGAATAAGGTAAAGAAGATGAAAAAACAGGAAAATTTCACGAAATTTGAACAATTGAAAGCTCAGCTGCTGAGCTGCTGTATCTGTCCAAGGCAGCAGGAAGAGGGATGGCATCCGATCTTTCAGGGTGATCTCCGATCTAAAATTTTTCAGATCAGCCAAGCGCCTTCCCGACGTGTTATGGAAACTGGACTACCGTTCAATGATGCCAGCGGCCGCAAACTGAAACAGGAATGGTATCAGATCAGCGACGCTCAGTTCTATGATCCGCAGCTGTTTTACATTGCTTCGATTGCCCGCTGCTATCCTGGAAAAGCGAAAGGCAGCGGTGATGAGCGTCCGCCTGTAAGGTGTGCTGAACTGTATCTGAAACAGGAAGTGGAACTCGTGCAGCCGCAGTTATACATCGTAATCGGCAGTTATGCCGCGCAGTGGTTATTTCCGCAAATCCCGCTGGAAACATTAATTTTCAGCACCCGGAGTTTTCAGGGGAAACCTGTTTATACACTTCCGCATCCTTCCCCCTTAAACCGCAAATGGCTGAAGGATCATCCTGATTTTGAAACAAATCGGATGCCGCAGATTCGTGCTCATCTGCATTCGATTTTATTGAATGAATCATAAAAAACAAGCGAGTTCAGCCCGAAGGAGGAAAAAATGAATTCCACACAAATTGAAAATTGTCAGAAATTTTACGCGATTGCCCAATCCAGATTAGCCGGCGATACAAGCGGACACAGTCTGGATCACGTTCTCCGCGTCGTCAACAATGCAGTCTTGATTGCCAGAGATGAAGCAACCTGCGATCTGTATTTGATCGTGGCTGCCGCGCTGCTCCATGATGTGATTGATGATAAGCTGACTGCGAATCCTAAGCGGGAACATGATCGACTTGCGGAAGCGTTGGAAGCGATTGATCCTGCTGTCAAAGAGCCGGTCTTTGCGATTATTGACCATTTATCCTTTTCCAAGAATTTAGGTCGGAGCCAGAAGCTGTCCAAAGAAGGTCAGATCGTACAGGATGCCGACCGGCTGGATGCGATCGGCGCGATTGGAATTGCCCGTACCTTTTATTACGGCGGTCATGTCGGCAATGCGATGTATGACCCCAAACTTCCCCCTCGCTCCCAGATGGACGCCTTGAGCTATCGCAAGGAACGCAGTACCGTAATCAATCACTTTTACGAAAAGCTGCTGCTGTTGGAGAAAAAGATGAACACCGAAACCGGCAGGCGTTTAGCGCGGCACCGCACGGCCTTCATGGAAGAGTATCTGCAGGAATTCTTCGCAGAATACAACGGTCAGCGATAACAATCCAATGAACCCATATAAAAACACGATTCCGAGGAATCGTGTTTTTTGGCGCTGTGTTTTGCAGAGCGAGGACAGGATTCAGCGTCCTTAATATTTTTTCTTCCTTGCCGCTGCGGTTTTTGCCCATTGCAGGCGAACCCGGGAATCCGGAATGCGCAGCTTCTGCCGGTATTTGACAACCGTTCGGCGTGAGATCGGACAACCTTGGGCTTTTAACCAATCGCTGAGCTGCTGATCGCTGAATGGATGGGCGGGATCCTCCTGATCAATCCGCTTTTTTAATTCCCGCAGCACCTGATCTTGGCTGAGATCCTCCTGCACCTGTGTTGGGAAGAAGAAGGAAAAGGGGTAAAGCTGCCCCTGAAACTGCAGCCCTTTGCCGGAAAGCGAACGGGAAATAGTAGAGGGATGCAGCCCCAGCTGGTCCGCAATTTTCTGTCGGGTTAACGGCACTAACGGCACTCCGCTGATAAAGAAGGCTTTCTGATTCAGGCAAATCGCCTGAGTAATGGAAACCAGCGTCTGATTGCGTTTCTGAATCGCCAGAAGCAGATTTTTCGCTTCTAATGTTTTTTGCTTTAAATAATCCTGAACCGATGGATCATCCAGCGGCATGGGATTGAAGATTAGTTCACTGAAGCTGCGGGTCAGCGTAATCTTAAACTGCTCTTCTTCTATTTCCACCTGCACTTCGCAGACTAACGGTGCAGCCGGTGTTCCCTGACTGCGGCCGGGCTTGGGATCGCAGCTGCGCAGCAAAGCCAAGGCTTCATGAAGCTGTGCTTCGCTGCAGTGCAAAGTCCGGCATAAAGCGGTCACGCTGCCGCGGGCCAGAGCTTCCAAATGATCGGTCAGGCGCATTGCCAGTTCATTTTCCGGATGATTTTCCATAAGCTGATAAAGCAGACACTCCCGCAGATCATGGGCGAAGAGTCCGGAGGGCTTCAGACTTTTTAACTGTGTCAAAATCCGATTCAGCCGCCCCTCGCCGATTTTCAGCATGCCTCTTAATTCGGCAGTGTCTTCCCGCAAATAGCCATCGTCATCCAGCAAGCTGATCAGCACATCCGCGATGGGCTGATCCTGCGGATCCAGGATCACGGCTGCCTGATGCTGCAGCTGCTGCTTCAAAGAGAGATCTTCGGCGACAAACTGTTCCGCTTTTGTGTAAAGATCTTCACTTTTTATAGAGCGGATATCGTTCCACTCCAGAAGCGGATTGCTCAGCATCTGTTCATTCAGGTAGGCGGACAGCACATCCGAGCTCATGTGCAGGATATTCAGCGATTGAAACATCGCCGGTTTCAGCTTGGTTTTTGTCTGAACCTTCGGCTTCAATGAGAACGTATTGTTCATGCGGTCAGCCTCCTTTTGTTTTATTGTAGCACAATCCGTCATCCATGACAGCGCTCACAAAATTAATTCACGTTTGATTGACAAAGTTGAATTCCGAACCTATTCTTAAATTGTAATCTTTTTGCACATGAATTAAAAAGGAAAAAATAAAGGAGGGGGAAACGATGGAAAGTCCGGCTAAGAAAAAAATTCTGGATGCCTTGGCAGAGGCGACCCGCCATTTCGCCTGGAATGATCTGTCTGATTTAAGTGCTCAGAGCTTGGCGGAACACTTCGGACTCAGCCGCAATCTTATTTCACAATATCTCAATGAAGCGCACAACGAGGGATTGGTGATTAAGATCAATACACGGCCTGTTTATTTTTTGGGCAAAGCAGAACTGTGCGAACGGATGAAGGCGGAAGATCTGAAATCGGTTTATGATTCCGTCGAGGAATTGATGAAGGACGGCGCAGCCCGGAAAGAGAAAATCGTTTCTTTCCGCAAGCTGGTCGGTCATCAGGAAAGTCTGAAGCAATGCGTAGAACAATGCAAAGCGGCGATTACCTATCCCGGCATCGGTCTGCCGATTCTTTTGCAGGGACAGACCGGAACCGGCAAAAGCTACATCGCCCAGCTGACCTATGAATACAGTGTAGAAAAAGGGATTATCGGCAAAAAGGGCAATTTCGTGACGGTCAACTGCGCTGAGTATGCCAACAATCCCGAACTGTTTCTGACCAATCTGTTCGGCTATAAGAAAGGTTCCTACACCGGAGCCGAGAAGGACAAGGCGGGTTTGCTGGCGCTGGCGGACGGGGGCGTGCTGTTTCTCGATGAAATCCATGCGCTCAAACCGGAGTGTCAGGAAAAAATCTTTCTGTTCATGGACAAAGGCATCTATCACATGGTCGGCGATAACGAAACCTGGCATTCCGCGCAGGTCCGGCTGATTTTCGCGACGACGGAAGATCCGCAGAAGGTTCTGTTGAAAACCTTGTTAAGACGCATTCCGATTGTAGTTCAGGTGCCGCCGCTGATCGACCGCTCGCTGCAGGAAAAACGCGAGCTTGTGCATGAAATTGTAACGCAGGAAAGTGCTAAGATCACCCGCCAGGTGGTGTTCAGCGAACTGGCCTATCAGACCCTGGTCAATCATGCCTATCCCGGCAATGTCGGAGAGCTGGTCAACACCATCCGCGCCAGCGTGGCCAAAGCCTATCTGCGCGATCCGGCTGCCGATCCGGTTGAGCTGCATTTGTATGATCTGCCCAGCTTCCTGCTGCAAAGCGGAACCGCCAACGGCGAATTGATGGAATATGACGACGGCAAGATGATCGACACCCGGCAGATGATGAAACAGAAATATTTTGATACGATGCTGTACACGTTCAATAAAGGACTGATCGATCAATATTTAAATCCTCTGCCGATGCCGGAGTTTATCGAAAAAGCCTATATTCTGTTAGAAGGTTATACGGATTATTTGTTTTTCAACAATCCTGCAGGGAAAACACCGAAGGATGATCTGACCGCCAGTCTGGTGGAAAATATCTATCGGATTACAGCGCAGAAATACAATCTGGAAAAACTGAGCAATTCCGAGGTGGTGACGATGACGCGCTTCATTCTGGATTTTGCCAGTCATAATGCTTCCTGTCTGCCGCTGGACAAGAAATATCATAAGGAAATCCAGGACTGTATTGAAGCCATTCAGCATCTGTTTCCGATCAATGCGACGGCGATCCGCAATGTTGCCCGGCTGATCCAGGACAGCCTGAACATCAAACTGGAAGGGATCGGCTACCTGGATCTGCTGATCTACATGATGTATTTCAACCGGGAGATGGAAACCTCGCAGATTCCCGTGCTGATCATCGCGCATGGGTTCAATATTGCCAGCAGTATTGCCGAGGTTGCCAATCAGCTGCTGCGGCGCAAGATCTTTGACGCGATCGACATGCCGATTGAATGCGGCGTGGATGTCATCATCCGCAAGGTTTCCAATTATCTGAAGCATCTGGAAGGGTGCAGGGAAGTTCTTCTGATGGTGGATATGGGATCGCTGGAGGAAATCTACAAGTATACGGAAAATCTTAAAAATATCGATATCGGAATCATCAATAACGTCACAACCAAGCTGGCTCTGGATATCGGCTGCATGATCATGGAAGGGGAAGGGATTGAAACGATCCTGGAGGAAGCGGCCAACCGCAATCAGCATCGTTATCTGATCGTGCGCAACCGTCAGCGAGCCAATGCGATTCTGTCGATCTGTCAAAGCGGCTTCGGAACGGCGGAGAAGATCAAAAAACTGCTGGAGAAAAGTCTGCCGCCAAATCAGAATATTCCGGTGCTGTCCTATGAATATGACAGCATAGAAACGATGGGTTCCCAAGCTCCGGTCTTTGATAAATACAATATTCTGTTTGTCGTCGGCACGATGGATCCGAAGATCAAAGGCGTGGAATTTATCTCGTTGGAAGAGCTGATCGAACAGAAAAACATTGAAAAGATCTCGGAGCTGCTCAACGGCCTGCTGAATGAGGAAGAAATCCAGCAGTTTAACGACAATCTGCTGCGCAACTTTCCAATGGAAAATCTGCTGAATTATCTGACGATTCTCAATCCGGAAATCATTCTGGGCAATGTTGAAACAATCATCCGCTCCATTGAAGCGCAGCTGGGTCTGCGGATTACAAGCAATGTCAAGGTTGGGCTGTATCTGCATATCAGCTGTCTGATCGAACGGCTGATTATCAATAAGACAGTGGCGCCGTACGACAAGCTGGAACAGCTGCAGCGGGATCATCAGGATTTCATCGCGGTGATCCGCAAAAGCTTTGCCGAGGTGGAACGGATTTACAATGTGTCGATTCCCTTATCGGAAATCGGGTATTTATATGAATACATCACCCTCGGCAGTGTCGAAAAAGAAGAAAATAGTGTCGAAGATGAAACCGGTTACTTTGAATAGAAAGGTCTGTCAGGTCAGAATTGGAGCTGAAATTTCAGAAAAATTTCTTGAATTTCGGCTTTTTTTCTATTTTAGGATCAGTTTATTAAAAAAATAGACGAATTGGCATACTAATTGCTTATATTTGAGCGTAAGAAGAGAAGGGAGGACAGCCCGTGAGAAAGATAATTCTGGCTTCTCATGGATCCATGGCCGAAGGGGTGCTCAGCGCCGCCCGGATGATCATGGGGGATTGTGAAGAGATTCAGGCTCTGGGATTGGATCATTATGAATCTCCGACGGAAATTGCCCGTCAGATTGAGCGGCAGGTTGCAGCGGAACCGGCCTGCGACTTCATTATTTTCTGCGATATCCATGGCGGCAGCGTTCACAATCAGCTGACGGAGTTATGCCGGTATCCAAATGTGTATCTGGTCGGCGGCGTGACGTTGTCAATGATTCTGGAATGTCACCTTAACGTTCAGGACATCGGAACTATGGAATTGGTGGAAAGCGCCGTGCAGTCGGCTAAAAACACGATTACCGTGTTGTCGCACAAGCAGGCGGTGGAGCAAATTGAGAAGGGAATGGAGGATGATATTTTATGGTAGAGCTGTGCCGAGTCGATGATCGGATGCTTCATGGACAGGTCGCGGTGACCTGGGTGAATCAAGTCGCTCCCGACGCGATTTTGATCGCCAATGATGAAGCGGCGACCAACGAGATGAGCAAGCTGGCGTTCAAAATGGCCAAACCGGCCGGGGTGAAGCTGGCGATCAAAACGGTGAAGGATGCGGCCGTGCTGCTGAATGATCCGCGTACGAAGAAAACACGGATTTTCCTGATTGTCAGAACGGTCCAGGACGCCTTGGAACTCGTTAAGGCAACAGGAGGCCAAATAAAAAGTGTCAACATCGGAGGAGTCAAGAAAAAGGAGGGAAGCAGACAGGTGGCGGCCAACGTCCATATGAACGATGACGATTTAACGGCACTCAGAGAACTAAACTCTCTGGTTTACGTTGAATTGCGAATGGTTCCTAGCGAATCAAAAACAGATGTCAGTAAATTAATTTAGAGGAGGAAACAATTATGACACAAGCTTTGTTAGTAGGATTAGCAGTCATTTTCTGCGATTTCGTGGAAACATGGTTTTCTTATCCTATGACAACCAGACCGTTGATTGTAGGTACAGTCATCGGTATCGTATTAGGGGATATTACAACAGGTATTGTAGTTGGTGCCAGTCTTGAATTAGTGTTCATGGGCGTTATGGCGATCGGCGGGACGGTGCCGCCGGATGCGGTAGCGGGTACCGCAGTTGGAACAGCCTATGCGATTATCTTGGGACAGGGTGTTGAAACAGCTTTCGCTTTAGCGATTCCAGCGTCTATGTTATGCCAGATGATGTTCGTTCCATTTACAGCACTTCGATCCTTCTGGAGTCCGGCAATTGATAAATGGGTAGCTAAAGGTGATTATAAGACACTGGAAAGAATTATGCCTTTGGTTTCCTTAACCACATTTATTCCTAGAGGTATTGTCTGTGCTTGTGCGATTGCTTTGGGATCAACGGCGGTTGAAAGCTTTATCGCAGTTTTGCCGACAGTCTTGCTTGATGGTATGGGTGTTGCGGCCGGTATGCTCGGCGCGGTCGGGTTTGCGCTATTGTTAAAGATGATGTGGACCAAGAAACTCGCGGTTTACTTCTTTGTCGGATTCATTCTTTCATCCTATTTGGGTCTGCCATTAATGGCTGTTGCAATTTTAGGTATTCTGTACGTCATTATTCTCTTTGTTGAACAAAATCACAACGGTAAGTCAGTCAGTGCCGCCGCGGATGAAGAGGAGGAATTATTCAATGATTAAGGAAAAATTCAATTTAACTGAAGAAGAAAATAAGATGTGCCGTCAGATCGCTATGCGGTCCTGTACCATGAGCGCTCCGTACTGCTGGGAAAAAATGCAGGCGCTGGCGTTCTTATACACCATGATTCCAGTTATCAACAAGTATTATCCGGAGAAGGAAGACCGGATTGAAGGCTACAAGCGGCATTGGGAACTGTTCAATACGACGCCAAGTGTTTCCGGATTCATCACCGGTCTGGCGGCTTCCATGGAAAAACAGGGAGCAGAAGATCCAAACTTTGATAAATCATCCATCTCTGCCGTTAAATCCTCGTTGATGGGACCTTTTGCGGGCATCGGCGACTCAATTTTCCAAAGCACACTGCGAGTTATCGCAATGGGGATTGGCTTGAGTTTTGCGGTAAACGGGAGTATCCTGGGACCTATCATCTTCTTGTTAGTCTATAATATTCCAGCAACCTTTGTTCGTTATATCGGCCCGTTCGTTGGATATAGTTTAGGCGCGAAGTTTATGGCTGATGCTGCTGAAAATAACATTATGGGAACGATTACAAAAGCAGCCAGCACCGTGGGTTTAATGACGGTCGGCGCAATGACGGCAACCATGGTTTCTTGTAAGATCGGCTTTGTTTTCACAATGAATGGTGCGGAACAGTCCATCCAAGCAATGCTGGACACGATTTTCCCAAATCTGCTTCCATTGCTGCTGACATTATTCTGCTTTAAGTTATTGAAGAATAAGGTCAATCCGACAGTTTTAATCTTCGGCCTAATGATCTTCGCGATTCTGGGCACCTGGATTGGAATTTTCTAAACCGAGGATATCGGTTCAGCGAATAAAACGCTACAATAAAAGAAAGTAGAAATAGGATCAGGCAGAGCTTTCTCTGCCTGATCGGATTCTGCCATTTGAAGGAGGAAAAGAAATGGTTACTTTACTAGACTGCATCTACCGCGTCCCGGCAGTCATTGAAAGCATTGTCGAACAACGCGAGGTTACGTTTGCACCGCTGTTGGAAGCGGTCAAGGATCGTCTTGATGATCTGAATGAAATCCTGTTTGTCGGCTCCGGAACAAGCAATACGTGTTCAGTTACCGCTTACCGCTTTGTTGAAAAAGCAAGCTGCCTGTCAACCAGCACGATGATTCCGAATGAATTTTTAGCCAAAACGGTTTACAATCCTAAAGCGCTGTATGTCTTTGTTTCCCAATCCGGGACTTCAACCCTGACGCAGCAGGCCTTAAAGAAGGTCAAGGCGATGGGGTGTCTGACCGCAGCCATCACAGAAGCGCCAACGACCCCGCTGGCTCAGGCTGCGGACGTGCATATCGATATGGGCTGCGGCTATGAAGAATACGGCATGCGGACAATCGGATACTGCGCAAGTATTTTAACGGAAATGTTGATGGGCGTTGCGCTCGGACAGGCCCGCGGCGTCGTCAGTGAAGCAGCGGCTGCCGCTTACATTGAGGATGCGCTGGCGGTGACGAAGGATCATAAGGAAATCTGCGACCGCACGCTGACCTGGTTTGACCACAATAAGGAAGCGCTGATGGATGTCGATGCGTTTGTTCTGTATGGCCCAGGCAGTTTGTATGGCGTAGCCTTGGAAGGCGCGCTTAAAATTCTGGAAATTGCCAAGCGCTTCATGTGCGTGGGTTATGAGATGGATGACGGCCTGCATGGTCCGACCATGGGCTTTACCCAGCGGCATGCGGTTATCGTTCTGAATGACGGCGGCAAGGACAATTCATTGGCCATGGGAATTGCTCAATATATGAAAAATGATGTCGGCCATGCCTATGTGATCGGCGCGAATCCGATAGATGAGGACGATCTCGGCTTTACACCGGCGTCCAAAGACTTCGCCTGCCTGGAATATGCACCGGTCGTGGAAATTCTGGCTTATCGGCTGGCGGTCGACTACGGCATTGAACTGAAGGATATCAAAACCCAGGATCCGCTTCCGGAAATGAAGTATTTCAATACCCACGATGAATAAAACGGAGAGGAAGCACGGGAACGTGCTTTTTCTCAACCCTCAGCAGCGCGTTCTGTTAAAAGCAATCCTGCTGATGGCGATACCGGTGGCGCTGCAGACGATTATTTCCGTCGGTATCAACATGGTCGACACGATGATGGTCGGCGCGTTGGGAGAAACGCAGCTGACGGCCGTTTCTCAAGCCAGTCAGCTGTTCTTCATCTTCCAGCTGACCTTGTTTGGAACGACGGGCGGAGCGAATGTGCTGATCGCTCAATACTGGGGTAAACAGGATCGCGAAGCGATCCGGTCTGTCATCGGCTATACGTTTCGGATCATGCTGGGAACGGCGGTGATTCTGATTGGCATTGCCGCTGTGTTTCCGCAGCAGGTCATGACGCTGCTGTCCAACAATCCGGCGGTGATCGAAATCGGAACGCAGTATCTGCGCATTGTCAGTCTGTCGTATCTGTTTTTTGGGATTACGACAGTCATCGGCAATACACTGCGTGCGGTCGGGGATGTCAATGTCGCCATGGGAGCTTCGCTCGTATCGATTGCCGCAAGCGTATTGTTTAACCGGATATTGGTATTTGGCTTTTGGGAAATTCCGGCTCTGGGGGTCGTGGGCAGTGCCTTGGCGAATATTCTGGCACGGATTCTGGAATGTTTGATTCTGGTTGTGTATCTGGCTTGGTTTGAGAAAAAGATTCGTTTTCGTTTAAGCAGCTTGTTTCATCCGCAGAAGGCGCTGTGGCCTTCGTTTGTCAAAAACTGCGCGCCGGTGGTGGCTAATGAGCTGACCTGGGTGCTGGGCAGCTCTGTGCTGACCATGATCTCCGGACACATGGTTTTTGCGTTTGCCACGGCGTATGCGATTTTCAATGTTGTAGCTCAGATTTCCTGTGCTCTATCCCAAGGCATTGCCGCGGCGGCGGCCGTCGTTGTCGGAAATTTAATTGGGGAAGGAAAACGGGATGAACTGGACAGACCGATTCGTCTGCTTCAGCACATCGGCGCGCTCAGCGGGACTGCCGCCTGTCTGTTTATTCTGGCGATCATTCCGCTGATGCCGAAGATCTACAACATTACGCCGGAAACATTTTCCGTGCTGATTCAGATCATGATCGTCGGCGGATTCATCGAAATTTTCCGCTGCATCGGCTTTGTCAACAATGTGGGCATCCTGCGCGGAGGCGGCGACGCCCGGTTTGTTTTCTTCAATGATGTGTTTTACTTGTGGGTGTTCTGTATTCCGCTAGGCTGGTGGTGCTGCCAGCAGGCAAAAGTTCCGCTATTCCTTGTTTTCTTTATCCTGCGCTGCGACGATGTGATCAAAGCCTTCGTCGGGAACTGGCGAATTCATCAGGGACACTGGATTCATCAGGTAACCGTTCAGCCGGAAGGGAGTCCGCGATGATCCGGACGATGATTTGGGACTGTGACGGAACTTTGGTTGACAGCCGGGCAATGATTGACCTGTTTTATGACGGCTATCATCGCCTGTATCCGAACCGACCGCGCAAAGATCGAGCGGAATTTGTTCCCTGTCATGGCAATCCCGATGAAGTGAATTTCAGAATGCTGAATATCCTGCCGCAGCATCAAGCTTCTTTCTTTGAATTCTGTCTGAACGGTTCTTCTGTTACCGATCATTTCCGTGCTTTCCCGGAAATCAATCCGGTCTTATTTCAACTGAAAGCCAGGGGCATTCGGCTGGGAATCAATACTTCACGAACCCAGAAAACAATCAGAGAGGCTCAGCTGCAGCTGAAAGAAGCTTATGATTTGTTTGATTTTGTCGTGACTTCCGATCAAGTTTCCCATCCTAAACCCGCACCCGATTCGCTGCTTTTATGTCAGCAGAAGGCGGGATGCAGGAAGGAAGAAATGCTCTATATCGGCGATCAGCCTGTCGATCAGCAATGTGCCGAGCAGGCGGGAATTCAGTTTGTCTTGGCACAATGGGGTATAAGCACACCACAGCCGTTTCATGAATGTTTGAAATTAGATCATCCGGCAGCGATCTTTGAGCTGATTAAAAATCATTAAACACGCAAAGGGGACATTATAAAAAGAGATAAGCGTTTTGCAGCGAACTTTAGTAAAGAAAAAGGAACAGAAAATCAGAGACATGATCCATGGTCATTGATTTTGTGTTCCTTATTCAGTTTTTTTGTATCAAATAAAACTAAGACTCGTTTCATTTCTGCAGTAAGGTATACTTTATATCTCGACCTTTTCCTGTTTTCTGGATAACAGACTGTTCTGTTAAATGATTGAGTATTCTTACTGTTTTGGCTTTGTTGAAACCCGTTAGCTCGTCAATTTGGGCTCGTGTTAATATTCTTTTCCCATCGAATACATTTAAAATCTGCTTTTCATCTTCATTTAAATTTAATTCTTCATTGAGCGTCGGAAGCCCTACCGTTATTGAATTTTCATAAACTTGATAGTTTGGTTTTGTTAAATTATGGCTATAAGCTTCATTGATTCTTTTTATTCCGGTACCAAATTTTTCGATATAGTTTAATCGATAAAACAGATTACCTATGATCGGATTTCTCAGGGTTGAAATTTGCCCGTTGAGGTATTCTTCTTTTGAAATACCGGGAGGCAGGGAGCCCGGCGAAGATATTTCAATTTTATCCTCAAACATACTGATTTTAATGTTGGAATCAACATCCCAAAGACGATGCACTAAAGCATTGGCTAAGGCTTCACGTAAAGCCTCTTCTGGAATCAAATCAATTTTTCTGCGCACTGCACCTTCAATTTTCTCAATTTGATAATATTGTCGGTAGATATTCAAAGCTTCAAAAAACTGCGTTAAAATGGAACAATTCTCTAATGTTTTTCTATCTCTCAGCTCAGAAATAGTCGTTCCGAAGCGGATGATATCTACGCCTTTAAACTGATTGTGATCTGCAATTAAGGCCGCAGCATTGGTATAGCGGCCGTCTGGAGTCATGAGCTGAAGTGTTTTGAGAATGTCATTGGACAACCCTTCAATCTTTAATTCTTGAACCAGCGTAGTTTCTAATGTTTGGAATGTAAGGTTTTGCTCGTTTGAGATTTGTTCTTCAAAGGTTTGATTCATTCCATCTAAAACCAAGCGGTTTAGATCTAAACGATTGACCTCAATCGTGGCTGAATCATTTCTTTTATAAGCTTTGCTTCGATAAAGATAAGGTTTATACAAGCCTTCAAATACGGTAAGGACGATAGTCTGATTGCGGCAAATTTCAAGAGAATAATCAGGAATGGGTGAGAGATTATCATTGATCATATTTTCGATATTTAAACATAACTGTTCTGGATTGTCCAAACTAAGGATAATTCCGTCATCGCTTATGCCAAAAACTATTTTTCCACTTCCATAATTAGCATAAGCAGATACAGTTTTTAGGAAGGTTCTGGTGATTTGTTCCTTATATTCTAATGTTTTTGATTCTCTTTCCATTCTTAATCCCCTTTCTATCTTAGTCTTATTATATATTGGTTCTAAAACGGATGCAACGAAAATCGTTTCGTTGCATTTTTTGCTGCAACGATGCAACGTATTAAATTCAAAGAACCAAAAAAGATTTAAGCTAATTAATTAAGTCGTTATGATTTGTATTTCAGCTTATGGAAGTGGAGAGTGCTTAACGATAATTTGCGCAAGTGAAGAACTCTTTAAACTTCTTATTCGGTTCAAATGATTTTATTCTCATATTTTAGTTAGTTTTTCTTCTTATCTTTTTAATTTTCTTTCTATTTCAAGCTTTTATCATATTAGTTAAAATGAGTGCAACGAAAACTGTTTCGTTGCATTTTCGTTGCAATAATGCAACGAAAAATAAAAACTTTCGAAATTGGATTTAGGTATAGTGACTTTGAAACAGATTCCCTATAATACAAAAAGGAACAAATCTTCGTGCTCTTAAGATTAGAAATATTCATTGAAAGCTGTTAATCTGATTCAGATTATACTAAAAGCATCAGAGATTGAATCTGGTATTTATCTGAAGTAAATAAATCATCCAGTGAAGGCCGGATTTTCTCCGTTGGCGGGTCTGCGCTTGTTTTTCATGGGAATCTGTGTTCTAATTGTATCCATAGAAAGAATTAAAGGGGGATCACAGATGAAAATAGGAAAATATTCGCTGGCACTGTTGTTAGTGATGGCTGGCTGCACGGCGCAGCCTGCGGTTTCACCCAGTTCGGAGCCAACTGTGGAAACCGGAAATTTGACACAGACGGCAGAACAGCTGGCCAACGTGTTGGTTACGCAGTTGGGGGCAACCAGTGTTCAATATGCCTTAATGGATAACGGTGAGGTAACTGTATCCGGACAAGCCGGTGTTTTTGCGAAAGAATCGGATCAGGCGCTGAGCGCTCAGGATCAGTATGCCATTGGCTCCGTGTCCAAGATGTTCACCGCTGCGGCGATGATGAAGCTTCAGGATGAAGGAAAATTAGATCTGGATCAACCGGTCGCGGAGCTGCTTCCGGAATTCACGATGGCGGATGAGCGGTACTCCGAGATTACTGTGCGGATGCTGCTGAATCACAGTTCAGGTCTGCCGGGTTCCAGTTTCAGCGAAGGCTTTATGTTTGTGCCGGACACCACCGCGCATGATACTTTTTTGGAGAATCTGAAGACGCTGCACCTGCAGGCCGATCCGGGAGCGTATTCAGTCTATTCCAATGACAGCTTTGTGCTGGCTGAACTGGTGGTTGAAAAGGTCAGCGGCCAGGATTTCACAAGCTATCTGCGCACGCAGTTTATAGAACCGCTAGGGATGACGCGCACACAGACGTCGGTAGGGAATGTCGATTTTAATGCCATGCCGAAGGTCTATTCAGCGACTCAGCCGCAGCGCGCGCTGCCGGCCGACATTGTTTCTGTAATCGGAACTGGCGGCATGTATTCGACGGCGGAAGATCTGTGCCGCTGGGGACTGGCTTTCATGCCTTCCTCGTCGATGTTAAGTGCAGAGGCGTTGAGTGCGATGTCTGTCAATGAAGCAAAGAAAGGCATCTGGCCGACCGAACAGGCGAACAGTATTGGCTATGGATTAGGCTGGGACAGCGTTGAACTGTCACCGTTTGCCCAGGCTGGAATTCAGGCGCTGAGCAAAGGCGGCGATACAATGTATTCCCATACAGCCTTTGTCGTTCTTCCTCAGCAGGGCCTGACTTGTGCTGTATTAAGCTCAGGCGGACTCAGCTCTTACAATCAGATGATGGCTTCTACACTGCTGGAACAGGCCTTGATGGAAAAAGGCGTGATCAGCGAAGCACTGCCGCATTATCAGCTGCCGACGACTCCGGAAACGGTACCGGCCATCCCGGAAGAAGTCCAGGCCTATGCTGGGCTGTATGCGGATTCCACGTCCTTGTATCGGATTGATTTTACCGAAGAAGGAATATTGAATTTTACGATCGAACAGATGCCGGACACGCCGACGCCGCTGACGCATGTCGGTGACGGTCAGTTTCTGCTGCCTTCCCCGATGACAAACCAGCTGTTCAGCTTTGAAGAAAACGGCGGCCACACCTATTTGAAAGTCGAAGCCGTTACGGAAATTCCGGGCTTGGGCTATTCCGCCACGACGGTCTATTATGCGATGAAGGTGGAGGAAAATCCGTTGTCTGATGCAGTGAAGTCAGCCTGGCAGACGCGCAGTACAAAGACTTATTTACTGATCAGTGAAGATCTGCATTCCCAGATCTATGAGATGATTCTGCCTATTGCTCCAGTACCGCTGAGCAGCTTTGCCGAAGGGTATGTCAATGCCCATCAGATCGTAGATGAAAACCGTGCCGTGGCGATCGTGCAGATTCCGGGCAGCGGCAGCCGAGATCAGTTTGACTATACATTCTTCACTCAGGATGGTGTTGAGTATCTTCAAGGAGCTGGGGATCTATATGTCAGTCAGGACAGCGCGGTGAAAGCGGAAGTCGGAACAATGAATGCAACACTGAATGATCAGGGCCATACGCAGTGGCTGACACTGGATCCGGCACTGGAAGGAAAAACGCTGACGGTCAGCAGTGATTCTCAGGGTGTCTTTGTCTACGATGCGACTATGATCTGTCTCTATAATCGTGTAACCGATGGAGAAAAGACGATAACACTGCCTTCCGGCGGGACACTCGGCCTGGCAGGGGAAGCAGGAACGGTCTTTACGCTTACGATTGAGTAAGTCAGAAGTTCACTCTTTATGATTGAATCAGTTCAGCATTCAGCTGTTGGAAAGCCAGTTTCATTCCAACAGCTTTTTGTTTTATTGGTCTATGGCGGAGGAAGCATAAAAAAGAGCGGACTGTATGACACGATTATAGGCTTGCTGAAGGAAAACGGCATTGAAAGCCAGGAGTTGTCCGGCGTTCAGTCCAATCCGAAAATTGAATCCGTGCGCCAAGGCATCCAAATTGTCCGCGAACATCAGCTGGACTGTGTGCTGGCGGTTGGCGGAGGCAGCACACTGGACTGTTCCAAAGCGATTTGCGCCGGGGTTAAGTATGACGGTGATCCCTGGGAACTGGTGCTGGATCGAACGAAAGTCAAAGCCTGTCTGCCGCTCATAACGATCTTGACGATGGCGGCTACCGGATCAGAGATGGACAATATTGCAGTCATTTCCAATCCTGAAACCCAGGACAAGAAAGGCTTCAGCAGCTACGGCATGTTTCCGAAGTTCAGCATTTTGGACCCGACGTACACTTACAGTGTTCCGGCATTGCAGACAGCGGCGGGAACGGCCGATATTATGTCGCATATTATGGAGTCTTATTTCGATCAGGTACGCGATGCCTCCGTGCAGGACGGCATTTCCGAGGCGTTGTTAAAGACCTGCATTGAATCGGCGCCGGTCGCCTTGAAGAAACCGAACGATTATCAAGCGCGTGCCAATCTGATGTGGGCGGCTTCGCTGGCGATCAACGGGCTGAACTCTTTAGGGAAGAACCGCGCCTGGACTTGTCATCCGCTGGAACATGTATTGAGTGCTTATTACGATATTACCCATGGCGTTGGATTAGCGATCTTAACGCCGCGCTGGATGAAGCATGTTCTCAACGAACAAACGGTTGACGTCTTTGCCCGGTTTGCCCTGCATGTCTGGAACGTCGATCCGCAGTTGGATTGCTGGGCAGCAGCGGAGGAAGGCATTGCGAGGCTTTATGAATTCTTTGTTTCGCTAGGCCTGCCGATGACGCTGCGCGAAGTTGGAATTGATGAAAGCCGGTTGGAAGAAATGGCAGAGAAAGCGGCCGAAAGTGATTTCAGCCGTTCATTCCAGCCGCTGACCTGTGAGGATATTCTGGAAATTTACCGCGCCAGCCTGTAAGAAACCGGCATTTTATGCTATAGTTATAAAAGTAAAGTCGAGGGAAAATCATGAATAAAATCATTCAGTTTGTTCTGATTCTGGCGGTCGGTCTGGTTCTGTATTTTCTGTTAAATCGGATGATGCAGAAGCTGATGGTCGAATTATCGGAGATCTTGTATAAGGAAGTCAATCCGGAGAAATATCTTCAGGTACTCAACGGCTGGAAAGGAAAGATGTTCTTTTCCAAAAAGACACGTTCATTAATGGCGATCGACGCTTTGTTAATGCAGAATGAAACGGCGAAAATTGAAGAAATCTTTGAACAGCTGGATGCGGTGAAGATGAATCCGGGCAACAAGCTGGGATTGGCGCAGAAGGAAGTTTCCTTCTATATCGACACGAAGCAGTTTGATAAGGCATTAAAAGCGTATGATACGCTGAAGGAGATTGCGGCGAAGTTCAACAATCCGCAGGTGGAAAGCATTCTTAAAGAATGTACGTTTTTAGTTGAAATCTATATTCATCACAATACGGAAATTCTGGATGAACTGCTGGATCTGGCGGGAAAAATGTCCAATCCGTTTTATCAGGGAATTTTTCTTTATCGGGCGGCGAAGCTGTACTATTTTAAACAGGATGAAGAAAACTGCCGCAAGCTGTTAGAAGAAGCCAAAGAAAAGCTGCAAGGCACCGCTTGGGAAGTGATGATCCGGCAGATGCTGGAAGAAAATCTCGCCTTGGTGGCAGAACGTTAAGGAGAGTGCAATCAGTATTCCGCAAATCAGGATTGGATTATCATATTGAGGTGCAGAAAGCGAAGTTAACGTTGTTTCTGTAGGAATGAGAGCTATTGTTAAAATCTTTCCAGGAATTTATTTTAAAGAATATTAGTGATTACGAGTACCATCCAAGAGTTCAATGGCTAACTTTAGCTTGATATTGAGAATTGTTATTCTGCTATGAAAAAATAGACATGAGGCCTGTGATCTCTTGTCTATTTTTTGTAGCTTAAAAGCATGAAAAACGCTTTATATCTTCTCATAAGTTTTTATAAGGAAACGGCGAACCTTTTTGTATTAAGAATTTTCGACGTTTCTGTTTAAGTCCTGTCATATGTCTTTATCAGACCCTTTTAGTAAGCGTGTGCGTCAAAAAGCGGTACGTATAAATTGCCAAATTGAAAGAAGGACACTTTGAAAAAAAGGTATAAAGTATGGATTTTGTACTACAATTCAGCGAAAGCAACAGGGATAAAATAGATCTTGTCGCCAGGGCAATCACATAGCCTTTTGCGGATAGGGTATATTTGATGGCAGACGGCGTTTCTCACTCCCAAGCAAAGGATACCCTGCTTTTTTTACTTTTTGTCGCTATGCCATTCCTGCAATACTGCTTCCGCTTGTGCGATAAGCTGTTCTTTGTTAAATATACCGGGAAGCAAAGATGTTGTTTGAAAGACCACCTAACGCATATTCAGCGGCAACGCTGTCTTGGTCTGCGCACAAGATAATGCCGATAGGCGGATTGTCATGTTCAACGTTTATCTCTGCCGCATAGCAATTCAAATACATATTCAGGTGCCCAACAGCTTCCGGCATGAGCTTAACCGTTTTTAATTCTATCAGAACATAGGCACGGAGGATTTTGTGATAGAAAATGATATCCGCATAATAATGTGTATTGTTCAATGTGACGCGCTAGCTCTTTAGATAACTCTTTTAGTGTCTGTTTTCCATAAGCAGCACGTCCCCTGACTATTTTGTTGTACTCTACGATAATGCGCCCGATATTCCAGTAAGTAGACAGCAATTCTGTATTGACTAGTACCGCAGCACGTTGCCGCGCGCTTGATAATAATTCTTTGATTTCCTGTACCATAGAAGCAGTATATGAGAATTCATTCATAATTATAGCCCCATTCTAACTTCCGAATATACTTATAATTTATGAATCTCTCTATCATTTCTTTGCCGTATGAAAAACAGCGAAGCCAGCCATTCATTTTATCGTTGACTTGGATGACGGACTCTGCTAGTTCCCTATGACACTCTGAAATCATATTCAGTCCGGCAAACAGAAAGTTATCCGTTATTGTCTGGCTATTATTTTCTCAGGATTCAATCCAACCGCATTTTTTTCTGAATCCACAACAGGCTTTTGTGCAGCCCGTTAACAAGGCTAATACGCTAATACCAAGAAACTAATCAAAAATTTTTTCATTTCTTTCTCTTCGGCCAGATCAATCTGTTTCTATTCCCTTTGTATGGAAATGCTTAGCCAAGCTTTCAGTTTCCATTTTTGCCAGGAATCTTTCATTATAGCTTTTTAACCATTGTTACATGCGGACAGTATTCATCCATGTGTGTTTCACCCGTTGCGGTAAAGCCTAGTTTTTTATAAAATCCTGCAGCTCGGCACTGTGCAGAAAGCTCCGCTTCCTGTACGCCTCGTTTCACCAACTCACTCAGCATGGCCTTCATGACGGCTTCGCCCTGGTGCTGACCGCGGTAATTCAGGCTGACGGCAACCCGGCCGATGATCCAGCATCCGGATTCTCCCGGTTTTTCAAAGGCCCGGCAGGTTGCGACCGGCTGAGCGTCATCGGTGATAAGGCAGTGCAGACAAGTTTCATCAATTTCATCAAATTCGTTATGAAATCCCTGTTCTTCGACAAAGACAGCCTGACGGATAGCGGCTGCCTGCTCGAAGCCCGCCTGCTTTCCGGTAAAGAAATGCAGCTCCATGAAAATTCCTCCTCTATCTTGTTTCATCCTAACTTGATTTGCAGCGCTTGTCAATCCGGACTGCTGCTCTTTCTAAAGCCGGCGGATCATGCTATAATGTTCACCATGAGGTGAAGTTTTATGGAAATCGCGATTGTCATCGTCAATCTGATTTTGTTATTCTATTTTACACGGATGGCTCTGCATTCCCGACAGGTTCAGGTAGCAGGCAAGCTGGGACCGACGTGGATCATTACAGTGTTTTTTATCGTTATCGGAATCATTCGTCTGTTTCAGGATCATTCGGTATTCTCGATCGTTCAGACTGTGCTGATCGTCTTGTTAGGGGTGCTGTACAGTCAGATGCGCAGTGGATTCAGCGGCAGGGGGATTGTCTTGCTTGGCAATCTCTATACCTGGGACAGAATTACGCAGGCCGATGTTATTGACGCGGAAGAAACTCAGGAGATCAAGGTTGAATTTACTGTGAAAAAGGTCAGCCGTTTTATTTATTTTTCAACAGCACAACGGGAGGCTGTGGAAGCCATGCTGACGCGATATGAACAGGAACGGGCAGAGTTGGAACTAAAGGCGAAAGCCAAAGGGTAGGCGAAGCCGAGCAAGCTTTAAAAAAGAAAAAGACCTGCATAGAGAAACGGAAGCCAGCCAAGGCATCCGGGATAGACAGGTCTTTTTTTGTAAGCTATTGCTTTTTTTGCCGTGCTGTCCGTTATGCTGATATTTCCGACACTGGGGTTATTTACCGGCCCTGATAGGTTTTAATTTCCTCCAGCTGGATTTGGTCATATTTCTCGCATAACGCGTCAATACTTTCCCCCTTTGCCAATTGGACGCATAGTTCCTTGATGGTGTTCCAGGTGTTGAAGTGGAGGGAAAAGTCTTGGTTGGGGATCTGATCCGCAGCTGTCAGGCTGGAAACCAGCGGCGCAGCCTGAGGCAAAGCCGAGGCTTCATTTCCGCGGGCAGAGGAGGTTTTTCCCAGCAATTTGGCAAACTCGTTCAGCGTTTTGGCGGTACCCAGGGTTTCAACGGTCGTCAGCGCTTCTTCCAGATGTTCGGAATGGGGATTCACCGCCAGCCGATGATCCGCTCCTACTACGCAGATCGTACCTTCTTCCAGCACGGGCATGCCGGTCATGATAACTTCAAAAGGGTAATCGTGGGAAAAGGCGGAGGCCCGGCAGATGGAGCTGATGAATGCACACTGCCCCTCGCGGAACCGGCTTATTTCTTCATCCCGGTTCGGTTCGGTGGTCAACGCTTGTTCAACATTGAGATAACCCTTGTCAATCATCTGTTTCAGGAAAATAAACCCTTCCCGCATATAATCGCTGATGGGCAGCGTTCCGGCGGCCAGCTGCGCTAATTTCTGATCCTTATCCGCGTCGCGGTACAACGGCGCAAGTCCGGTGCTCATCGCCAGAAGGCTGAGCCCATAGTCCATGTTGGCGCCATACGGCAGCACGCCGTTTTGTTTCAGAGTTTCGCAGACATCCAAAAATTCTGTCAGGTTCTCAGGTATTTCAAGCCCGTACTGATGAAGCAGATCGACATTCCACAGAAAACCGAAGGCGGTATAGGTCAGCGGCAGCGAAAACACTTTCCCGTTATAGGTGCTTTGTTTGAGCGCCTCATCGGACAAGTTGCCGACAAAATCCATGCCGGACAGATCATAGATATAACCTTCGCGGTCAAATTCCAGTACATCTTCGGCAGGGATAATGTATAAATCATCGGCTTCGCCGCTTTCCATTCGCTTTAACAGAAGTTCTCGGTAGGATAAGCCTTCATCCGCATAAAAGTTTGCGCTGTCGCTGTAAAGAATCAGTGTCTTTTCCTGCTGCTGGTTAATCTCCTCGTTGAAGCACTGCTGAATCAATTCGGAAACGGTCGCTCCCTGAGCGAACAGCGTGATCACGACCTCTTCATTTCGGTCGTCGAGGTAGACTTCCGGACCGGCCGGTTTGGCGGAACAGCCGGCGATCAGGCAAAGGGCCGCCAGAGCTGCGATCCCTTTGCAACGTTTAGTTTTGTTCATGGGTGGTTTCCTCATTTCTTGGCTTAGCCGGTTGGTAACGGCGGAGTGTTTCAAATAACAAAGCATATTGAATCGGCTTGGCAATATGTTCATTCATGCCGGCGGCAATGCACTTCTGGATGTCTTCTTCAAAGGCGTCCGCGGTCATTGCAATAATCGGAAGCCCGGCCTTATCCGGATCGGCGAGGCCGCGGATCGCGGCAGTCGCCTGATAACCGTTCATTCCCGGCATGTGGATGTCCATCAGAATCAGATCGAAGGTACCGGCGGGCTGCCCGCAAACCAGATCGAACGCCTGCTGTCCGTCCTGGGCGCAGGTTATTTGAATCCCGCAGCTGTTTAACAGTTCAAAGGCAATTTCCCGGTTTAATTCGTTGTCTTCCGCTAAAAGCACGCGCATTCCTGTAAAGTCTTCCGCCGGCCATTGGTTTGTCTTATGACGGGTTTCCGCCGGGGATGTTGTTTCCGGCGGGATCAGCTCACAGGTGAGTTTTTCGATTAATTCATTCCGGAAGATCGGTTTTGTCAAAAAGCCGTTGATGCCGGCGGCCAGCGCTTCCTGCTCGGCGTCTTCCCAGTTGTAAGCGGAAAGCAGAATGATTGGAATCCGGGACGGAATCTGGGCCCGGATCCGGCGGGCGGCTTCGATGCCGTTCAATCCGTCCATTTTCCAATCCATAATGATTCCCAGATAATCACGGCCTTCCTGATGAGCCAGCAGCGCGGCGTCAATTCCCTGCTGGCCGGTATAGGCACAGGTAACCTGGACTTTTTCCGGCTCCAGCAAAGCCCGGAGTCCTTCGCAGGTATCCGGATCGTCGTCCACGACCAGAACAGCGCTGCCCGCCAGTGAAGTTTCCTTGATCCAAGGCGCTTCGGCGAGGGTTAACGGGAGGGTCACGGTGAACTTGGAGCCGACGCCCACCTGACTTTCCACCTGGATCGTGCCGGACATCATATCCACGATGTTTTTTGTGATCGCCATGCCTAAGCCGGTCCCGGAAATTTGGCTGATCCGGCTGTCCTGCGCACGCTCAAACGGCGTGAAAATCCGGCTCAGGAATTCCGGCGTCATGCCGATTCCGGTGTCTTCCATGGTAAAAATGACGTTGATTTTATTCTCGGAACAGATTTCTTCCCGGACGCCGATGGTTAAATCATGCTCAGGCGGAGTATATTTCACAGCATTGGACAACAGGTTCAATAAGATTTTCTGCAGGTGCAGGATATCGCCGATCACAGTATCATAGATCAGGGCGCTCGAACGGATATGCAGGGTCTGTTGTTTTTTCGTGAGATCCGGTTTAACCAGCACCAGCACATCCGCGATCAGCCGAGGTAAATTAACCGGTTCTTTTTTTAAGCTGATCTTGCCGCTTTCGATCCGCGACATGTCAAGGACTTCATTGATCAAATCCAGCAGATGCTGCGAAGCGACACTGATTTTATCCAGACAGTCCGCAACTTTTTCGGGTTCGTTCAGATGCGCTTGGGCGATGGTTGTCATGCCGATAATCCCATTCATCGGCGTGCGGATATCGTGCGACATGGAGGAGAAAAAGGCAGTGCGGGCCTGATTGTTCTCCTGCGATTGCCGCAGCGCGTCAGCCAGATCCTGACGCATGTGATGCTCCGCGCTGGTTTCATGCAGCACGGCAAGGTATTGATCGCTGTGAACCGGAATGAAATAAATTTCTATCCAGCGCTGCAGTTCATTCTCAGTTCCGGTTTGATATTCAAAGCGCAGCCGCTGGGTCAGCCGGCCGTTTAAGAATGCCTGTCCAGCCGCATCCTGAGGGGATAAGCCGCAGCGCTGGAATAAGCGTTCCGGATGGCTGACCACTTCTTGAGGATCAATGTTGAATAAAAACTGAACGTTTTCCGATACCATTTCGACTTCATGCTTGGATGGGGTATATAACAGGAAGGCAAAATCGACGTTTTCCGAAATGACCTGGAATAGTTGTTCCCGGCGCTTTCGTTCCTGTTCCCGGCTGCTCAGGGCTTGCCGGCTTAACAAAAGAATCATGATCAAGACCAGCGCGACTAAAAGACCGATCAAGGTGAAGGAAACCAGGTGCAGGATTTCCGAGGATTCCTGCTGCAGGATATTCTGCGGCAGAATTGAGATTAAGTACCAATGATGGCTGCTGTCAAGCGGGATGAAGCAGAGAAAGCTGCTCTGCTGATGATATTGGATCCGGATCGTTCCTGAGCGGGACTCCGCGATCAGCTTTTTCAGGGTGTCCAGATGAACCGAATCGTTGTTCTGTTTAGTCAGAAAGGCATACAAGTCGTCCGTGTTGCTGGCGGAGCTGTCGATGATCCAGGCCCCGTCATCACCCTGAATGACAAACGCGCTGCCGGCCCCGCCGCTGAATGTGAACAGCGACGGACTGTGATAATTCGCCATGGTTTTATCAGCGTATAAAGCCCCCGCCAGCTCGCCGTCAATCTTGACCGGCGTCTGATATGTAATCTGCAGGCGGCCGCTGGCCCCGATATAAGCGTCGGAATAACCGGTTTTTCCCTGGCTGAGCGCAATTTCGTCAAAGTTCAAGTCGGCGGCCTTCAGCGGAACCCCGGCGGAATCCCAGCCTGTTCCGTCATTCCCGATAAAATAAAAACGGAAAAATGTCGTTGCGTCCGCATATTCCGCCAGCGCCCGGACGAGGGTTTCCGGCTGCCCAAGGTTAATCCGGCTGAACAGGTTCGCGCAGGTTTCCAGCTGCTGCTGATCGCTGGAAAAATTGTTCAGCAGACTGTCCGAAATCATCCGTGTTGAATTCAGCAGCGTTGTATTAGCGCTGACGTTCATTTTTTCTTTGATCTGCCCCATCGCGGCAATCATCAGACTGCTGGTTCCTGCCAGCAGCAGGATCATTCCCGAGAAGAAAGCCATAGAGAATTTTTTATGTTTCATAGAGTGTACCTCATGTTTCAGCCGCAGCGAACCGCGCTGCGCAAAAAGGGGGAAAGCGGGCGTATCAATCAGCAGGGAAGAACCTGCGGTCAAGCAGGAAGTTTCTGCCGATTATTATATTCTAAAATAAATTATAACATTACAAAGGTGAAATAAATACTTATAATCGTCTGTAAATGACATATTTGATTTAAAATATGACTTATATTACAACGAATAAGGAACATTTTTGCCATGGATCCTGAAAATGAAGATCTTCCTGCAGACCTGCGGAATCGTCTGCGTTTCCCATCTGTTTATCCGTCCGCGGCCGGCCGGTGGATAAAAAAGCAGGAATCATCTTTGTCTGATGATCCCCGCAAAACGATGGCTGGAATAATTTAGGAGGACAGCGAGGAACCAAACGAGCCGCCGCGCTCACCGCCCTTGCCGTGGGTCCGTTTATAAACTGTGCGTTCAACGACCATTCCTGACGGCCGCAGATATTCGGCGTTGAGGAATTCCAGATAGGTGCCTGGAGTCACGATCCCGCCGATCGGGATCAGATCCAGTTCTTTGCAATGCAGCAGCTCGTCCGCCAGCAGCACGCAGTTGGTGCTGAAGACAAAATAAGTTTTAAACTTGCCGTTGGCGAATTTGTACATATGCGCGCGCGTTGCGTTCCAAACCCGCGAGGCGTAATCCTTCGCTTCGCCTTCGATCGGTTCGCCCTCCGCAAGCAGCTGAGCATCCGGACGCCAAGTATAAGCCCGCTCCATCATCGCATCAATCCGCTGCCGCAGACGTTTCTTTTGTTCCTCATTCAAGGTTAAGCCATAGCTGATAATGGTTTTGTCTTCGGATTTTAACGCATGTTTCAGAAACGCTTCGCGATCCGATACCACCAGAACGCCGTCCCCCAGCGTGCCGAACAG